>Ga0187893_10003127_pt1 | contig 34470 bp, 35 predicted proteins | sample MA1701074metaG_FD_139574 | JGI IMG/M metagenome (GOLD analysis project Ga0187893, IMG submission 139574) | White microbial mat communities from a basaltic lava cave in the Kipuka Kanohina Cave System on the Island of Hawaii, USA - MA170107-4 metaG ...
GCCAACCGTGAATAGAAAAGGGCGGTTCTATTTACGATTTACGATTCACGATTTACGGACATTGGCGGGGGGAAATCCGCGAGAGTCGTTCCGGAGCCGTAATTGAACCTGCATGTACAGGTGGGTGACCTATTGTCTGCCGCAGCCTCTGGCAACTCCTAACGATGAAGAGATGCACTGGCTAACGCGGCGTCGGTCTCCCTAGTCAACGGCGTTGGCTCAATCGTCGTAACCCGGTAACGGGCTCCGCAGAATGTTTCCCTCCGCCGCCGGGGATATTAACATAGTCGCGCGAACGGCGAGAAGTCCTTCCTCATTTTCCATTTGTCATTGGACATTTTTCATTTGTCATTTCCGAGACCGGTTGTATGATAGCAATGATACTCACAGGATCCATGACTCAGAATTCCTCACAAGATGAGAAAAAACCTGCTCAGAATACTAAGTCGCGTGCCGATGAGTTGGAAGATCGCCTGATTGACTTTGCTGTTAGGATAATAAGGCTTTCGGCTCGACTGCCTCAAACCGCTGCGGGTAAACATATCGCAGGCCAGATTCTGAGATCCGGAACATCACCAGCTCCCAATTATGGGGAAGCCAGAGGTGCTGAAAGCCACGCGGATTTTGTTCATAAATTACGCATCGTACTTAAGGAACTGAATGAAACCTCTGTCTGGCTTCGCGTCATTGAGCGTAGCAAAATCTTAAGACCACACTTGCTTGCCGACCTAGTGCGGGAGAACAAGGAACTTTGCCGAATATTCGCGACAACGCTGAAGACAGCTCGCGCGCGCCGAAAATGACAAATGAAAAGTGTCCAATCTCAAATGTCAAATGACCTAACGAAAACTGCCTGAAAGGAAACTCTCAGCCTAGCGAGAGAGGTTCGCCGCGCTCCTGCTCGACCGTGTTCCTGACTTTCAACAATCGATCAAGCATTTCCGCGCACTCAGCGCTGCGGGCGGCCAATTGAGCATCTGCCTGCTCATGGAGGTGCTTGAGGCGGTGCAGTTCGTCGGCAATATGCAACGCGGCGAGGATGGCCACTTTGAGCGAGTCTACCGTCAAAGTACCCGAGGAGATTTCGCGCATCCGGCTATCAACAAACTCTGCGAGCTGGATGATGTACTCGGTATCGCCGTCGGAGCGAATATTGTAGGTCTGATTATAAATCTCGACCCGAATAGTCGGAGAGGCGGCGGCAGTGGGAGTGTCCATACTACTTTTACTAAGCATTTGCTCTATCCCGGAATTCATCTAAGCTCCTCAGCCAACTCAGGATCAAGGGCAGCCACAGCATCGAGCATTGCTTCCACCTTAATCCGTATCAAATCGCGTTCGGCTAACAACTGTTCTACCTGCTTCTCCAGCCGCTCGCGCTCGTCCGGCAGACTGCCGCGGCCTCGACGCATGAGCGAAAGCTCTTTCTCCAGATTCTCCTTCTCTTGGCGAAGCGTCTTGGTCAGCTCGATGGTGCGATAAATTTTATCTTCCAGGTGTGAGAACTTTTCCAGTCCTGATAAACCGACCATCAATTTTGAACTCCAGACTGTCTTGGCTGATCCGATCGCGCACGATTATGCGACTTCGCGCGGGCAAGCGCAAGGCTCATTTTGCAGTCTCGGATGATTTATTTTCAATGAAGCTCCGCTCCAAACTTCACCAGCAGCGAATCAATCAACCCGCGCTGCCGCTCTTCAACTTCCTCATCACGCAAAGTGCGTTCATCAGAGCGGTACTCGATCCGGAGAGTGACAGCGCGTTTACCCTCCGGTATGTTCGCACCCTCGTACGTCCCCACCAGTTGCGCCCCGCGGCAGTCCAGGGTTTCCTCCCTTTCGATGGCCAGCAACAGTTCTTGCAGAGTAACCTGGCGATCTAACAGTACCGTCAGGTCGCGCATCACCGAAGGATAACGAGGCAAGGGTTTGTATTGCACGGGCTTTTCGTTGGCCGATAGCAAACTGGTGAGATCCAACTCCGCTACGTAAACGGGCTGACGGAATTTGTAAGCATCGGCTAATGACTCAGCCAGTCTGCCAATAGACCCGATGGCTGTTCCATCCGGCAAACTTATGTTAGCCGACTGCCCCTCTCGTAGATGTTTTATCGATGCTTTCGCGAAGCGTAAGGGACCGCGGTTTGTCGCGGACACAGCCACCTCGAGGGCGCCCTTGAGGTCGTAGAAATCGACTTCGCGTTCCGCTTGCGCCCGATCCTCCCGGCTATTTCCGCCGGTCGCAATCAGACTCAGTGCTTCACGTTCGCTGGGAAGCTCGCCTGAGCTGGAATTTGCAAAAATGCGCCCAATTTCAAACAATCGGACGTCACGCACGCCATGATTGAGGTTGTGCCTGACGGACTGCAGCAAACCGTGGATCAGAGTCGGACGCATTCGCGCGACATTCTCGATAATCGGATTCCTGAGCGACACAAAGGGGGCCTCAGCCGATTCGGCTATTAATCCGGGAATGAACTCAAGCTGATCGTCCTGCTCGCTTCCAATAAAGCTGAAATTAATCGCTTCATCGAATCCTGAATCCCTGAGCGCCCGGCGCAAAGCTCGGCGATTCATTTCGGTCGGCTGATACTCGCCGGACATGGTCGCAGGCGGCAACTCTGAGGCGATATTGTCATAGCCCGTGTGGCGGGCGATTTCTTCGACCAAATCCTCCTCGAGGGCAACATCAACGCGCCAACTCGGAACGACAAACGACTTTCGGTCCTGCTCAACTGAATCGGAAGCAAAACCGAGCGCGGTAAGAATCCGCTTCATCTCACCGTCCGCTACCAGCAAGGAGGTCAAACTCGCTACTCGAGAAGGTCGAAACCCGATGCTGCGGGTGGGAAAAGGAGTTGGATAGATATCGATTGCGTCTTTAGTGGCCGCGCCCCCGGCAATCTCGCTGATTAGCTCGACACATCTGGTCTGAGCTCGAATGACGTTTTCGCAGTCGGCGCCACGTTCAAAGCGCCGCGACGCTTCCGTGTCCATGCCCAGTTTTCTCGCAGTGAGGCGGACGGAATCGGGGTTAAAGTAAGCGCTTTCGATCAAAACGTCGGTCGTCTTTTCGGAGATCTCAGAATCTTCTCCACCCATGATTCCGGCCAGTGCAACCGGTTTATGGGCATCCGCAATCACCAGCATTGTGGCAGCGAGTCTCCGCTCAACGCCGTCGAGAGTCTTCAAGGCTTCGCCCTCGATTGCCCTCCGCACCACGATGCGGCGCTCGGCAAGTTTGGCGAAATCAAATGCGTGCAGTGGCTGCCCCAATTCATGCAGGACATAATTTGTGACGTCGGCAACATTGTTGATTGGTCTCTGCCCGATTTCCTCGAGGCGTCTTGTCAGCCACGCGGGAGAGGGAGCGATTTTTACGCCCCGTACCAGTCGAGCTGCATACCGTGGGCAGAGATCGGGATCGTGAATTTCAACCGAGGTCAGCGCGGCCGATGTTCCTTCAATCCTGGCAGCCTTACCCGGCGGATGATGCACGTCTCCCCGCTCGATCACCGCAACTTCACGAGCGATACCGACATGCGAGAGACAGTCGGGACGATTGGAGGGAACCTCGACATCGAGAACATAGTCGCCATTATTCTCCTCGACCGCATCGATGGCTAAGCCGACCATGGTCAGCCGTTCCCGCAACTCGACGGGAGTCAGTTTTGTCGAAGTGAGCTCACGCAGCCACTTGTAACTAATCAGCATAAAGATTGTGGAACTTAGAACTTTGTGCTTAGAACTTTGTACTTTGTACTTAGAACTTTGTACTTTGGGTTTGAACTCGTGTCGAAGCGATGCAGGAACAAAGTTCAAAGACCCAAAGCCAAAGTTCAAAGTTCGAAGTTCAAAGCTCTAAGTACAAAGTTCTGAGACCAAAGGCCAGGTTGTTAATCAAACTGCTGGAGAAAACGCAGGTCGTTTTCGAACAGCAAACGTATGTCATCGAGTCCATACATCAGCGCGCACATGCGATCGATGCCCAGGCCGAACGCAAAGCCCGAAAACTCGTCCGGATCAATTTCCGCAGCCCGCAGAACGTTCGGGTGCACCATCCCGGACCCGCCCAGCTCGATCCAGCCGGCATTCTTACAAATGCGGCAGCCCTTACCGCCGCACTTGAAGCAACTGAAGTCGAATTCGGCGCTCGGCTCAGTAAACGGAAAGTATGAAGGCCGAAAACGCGTGACCGTGTTTGGCCCAAACATGCGGCGCAGAAACTCGGCCACTGTGCCCTTCAAATGAGCCATGCTGATGCCTCGATCCACGCAGAGTCCTTCGACTTGAAAGAACATTGGATTATGCGTTGGGTCAGGCGTGTCGCGACGAAAAACCCGTCCCGGCGCGATCATCCGCACCGGAGCGCCTCGTCTTTGCATAGCGTGTATCTGGACGGTGGAAGTTTGCGAGCGCAGCGCAAATCCCTCAGTCGTATAAAAGGTATCTTGTGAAGCGCGCGCCGGATGGTTTTCAGGAATATTCAGCGCGTCGAAGTTGTAGAAGTCAGTTTCAATCTCGCGACCGTCTTCGATGGCGTAGCCCAGCGCCACAAAGATGTCCTCAATGCGCTCGCGCAAAAGGGTGATCGGGTGCAGGTGGCCTCGGCGCGGACGGCGGCCCGGCAAAGTGACATCAAGGCTTTCACGTTCTCGGCGGGCCGTCTCAATGTGATTCTTGAGCTTCTTCTCAGCTTCCTCAATGGCGGCTACCATGTCCGCTTCAGTGCGCTGGACAAGCTGACCGAACGCTGACCGCTCTTCCGCTGGAACCTGTCCGATGCTTTTCTTGCACGCAGCCAGCACGCTCTTCTTGCCGAGATGTCTCGTCCGCAAGTCCGCCAGCGCCTGATGCGCGCTCTCCGCCTGCGGCAGTGGAAGACTTGCTAATTCCGATGGGGACAGGGAAAAGCGGGCAAAGCGTTCGAACTCCAGCTCGAACGCTTTGCTTGCGGCTTCAACCCGAGTCTTTGGGTCTGGGGGGCTTTGGGTCTCTGGCATCAGCAGATAAGCTGCTCCTTCAGGCAGCCGCCTTTTCTCGCTGTTCGCTTTCCAAAGCGTCCTTCGCTTGCGTTGCCACGGCCTTGAAAGCATCTGGCTGGTGCGCGGCCAGGTCGGCCAGCACCTTCCGGTCCAACTCAATGCCGGCGAGTTTCAGACCATGCATGAACTGTGAATAGTTCAATCCATTGAGTCGCGCCGCCGCGCCGATGCGCACAATCCAGAGACTGCGGAAATCACGTTTTTTAAGCTTTCGACCCGTATAAGCAAAATTCAATCCGCGCTCAACCGATTCTTTTGCCGAACGATAGAGCTTTGATTTCGTGCCTCGATAACCTTTCGCCAGCTTTAGTATTTTCTTGCGCCTTTCGAGGCGCTTGTTTCCACGTTTTACTCTCGGCATGGTTCTTCTACCTTTCTCACAGTTGTCCGACAAACTTCAATTTGTCGACCGATCTCCAGTCACGATCTCCGTACTTCTTAAAGAGTTCTTGCATTCTTGGCCTGCGAAACTCCACGACAAACTGAAGTTTGTCGGACATTGTTAGTCTCGCCCGTACGGCAACATCGCTTCGACGCGCTTCTGGTCTGCTTCTGCCACGAGGGTGTCAATGTCCAAAAGACGCTTTCGCTTATGACTCTTTTTCGTCAGGATGTGGCGCGCATGCGAATGGCCACGCTTAATCTTTCCTGTTGCGGTTATCCGAAAGCGCTTGGCCGCACCCTTGTGTGTTTTTAGTTTTGGCATAATCTCTCCCTTATGAATTGCGGATTTCGGATTGCGGATTGTCTTTCATCGATTTCTATTCAAGTTCACGACATCGGATCTGAAACTCTCTACAACGTCAATTCGCAATCCGCAATCCGACATTTACTTTGTCTCTGTTTCAGTTTTCGCGGCAGCGCCCTTGTGCCGCTTGGGCCCAAAGACAATGAACATTTGATTCCCTTCCATGCGTGGCCGGGCCTCCACCTCGCCAATGTCCTCCAGATCGTGTTCCAGTTTCTCCAGAATTCGCGCACCCAGCTCGCGGTGCGTCATCTCGCGGCCGCGAAACCAGATCGTCGCCTTGACCTTGTCGCCATCCTGGAGCCACTCGCGCGCGTGCTTCATCCGGTAGTGGTAATCGTGCTCGTCGGTGCCGGGGCGAAACTTCACCTCCTTGACTACGATAGTAACCTGCTTCTTCTTCGCCTCATTTGCTTTCTTCTTGGCTTCGTACTGAAACTTTCCAAAGTCAATAATCCGGCAAACCGGGGGGTCCGCGGTGGGGGCTACCTCTACCAGATCCAATCCTCTTTCCCTCGCAGCGCGGATGGCGTCGCGCACATCCATCACCCCGAGTTGTTCACCATCCTCACCGATTACGCGCACCTCAGGCACGCGAATTCTCTCGTTAATGCGCGCGACCGGCACGCGCCGATGGTCAGGTCGTGGGCCACGACCTCGAAAACCTGTAGCTATTGCTGCACCTCCTCCGAAAGAAAAGCAGTTTCGAGTTTGCAGTTTCGAGTTTCGAGTAAAACAACTCGGAACTCGGAACTATTCGTTTGTTAACGCACGCGTGTCGATAAGTCTGCGTGCCATCTCAGTAAACTGTTCAAGCGACATCACGCCGATATCGCCTTTGGTTCTTTCGCGAACCGCCACCGTGCCCTGCTCCATTTCGCGATCGCCCAATACGAGCATGAACGGAACCTTTTGCAACTGTGCGTCGCGGATTTTGGCCCCGATCTTTTCCGCCCGGAGGTTCGCCTCCACGCGGAACTGGTGTGCTCGTAAATCCTTTGCCACCCTCTCCGCGTACTCGTTTATTCGATCAGTGATCGGAAGCACGGCCACCTGCACCGGCGCCAGCCATAATGGGAAGGCTCCAGCGTAATGCTCGATCAGCACGCCGAAAAAGCGCTCCATCGAGCCAAACAACGCGCGATGAATCATGATCGGCTGATGCGGCCTGTTGTCTTCGCCCATGTACTCAAGCGCGAAACGCTCCGGCAAATTAAAGTCCCATTGGACGGTGCCCAACTGCCAGAGCCGGCCAATGGCATCTTCGATCTTGAAATCGATCTTGGGACCATAGAAAGCCGCTTCGCCTTCAATCCGATCGTATTTGATCCCGCGACCATCTAGTCCCTCGGCAAGCGCCGCTTCCGCCCTGACCCATTCTTCCGGCGCGCCAAGCCATTTTTTGCTCGTATCGCTGCCCTTTACCGATAGCTCAAACTTGATTTTGTCAAAGCCAAAGGTCATCAGTACCTGGTAAGCAAATTCCACGCAATCGTCAATCTCTCTTCGAACCTGCTCAGGCGTACAAAACAGATGTGCATCGTCAACTGTAAAACCACGAACCCGCATTAATCCATGAAGCGTGCCCGACAACTCCGCGCGATAGACTGTCCCCATCTCGCCATATCGCTGAGGCAGATCTCGATATGATCGCTGCTGCGATTTGTAGATTGCGATGTGCATCGGACAGTTCATCGGCTTGAGTCGAAACTCGGTGTCTTCGATCGTCGTCGGCGCAAACATCGAGTCACCGTAATTCTCTTCGTGTCCGCTGATCTGCCAGAGCTCGCGCTTGGCGAGATGCGGCGTATAGACCACACTGTAGTTGCGTTTGATCAGTTCTTCACGCAGATAGTCCTCCATCTGCTGTCGAATGACCGCGCCTTTTGGGTGCCAGAAGATTAGCCCCTGCCCGTATTGCTCCTGAATGGAAAACAAGTCGAGCTCGCGTCCCAGGCGGCGATGATCGCGCTTTTCAGCTTCTTCGCGCTGCTTGAGCCAGGCGTCCAACTCTTCCTGAGTGAAAAATGATGTGCCATAGATGCGCTGCATTTGCGGACGTTCGGCGTCGCCTTTCCAGTAGGCCCCGGCAAGGGAAAGCAATTTGAAGGCTTTCAGCTTGTTCGTGTTTGGGACGTGCGGCCCAAGGCAGAAGTCTATGAATGGCGAGCCGTCAATGTAGTAAACGCTTACAACCTCGCCGGCCTTCTCATCGATCAGCTCGCACTTCAATGGTTCATCACGTTCAGAAAAAGTCCTCAGTGCCTCGGCTTTAGGAATTTCGTCGCGCCGGTACGCCAGATTCCTTCCGGCGATTTGGCGCATGCGCTTTTCAATGATCGGCAAGTCTGCTTCGGTTAAAGTCCTTGGCGCGATTACGTCGTAGAAAAATCCATAACGGGGATCGTCAAGCAATGCCGGTCCAATACCCAGCTTCGTTTCCGGGAACAGATCGAGTACGGCGGCGGCGAGCAGGTGCGCCGTTGAATGGCGCAATACTTCGAGACCGTCACGTGTTTCGGGCAGCACCGGTTCGATCTCCACCGCCTCGTTTGGAAATTCTGAGCCGTTCGCAATCGCATCGAAGCGCGCCGCCAGATCAACCTCTTTACCGCCCACCTTGGCCGCCAGGGCCTGCTTTGCCACGTCCCGGTCGAGCTTTTTCAAGGCCTCGGCAACCGTTGAAGATGCGGGCATCTGTGAAGCGGCGCCATCTTTCAGTTGTACGTTGATCTCGCTCATTTCCTGGTAACTGGTAACTGGTAACTGGTAAATAGTTAATGGTAAATGGTAAGCAACTGGTCTGGGCACGACCAGATACGCCGCCCTGGCAGGGGAGGCTTTGGCGCTCGATTCACGATTTACGATTCACTATTTACGAACTTCTTCTGATCGGTTTCGATAGGAGCGCCTTCGCCGTGATGCCCGCCGTTTGAGCAAGCAACTAAAAGGTGAAGAATCGAGTGTATGTTCGATTCATGACGAAGGTCTTCCGGAGCATCCCATCAAAAATTAGAATTCGTCACGCAACGCGGAGCCTGTCCTTGTCCACCGGTCAAATGACGAACGTGGATTCTAGCAAGCACTTCGAGACTGCGCAAGGAGTAGCTCGCCTTGTCGAGCCCTAAATCGACCCTCGGTATTTACTTGACACTGATTCACGAACAAATTTTTTGCTCGAGTTGGGACCAATCCCCTTCGCGGCAAAAGGTTATAGCTGGCTTACCTTGCGTGCCCGGCTTTAAGACTAGACTATGCTTCGCCGTCGGAGGTTGTGGGTGCGCTTTTGTAAGCGCTTAAGGGCGTGTCCGGGCTGTTCAGCAAGTTAGGCCTTCTACACTTTACTCAGTTGAGGAAGTTTAGTTTCGCTAATTAGCGAATGCTCGCTCGTTCGCCTTCCACTGACAATTCAGAAAGCCTCTTTATTACCTTTCTTAGCTCTTAGCCGGCACGATGCGTTTCCTTCGAATCAACATCAAATGAGGTAAACTCGTTACCGTGATCATCAATAATTCTGACCAAGAATTACTTTTGTAGGTGCCTGCTTAATTGAGTGTGCCTTATAGAACTTCCAGGTACCAGCTACCAGAGAGACAATGGAAGCAGTTAAAGCAATTATGACTAAAGTATCCATCGCGTCAGTCCTCCGCCGCGAGTATACAACCCAAAGCAGCCACAAAGGTAGCTATAAATATCCATATCGATTTGTTGACCAACGCCGTCTTGTCGTAATTTGTCCCTAAACGTACGTCATTTGCAATCCCAGTGTATAAAACAACCGCGATGAACAAGATGACAATACAACTACCTCCGCATATCAACTTAAAGGGCAACCAGTCTCTACTGGTTCCGATCAATTCTCCAACCCCTGCTCCGGAAATGGCAGCGCTGACCAAAAGTAGCTCGCCTTTTATCAAAACCATGTGCCAATTAGGTACTGTTCCTCCGGTAAAGTGCACCGAGTGCAGGAAATAATCAGCAATCAAAGGCGCCAATGCAACTACGACTCCAAAGAGGAGCCACTTAAATAACCTATTCATCTTTTTCTTCTCCTTAATCTTTCGACAGACCTCTCGAAAGTAATGCAGTGCCGGGAAGACCCCGCAAAGGTTGGGCGGTTAGAATGAGTAAGTAGCTGACCAGATCTCATGGTGAGGACTCCTAGCGGTGGTGAGGGAGCGGCATGCTTATATCACATTGTTTCGGCGTAGGGAATATGCCAGCGGACAAATGCCAGCGGACAAGCAGCGTGTCAGAGGTAGTTATTGAGTGCGACTGTCTTTTCTAACAGAATTAACAGTGTCCGATCTGAATAATCTGTGTATAAACGAAGTTTGAAATTCGGTATACAGATCGCCTTAATGTCCATCCACAATGAATGGAAGCCAAGCCACTCGCCGGAAATTTCGCGGATAAGAGCAGATCAGAAGCCGGCAGAACCAAGTGTCGTCAAGCTAGCTTTTACAACGGGGGTGCCATTGACAAGAATGATCCCGACAGGCATGTCGTCCGCTTTCCTACGGGTTCGCGTTTTCAGTGTCTTCGTCATAACCCATCCGGATTACTGATCCAACGTTTCGGGAACTCCGCGGCTAATTTCTTTCAGGATGCTCTCGATTCTGCGGTAGGATAACGATTTCGCGGCAGTTTACCGGAAATTCGATCGACAGTGGCTGAATGGCGCAGGTCGGCGGATACCAACGTTTCGCCGAGCCAGTCTATAACTATTTGGCAGTCCATCTATTGGCAGTCCATCTAATTGGCAGTCCATCTAATTTAGCAGTCCATGAGGAGACCAAGAATGCGACGAATGTCCAAAACCCTAGCTTCCGTCCTAATCGCATTGTTCATCTCGACGGGCTGTTTTCCGATTAACCTCCCTGCACAGACGTCGACTGGTGGCGCCAGGAATTCTGGCCGCGAGCGTGAGGCTGCCAAAGCCACCGAAGTTTTTGATCTAAGCGAGCTGAAAACTGCTGACGGTGAGATGAGCCGTATGCTTGAACGGCACGCAGTAGATCGTTCCATCCTCACCAGGTCGTATCCAGTCTCTTTTTCAGAGGCACGGCGCTCCCGATTCAGACAGTTCTACCAGGATTGGGCTGCCTTGCTTACGAAACTGGACTTTGATCGCCTGAGCCACGACGACAAAATTGATTACCTGCTTTTTAAGAATCATCTCGAGCACGAGTTACAGCAACTGGATATCCAGCAAAAACAATTGGCCGAGATCGAGCCGCTGGTGCCCTTTGCCAAGAACATCGCCGATCTTGAGGAAGCCAGACGGCGGATGGAACCCATCGATTCCGCAAAAACCGCCGTGCTGCTCACCAACCTGAAAAATCAAATCGATGAGACTCGAAAAGCCGTTGAGCTCGGGCTGGGACGCGAAGGCCGAACCGAGAATCAGCCGGTTGAGAACAAGACCTCCCCGATAAGGGCGAAGAAAACCGTTGCGAATCGAGCCGTCGCAACAGTCAACAGCCTGAAGACCACCCTGAGAAATTGGTACAACTTCTATAACGGTTACGATCCAGTCTTCACGTGGTGGACACAGGAGCCATACCGAGTCCTGGAGCAGTCGCTTACGGCCTATGCCTCCTTTCTGAGTGAAAAGGTAGTTGGTCTAAAGCCCGAGGCGACACCGGCCTCCCAAGCCGATCAGCGGCTATCAACCGGAGCAGGCGCCGGGCAGCGGTCAGGCCCCCAAAGACCCAGCGCGCGGCCGGGCGATACCAGTGACATCGTCGGCGATCCGATTGGACGGGAAGCGTTGTTGAGCGAGCTAAAAGCCGAGATGATTCCTTACACGCCGGAAGAGCTGGTCACCATCGCGGAAAAAGAAATGGCCTGGTGTGAGGCCGAGATGAAGAAGGCGTCACAGGCGCTCGGTTATGGTGATAATTGGCATCAGGCGCTGGAATACGTGAAAACGCTCTATGTCGAGCCCGGTAAGCAGCCGGAGCTGATCAGAGATCTGGCGCTCGAAGCAATCAAGTTCGTCACCGATCGCGATCTGGTGACCGTTCCGGATCTGGCGCGCGACAGTTGGCGCATGGAGATGCTGTCGCCCGAGCGCCAACTCGTTAGTCCTTTCTTTCTCGGTGGCGAAGTAATTCAAGTCTCCTTTCCCACAAACACGATGGCCCACGAGCAGAAGATGATGAGCATGCGGGGCAACAATATTCATTTTGCGCGCGCCACCGTGCATCACGAGCTGATTCCCGGCCACCATCTGCAAGGGTTTATGACAGCGCGGTACAAGCCGTACCGCAGCCTCTTCAGCACGCCGTTTTGGGGCGAAGGCTGGGCGCTTTATTGGGAGCTCTTACTGTGGGACTTGAATTTTGCAAAGACACCCGAGAATCGTATCGGCATGCTTTTTTGGCGCATGCATCGATGCGCCCGGATCATCTTTTCACTCAGCTTTCATCTGGAGAAGATGACGCCACAAGAGTGCATCGATTTTCTGGTCAAGCGAGTTGGTCACGAAGTTGACAATGCTACCGCCGAGGTTAGGCGCTCGTTTGACGGCAGCTACGGACCGCTTTATCAGGTAGCATACTTGTTGGGCGGTCTGCAGCTTTATTCGCTACATCGCGAGTTAGTTGACTCCGGCAAGATGACTAATCGCGTGTTTCACGATTGGATCTTAAAGGAGAATCGGATTCCTATCGAGATGGTGCGCGCGATTCTGACGCGGCAAAAGCTGACTCGCGATTTTAAGTCTGGGTGGAGATTTTATCCGGGTTTGTAATTGAACAGATGAGGCGCAAACAGTGAGCGGCCCAACCAGAAAGAGATGATCCACTAATCACAGTAAAACCAAACGTCAGAGCATTTCGTGCTGGTTCGTGTGACTTCGTGGATCGTTCATTGCTTCTCCTAAACCCCTTAACCCCCGCTGCCATCTATTCCTTGCAGAGGCGGACTGTCGTTAACAATTACGTACAGCTCCTGTGGGCCATGAACTCCAATAGCCAGGGTCAGTTCAATGTCCGCGGTCCGTGATGGACCAGTAATCAACGTGATGGCCGGACTCAGGTCCCTTCCCTGCTTCACTTTGGACAGCGCCTCACCAAGTGTCAGACAAATCTCATCTGCCTGAATTAATGCGACATGTATTGGTGGGACCAGTGAAACCAAGCGATGCCGTTCCGCATCCGACTCGAGCACTAAGGTTCCGGTTTCAGCGATGGCCGCTTGCGCGGCACTCACGCCAACGTCGTAACCAAATAAGGCGGCCGCATTCGGATTTACCGTTACATCGTCAACTTCTATTTGCAGGTTTTTGACCACCCGCTCCACCGCCGGCGAATTCGATAAGCCGATGCGGCGGGCGCGCACTAAGGTCTTTTGTAAGTCAGAGACTATTTTGTTCAGGGCCTGGGCCGCCTCAGCTTCACTCTGCACCACGACACAATGTCCACCGACAGCTTCAAGGTTTTGCCTAAACTTCTCAATCAGTGAGGAGCCAGGGGCGGCTTGTTGGATATCAGCCATCCGGGTCGGGAGATAGCCGTCCGGTTGCGTGGAATCCTGCTTCAACTCCGGCAAATCTCGCAGCTTTTCCGTATGAATCACGTTGTGGGGAGCACTTGCGGTCAGATGATCTCGGATTGACCTGAGAATTGATTCTCGCGCATCAATGTTTTCTTTAAGATGACTCACAAATTCTCCGTGGCACAGACTTTAGTCTGTGAGCTCGCAGCCCCCGTGGCACAGACTTTAGTCTGTGAGATTCCCACCCACCCATCACGTGGCACAGACTTTAGTGGCACAGACTTTAGTCTGTGATTCCCAACCCATCACGTGGCACAGACTTTAGTCTGGTGAGCTCGCCGCCACCCATCACGTGGCACAGACTTTAGTCTGTGAGCTCGCCGCCAACCATCACGTGGCACAGACTTTAGTCTGTGAGCTCGCCGCCAACCATCACGTGGCACAGACTTTAGTCTGGTGAGCTCGCCGCCACCCATCACGTGGCACTTTAGTCTGTGAGCTCGCCGCCACCCATCACGTGGCACAGACTTTAGTCTGTGAGCTCGCCGCCAACCATCACAGACTGAAGTCTGTGCCACTGCGCCATTGTTCGCGGAAAGTGGTTTCAGCCAATGGCCGGAGGTCGCGCGCTGCGGTCCAAGCCCCCAAAGGCGGCGCCAGGCGCGAGATGACACTACCTGCCTTCCCGATTGTTCCCTGTCGCACGATCAATCTTTGAAACACTCGCCCCAGCTTTACACTCAACATATATAACCATGGCCGCGCCATAACCCCTGCGAACAGCTTGAACGCCAGCGCCTCACCGCGCCGCTTCTTGATCCTGCTTCCTGACTCCTGCTCCTGCCTTCTGCTCCTGCCCCCTGCCCCTGCCTCATGCCCCTGCCTTCTGCTCCTGCCCCCTGCCCCTGCCTCATGCCCCTGCCTTCTGCTCCTGCCCCCTGCTTCATTAATCTTTCCGCGCAGGTGAAGCAACAACTCCGGAATATCAATCTTGACCGGGCACACCTCGCGACACGCACCACACAAACTTGACGCGTAAGGCAATTGGGCCGCCTGGTTGAGCCCAAACAATTGCGGCGTGATCACCGCGCCGATAGGGCCCGAATACACCGAGCCATAAGCATGCCCGCCAATCTGCTGGTAGACCGGACAGCTATTCAGACAGGCGCCGCAGCGGATGCAGGCCAGAGCCTGACGCGTGATCGGATGAGCCAGCATGCGCGAACGTCCATTATCAAGGAGGACAATATGCATTTCCTCAGGCCCTTCGTCCAACTCCTGGCGTTTTGGGCCTGTGATCAGCGACTGATATGCAGATAACTTTTGGCCGGTAGCAGACCGCGGCAGCAGTTTCAAAAAGACCTCGAGATCAGCAAAGCACGGGATGATCTTCTCGATCCCCATCATGGCAATGTGAATTTTCGGCAAACTCGTCGTCAGGCGGATGTTCCCCTCATTTTCCAAAATGAGAATTGTGCCCGTTTCGGCGACGGCAAAGTTGACCCCGCTGATACCAATCTCGGCAGCAGCAAAGCGCTCGCGCAGCACCCGGCGCGCGGCGCTGGTGAGTTGGTCAACATCATCGGTCGGCTCGATGCCCAGCTTCGCGCTAAACAATTCAGCAACCTGTTTTTTGTTCTTGTGAATCGCCGGAGCGATGATGTGTGATGGCGTTTCCCCGGCAAGCTGGATAATGTACTCGCCGAGATCCGTTTCAATGACTTCGAGACCGCCAGCTTCCAACGCCGCATTTAAATGAATCTCTTCCGTCACCATACTCTTGCTCTTCACAACCTTGGTTCCGCGCCTCGCTGCAATCCCGCTAACTATCTGGTTGGCTTCGGCCGCGTCTCTTGCCCAATGGATTTGCGCGCCGCGGCTTTCGGCGTTGTCTGCAAACTGTTCGAGGTACTGGTCGAGGTGCAGCAGCACTTCGTCTTTAATGGCTCGCGCCTGCGTTCGCAACTCTTCCCAGTTGTTGAGACTTCTCGCGGCTGCCAACCGATGCTTGCCAAACTGCCCCGTCGCTTTGCGCAGCGCGCCGCGCAACTGAGTGTCAGCCAGCGCCGCCCGAGCATTAGCGTCAAAGGTTTCGGACGTTTGGTGGGTCATTAAGTTTGAAAAGATTGAATGGCAAATAGGTCTATTAAGTCCTATTTGTCCTATTATTTTCCGAACTGCTCACCTCAAAGCCAACAGCTCAGCCAGATGCATCACCCGAACACCGGAACCCTTACGTGAAAGCCGGCCGCCAATCTGCATCAGGCAACTCGCGTCCCCGCTAACGACTGCCTGAACATTCGCCTTCTCAATAGCTTCGATCTTTTGATCCAGAATGGCCACGGAGATCTCCGGATACTTTACCGAGAAGGTTCCCCCGAACCCGCAGCACGCGTCAGCATTTTCGAGCTCGACAAACTCCGCCTCTCTAACATGCTGGATCAAACGCCGGGGCTCGCTCTGAACTTTCAAGTCCCGCAAAGCATGACACGCATCGTGCCAGGTTAACCGGCCGGGCCAGCGCGCCCCCACGTCCTCGACTTTCAATACGCGGATTAGGAATGCGCTCAACTCAAAAGTTCGCGCCGCCAGGTTGCGGGCGCGCCGGCGCCACTCTTCGTCATCCGGAAACAACGCCGGGTAATGATGAACCATCGCCGTGCATGAGCCGGACGGACTGACAATCGCTTCTGACCGGCTCTCTTCGCAAATCTCAATGAAGCGCTTTGCCAGTTTGCGTGCCTCCGCAGCGTAGCCGGTGTTGAAGGCCGGTTGGCCACAGCAGGTTTGGCGCTCGTCAAAGTCAACCGTACAGCCCACGCGGCGCAGAACTTCAACCGTCGAGGCGCCAATCGTGGGCCACAACTGGTCCACCAGACATGTGACAAATAGACCTACTCTCATTTTCGATTGCCGGTTGCCAATTGCCAATTGCCAATTTGCTATCATAAGCCAATGAAAATCAAGTTCTTCAAAACACCCATGGAATGCCGGCATTGGCTCGAGCGAAACCACGACCAGGTTACCGAGCAGTGGTTTGGCTTCTACAAAAAGAAATCCGGCAAACGTGGCATTACTTACCACGAAGCGCTGGATGAAGCTCTCTGCTTCGGCTGGATTGATGGATTGAGAAGAAGCCTTGACGTAGACAGCTACACTCAGCGGTTCACTCCTCGCAGACCAAGGAGCATCTGGAGCCGGATCAACATAAAGCGCGCTGAGGAGTTGCGGAAACTCGGCAAGATGATGCCGCCGGGACTCAAGGCATTTGCCGCCCGCAGCCCGGAAAAATCGGGCGTCTACTCTTTCGAGAACGCACCACGCAAACTCAGCGCCGATTTCGAGAACAAATTCAAAGCCTACAAGAAGGCTTGGGAATGGTTTCAAAGGTGTCCACCCGGCTACCGGCGAACGGCCAGTTTTTGGGTGATGAGCGCAAAAAAGGAAGAAACGCGTTTCCGCCGCCTCGCAGTTTTAATAGACGAATCAGAGAAAAAGGCGCGGGTCGGACTTGTGACTGGAAAAGCTAGGACTCTAAAGTCCATGTAACAAACAAGAGGCCCGAAACAACCGGCCCATGCTATTGGATCGTAATGAGCGCGATGAGGTCAGTCCCCGACGCTACCGAGACTGTGTAATAACTCGGCTCACGTCGGTTCTCAAGCTAACGGCTGACTTTGTTAAGAGATTTGTCGCGATGGCGTTCGAAGGCAAGTTCAATGAGGCGATCAATTAGTTTTGGGAATGTCAGGCCTGAGGCTTGCCACATTTTGGGATAACCGGAAACTTCTGTCAGTCCCGGCATGGTGTTCAATTCATTGATCAGCAGCCGTTGATCTTTCCGCAACAAGAAGAAGTCGACTCGGGCCAGGCCGGCGCCGTCAATCGCCTGAAAGGCCTCGAGCGCCATTCGCTGGATCCGAGCAATCACGGATTTAGGCACCGGCGCCGGCACAACGAATTTGACGTGGCCGGTGTCATCGTACTTCTCCGTGTAATCAAGAAAACGCGCCGCTTCGTGGTAAACGACATACTCGCCCGGAAGACTGGCCTCCGGTTCGTCGTTCCCCAGCACGGCGCATTCAAGCTCGCGGGCATCCAACGCTTCTTCAACTATCACCTTTCGATCGTATTGAGCCGCCAACTCAACTGACTTGATGAGCGACGTCTTGTCTGTGGCTTTCGAAACGCCCACCGACGATCCAAGATTGGCGGGCTTCACAAAGCACGGGAAGCCGAGTCTGCGGTTGATTCTGCGAATGATACTTGAGTGATTATTTCGCCACTGCGAACGGAGAAACCAAATGTACTTTCCGACCGGCAGGCCAGCCTGGCGAAATAGTAATTTCATGGCCACCTTGTCCATTCCGCAGGCTGAGGCAAGTACGCCGCAACCGACGTAAGGGATCCTGGCCATCTCAAGCAAGCCCTGCAACGTTCCATCCTCACCGTGGGGACCATGCAGCAGTGGAAAAACTATGTCGAGTGGTTCAGAAGGCAGCGAAGCACTATTTGATCTGAGCGAGATGAGACCCTGATGTGAAGGATCTCCGAGGATCGCCACGTCGCCTCGCAACTTTTCAGCAACAGATGGAAGTAAGGACTGTGCCCTCGGAGGTAGGAGCTGCGCGGCGTCGGGAGGCGAGAGCCACTTCCCTTCTTTGGTAATTCCTATGGGGATAACGTCATATTTCTTTCGATCGATTGCCTCCACCACTGCCCGAGCGGACCGGATCGAAACTTCGTGTTCGCCGGATCGTCCCCCAAAAATAATCCCGACACGAAGCTTTTTCCCCAATTCCTGCTCCAATATTTCTACAGAATGGTTTTACCAAGCGCGGAAAGAATCATCTCAACACCGAGTTCGGCGGTCTTGTTGTTGACGTCCAGCGCGGTATTAATCTCCACCACTTCGAGCGACAACATACGGCCAGCTTCGGCTATCTTTTCCATTGCCAGATGTGACTCGCGATACGTAAGTCCGCCGCGCACCAGTGTACCCGAACCGGGGGCATCACGCGGATCCAGCGCATCGACATCAAAAGTCACTGCATAGCCCGCGGATCCTTTAGACGCGATCGCAATCGCCTCGTCCATGCAGGCGCTCATTCCCCGCTCATCAATCTCACGCATAGTAAAGAAGCGAATGCCGAGCTGGCGGATTAATTCGCGCTCACCACGATCGATCTCACGGGCGCCGACATGCGCACACAACGTCGGATCGAGCTTCGGGGCAAAGCCAGCCACATTTGTCAGTTCTGGTGCACCATAACCCAGCAAGGCGGACAACGGCATTCCATGTATGTTCCCCGATGGCGTCGTTTCCGGCGTGTTCATGTCGGCGTGGGCGTCAAACCAGATCAATCCCAGCGTTTCTTTTTTCGAGCGGCAATAGGCTGCGGCGCCGGCAATCGATCCGATGGCGATTGCGTGATCGCCACCCAGAATAATAGGGAGTTCCCCGGCGCTGAGAATTTGCTGAACCTCTTTAGCAAGTTGTTCGCAAGCCGTGCCGATCTCATTGAGATATTTCAACTTGTCGTCCGGTTTTGGGCGCGACTTAGGCCTTCCCACTCTCAGATCGCCGCCGTCACCCACCTCGTACCCCAGTTCAGAAATTCTTTCGTGAAGGCGAGCGACGCGCAAGGCAGCCGGCCCCATATCCACGCCGGCCATGCTCGCGCCGAAGGCGAGCGGCACGCCGAGTATCCTGACCGGTTTGTCGGGCTTCAGGTCGGGCGCGCTTGGCGCCAGCAAAGTGTTGGTAGCAATCTGATTTCTCATAAATGCATCAGGTATGAACTATCCTCCGAGATTGAGGTTGAATCCACTGCCGCTGCCCTGCGATGGAAAGAACGGCCTCAACAATCCGGCCAGCGCTGCAAGATTGCGCGTCTGGATTAGCAATTCTCCCGGACCAGTGAATTCGGCAACGATGCCTTCGCCGCTCATCATGCTGCGAAAGAATCCAGCCGCGGCCTTGCGCAAAGTGTACTGCGTTGTTCCTTCCCAAGCCACCAGATGTCCCGTGTCCACCACATATCGTTCACCTGGCTGCAAATTTTTCCGGTGAATGGCGCCAAAGGATGAAACCAGCAGCAAACCCTGACCTTGCACCAGCAAAACAAACAAGCCCTCGCCGCCAAAAAACGACTTTGCTCCACCCCACTTCGTGTCGACGTTGAGACTGGCATCACCTGCCAGGTACGAACTTGACTGGACGAAGAATGACTGGTTGTTCATCTCAATTGCAGCAATATCACCTGGTGTACCCGGTGCGAAAGTAACCTCGCCCGGTCCGCCGCGAGCAGTGAAGGTAGAAACAAATGCCGACTCGCCTCCTGCCGCGCGCTTAATGGCGCCGAAAAGACCGCCTTTCATTTGCGACTGCAGATCAATGTTGGCCGACATCGAGACCATAGCCCCAGCCTCAGCCTGGATCGACTGTTCAGATTGAAGTTTAACTACCGCCAGCGAAAACGAAGGTTGATGTAACACTTCATAGCTGTATCCGCGACCCTGACCTCGGGAGTCCGCATCTATATGAATGCCGTGACCGGCGGCGGAATTCCCAACCGCGGCCGGCTGATCATTCAATCGGTGACCACAGGCGCCACAAAAACTCGCATTGTCCATCAATTGAGCACTGCACTTCGGACAGTTCATAAGATCACTCCTTGAGATTTTACCTTAATAATCGCTACGGCTTCTTCGGGCGTTCCGGCGAAATCCAACGCCGCGATGTCTCGGTCGCTAACTACCAGATGCTCTTGCCATACTTTCACAATCGGAGGCCAACAGGCTCCCAGCAAAACCAGCGGCCGCGGGCCAATCACTCCCGTTTGTATTTTGTTCCAGACCAGCGACAACTCGGTCACAGTTCCCATGCCGCCTCGAATCGCAACAAAACCAACCGACCGAGTAATCAATCGTTGCAACCGTTCATAGAAATGGGCGGTCGCCACTTTGTCGGTAAGGTAACGATTCGGTTCGGATTTGAACTGGTTCATGATGATGCCGAGGACGCGCCCACCATGCTCGTGAGCGCCCCGGCTGGCTGCTTCCATGACGCCCAGATAACCGCCCGTGCAAATCGTGTAACCCGCCTCGGCCAGCAACTCACCAACACGCTGCGCCTGCGCATATTCAGGATCTGGCTCGCTGCATTTTGAGCCCCCGAAAATAGTGACAATGCGTTCTGATGCCTCGTTAGTCATCGCCAATGCTGACGGTTGAAGAATAGTTTTTCACATCTTCCTGCGGATAAGGAAAAACTTCTCTTTTTTCTAACACCGGCTTTCCGGCATTGAATTTGAAAACAAACCTCGTAAAGATTGTCGCAATAAATTTTCCACTTTTGCTCTCGCCTTCGAACTGAGTTTCGAGAACAGAGCCTCTAAAAGTACACGCATTGAATTTTCATGCCTTAACTTTCTGATCGGCCCAACTGACTTGATACGGGCAATTCCCGCTCCCGGTTGTGTGGATATCCTCATGAGCTCGTCTCTCCGCTCAACATCAACGAGCCATTCCGCCGATATTCAATGAAGTCTTCGCGGGTTTTAAAGCTTGAGCCCGTATATTCATCCGGAACCGGTCTTGGATCAATCAGTCGTTCATCGCGGATGTTTACGAATCCGGCACGCCTAAACAAGGATCGATAGTCGTCCACACTGAGGAGTTGCACGGGCACCTTCAACGTTTCGATCCATTGATGCGAAGGAACATTCTCCTGATAAAGATCAACCACGGTTACGAACAGCCCACCGCGGATCAGCACCCTTCCGATCTCTCTCGCCGCAGCTTCCATGTCCGTATAGTAGTAAAGTGATTCCATTGAAAAGGCGTGACTGAACTCTGCGTTGGCGAAGGGTAGGCGCTCAGCAGTGGCCAACTGAAATTCGAGATTCGGGTATTCGGCAGATTGTTCGCGAGCCAGCCGAACCATCTCGTCAGAAATATCGATCCCGACAACGCGTCCCTGATGGGCCTGCTGCGCCATCAAGCGCGACGCCCAGCCCGAACCGCACCCCACGTCAAGCACGCTCGCCGTGGACGGAATTTTCATGCGCTGGATTGCTTGCTCACCCACGGGACGGTGACCGCGCTCCATGCTTTCTCCTTTACCCGCGAGCGCCCAGTCGTTGAACTCAAGGCGAAGATGTTCACTCATGCGTGATTGTGTGAGCCAAAAGCAACAAAGTGATTAATAAGAATCAAGGTCTAATGCGATAGAGCATTCGCGGAAATGGAATTGTCTCCCTAATGTGCTCGATGCCACACATCCATGCGGTACACCGCTCTATCCCCATTCCAAATCCTGCATGAGGCACGCTGCCGTAGCGGCGCAGGTCGAGATACCATTCAAACGCTTCCGCCGGCAGCTCGTGAAGTGCCACCTGCTGTTGCAAAAAATCCAGTGAAGCAGATCGTTCGCCCCCGCCGATTACTTCCCCATAGCCTTCGGGAGCAAGCACGTCCGCGCCCAACGCCAACTCCGGCCGCTCAGGATCGCGCGCCATATAGAATGCTTTCACAGCGGCGGGATAATGATGGATCATGATCGGCTTATCAAACCTGCTCGAGAGGTACGTCTCGTCTGGGGCGCCAAAGTCGCCGCCCCATTCAAAGCGGGTTTCAAGAGCACCTGATGCATGTCCCTCGTAAAGCAACTTTACAGCTTCGTCGTAGGTTATACGCGGAAACGGCGCCGTGATCGATTCAAGCTTTGAAGTATCCCTTTCCAATATCTTCAGCTCCTCGGCCCGATCCTCGAGCACGCGCGCTGCGATATAAGATAAAAAACGCTCCGAAAGGGTCATCACGTCATCCAGCGTCGCATAAGCCATCTCCGGCTCGACCATCCAAAACTCGGTCAGGTGGCGTCGGGTCTTGGATTTCTCGGCGCGAAAGGTGGGCCCAAAGCAATAGACCTTCCCAAACGCCGCCGCGGTAGCTTCGTTGTAAAGCTGTCCCGACTGCGTCAGATATGCCTTTTCACCTTCAAAGTAATCGATTTCAAACAGCGTGGTCGTACCTTCACACGCCGCGGGCGTCAGGATCGGCGCATCGCAGAGCGTAAATCCGTCGTGGTCCAGAAAATTACGCGCGGCTTGAACGACTGTGTGGCGCACTTTCAAAATGGCATGCTGGCGCCGTGAACGCAGCCAAAGGTGCCTTTGATCCATCAGGAACTCGGTGCCGTGTTCTTTTGGGGTGATCGGATAAGTGTGAACTTCCTGCAATACCCCGGCCTCTACCACGTCGATTTCGTAACCGCTGGGCGCGCGCGCATCGGCGCGCACGGTACCCCGAATCCAAAGCGCCGATTCCTGGCCCAGGTTTTTCAGACTCTCCCAAATCTCGGGCGCCACGGCATTCTTCAAGACCACACACTGCACCACGCCGGTACCGTCTCGCAGTTGGGGAAAGAGAATTTTTCCGCTCGAGCGTAGGTTGTAGAGCCACCCTTTGATTACTACCTCGTCGCCGGCGTGCTTTGATAGCTGCGAGATTGAAGTCTCGAGTTCTTTAATTGGTTTCAATGATTTTGATTCCGTAGCCATTCTCAGGTTTTATTTTTCATCCAGACGTTCTGCGATCATCTTACGTAATACTGGAAAGCGCTCCAGCCACTCGGCGGCTTGCAAAACGATCAGGAGCGTAGGCTGGATAAAGTGTTCGTAAAAAGCGCCCCGACCACAAACTGCGGTTTGATAGGAAAAGGTGCCAACCGCCTTAAGGCCCCGTTGAATTGTTATTAGCCGAAACTCGTGAGCGAAATCGTCTGGATCAAGCGGCTCGAGACCCTGTTTTCTTCGCTCATCGAGCAGCAACAGCCTGTGGGCTCGCAGTTCCGCCAGCGACGGGGGAGCGGGTTGCCGATCTAAGAGGAACGAAACCAGATCATAACTCGCCGGCCCCATGCGAGCGTCCTGATGATCGACCACCCGCAAACGGTTTCGCTTGTCGAGCATGAGATTCGCCGTATGAAAATCACGATGACAGAGAACTCGCGGGGCAGCAGCAAGTTCACAGGAAATGTCGTTGAGTTCGGCTTTGAGTTCCGCAGCCTCAGCGTGGCGCAGTGTCTCAGCTCTTAAGCTTTTGAAATAGTGCTCAACAAAGAAATCGAGTTCCCAGGAAAGCTTGGCTTCATCAAAAGCCAGCCGGCTTGAGATGGAGTTCAGTTCATGAGCTTTCTCCGTCGCCTTTTGAATGCGCGCGATAATACTAATCGCTTCCTTTTTGTAGTCTTCGCATTCTTCATCGGATGCAACTTCATAAACGGCACATAGTTGTCGATCGCCCAAATCCTCCTGGACGATGATTCCACTGGCGCCGTCAACCGAATAGACTTTGGGTACAGGTATCTCGGCTTGCAGGAACAGACTAGTTATATCCAGGTAAGGGTGAAAATCGGGATCAAACGGTTCCGGATAAACGGCCGCTACTGCCTTTTCTGTCTGCCAGGGAATGCGAAAGTAGCTTCTGGTCGAGGCGTCAGGAGTAAGCGCCACAACCTGACTCTCTTTGCCTTCCTGCATTTGTCCCTGGCTCTTTAGAAACCTCAAAAGCCGGTCAATGGGCGGAAGTTCAAAAGCGGCGGACGTCACAGGTGTTGCTGAACTCATTTGTCGAAGGAGTCTGGGTTTCGGGTACTACCTGAATAGAGGCGGCGCTATCATTTACTCCCGCCAGTCCTTCGGCAGTAAACTGCGAATTGTATCATTGCGTCAGAGACACAACAAAGTTGTCTCCTTGAAACTCACCTTTGAGTGATTTAGGTGGCGGCGTCTTATCGATTACTAATGACTTCTTTACCACCACTGCATTTTCGATGATCTCACCACCGCCGATCTCGACGTCGTCGGCGAGCACAGCGCGATTCACGCGCGCGCCTGATGCAACTACCACGCGGTCCCAAAAGATGGACTGACTTACTGCTGCGCCAGGCGCGATTATGCAGTTCTTACCCGCCGAGAACGTCTCATTCCTTTCGTCGAGCATCGCCAGACTGATATCCAGGTAACGCTGGAGAGTGGAAAGCTCGGACCACTGCCCTGCTCCGATATGCGCGGCGATTCGCTCGCCCTGGGCCATCGCCTTAGGGTAAACATCGGTCGTCGAATGAGAAAATATCCCGCGCGGAATGAAGTCGAAAATTCGTGGCTCGAGGATCTGAATGCCGGTGAACATCAGCGGCGCCTCTCTGCCGGCATAGTCCTCGGCGTTTGGCATTGAGCCAAAACCTTTAAGATACCCTTCCGCCGCCTCAACCACAGTAAAGCGCTGGCATTTAGGATTTGGCAATACCACGAGCGTGGCAATCGCGCCGGTGCGTTTGTGAGTTTGGAGGGCGGCGTCAAGATCGATGTCCGTGATTATTTTGCCGTTGATCACCACGAACGTTTCGCCCTCGAGCAACCCGCGGACGTTATCCAGTGCCCCGCTGGTTCCAAGGATTACAGGCTCGTGAACATAACGGAGCTTTACGCCGAAGCTGTTTCCGTCCCCCAAGGCGGCTTGCACGGATTCCGGACGGTGATGGAGGTTGACAACGATGTCATCGCAACCATAGCGGGCAAGATATTCAGCGACGTATCCCACCAAAGGCTTGTTAAGAATTGGAATTGCGGGTTTCGTCCGATCTTCAGTCAACGGCCACAAACGAGTGCCGTAACCCGCTGAAAGGATCATTGCGCGCATTGGTCGGGTATTCTATTCGTCTGTGACCCTGTTACCAAAACAGGCCCAAGTGTCCGACAAACTTTAGATTGTCGCTCGCCGCCAGTTACCAGACGTTGGCAAGACAGTTTAACTATAAGAGGAGTCTATTTGTAACTCTCCGGTGGACACGAGAACGAAAGAAAAGAAACGACAAACTGAAGTTTGTCGGACTAAGAAGCCTTTGAAGCGTCCCGGATCATGAGGTCAAAGGTGCCGGGCGCGACCTTGCGGAAACGTGAGTTGCGATTCAGTGACACGGCGACGCTAATGGTCGGGTTTTGACCGGTAAACCTGAATCCGCCCTCAAGCAAACGATTATAAATTTCGTTGACGTGCAGCGGCCCGGCCTCCTCACGCAGCAACAAGGTCACGGCCTGGGGGATAGTGCGATCCATGAATCGATCGCTCACGGCTTCGATGCCGGCGCGGACGGCAGGTATTGGTTGGCGCCTCGCGTCCCACGACTGAAGACCGCGGCCCGCGGAGGGAGACTGCCGCATCGCCGCTTCCAGCTCGGCATCTGACGGAAGGTGGGCTGCAAGATTGCTCGAGGCAAGCACTGATGACAACAAGCGGTAGATGGCCGCCTCGGTTTGGCTCGCCAGCGTATCCATTTCGGCCAGCTCAGCTCGAACCGAATCTGCCTCGGCCTCAAGCTCTCTCAGCCGCGCCGCCAGATGCATCCGCGCCGCCCGCGACTGTCGCAAGCTTTGTTCTAATCGGGATAAGAGGTTTTCGTTAGGCCGGTCCATCCGCTGCGGATGTTAAAGGGATTTTAGGAATTGCACAATAGTTTTGTTATGCCCGGGGCTATCGCTCGCGCTCGAGAACATACGTGGGGATTGAGCGAAGCGCTTCGCAATATTCAGAATCTGGAAGAATCTCAAGCGCCTCGCGGGCAGCCTCGGCAAAGCCGTTGGCGCGCTCTCTGGCGCGTTCCAGACCTCCTGCCGACTCCACCGCCGCTCGCAACGCGGCCCGGGTTACCCTCTCGTAATTCCTGTCTTCGATCACTGTTTCGACCATTTGGCGCGCCGCAGGGTTACTCTCGATCATATAGATCAGGGGCAAAGTTACTTTGCCGGACAAGAGGTCAACCCCAGACGCTTTGCCCAGCGCGTCGTCAGCGGTCGTGAAATCGAGCAGGTCGTCAACTAGCTGGAACGCGGTGCCAAGATTCCGGCCATATTCGGCGAGCGCCTCACGTTCCCGGTCACCGGCGCCTCCCAGCAGCGCGCCGACTTCACAACAGGCGCTGAAAAGATATGCCGTTTTGCGCTGCAACACATTTAGGTATTGCGACTCAGAAACATCCGTGCGGCCCAACAAGGTCAACTGTTCCAACTCACCTTCAGTCATCTTGCGCGTGACCGCTGTGAGAATGTCCAGAATGGGTAGTGACCTTTCGGCAAGACTCGTTTCAAAAGCCGACATGTACAGCCAGTCGCCCATGAGCACTGCGGTCTGATTACCAAAAAGCGCGTTTACAGTGGGACGATCTCTCCGCGTGTCCGAATCGTCGATGATATCGTCATGGACCAGAGTCGCCGTGTGCAAAAACTCCATGACCGTCGCCATGCGAATCGAGTTATACCGAGACCCGTCGCCGCCCACGGCATAGTTGGAAAGAATTGTCAGAGCGGGCCTAACTCGCTTGCCGCCCGACGCGCGCAAGTAGTCGCCGAGGAATGAGATCACCTGAACATTGGATCGGGCCTGACGCTCAAATTCCGCCTCGACCTGGCCCAGCTCTGAAGCGATTAGACTAAAAATGCGCCGGGCCGTGAGCCTGACATCTTCAATCGCAAGTGTATTACCGGCTGTTTGCATGCGCTGACTATAAACTACCAACTGCTTACTGCTCACCGTTCACTGCTCACTGCTCACTGCTCACTGCTCATTGCTCACTGAATCTTCAATTTGTTCGATAATTGGTAAACTGCATGTGAATACCAAAATCCTTTTCCTTGAGCCTGGCGATCACGTCCTGAAGCGTGTCTCGATCTTTGCCGGAGACGCGAACGACGTCGGCTTGGATCGAGGCCTGCACTTTCGCTTTTGAATCCTTAATAAATCTTACGACCTCTTTGGCTTTTTCCTGCGGAATGCCCTGCTGGATTGCGGCTCGCTGTTTTACTGTGCCTCCTGCAGCCTGCTCCACCGAAGAGTAGCTCAAGGCCTTGAGCGGCACACCGCGGCGCACTAATTTCTGCTGCAGAATGTCGTTCATGTTGCGCAGTTTTGTCTCATCCTCGGCGGTCAGCAACAGAGCATCTTTCTCGAGTTCGACGGTGGCCGTGCTGCCTTTGAAGTCAAACCTTTGCCGCACTTCTTTAACGGTCTGATGAATTGCGTTCGTCACTTCCGAGCGGTCCACTTGCGAGACGATGTCGAATGAATTCTGTTGGGCCATTGCCGGCGTTAATGCGATTTCCGATTTGAAAAATGATTACGGTGGCGAGAATAGCATCAAATCCCACCTTTGTGAAACTGTTCTCTAACCCTGATTCGGAGTCCTAACTTAAGGGATCGTTTGCTTCAAGAAAAGGCGATCCAGGAAACGACCCGAAACCAAGACTAAACGGGTTAGTGCTCTTTTCATGATATTTCGGGATGGTTTTGGGGGCCCTCAAAAATATCTCGTGGATCGTTTGGCAGTTCTCAACCCCTGCTAACGTTCTCGGGAAGAGCGCACCGAGCATGAGCCCTACACTAATTCCTTTTCCAATCCGAACAACCGCGCGAAATTAGTGCTCGTAACTCGCGCTATCTCCTCCAACGAAAGGTGTCTTAGCTCAGCCAGACAACGCGCGACTTCGACCATGTAGGCGGGTTCATTTCTCTTTCCGCGATATGGCGTCGGAGCCAGGTAAGGACAGTCAGTCTCGATCAGCAACCGATCAAGCGGAACTTCTTTCGCCACCGCTCGCAGATCCTCTGCTTTCTTAAAGGTGACGATGCCGGCGAACGAAATCGAAAATCCAAGCTCAATCGCGCTCGCCGCCAACGTGCCGCTGCCAGTGAAGCAATGCATTATGCCCGGAAGCCCCGAGCCGCTCCATTCCAACCGCAGGATCTCAATAGTCTCTTCTTCAGCCTCCCGAGTATGAATAATCACCGGCAGGGAGGCCTCACGTGCCGCTCTTAGCTGCCGTCGAAATGCGATTCGCTGCGCCTCCCGCGGCGAATTGTCGTAATGAAAGTCGAGCCCGATTTCGCCCCAGGCGATCACCCGCGAACTTTGCTTTAGGAGATCTCTGATCTTTTGCTCAGCCTTGTCGTCGTAGAGTTTCGCGTCATGAGGATGGGTGCCGATGGCTGTGTAGATACCGTCGTGGCTCTCACCGAGATCAACGGCGCGCTCGAGGGCGCCGCTGTGAGGATCGCCGGTGCCGATGTTCAGGATGGTGGAAACGCCCGCGTCCCGCGCCCGACGAATAACTTCATCTCGATCTGCGTCAAACTCCGGGCCGTCAATGTGCGCATGTGAATCAATAAGCATGGTCCTTAATCCTCAAATGAATCAGAAAGTAGGCTGGGGACAAGGATGGGTCGCTGTTCTCGCTTAACGGGCGTCACATGGCAATGCGCTTTTTATGGGAAGGCGGTTAGGTCGTTAAATTGCTATTCAGTTGAAACCCTACCGGGGTTTAAATGGCTGGGTGGACAGGCCACAATTACAGATTTGATTTAATCCACCCAAGCTTGGGAGTTAGCTTTTGCTTGAGCTTTCACCGGTTCATTAACCACTTCATCAAGTAAACGATGCGCCTCTCGCAAATCTGAGTAGTTGTTTCGATCTATCACTATCTCCTTTTTACCGCCAGACGGAGTTGTAATGGATAGCCTAATTGATTTCGCACTATCCTTCCGCTTGTACAAAAAGGATATTAGAGTTGAGATGAGGGAAACTAACGCTCCCAAAACGGACCCGATAACGGCAATACTGATAATATCAAATCCTATTTGCATCGCGCTAAACCTCCGATAAGGCAACGGAACTGCCACTTGCGAGAACCGTACTCAAAAAAGCCGCCACTGAACCCAGCATGATTATACGGGACTCTACAGGCTTATTTAAAAGGATGGTGGCCACGATATCAGCAAACCAAAGGGAAGTTAGCAAGAGGATGATCACGCACACTCCGCCGGCGATGATCTTAGGAATTCTTTTGTTAGTAGTTCCGCTGCCAAAAAGCTCCCCAATAGCCGCAGCATTTATGGCCGCTGATACGATTAGGAGTTCTCCCCGCGAAATGACAATCTCTAACGATGTTGGAAGGCCTTTCGTCAACATACTTAAGTAATTGAAGATTATCGGCAGCAGTGCAATCACTACGCTGAAAATCACCCAACGTACCATTTTCTCAGCCATATAAGGGACTCCTATCAACCATTTATGAGGGTGCGGATGGATAGTTGATGAACGGGGGCGTATTATATCAAATGTTCGCAAGCTGTCGAGTGTAATCTTGTTTGTAATTTTGTTTAGCGTAGTGAATATCTCGTCGAGTGAACGAGGGCATTATTAAAAGGAACGCAATTCAGATATTTAAATTGAGGACATTACGAACAAAATTCCGGCCCGTAGTCTTGCATGGTGAACCCTGATACCGGGAACACCTCCAACTCTGATCGTTATAACCCAACGAGCTTTCAGGGCCGCACAACAAATTCTTTACTTCAAGCGGGCGCCGTTCGGAACCTCTTCAGTGAATGTGGCAATTACCGGCTTTCCTTCATCTCCCACTGACGCGGCCAGCAGCATGCCCTGCGATTCATAGCCGCGCAGTTTGCGCGGTTTCAAGTTAGTGACCACGGCAATCTTGCGACCAACCAGTTGGCCGGGTTCGTAGTGGAGCGCGATGCCGGCGAGGATTTGACGCGGCTTTGCTTCCCCCACGTCAACAGTCAAAAGAAGAAGCTTATCGGCTTTTGGTATCCGCTCAGCACCCAACACCTCGCCCACCCTCAGTTCCACCTTCGCAAAATCAGTAATATCAATCAGTCCATCTGGAGGCGCTTGAGTCTGAGCGCCTGGTTCGCGCGCTGAAGACATTGCGGACGAGACGCCCGCGCTCCCAGTAGCAACCGGCTCGTCATTCTGGGCGGACGAGACGCCCGCACTCCCAGTCGCACCCGGTTCGTTACGCTTGGTGGAAACGACAACCGCGTCGGCTTCAGTTGCGTGCTGCATTGGTGGTCGCGGTTTGGTATCGGCAGCTGACGGCGTGCCTGGAACTGCATCAGCTTCCGTGGCGTGCACGCCGGAAGTTTCCTCGGGTCTTCTGATCTGACTAAGGATCTTTCCCTTGTCCAAGCGCGGAAAGACCGGCTCGACTTCTCCGATCCGGGTAGCTTCCGGCAGACCTCCCCACTTCAACTCTGCCGGGTCGAGCCGTGTAAGCGAATCAGTCAAGCCGAGCTGCGTGTAAATACGCAGAGTAGCTTCCGGCATGACTGGGTGAAGCAAAACCGTTAACCAGCGCAAGCATTCGGCGGCCCGGTACAACAATGCATGCAAGGTCTGACTCTGACTTACATCCTTTGCCAGGTCCCAGGGCTTGGCTTCAGTAATCATTCGATCGATCCGCAGAATGATCGCCCAGGCCGCTTCCAAAGCGCGATTGAAGGCAAAGTTGTCAAAGTGCAGCAGGAACTGATCGCGCATGCTCTCGATGAAACCCGAGATCGTAGTTTCATCCGTATCAAACCCGACACGCTTCGCAAGCAGAAGTTTCTCTTCCGATATTTTTCCGGAAGGCACTCGGCCATCGCAATAACGAGCAATCATCGTCAGTGTGCGGCTGGACAGGTTGCCCAGGCCATTTGCCAGATCGCTGTTGATGCGATCTATCAAGGCCTCATAGCTAAAGCGCCCGTCCTGGCCAAAAGCCATTTCGCGCAGGCAGAAATAGCGGATCGAATCAATCGAAAAGTGACGGTGCAAGACGTCGAGCTCGACCGTGTTGCCCAAAGTCTTGGACATCTTGCGCCCGTCCTGATCGACCCACATCCCGTGAGCAATGATGCCGCGCGGCTGTCGGACACCGGCAGCCATTAAGAAGGCCGGCCAAAAAACCGTGTGGAAACGCAAGATGTCCTTGCCAACGAGGTGCAGCGCCGGCCAGAATTTCTCGAAACCGACAGCCTGCTCCCGCTCTTCGTTGCCATAACCGATAGCCGTGATGTAATTCGTGAGCGCATCAAACCACACGTAAATCGTATGTGCCGGATCGTCCGGCACTGGTATGCCCCAGCGGACGGAACTTCGCAAACGACTGACCGAGAGATCCTGCAAGCCTCCGCGGACGAAGCTCATGACTTCGTTGCGGCGTGACTCGGGTCGAATGAAATCAGGCTGCGTCTCGTAAAGCTTAAGCAGCGCGTCGCCATAGTCTGAAAGCCGAAAGAAATAGCTCTCCTCGGAAACGCGATCCAGCGGCGCCTCGTGAATCAGGCACAGTGGCGGTTCACCCGTCTGCCTCGGTTTGCTGTATTCATCTTCAGTTTTGTAAGCAGCGCAGGGGGCGCAAAACCAGCCTTCGTAGTGACCCTTGTAGATTGCGTCGCGTCCTTTTGGCGTTTTCGACCTGGCAACTTCGCGCCAAAACTTACTGACACCTTCCGCATGAAAAGGGTAAGTGGTGCGCATGAAAATGTCATAGCCGCCATGCTCGCTATCGAGACCAAAGGCTGAGGTCATCCTGGTGAAATAACTGACCACATGATCGGCCTGCTCCTGCGGCGTGCGTCCGGAGCGCTCAGCGGCGCGCTCGATATTTATGCCATGCTCGTCAGTTCCCGTAAGGAAGTAGGTCTCGATGCCGCGCTGCTCTTTGTAGCGGTGCACACAGTCAGCCACGATCATGGTGTAGAGATGGCCCAGGTGCGGGAGACTATTCGCGTAATAAATGGGAGTTGTTAGGTAGAAAGTCTTCATTTTCCATTTATCATTTGACATTTTTCATTGGTCATTTCTCACTTCAATAGCTACATTTGCTTATCACGATCCCGATCTAAATCATTAATCATTGGTCATGGTCATTTCTCAGTTCCATAGGTACATCTGCCCCCCGGTCCAAATCTAATTATCTTATGAGGTTATTCTCTGAGGTAAATCGCCTCGACATAATGCTCTTAACGTGCTCGTCAGAAATGACAAATGAAAAATGTCCAATGATAAATGGAAGTTGCCTACTCTTTCCCTGTGATGAGCGCCATTGCTTCCGCGCGGGTGCGCGGGTCGTTACGAAAGCCGCCCAGCACAGCGGAGGTGATAGTCTTAGCGCCGGCCTTTCTGACACCTCTCAAAGTCATGCACGTATGCTCCGCTTCAATCACCACCATGACGCCGACTGGTTTCAAGCCTTCATAGAGCATGTTTGCAATGTCGGTCGTGAGGCGTTCCTGCAACTGTAAGCGCCGCGAGAAGGTCTCTGCCAGACGAGCCAGCTTTGAAAGACCGAGAATGCGCCCCTCCTTTGGAATGTAGGCAATGTGACACTTGCCCATAAAAGGCGCTAAATGGTGTTCGCAGAGCGAGGCGATGCTGATGTCTTTCACCAACACCATCTCGTCATGCTTATCTCCCGGCAAGGGAATGACGTGCTGATGGGGATCTTCGCGCATCCCGGCGGTCAACTCGGCGTACATTTCGGCCACTCGTTGAGGTGTCTCCCGCAGCCCGGCGCGATCGAGGTCTTCGCCAATTCCTTCAAGAATCAAGCGTACACCCCGCGCTATCAGCTCGAGATCAACGCGACTGTCTTTTCGTTGCTCATCGATTGCCTGCTCTTCTGAAAACTTTGTAGCCATCAATCAAACTCGCGAAACCGTTACTTCTTTCCTCTGCTCTCAAAGGCCAACCGGGCGGCATTCTCAACTACCCTCAAAGGAACGTTAGCCCTTCGCGCCGCTGTCCGGCACTGTTCGTATTCAGGCATCTCGGTTACCAGATGGCCGTTCAACCGGGCTACTTTAACATCAATTGGCCCATACTGCGTTTCCACCTGCACCAGCTCGCGCTCCAGGGCACGCCGTTCGACCTCATAACTGCGAACGCCAAGCGTAGTCGTCTCGGCGAATAACATGTGCGTCAGCATTTCTTTGTTATCAGGCCGGCAGAGAATGGACAACAGCACTCCGGGCCGATTCTTCTTCATTTGAACGGGTGTAAAGTAACAATCAAGCGCCCCCATCTCCAGCGCCCGCTCCATCACATGACCAAAGACCTGTGCTGACATGTCGTCAACATTTGTCTCGATCATCCAGAGGTATTGGTCGCCGGTGACCTGCGGCTGTTTCTCGCCGATCAGCACCCGTAAAGCATTTGGAAATTCTTCATATTCGCGAGTGCCGGCGCCATAGCCCGTGCTCTCGAGCCTCATTCTGGGTAACGGGCCATATTCTGAACAGACGGTCGCGACGATCGCGGCGCCCGTAGGAGTTACCAGTTCGCCTTTGATCTCTGTTGAATAAACTGGTGCGCCCTTCAGCAACTCCGCGACTGCGGGAGGCGGGACGGGAAACCGACCGTGTTCCATATTGACTGTGCCGCTGCCGAGATGCAGCGGTGAACAAACAAAGCGCTCTACTCCCGCCAACTCAAAACAGATCGACGCTCCTACCACATCAATGATCGCATCCAGAGCTCCGACTTCATGAAAGTGAACATTTTCAACGGATTCATTGTGAACACGAGCTTCGGCTTCCGCCAGGCGAAAAAATATTTGTGCCGCGCGCTCTTTTACTCCGGAGGACAGACGGGACCCGTAAATGATCTTCAAAATATCACTTAAGTTGCGATGCGCGTGCTCATGAGGGGTCTCCACCAGTGCGTAAGTAGCACTTATTCCCGACCGATCCACGCGCGCGAAATCAATTTTGTAAGCAGGCACGTCAAGCAGCGAGAGTTGCTCCTTGAGCATGCGCGGTTCGACCCCGGCAGCGATCATCGCACCAAGGATCATGTCGCCACTCACGCCGGCAAAGCAGTCAAAGTAAAGAGTTCTCATCTGGTAAATAGTAAATAGTAAATGGTAAATGGAAAAAGTCTAGATGGTAGATGGAACAACAGTCTCGGTGGATGGTAAATGGACGGAACGATCGGAAAGAGAAAGTTAAATAGAAGACGGTCTGCTCAACTACTATTTACCATTCACCATTTACATTCACCATTTACCATTCACCAAGAAGCGGCAGCACCTCTCCAGCCTTTCCCGTTAAGACCTCGTCGCAAAGATCCGAAAGCGGCGTTCGTTCCGGATTAACTTCGCAGACATACGCGCCTTCCCTGCGTGCAATTTCCGGAAGCCCCGCAGCCGGATACACCAGGGCTGACGTCCCGATCACGAAGCAGAGTTCACACTTGGCTGCGGCCGCGGCCGCGCGTTCAAATGCGCCCGGAGGCAATAGTTCTCCGAACAACACCACATCAGGCCGCA
>Ga0187893_10003128_pt1 | contig 34461 bp, 39 predicted proteins | sample MA1701074metaG_FD_139574 | JGI IMG/M metagenome (GOLD analysis project Ga0187893, IMG submission 139574) | White microbial mat communities from a basaltic lava cave in the Kipuka Kanohina Cave System on the Island of Hawaii, USA - MA170107-4 metaG ...
CGACGAGCCGACGCTGCGGGCGGTCGCGGCGGAGACGGGCGGGGAGTACTTCCGCGCGTCGGAGACCGGGCAGCTGCGGCGGATCTATCGCGACCTCGCTCGGAGAATTGGGTGGGAGAAGCGGCCCACGGAAGTGTCGTCGGTAGCGGGGGCGGTGGCGCTGGTGCTGCTGGTGGCCTCGGTGCTGCTGCGGGCCTGGGTGTCGCCGATCCATTGACCGGCCTCGCGCTTCGCCAGCCGTCTCTGCGCCCACCGATTTACTCACTGTAATGAGTGAAATTACTCAGAATACTGAGTAAAATGAAGGCATGCCAGAACAGACCTTTAGACGGCCTATCTTTGAGACGCTCCTGGCACGGGTGCGGGAGCCCCGTCGGTTCATCCAGGTGCTCTCCGGTCCGCGCCAGACCGGCAAGACCACGCTTGCGCGACAGGCTATGGAAGCCGCAGGCCTTGCGGCGCACTATGCCACGGCCGACGAACCCGCGTTGCGTGATCGGGCCTGGCTTGACGCGCAGTGGGACCTCGGGCGGTTGAGAGCTCGAGATGCGCAGACGGGCGACGCGCTACTTGTCCTGGACGAAGCTCAGAAGGTGGCTGACTGGTCGAGCGTCGTCAAGCGCCTTTGGGACGAGGACACCGCTGCGGGGATCCGCCTTAGGGTCATCCTGCTGGGGTCGGCCCCGCTACTGGTACACCGCGGACTGACCGAGAGCCTGGCCGGCCGGTTCGAACTGATTCGTGTTTCCCACTGGTCGTTCTCTGAGATGCGCCAGGCCTTCGGCTGGAGCCTGGAGGAGTTTCTCGTTTACGGGGGATACCCAGGGGCCGCCGCGCTCGTCGGCGATCGCGATCGGTGGGCGCGGTACATCCTGGACTCTCTCGTTGAGACCACCCTTTCACGGGACATTCTCTTGCTCACGCGCGTCGACAAGCCGGCGTTGCTCCGCCAGCTCTTCCGCCTCGGCTGCGACTACTCTGGACAGGTCCTGTCATACCAGAAGATGCTTGGCCAGCTCCAGGAGGCTGGAAACACCACGACCCTGGCTCACTACCTCGACCTGCTGGCCGGCGCGGGAATGGTGACCGGCCTGCAGAAGTTCTCGGGGGCCCGGGTGCGGCAGCGAGGGTCGAGCCCCAAACTCCTGGTGCTCAATACCGCGCTGATGACGGCGCCGACGTCGCTCTCGTTGCAGGCCGCCCGGGAGGACCGCAGCTTCTGGGGACGTTTGGTCGAATCAGCTGTTGGAGCGCACCTCGTCAACACCGCGGCCGGTACCAATATCGAGGTTTCCTACTGGAGGGACCGGGGTCGAGAAGTCGATTTCGTGCTGCGCGCCGGCAAGAGCGTGACGGCCATAGAGGTGACGAGCGGACGTCCCAAAGATACGTTGCCTGGGTTGGACGCGTTCGACAGGGCAGTTCGACTGCACCGAAAGCTGCTGGTGGGGGGACAGGGTGTCGGATTGGAGGAATTCCTGCTCTCCCCGGCGGAGGCGTGGGTGGAGTGATCACCATCGACGAACTGGCGGGCTACCTGAAGATCCCGAAGTCGACCCTGTACAAGCTCGCTCAATGTGCTCATCTGGACGAGGACCCAGTTTGAGAGCCGCGCGCACCTGGCGGCCTCGCTCCCGGCGACGGTGCTGCGCGAGGGAAAGTCCCTCTATGCCGCATGATCCGGCGCGCGCAGCGGAGACCCGGGCGTGGCTGGTCAGGGCCGCGCTGGACCTGCGCGCCGCGGAGTTCGAGCGCACGGGGGATCCGCGGCTGGCCGCGGACATCACCTTTCACTGCCAGCAACTGGCGAAGAATCCATGAAGGCGTTTCTGGCGTGGCATGATCGTCCCTTTCGGAAGACGCACAACCTCATCGAGATTGGGGAGCAATGTGCGGCGATTGACGTATACTATGGTACGAGGCACTGACGCGGAATCGAAACACCCTGCCTCGGTTCTGGACGAGCTCCTGACGTCCAGAACGCGGGGCAGACTCCTCACGATCTTCTTGCCGCACCCCACGGAGGAGTACTACCTCCGCGAACTGAGCCGCCGTACTGGCCTATCGCTGCGGGCCGTCCAGCACGAATTGGCACGGTTAGAGCGCCTTGATCTTGTCCAGAGCCATCGACGCGGTCAGCAGAAGTACTTTCGTGCCAACGAGCGGCATCCACTCTTCGCCGATCTCAAGCGCATTGTCTACAAGACCACCGGAATGGGCGACGTGCTGCGCGATGCCCTCGCACCCGTCAAGGGCATTCAGGTGGCGTTCATCTATGGCTCGGTGGCGAAGGGCGAGGATCGATCCACTTCTGACGTCGACCTCCTGTTAATCGGGGCACCCGATGCCGATCATCTTCATGAGACGATTCGAAAGGCGGAGGAGACGTTGGGCCGCGAGGTGAGCTTTGTCACGATGAGTCCTGCCGAATGGCGGGAGCGCCGGGCTTCCCGGGACGCGTTCGTGGCCGAGGTCACGAGATCTCCCAAAATCTTCCTGATCGGTGATGAACGGACACTTCGTCGCGCTTGAAGATACCGGGAAGGAGCGAGCGCAATCGCGACTGGGCTCTGGCGATCGAGCCATTTTGGCTAAGCGAGGGAGTCCCCGCTCTATTTCTCGCGCAGACTGGCCCGCCCTGGGGTTAAGGATGGAGGGTGGAAGGGTACCGACCCCGGACGGAGCGCTCCGAGCAGCTGATGACTCCATTGAGGCCAGCGCCAGGAGCAGCATAGTTGCGTTTATTTCGATTATCTGATAGGGTTGGTGACGGGGTGAGGAACCATGGCCACGGCGCTTATGCGACAGGAGCCCGTCCAGCCCACCGAGCAGGACGCGCGGGCCGCCCAGCACATTGATGCCGTTCTGCATGCGCAGAGGGCTCCGCGCTCTGCCCGACTCATTGCGCCAACTGGAGAGCACGTGGAACTCCCTGAGGCGGTCTACAGTGCCCTGCATCAGGTAGTCCACCTGCTGGCCCAGGGGCGCGCCGTTGCGATCATTCCGTATAGCAAAATGCTGACAACGCAGCAGGCCGCCGAACTGCTGAATGTCTCCCGCCCCTATCTCGTGAGGCTCCTTGAAGCAGGGAAGATTCCTTTCCAGCGCGTCGGGACGCACCGGCGCATCCGATTCAACGACCTCTTGCAGTATCGGACGCGACGGGACGAGGAGCGGCGCCAAAAGCTGGCGCACGTCACCCGTCTAAGCCAGAGACTCGGTCTTTACGGGAAGCGATGAGCATCTGTGGCGTTCGGCGTCCTGCTGGATGCGAATGCTCTTGTCCCCGTCGCCCTCCGAGATACACTCCTGCGGGCGGCGGAATCATATCTATACCGGCCTCTTTGGACCAATGAGATACTGGCTGAGGTCGAACGGACCCTCTTCCACAAGATAGGCCTCACGCACGAACAAGCGGTCTCTCTGGTGAGCGCGATTCAAGAGGCGTTTCCGGAAGCGACAGTTGAAGGATACGCAGATCTGATTGATGGAATGACCGTAAGTCGAGAAGACCGGCATGTTGTTGCCGCGGCCATCGTTGGGTATGCTCAGGTCATCGTCACACAGAACCTTGACGACTTCCCTCAGGATCTCCTGGACCCGTACAACATAGAGGTACAGTCACCAGATGAGTTCCTCAAACATCTCTTCGACGTGGATCCGGAGCGGATGGTACAGATCATCATTGAGCAAGCGGCCGATCTACTGGATCCTCCGTACACGCCCATGGAGATCTGCGCTCACCTTCGCCTGTTCGCACCGCGTTTCGCCGACCTTGTTGAGGCGCGTCTTGCGACGTAGACTAAGCCCAAGCGATCAGGCCACACGGGACTGGGGAGGTCGGCTTTGGCAATCAGCTTCAGCTTGGCCGTGCGTCTGACTGACGCCGAGATCCTCGAGCTGTCCGAACGCAATCCCGGGCTGCAGATTGAGCAAGGCGCGTCCGGGGAACTGATCTTGACGCCCATAGGCGGGCGGGCCAGCCTGCGCGAGGTCGCGCTGGTCACGCAGCTTCACCGCTGGGCCGACGCGGACGGTAGTGGAGTCGTGTTTAGCCCGTCGACCGGCTTCCGGCTACCCGACGGCTCACTGTTGTCGCCCGACGCGTCGTGGGTCCGCCGTGACCGTTGGGAGGCGCTCAGCGGCGACCAGCGAGAGGGCTTCATGCCGTCCTGCCCCGACGCGGCTTTCGAGATCCTCTCTCACGGTGACCTGTTCCATAACCTGCGGCCCAAAATGCGAGCCTACGTGGCTAACGGTGCCCGGCTGGCGGTACTGATCGACCCGCAGCGTCGCACGGTCGAGCTTCATACCGCGGATCGGGATCCGCAACTTCTCGAGTCGCCCGAGTCCGTTTCGTTTGACCCTCTACTCCCCGGTTTCACCCTCGACCTGCGTCGGATCTTCGAGTAGCCTCCCGGGCATGCAGGGACATTTGATCCACTCCTGAACTTACGCTTCACGAATGAGCTGGAAACAGCCCGCGCTGCTCTGGCTGCTGGTGGCGGTCGGCGGGTTGGTCTCGGTGCTGCTGCGGGCCTGCGTGTCGCCGATCCACTAAACGCTTCGCTACTTTCCCTGTAAGGTAGCCCCGAAAATCTCGCGAAATGGGCCGATCTCTTTCTTCGAAGCCCACCTCGCCGGATCGCCTGGACTTGAAACGTCCGGAACCTTGACGCGTGTGGTGGCATATATGATACCATGAGAAACGTACACCGGGTCGCCCGCCTCCGACGGCGCCTAGAGGGAGTCAGGGACGTCAGCGTGGCGCACGTCCGGCAGTACGTCATCGGGCAGGTCCTGGAGGCGACGAGTGAGGAAGGCGACGATCAGGATGCAGATTGAGCGGCTCTTGGCGCTTCCCTGGACCGTGGAGTTACGGCGCAACCACGACGGGACGTTCTTTGCCCGGGTTGTTGAACTGCCCGGGTGCATGACCGAGGGGGCTGATGAGCATGAGGCGCTGAGGAATCTTCGAAAAGCGCAGGCGCTGTGGCTTGAAAGCGAGCTCGCCCGCGGGGCCTCGATTCCGGAACCGAGGTCATCGCGCCAACACTCGGGCAAGTTCACAGTCCGTACATCGTCACTGGTACACAGGCTCGCCGCTGAGACCGCGAGGCGCCTTGGTGTTTCGCTGAACGAGTTTGCCAGCGAAGCCCTGGCGCTCACAGTTGGGGCGCACGCGGGAATTCCCGGCAGCGACGGGAGGGCAAGACGGAGAGCACGGCAAAGGCGCACTCCAAGGGGTGAAACCTGAGCCTATCTTCGCGTGACCGGCCCGCTCATGCGGTGAAGGGGTTGCGCACCCGCACGCTGTCGTAGGCCTGACCCGGGTTCAGGTCCTCGGACCACAGGATCGCGCAATCGAGCTGCGCGGCGCTCCAGACGACCATAGCGTCCCAGAACCCGATGCGGCGCTGCCGATGGAGGGCAACCGCCCCGCGCACATCGGCCGGTCCGGGCGCATGCACCCGCCAGCGCGACAGGTCATCGATGATCGACGCTGCCGTGGAGGCGTCCAGGCGCTTCGGGACCTTCGAGGTGAGCGTGTCGTACACTTCCTGCAGCACCTGCACGCTGAGGCACCCGCTGCGGGAAGTCCACAGATCCTCCAGGAGCGCCCTGGCCCGCTCACGCTTTGTGCCGGCGGTCTCATCGTGGGCGTACACCACGACGTTCGTATCCACGAACTGGCGGGGGAGATCAACGCTCATGGAGCGCCTCGCGGGTCCACGACGCACGACCCTGAGTCTCGAGGCGCAGGCCTCGTCGAAGCAGAGCGAGGTGGCGTCGCTGGGACTGGGTGTACCCTTCCTCGCGGGTGACGAGGTCCACCAGCGCCTCCGTCAGCAGCCTGGAGACCGAGGTCTCGCGCTGCGCGGCCAGGATCTTCGCCTTCCGGATCAGGGTTTCAGGAACGGACAACGTGATGTTGCGGGTTTTGGCCGCCATTGGTCTTCACCTCCACACAAACAAGTGTAGCACATATTTACGTGAAGATGCCCTGCCATCTTATCAGAGAGTATGATAATATGAAAGTAAGATTTCTGACAGGAGGGCTGCCGTGGAGGTCGTTGTGCGCGTCAAGCAACGGGGTCAGGTGACCATGCCCAACGCCGTGAGAGAGGCGCTCTCGCTGCGGGAGGGCGATCTGCTCCGGGTGACCGTGGAGGGCCGCAAGATCATCCTCGAGCCAATCGTCGAGGGGCGGGCGGTCGCGGTGCCCTTCGATGCCCGGCGGCTGGACGGCCTCGTGGGGATCGTCCGACTCGGTGGCGATGCCGTCGAGGATACCGAGCGTGTCGATGACTGAGGCCGTCTGCCTGGACGCCAACTTCTTGGTGGCCCTCTTCCACGACGGCGACACCTGGCACAAGGAGGCCGCGCGCATGCAGGTCGCGTTCGCCGAGGGGGAGGTGCGCCTCATCACGCCGGACTGCGCCGTGACCGAGGCCCTCACGGTGTCGGCTCGACGGTGCTTGGAGCGTCGCCAGCCGCGGTTATTCACGACAGTAACACAGCGGGTCATCGAAGCGATTCCCGCGGACACGATCACATGGGTATCGCCGCATCTCCAACGATGGTACTCGCGGTGTGTGGATGCCATGCGAGAGGCCGCGGGTGCGCTCAGCTTTCATGACGCGCTCCTCTGCGTGGCCGCGGAAGAGGTAGGGTACCGGGCGATCGTGAGTTTCGATGCGGACTTCGACCGCTGGGGTGGCCTGCACCGGCTTGGTTCCCTCAACGCTGTAAAGGCCTGGGTCCGCAAGCAAGCGTAGCCGAAGGAGTGGCCCCGCTCGGCGCGAACCCCTTCGACAGCCCCCCTTTCTGATCGTCGTTCTCGCGAGGAGGCGTGTTCATGGCCGAGTACTCCCTGTCCCCTGACAAGTTTCACTACAAATGGAACAAGGATCTTCCGCCGGCCATCGCGGTCAACCCCGGCGACGTAGTGACCTGCCAGACGAGAGACGTGACCGACGGGCAGGTGACGCCGGGGTGCGACGCCTCAGTGCTCGGTACCGTGGACTTCGACCGTATCTATCCGCTGGCTGGGCCGATCTATGTGAGGGGCGCCCGTCCGGGCGACGCGCTGGAGATCGAGATCCTGGACCTGAAGACGCAGGGCTGGGGCTGGAATGGGATCCTCCCCGGCCTGGGCCTGCTGTCCGAAGACTTCTCGACGCCGTACATCCGCCACTGGGACCTCTCCAACGGCAAGACGACCTCGCTGCGCAAAGACATCGTCATCCCCCTGGACCCGTTCTGCGGCGTCATGGGCGTGTGTCCGGCCGAGCCGGGCGAGCACTTCGTCCTACCGCCCGGGCGCTTTGGCGGCAACATGGACATCCGGCATCTGAACAAAGGCAGCCGCCTACTGCTGCCGGTGCAGGTCGAGGGCGCGCTCTTTTCGGCCGGCGACTGCCACGCGGCGCAGGGCGACGGCGAGGTCTGCGTGACCGGCATCGAGTCGCCGATGGAGTTCACGCTGCGATTCAACGTCGCCAAGGGCGCCAACATCCCGGCGCCGCAGTTTCAGGTGCCGGGCCCGCTCACCAGCAAGCACGACCGGCGCGGATACTATGCGACGACCGGCGTGGGACCTGACCTGATGCAGTGCGCCAAAGATGCGCTGCGCGCGATGATAGATTACTTAACGCGGACGTACGGGTTGTCACGGGAAGACGCCTACGTCCTCTCGAGCGTGGTTGTGGATCTCAAGATCAGCGAGATTGTGGACGCGCCCAACTGGATCGTGTCGGCCTATCTCCCGCTGGCCATCTTCAAGGGGCGGCGGGGCCAGGCGACGAAGAGCGATCGCGGAGGATAAGGAGGCTCGATATGCCATTGGCCATCCGCGCTGGCCGTCTGATCGACGGAACGGGCGCGCCGCCACGCCGCAATGTGGTCATCCTGATCGAGAAGAATCGGTTCGATGTCGTCGCGGGCGATCGCGAGACCGCGGTCCCCGTGGGCTACGAAGTCATCGACGCTTCACGGTCAACTGTTCTCCCCGGTCTGATTGACTGTCACGTCCACCTGGTCGGCAGCGGCGATCCGCGCGACGGCGCCTTTGGTGTGGCGGAACTGGCGAAGTCCATCCCGGCGACGACGCTCGCCTGCTACAAGAACGCGCTGCGCGACCTGGAGGCCGGCTGGACCACCGTGCGCGATGCGGCCGCGCGTTACTACGCCGATGTCGCGGTGCGCGATGCGATCAATCGTGGCGAGCTGGTGGGGCCGCGGGTATGGTGCTGCGGGCTCGGCATCACGTCCACGGCCGGGCACATGGATCGCGAGAAGTATCTGGCGCCGCACCTGAGCCTGCCCGGACCGTCGGCGGTGGCCGACGATCCGACGGAAGGGCGCAAGGCGGTGCGCTTCAACCTGCGCAACAACGTGGACTTCATCAAGATCAACGCGACGCTGACCGAGCACGTACGCCGCTACTTCGGCTACATGGCGCCTGAGATGACGCGTGAGACCATGGCCGCGATCTTCGAGGAGGCGCACTGGCACGGTCGCCGCGTGACCGCCCACTGTTACGGCGGGCCGGGCGCGACCTGGGCCATCGAAGAAGGCATCGACGGGATTGAGCACGGCTTCTATCTCTCCGATGAGCAGCTCGACATGATGGCGAAGCGCGGCACGGTGCTGTGCCCGACGCTGTCCGTCGTGGGTCGATTCCGCGAGCATGGCGATGCGGCGCTGCCTCCGGGTGATCCATACCTGCCGGCGTGGCGCGAGAAGGCGATTGCCAACGCCTGGAAGACCGCCGGCCGCGCGCGAGAGCGCGGCGTGAAGATCATCTGCGGCACCGACGCGGCCATGCCCTATGTCTTCCATGGAACCAACGCGTACGAGCTCGAGATGCTGGTCGAGGCCGGCCTGACGCCGATGGAGGCGCTGGTCGCCGCGACCGGTGGCGCGGCCGATGCAATCGACTTCCAGGACATTGGCACGATCGCCCCGGGCAAGTTCGCCGACCTCGTCGTGGTAGACGGCGATCCACTCGAGGACATCCGGATCCTGCAGGACCTCAAGCGCATTCCGCTGGTGATCAAGGACGGGCGGATCGCGGCGGATCGGCGGCCGGCAGGTGAGCCCGCGCTGTCGACCGTCTCGCGATCCTGACCGATGCTGCGGACGCGTGTCTGCGATCTGTTGGGGATCACCCATCCGGTTGTCCTCGGCGGAATGGCCGGCCACACCGCGGCCGAACTCGTCGCCGCGGTCTCCAACGCCGGGGGGCTCGGAATCCACGGCGCGTCGGCCGAGACGCCCGACGAGTTGCGGCGCACCACGGCCCGAATCCGCGCGTTGACCTCCGCGCCCTTTGGACTGAACCTGTTGCTCTTCAGGGTCAGCGACGCGCAGATCGATGCCGCGCTGGCCGAGCGACCGCGGGTGATGTCGTTCGCCTGGGCCACGGCGGAGCAATCTCTGGAGGCCGTCTTCGAGCGGGCCCACGCCGCGGGCTCAATCGTCATGCACATGGCGTCGAACGTCCCTGAGGCCGTGCGCGGGGCCCGGGCCGGCGCCGACGTCCTCGTGGCGCAGGGCAGCGAGGGCGGCGGGCACGTCGGCGTCATGGGCACGATGGTGCTGCTCCCGCTGGTCGTGCAGGCGGTGCGGCCGAAACCGGTGCTCGCCGCCGGCGGTATCGCCGACGGCCGCGGCCTCGCCGCCGCCCTGGCCCTCGGCGCCGACGGCGTCCTGGTCGGGACGCGCTTCCTGGCGACGCCTGAAGCCCCGATCCACCCCAACTTCAAGCGCGCCATCATCGAGAGCGACGGCCACGACACCGATCTGACCGAGATACCCGATATCATCAGCGGGCGCGTGTGGCCCGGGGCGTTCTCGCGCGCGCGCCGCAACGCGCTCATCGGCCAGTGGGCAGGCCGCGAATGGGAGCTGCGCCAGCGCCGGCCGCTCGTGGTCAAAGAGGTGGCGGAGGCGGCGCGGTCGGGAGACGTTGACCATGGGGTGTTGTTCTACGGTCAGGACGCCGGGCTGATCGACGCGATCAAGCCGGCCGGTGATCTCGTCGTGAAGATGGTCGAAGAGGCACGCGACATTCTGGCCCGGCTACGCGGGTGAACGAGTCCAGGCCGATCCTGCTCACGGCCCCGTGGCTCATTGATGGAACCGGGGCGCCGCCGGTGGAGCGGGGCGCCGTCCTGGTCAAGAACGCGCACATTGCCGAGGTCTACCGGGGCACCGGCCCGGTGCCTCCCGGTATTGAGACCATCAGCCTCGACAACTGCACGCTCCTGCCCGGCCTCATCGACGCGCACGTGCACCTGTGCCTGCCGGGCGACGGCACGCCGTTCCCTGACGTGGTCGCCGAGCCCGCCGGTGTCGTACAGGCGATTGCGCTGCGCAACGCCGAGGTAGCCCTGAACGCCGGGATCACGACCCTGCGCGACTGCGGCGGGTTTCCCGCCGTCCTCTACGCCTTGCGCCGCGCGCTGCACCTTCGTTACGCTGCCGGGCCGCGGTTGGTCCTGGCGGGCTGGCCGCTCACGATCACCGGCGGTCACTGCCACTACTTTGGCGGCGAGGCCGACGGCCCCGACGGCGTCCGGGTCAAGGTGCGGGAGACCATCAAGGGCGGGGCCGACTACATCAAGGCCATGGGCAGCGGCGGCGGCACGCCGGGTACGCAGTCATGGCGGCCGTCCTACAGCCGTGAGGAAGTCGCGGCCCTGGTCGATGAGGCGCACCGCTTCGGGTACCGTGCCACGATCCACTGCACCTGCGCCGAGGCCATCGCCTACGCGGTGGCCGCTGGGGTCGACGAGATCCAGCACGCCTCGTTCTACGGCGGGCCCGATGCCAGCGAGTCCCGGGATCCAGCAGTCGCCGACGCCCTGGCCGCCTCTGGCATCCCGGCCTGCCCCACGCTCAGCGTCGGTCGGTTCGCCCACCGGGCGGCCGTGGCCCTCGAGAACCCTGAGCCTCTGGACCGGGCGGCGGCGGAGCGCTTCGAGCGGATGGCGCACAATGCCGTGGCGAATGGGGCGGATCTGCACCGCCGCGGCGTCCGGTTCATCGCAGGGAGCGACGCGGGCTGGCGCCACAGCCCCTTCGACGCGCTGCACCTGGAGGTCGAACTGCTGGTCGCCGCGGGGCTCTCAGCGATGGAGTCGATTCACGCGGCCACAGGCGCCGCGGCCGGGGCGCTTGGTCTCGGGGGCGTGACGGGCACGATCCGGCCGGGCCTGGCAGCGGATCTGATCGCGGTGCGTGGCCGGCCTCACGAGGACATCAGGACGCTGCGGGCGGTGAGCGTGGTGATGCAGAACGGTGTCTTCGTGAGCCCGCCTCGCGTTTGACCCGCCGGACCGGGGGTCCTGTCTTCCCCTCCACGCCCTAGAAAATGCACTGTCGATGTTCTAACCGTTAAGACCGTACCGCTAAGACCGTACCGTTAAGACCGTCATAACGTTAAGACCGTTGTGACGTTGCCCCGCAATTTTCTACGAATCCGCCGAGGGTATAGGTAGGATGACCCGCGCGCTCCGTCGCATCACCGCCATCGGTAACAGCCTGGGGGTAACGTTGCCGCGTCACCTACTCAAAGCCGGGGGACTTCACCGAGGATCACTCGTCGAGGTCGTGCGGGTCAGAGAGGGCGTACTGATCCGGTCGGCCAAGATCGTGACGGTCGAACCGGCGAGTGCGGCAGGCGCGACAGCTGTGTTTGCATCCCTGAAGGCCGGGCTAAGCCGGATCTACGGCGTGCGACTCAAGAGTGTCCACCTCTACCGCTCGGACGTGAGCGAGCAGCAACTGAGGCTCCGTGTGCTCGTGGTACTCGACAGCATCAGCGACTACGGGATCGAAATCGAGCGAACCGGAAGTCTGATCTCGCGGCTCTCGCTGTTGCACGCGGTGAGCATCAGCCGCGTCTTCATGTCGGTGGACGACTGGTTGAGACGTCGGCCCGAGGGTACGGTCGCCTTGTGAAGCGAGAGACGGGGGCACTACTTGAGAAGGCCGCCCGGGCCATTTTGGGAGGGAAGATCCTTCTGCGGAGAGGCGACACGGACTTCGCCACCGGACTCGCGCACTTTGCAATGTGTTACACAGCCAGGGCGTTGCTGATTGAGCAAGGTCTGCGCGCGGAGGGCCGCGGCGCCGTTCGGAGAGCCTTTGGGGAGCACTTCGTGAAGACCGGAGCGTTCGATCCGTCGTTCCACCAGCAGCTGCTGGATGCTCATGACCAGTGGATCGCGGCCGACGACAATCGCGTCGAGACACGCCTGGCGGTCGGTGACGTGAGGAAAACGATCGCGCAGGCACAGGCATTCTTGCTCGAAACTCGACGGTACCTTGCGTTCGGCCATTGCGGAGGGCAGGAGAACACAGGCATCCGCAGAAGGACGTAATTCTATGCGCGCACGTACAAACACGGAGGGATGAGTATGCGTAGACGTGCCATCGTTTGGCTTCTCGCATTGCTGCTCGTGTTCGTGTTGTCCGGGCTCAATGCGTCTGGCCAGACCAAAGTCTCGGCGCCGGCGGCGGACGCGAGGCCGGGCGGCAAGATCGTGGTGGGGTTCCAATACGAGCCGGTGACCCTCGACCCGCATGTCTCGGGTCAGGCCAACGCGTTCCGCATCCTCATCAATGTAGTCGACGGCCTGGTCTACTGGGATCAGGAGGGCAACGTCCACCCGATGCTGGCCGAGCGGTGGCGTATCAGCCCGAACGGCAAGGTGTACACGTTCTGGCTGCGCAAGGGCGTGAAGTTCCACGACGGCACGCCGTTCAACGCCCAGGCCGTGAAGTTCTCATTCGACCGCGTGCTCGATCCGGCGACGGCCTCGCAGTCCGGGCGCATCCAGATCGGGCCCTACGAGAAGTCGGAAGTTATCGACGACTACACGATCCGCGTGACGCTCAAGGAAGCCTTTGCGCCGTTCCTGCTCAACCTGGGTCCGGGATCGCTGTCCCCGGTCTCGCCCGACGCGGTGCGGCGGTTGGGCCGGGACTTCGGCCGCGCACCGGTCGGCACCGGCGCCTTCAGCGTGAAGGAGTGGCGGGCGAAGGACAACATCGTCCTCGTCCGCAACCCCGACTGGAAGTGGGGCCCGCCGCCCAACAAGGGCCCGGCATACCTCGAGCAGATCACGATCAAGTTCATACCGGAAGACCAGGTCCGCTCCGCGGTCCTGGAGACCGGCGAGGTGGACGCGATCGAGGACGTGCCGGCACAGTCGGTGGCCGACTTCAAGAAGGACACGCGTCGGTACACCGTGTACGCTGAAAACTTCCCGGGCTCGCCGCGGCAGGCGATGCTGAATACTCAGCGGGCGCCGACAAACGAGGTGGCCGTGCGCCGGGCGATCCTGCACGCAGTCAACTCCGAGGGGATCATCCGGACCCTCTACTTCAACGCCTACCCGGTAGGCAACGGCATCATGAGCGCGGCCACGCCGATGGCGATCAAGGGGCAGTTCCGGCAGGTGTATCCCTATGATCCGAGTCGCGCGCGCGTGCTGCTCGAGGAGGCCGGCTGGCGGCTCGGCGCCGATGGCGTGCGCGAGAAGGGCGGCCAGAAACTGCGGGCCGGCATCTTCATCCTGACCGACATTCCGGCCTTCCGACCGCTGGCCGAGTTCATTCAGGCCAACATGAAGGAAGTTGGCTTCGACGCCTTCATCAATGCCCAGTCGCGCAGCCCCTGGTTTGCCGCGCTCGGCAACGGCGAGCACAACCTGGCGCCCATGGGTCTGTGGGCGGCCGACCCCGACATGATGCGGGCCCTCTATCACTCCAACGGCAGTGCATTCTCGTGGTCGCATTACAAGAATCCCGAACTCGATAGAGTTGTAGACGAGGGGATTCAGTCAACCAACCCCAGGATCCGGCGGGCGCTCTACATCCGCGCGCAGGAAATCCTGATGCGGGATGCCGTGGCCCTGCCGATCCACGAGCAGATCAACCTGTATGCGGTGAAGGCCACCTTCAAAGGACTGGCCTTCCAGGTGAACGCGTACCCGGTGTACTACAGCGTCTACGTAAAGAGGTAGTATCGCACTACGCAAGTTCGTGAACTCGGGCGGCCGTAGGGGACGTTCCCCCTACGGCCGTCTGGTCGGAGGCGCAGGTGTCCCAGTATCTGGTGAGGCGGGCCCTCGCCGCGGTGCCGGTGCTGTTCGGCATCTCGGTGGCGGTCTTCCTGATGATGCATATGGTGCCCGGCGACCCGGCGAAGATGATGCTGGGCGAGCTGGCCGTGCAGAAGGAAGCGGTGGACAATATGCGCCGGCAGCTGGGGTTGGACGACCCCATTCCGGTGCAGTACTGGCGCTTCCTGAAAGGCGCGGTGCGCGGCGACCTGGGTCGCTCGATGCTCGAGAATCAACCCGTGGCGCGCATGATCTGGCAGGTGCTCCCGTCGACGATTGAGTTGACGCTGGCGGGGCTGGGCATCGCCATCGTCCTGGGCTTCATCCTGGGCGTGACCGCGGCGGTGCGGCAGAACTCCTGGGTGGACAATGCGAGCATGGTCATGGCGCTGTGGGGCGTGTCGATGCCCTCGTTTTGGATGGGGCTGCTGCTGATCTTCCTGTTCTCGCTCAAGCTGGGCTGGCTGCCCGCGACCGGCCAGGGCGGCATCGAGCGGCTCCTCATGCCGGCGTTCACGCTCGGGTACTTGGCCTCGGCGGTCATCGCGCGGCTGGTGCGGTCGAGTATGCTGGAGGTGCTGCGGCAGGACTACGTGCGCACCGCGCGCGCCAAGGGGCTGCGGGATCGTTTGGTGATCTACCGGCACGCGCTGCGAAACGCGCTCATCCCGGTCGTGACGGTGCTGGGTCTGCAGTTCGGCGCGCTGCTCGGCGGCGCCGTGGTCGTGGAGACGGTGTTCTCGCGGCCGGGCATTGGGCGGCTGGCCGTGACGTCGATTCTCAGCAAGGACTTTCAGGTGACACAAGGGACGGTGCTGATGTCCGCGGTGTTCTACACGCTCGTGAATATCGCGGTGGACTTCTCGTACGCGCTGCTGGACCCGCGGATCCGGTATGACTGAGCGGCGGTCGGAGAGTCCGTGGCGCTCGGCGTTTCGCCGGCTGCGGCGCAACCGCGGCGCGATGGCCGGCCTCTATCTTGTCATCTTCCTGGTGGCGGTGGCCGCGCTGGCGGATCGGCTGGCGCTACACGATCCCATCCGTGTGACCCCAGACGCCGCGTTGAGGGCGCCCGGCGGGACAAACCCGCTCGGCACCGACGTGTTGGGGCGCGACATCCTCTCGCGATTGGTCCACGGCGCCCGCATCTCGCTGCGGGTCGGGCTGGTGTCGGTGAGCATCGCGGCCGTCGTCGGGACCGTGCTGGGGCTGCTCGCGGGGTTTTACGGCCGGTGGCTCGATCTCACGGTGATGCGGCTGATCGATCTGATGCTGGCGTTTCCCAACGTGCTGCTGGCGCTCGCGATCATCGCCATCTTGGGGCCGAGCATCTTCAACCTGATGATCGCGGTCGGGATCTCCGCGACGCCGGGATATGCCCGGCTGGTGCGCGGGTCGGTGCTGTCGACAAAGGAGAACGTCTACGTGGAGGCGGCGGTGGCGGTCGGCGCCGGCGATGGGTTGATCATCCGGCGGCACATCCTGCCGAACGTGCTCGCGCCGATCATCATCCTGGCAACGCTGGGCATGGCCGGCGCGATCCTCACCGGCGCCGCGCTCTCGTTCCTCGGCCTCGGGGTGCAGCCGCCAACGCCTGAGTGGGGCACGATGCTGAGCGACGGCCGGAACTATCTGCGCAAGGCCTGGTGGATCACGACGTTTCCGGGGCTGACGATCATGATCACGGTCCTGGCCATCAACATGCTGGGTGACGGCCTGCGTGACGCGCTGGATCCACGGTTGAAGACGTGAGCGACGCATCGTGGTCCGTGGGCACGGCGAGCGCGGCGCCCGGCGCGAAGGCCCGCGGCGTCCTGCCGGTGCCCGGCACCGCCCTCCAGCTCCCGCTGACCCTGGTTCACGGCGCCCAGGGTGGCCCGCAGGTGCTTGTGACCGGCGGGGTTCACGGCGGCGAATACCCGGGCATCGAGGCCGCGATCCGGCTGGCGCGCGAGCTCGATCCGAGCGCGATACGCGGCCGCGTGGCCGTGGTCCACATCTACGGCCTCTCGGCGTTCCACGCGCGGTTGCAGTACCTGGTGCCCGAGGACGGCAAGAATCCCAACCGGGTCTTCCCGGGGAAAGCCACGGGTACGACCGCCGAGCGCATGGCCGCGACCCTCATGGAGACGCTGGTCGCGGGCGCCGATGCCTGGGTGGATCTCCATGGTGGCGATCTTCATGAGGCGCTGGAGCCGTTCACGGTGTACTCCGACGGCGGTGCTCCGGAGGTCGTCGCAAAGTCCCGTGCGATGGCCGAAGCCTACGGGATCGCCCACATCATTCGGTCTCAGGCAATCGCCGGCGGCACCTACGGCGCCGCGACCGGCCGCGGAGTGCCGGCGATCCTGACCGAGGCCGGCGGGGTCGGGCAGCTCGATGAGGACAGCGTGGCAGTGCATCTCAAAGGGCTGCGCAACGTGCTGCGGCTGCTCGGGGTGCTGCCGGGGACGCCGGAGGCCGTACGGCCTGCGACGCACTTCTCACAGTTCGTCTGGCTGCGCTCCGAGCACAGCGGGTGCTGGTACCCGTCCGTGCGCGCCGGACAACGGGTGACTCAAGGTCAGGTCATCGGCGTCATCAAGGACTATTGGGGAGACGTGCTGGTCGAGCACCGGGCGCCGGCGAGCGGCGTCGCCCTGTTCGTCGTCACGGCACTGGCGATCAACCCGACCGATCCGCTACTCGGCGTAGGGGCTGCATAGCCTCGGCCACGTGGCACGCGACCACGTGGTCCGGCAACAACTCCCGCAGCTCCGGCGATTCGTGCAGACACCGATCCACTTTCCAGGGGCAGCGGGGATGAAAGCGGCAGCCGGCCGGGATATGCACCGCGCTGGGCGGCTCACCTTCAATCTCGATCGGGTCGCGGCGCGTGCTGCCCACTTCGGGGACGGCCGAGAGCAGGGCCAGCGTATACGGGTGCCGGGGGCGGGCGAACAGCTCCGCGGTTGGCGCGCGCTCCACGATCTTGCCCAAGTACATGACCGCGACTTCGTCGCTCAAATAGCGCACCACGCGCAGATCGTGCGAGATGAAGATCATCGTGAGTCCCAGCGAGGCACGCAGGTCGAGCAGCAGCTGCAGAATCTGGGCCTGAATGGACACGTCGAGAGCCGACAGCGGCTCGTCGGCGATGAGCAGGTCGGGCTCGACGGCCAGCGCCCGGGCGATGCCGATGCGCTGGCGCTGCCCGCCGGAGAACTCGCCCGGATACTTGTGGGCGTCGGGCGGGCGGAGGCCCACCTGGGTGAGGAGTTGCGCGACCCGGCGCCGGCGCTCCGCCTGCGCGCCGAGCCCGTGGACGTCGAGCACCTCGAGCAGCATGCTGCCCACGTTCTGGCGCGGGTTGAGGGACGAGTAGGGGTCCTGGAAGACCACCTGCATCCGTTTCCGGTAGGGGATGAGGTCGTGCTCGTCGAGCCGCATCAGGTCCACGCCGTCAAAGCGGACCTCGCCGTGGTCCGCATCGTACAGCCGGAGGATGCACCGGCCGAGCGTGCTCTTGCCGCATCCCGACTCTCCCACGAGCCCGAGCGTCTTGCCCTTGGCGAGTTTGAAGGAGACGCCGTCCACCGCCCGCACGGTTTCCGGGCGCCGCCGCCGCAACGCGTCCAGCAGGCCGTGCGGCAGTGGAAAGTGCTTGACGAGATCTCGAACTTCTAGCAGCGGCTCCACGGCCGAGGGCTCACCCACCAATAGCCCCAACCAGCTGGTCCGTCTTGATGCAGCGGCTCCAGTGCGCCTTTCCTACCTGCACGAATGGAATCTCGCCCGTCCGGCACTCGTCGGATGCCCACGCGCAGCGCGGCGCAAAGGGGCAGCCGTCGCCGATGGCGACGAGATCCGGCGGCGTGCCCATGATGGGCGTGAGCGGGCGTGTGCGGTCGAGACCTGGCACCGATGCGATCAGCCCGATGGTGTAGGGGTGGCGGGGCGCGGCGAAGAGATCGGCAGTTGCCGCCAGTTCCACGATCTGCCCCGCATACATCACGGCGACCCGATCCACCAGCTGATAGACGATGCCCAGGTCGTGTGTGACGAGGATCAGCGCCATCCCCAGGTCCTTCTGGAGGGCGACGATGAGGCGCAGAATCTGCGCCTGGATCGTGACGTCCAGGGCCGTGGTCGGTTCATCGGCGAGCAGGAGTGCCGGCACCCGGGCGAGGCCGATGGCCAGCATCACGCGTTGACGTTGGCCGCCGGAGAGCTGGTGGGGGTATGCGCCGAGGCGCCGTTCGGGATCCGGGATACCCACCTGGCGCAGGAGCTCCACCGCGCGCGTCCGCCGCTCGGCAGTGGAGCGGCCGTCGGCCAGGGTCTCGGTAATCTGCCGCTCGACGGTGAGCACGGGGTTGAGGGCGGTCATCGGGTCCTGGAAGACCATGGCGATGCCGCGCCCTCTGATCTGCTCGACCTCTTCCTCGGGCAGCGGCACCAGATCGCGCCCCTGGAAGCGCACGCTGCCTCCCGTGATGTGCGCCGGTGGATGGAGGAGGCGGAGGATCGCACGGCAGGTCATGGTCTTGCCCGACCCCGACTCGCCGACCAGTGCGAACGTCTCCCCGGACTCGACACCGAAGCTCACGCCGCGCACCGCGTGCACGACGCCGCGCCGTGTGGGAATCTCGACTCGTAAGCTGTCGACGACGAGGGTTGGCTCGCTCACTGGCCCCTGACGCGCAGAAGGTCGGCCAGGCCGTCGCCCAAGAGGATAAAGGTGATGCCGGCGTACATGCAGGCGAAGCCGGGCATGGTGGCTATCCACCAGCCGCTGGACAGAAACTCCCGGCCTTCTGAGATCATCAGCCCCCACTCCGGCGCGGGAGGCCGCACGCCGAGGCCCAGGAAGCCCAGCGAGGCCGTCGTGAGGATGACCACAATGACGTCGGAGGCGAGGAAGATGAACGCCGGCGGCACCGCGTTGGGCAAGATATGTCCCAGGATAATCCGCCAGCGGCGAAAGCCGAGCGCACGCGCCGCGGCGACGTATTCCAGGTTTTTCTCTCTCAGCACCTCGCCGCGCACCAGGCGAGAGTACGTCACCCAGTCAACCGCGCCAATGGCGATGAAGATGTTGACCTCCCCCGGGCCCAGAAACGCCACGATGGCGATCACCAGCACCAGGAACGGAACGGCCGTGATCACGTCCACCGTCCGCATCACCACGGTGTCGACCCAGCCGCCGTAGTAACCGGCCATCGCGCCTACGAGCGATCCAAACACGAAGGGGAATACCACGGCGAGGGCACCGATCCGCAGATCAATGGCCGCACCGTATAGCACCCGCGTCAGCACGTCGCGGCCATAGTTGTCGGTCCCGAAGGGGTGGCGAAGGCTCGGAGCCTGTATCATGATGTCGAGGTCCTGCGCCTCCGCATCGTAGGGGGTCAGCACGGGGGCGAGCACCGCCGCCGCGACCAGGAGGAGCAGCATGAGACCGCCGGTCACCAGGCCGGGGTGCAGGCGGTCCCTGATGGGTGCCGCAACCAGGACGTCCTGCGCGAGCGTCACCATGGTCCGCTGCCCCTACTCCATGCGCACACGGGGATCGAGAAGCGGATAGATCAGGTCTGTGGTCAGGTTGATCAGCATGGCGCCCAGTGCAAAGGTCAGCGTCAGGGTTTGCACGACCATGTAATCCCGCGCCATGATCGACTCCACCATCCATGACCCCAGCCCCGGCAGCGCGAAGACCGTTTCGATGACCACTGATCCCCCAATGGCAAAAGAGAGGCGCACGCCGATCAGGGTGACGATGGGCAGGAGGGCGGCGCGGAGGACGTGGTGGAACAGGACCGCCCGCTGTGCGAGGCCCTTGGCCCGTGCAAAATCCACGTACGTGGTCGCCTGCACGTCGATCAGCGACGAGCGCAGGTTGCGGGCAAGGATGGCGGCGAACGCGTACGATAGGGTGAGCGCGGGCAGGAAGAGATGCCTCAAGTGCCCCAGGAACCCTTCGCCATACCCGGCGGCCGGAAACCACCTCAATTTCAAGGCGAAGACGATGAGCAGCAGGATACCGACCCAGAACGCCGGCGATGCCAGCGGCAGCGCGATCAGGCCGCGCACGAGCTGGTCCGGCCAGCGGTCGCGGTGGATCGCCGCGAGGAGGGCGAGCGGCACCGCAATGAGCAGGGAGAGCGCCATGCTGTAGACGACCAGGAACAGTGTGACGGTCACCCGCCGTGGCAGCAGATCGGCCACCGGCGTCTGGTAGCGCAGCGACAGCCCCAGATCGCCGGTAACCAGGTTGCGCATGTAGACCGCGTATTGTTCCAACAACGGGCGATCCAGGCCCCACTTCGTGCGCAGGGCCCGGATCGCCGCATCGCTCGCCCGATCCCCGAGGATGGCCGCGGCCGGATCCCCGGGCAGGAGCTTGATGAGCAGAAAGATGAGCACCGTCACCAGCGCGGCAACGGGCAGGGTCTGCCCGATGCGGCGGATGGCGTAGTTCACTACTCGCTCACGGTGACGTTCTTGAAGATCCAGGGCCCCGTGGCCATCTGGACGAACCCCTTCATCTTCTTGTTGATGGTGATGGTGTACGGCGCGTAGTAGAGCCAGATGATGGGTGAATCCCGCAGGGCCAGATCCTGGATCTGATAGTAGATCTGCCGGCGCTTCTCGACGTTGACCTCCCGCAGCCCTTTGGCCAACAGCGCGTCCATGGCCTTGGACTGATACCCGCTGTGATACGATTCGCTTTCCGTGAAGCCCAGCTCGTAGGCGGCAAGCTGCGCCGGGTCGGGGATGTCGTTCGTCCAGCCGGTGACGTACACTTGGAACTCGTTGGCGCGGTAGCGCTTGGTGGCCGTGGCCCGATCGAGCGGCTCCAGCTCGAGATTGACGCCGATCTTGGCCCACATCGCCCGCAACGTGACGGCCGTGGGCTGGTGGACGGCGTCGTTGGAGCGGAACAGGAGCTTGATGGTGATGGGGGTCTTGACGCCCGATTCCTTCAAGAGCTGTCGGGCCTTGGTGAGGTCAAAGGCATTGCCCTTCGAGCTCTTGTTGAAGAACGGTGTGGTCATGGGGAGGAACGTCGTGCCCGGCGTGCAGTAGCCGAAGCAGACGGCCTTGACGATGGCGGCGCGATCGGTCGCGTGGGCCAGCGCCAGCCGGAACTTGACGTTGTTGAACGGCGCCACCCGGTTGTTGAGCGACAGGTGGGCGACGGCGGTGGAGGGGTTGAGCTGCATGTCGAGCTTCGGGTCCTTCTTTAGCTCGTTGACCCGGGAGAACGGTGGATAGTCGATGCCGTCGACTTCACCGGACTGAACCGCGATGATGCGGGCGTTGTCATCCGGGATGTACCGGATGCGCAGCTCCTGGGTTTTCGGCAGCCCCTTCTCATGGTAGTAGGGATTGGCCTTCATCACGAGCTCTTCGCCCTTCTTCCATTCCACCAGCATAAAGGGCCCGGAGCCCACGGGTTTGTTGGCGAAGTCCTCCGCCTTGGCGTCCTTGAAGACCTTCTCCGGCAGGATGCTGTTGGAGAAGAGGGAGATGTCGGCCAGGAACGGTCCCCAGGCTTCCTTGAGCGCGATCACGACCGTGTAGTCGTCCTTGGCCGTGATGTCCTGGACCGGTTCCAGGGCCCACTGCCACGGACCCTTGGTGTCGCGCGCCCGCTTGAGAGACCAGACCACGTCGCTGGCCTTCACCCCGTCGCCGTTGGAGAACCGGGCGTTCTTTCTGAGGAAGAACGTCCAGGTCTTGCCGTCGGCGGAGGTGCTCCACCGCTCGGCCAGGTCGGGGTCAAACCCGTCCCCCTTGATGTTGACGCGGACGAGTTGCTGGTAGATTTGCATGAAGGCCCAGATGTCCGGGTTGGCATCCTGGGTGACCGGGTCGAGATTCTCGGCGGCACGGTTGACGCCGAACTTGATGACCTGTTTCATCCCCGCGGCGTTCGAGGCTCCCGGGGAAAAACCGGCCACGAGCATCCCCGCCACGATGACGAAGGCGAGGACCAGACGGAGGGTCCGCATCTATGCTTGCCTCCTTTGAGGGGTATGTCGCGCGCATTCTGCGAGGAGAGAGGCATATCCTTTCGTTGGGTGGTAATAGTCATCCCATGGGGACGCGTATCGTGATCATCGGCGCCGGCGCGATCGGTGGGACGACCGGGGCGTATCTGGCCGGCGCCGGGCACGACGTCCTGCTGGTGGACAACCTGCGCGAGCACGTCGACGCCATCAACACACGCGGGCTCCGCATCTCTGGGATCCGCGGCGACCAGACCTATCGGGTGGCGGCGTGCCGGCCAGAAGAGCTGCGTGGGCCGCTCGACTTCGTCATCCTGGCGGTGAAGGCGCAGCACACCGAGACGGCCCTGGCACCGATCGTGCCGCTGCTGGCCGACGACGGCTTTGTGGTCTCGATGCAAAACGGGCTCAACGAAGAAGTGATTGCCCGGCACATCGGGGCGCGGCGCACCGTTGGCTGCTTCGTGCACTTCGGGGCCGACTATCAGGAGCCCGGGCACATCCTGCTCGGCAACGAGCACGTGATGTACTTTGGTAAACTCGATGGGACGATCACCCCCCGCCTGCGACGCGTCGCCGAGACGCTGAGCACGGTCATGCCCACGCAGGTCACCGACAATATCTGGGGCTGGCTGTGGACCAAGATGTGCTACGGCTCGCTCTACTTCGCGGGGGCGCTGATCGACGTACCACTGAAGGACGTGCTGGCCCGGAAACAGTATCGCCCACACCTGGCGGCAGTGGTTACGGAAGCCGTGCAAGTGGCCCACAGACTTGGCCACCTGCGGCTCGAACACATCGGTGACTTTCGGCCCGCGGTGTTCGCAGATGGGTACACCCCGGCGGCTGAAGCCACGTTTGAGGCCATCGCGAACTGGCAGGGGGTCTCCTTGAAGATCTTCACCGGTATCCAGCGGGACATCATGGTGCGCAAGCGCAAAACCGAAGTGGAACATCAACCAGGCGCGGTGGCGAAGCGCGCGGACCGGCTGGGGATTGCGGTGCCCTATCACCGCGCGGTCGTGCGGATGATCAGAGAGATCGAAGACGGACGGCGCCCGCTGGGCTGGGCGAATCTCGCCGAGTTGTCCCGAGCAGCCGGCGCGGAGAAGCCGCCTGCGAAGGTTGGGGAGGCAGATTGATGGCGTTTGCTGGGCAGGTGGTCCTGGTGACCGGAGCGGGCGGACGGATCGGCCGCGCCATCTGCGAGCAGTTTGCCGCCGCCGGGGCGAAGGTGGCCTGCTGCGATGTGGACCCGGGGCGCGCGGCGTCCACCGTGGCGGGAATCCGTGCGGCCTCGGGGACCGCGGCAGCGGTGCCTGGAGACGTCTCGGTGGAGAGTCAGGTCGAGCAGATCGTGAGTGAAACGACCAAGACGCTCGGCCCGATCGACGTCCTGGTCAACTGCGCCGGCATCTTCCCCAACTGCCCCGTGGTGGAGATGGACGTGGCCGAGTGGGACCGCGTCTTCGCCGTGAACGTGCGCGGGCCGATGATGCTCTCGCGCGCCGTCGCCCGGCAGATGCTGGCCCGAGGCGCCAGAGGCACCATCGTCAACATCACATCGCCGGCCGGCGAGTCGGCCCGCACCGGCGGCGCGCACTACTGCGGCTCCAAGGCGGCCCTGAACATGCTCACTCACACCATGGCGATCGAGCTGGGTGCCGCGGGCATCCGGGTCAATTCTGTCTCACCGGGGTTGGTGCTCGATTCGGTGGTCAGCCTCGAGCACCCACCGGCTGACGAATACCCGCGCGCGATCCTCCAGGGGATTCCCGTCGGCCGCACGGCCCGGGCGGAGGAGATCGCCAGCGCCGTGCTCTACCTGGCCGACGCCGAGCGGGCCTCGTACGTCACCGGGGCGATCCTGAACGTGACCGGCGGCGCCCACCCCGGCCGCCCTCACCTGCCGCCCAGCCGGCGGGTGGAACAGGGCAGGTAACCTGTGTTATACTAAGTTATACGAGGTGGGATAGTCGTGGGACGCGTCACAAAGGTGATGGCCTTTTCGTTGCCGCCGGGAATCGCGCGGGCGATCGAACGAGCGGCTCGCACAGAACGCAAGACCAAGAGCGAACTGCTGCGCGACATGTGGGAAGCGTATGGGATCCTGCGTGAAGAGCGCGAGTTCGCACGCATACAGCAATCGGTGCGGAGGCATGCCCGCGCGGCCGGTCTGGAAATTCATTCGGAAGATGACGTCGATCGCATCATCCATGGTGGCTAGGCGGGCTGTCGCTGCTGCGCGCCGTCCTCGACACCAATGTGTACGTTTCCGCTGTCTTTGGCGGCGTGTCGGAAGACCTCTACCGCGCCGCCCGTAGGGGTCAATTCGTTCTGATCACGTCCCCGGCAATCCTTGCGGAGCTTGCGCAGACCCTGCGGAACACGTTCTTCGCCCAGGAGGCCGACATCACCGCGTACGTCAAGCAGATCGCACGAACCGCGGTGATTGTGCGCCCCGCGGGTCGACTCACGATCCTCGCTGACGACGCGGACAACCGGGTACTGGAATGCGCGGTCCTTGGGGAAGCCGATCTGGTCGTTTCAGGCGACCGGCACCTGCTGGCGTTGAAAGAGTACTCGGGAATTCCCATCGTCCGCCCGATCGACTGCCTTCGGACGCTCGGTTCCTGACGGGCCGTCCCGAGCCGCTACCGAAACTGGGTCAACACGTGCTCTGCGGTGATACGCAGAGCACGTTCCTTTTCAACTCCCAGCGGCGGGCCGATCGAAATCTGCGTCACGCCAAGCGTCTGCAGCCATCGGATGCGGTCGACGATCATCGCCGGGGTGCCGGAGATCGCCAGCCGGAACATCTCCGGCCGCACGAGCGAGGCCGCCCGGCGCAGGTCACCGGCCTGCCAGGCCGCGCGAATCGCGTCGAAGTCGGAGGGCGCCAGCCCGATCGGCGCCAGCGTTTCGGCCCGCAGCGACGGGCCGTAGTACGCGATCAGCGGGCGCAGCGCCTCTTCAGCCTGCTCGCGGCGCTCGCCGACCGACCACCAGACGCACGCGACCAGATCGAACCGGTCGAGCGACCGTCCGGCCCGCTCGGCGCCGGCCCGCACGCGTTCCGCCACGCGGTCCATCACCTCTGGTGGGAACGCGATCGGGAGCGCGCCGTCGCCGGCCTCACCCATGAACTCCGTGACCTTGGGGCCCTGTCCGCCGATGTAGATGGGCACCGGCGCCGGCGAGATGGGAAACGTGAGGCGCGCGCCGGGCCGCCATCCGGTGAAGACCTGCCGGCCGTCAGCGCGTCCAGTGCCGTCCTCGCCGGCGTCTTCTCCGCGAAGCAGCGCCCGCAAGATCGCGACGGCTTCCCGGAGCCCGGTCAGCGGCCGGCGCTGCCGGCGTCCGATCCACTCGAGGTACGGCGGATCCCCGGGACCGATCCCGAGCACGAAGCGCCCCTCGCTGTACTCCTGCAGGCTGGCCGCGCGCATCGCGATCTCCGACGGGTCGGCCGAGAACGGGTTCACGATGCAGGTGCCGATCCGAATTCGCCGCGTCGCGGCCGCGACCGCGGTCAAGACGACCCAGGCGTCCCGCTGCATGAGATCCTGGCAGTACCACAGGTCGTCAAAGCCGGCGTCTTCCGCCTGCCGGGCCCACCGCACGACCTCCCGGATGGTGCCCGAGGCGCTGTTGAAGCGCAGCCCGAAGCGCATAGCCGGGTTTTCGAGGCCGGGCCCGATCGCCCCTGTGGTGGGGCGTGCGCGATGCAGGATTGGCGCGCGAGCGGCAAGAAACGGACCGGGCTATGGGAGCGACACGCCGTCCCAACCGGGTGCAACCTCGGGTCTGCCGCCAGGCGGTGGCCGAGGCCCTCGGCGACGATACCGCGGCGGCCATTCTACAGCAGGCCGCCATCGCCGATCTGTCGGAGTGGGCAGCGGTTGGACCGCGTGACCTCCAGGCGCTCTCCGCGGAGCTGGATCCGTTCGTGCGGTTGTACCGACTCCTGCTGCAGCGCACCGATCGGGCGACGGCGCTCGCGATCGTGCGACGGGCGATCGTGGAATCGGGCGCGGTCGGCCATGCCCACGACGCCGTCGCGCAGCGTGGGGCCGCCGAAGAGGGGCTGAACCTCACCAGCCCACCCCACGCCGGGTTCCAGGCATCCCCCGACGAGCTGGAGCGGGCGTTCACCACGGCCATGCGACAGTTCTCGTGCGAAGGACGCCTGCTGGCGTACACGCCCGACATCGTCCGATTTCACGTCACCGACTGCAACTGGTGCCGGGCCATGGAGCAGGCCGGGGCGCCCGAGTTGATCGAGTTCTTCTGCGAGACCGACGAGCGGTTCATGGACTATCATCCCACACACCGGCTCGAGCTGGCCGGCACCATCGGTCGCGGGCACCCGCACTGCGACTTCCACTTCGTCCGACGCGCAGCACGAGACACGCGTGATTCAGGAGGCGCATCATGACCCGCAGACAGCGACACGACGATCGGTACACACGGCGGGATCTGCTCCAGCGGGCCGCGGTCCTCGCGGGCACCGGCGTGGCGCTCGATCTCTGGGGCCTGCGGGCGCAGGTGTTGGCGGCGCCCGGCACGCGTCCTGCGCCGATCGGCAACCTGTTGATCGTCCAGGGTGTGGACGCCGAGTCGCTCGACCCGCACGTCACGACCTCGGGCGCGTCCAAAGGCATGATGTGGGCGATGTACGACAAACTGCTGGAGCGATCCCCGGACATGAAGATCATCCCCTGGCTGGCCACGCAGTGGCGCGTCATCGGGGAAACGACCTGGGAGCTCAAGCTGCGCGACAACGTCTACTTCCACAACGGCGAGAAGTTCGGCGCCGAGCACGTCCGCGACACGATCACACGGTTCAAGAACCCCAACATCCGCAACGTCTACGCGGGGCAGCTGCGGCCGGTGCGGGACGTGCAGGTCGTCAATCCGCTCACGGTGCGAATTCACACCGACGGCCCGTTCGCCCTGTTGGCCGAGGTGCTCTCGCTCTACTGTGAGATCTTGCCCAAGGCGATCACGGGCGGTGAGGTCGACCCCACCCGGCGCGCGATCGGTACCGGGCCTTACAAGTTCACCGAGTGGCTGCCGGGTCAGCGGATGGTGCTGGACTTTGCCGAGCGCCCGCACTTCAGCGGGCAGCCGCGGGTGCGGCGGTTGGTGTGGCGGCCGGTCTCGGAGGCGGCCACGCGCCTGGTCGAGTTGAAGACCGGGGCCGCGCACCTGATCACCCCGGTCGATCCCATCCAGGTGCCGGAGCTCGAAGCCACCAAGAACGTCGACGTGATCGCCTTCCGGCAGCTCTCGTCGCAGATCGTGGTCCTGAACTCGCTGAAGGTCCGGCAGTTCCAGGACGCGCGCGTCCGGCAGGCCCTCAACCACGCGACCGACGTGGACACGCTGATCCGTACCGTGATGCGAGGAGCCGCCTACCGGCTCGGTAGCGCCTTTGGCCCGGGGATCCCCGGCTACGACGACGCCCTGCGGCCCTACGCGTTCGAGCCCGACCGGGCGCGTCAGCTGCTCTCGGAGGCGGGGTTCCGCGACGGCTTCGAGGTGACCCTGTTCTCACCCGAAGGGCGCTACCTCAACGACCGCCTGGCCAGTGAGGCGATCGCCGCCATGTGGACCCGTGTCGGCGTGCGGACCCGGGTGCAGGTCATGGACTGGAGCCCGTTTGTCCAGGGCGTGCTCGGCAAGACGCACGACGCGTTCTTCTTCCAGCAGGTGGGAGTGCTGCTCGATGCCACGGTAAGCATCAACTTCGACTCCGAGCGCAAGGGCGCGGCCTGGCAGGGCTACCACAACGAAGAGGCCAACCGGCTGATCCAGGACGCCGTGAAGACCATGGACGCGACCCGGCGCAACGACTTGTACAAGCGTCTGAACCAGATCGTCTACCGCGAGAGCCCCTGGGTCTTTCTGTGGAACCAGCAGGGCGTCTACGCAAAGCAGAAGCGCGTGGCGGGCTGGACACCGCACACCGACGGCATCATCCGCCTGGGAGACATCCACCTGAGCTAACCAGCAGTGGGTCGGTTCCTCATCCAGCGCCTGGTGCATCTCCTCTGGGTGCTCCTGGCCGTCAGCATCCTGGTGTTCCTGTTGATCCACATGAGCGGCGATCCGATCCGCCTGCTCACGCCATTGGACGCCAAGCCCGAGGACGTCGAGCGCGTGCGAGCGCTCTACGGCCTCGACCAGCCGATCCCCGTGCAGTACGTGCGGTTCCTCCAGGGCGCCCTGCGCGGTGATCTGGGAGAGTCGTTCCGCTATCAACGCCCGGCCTTCGAGCTGGTCATGCAGCGCCTGCCGGCCACGGCCCTGCTGGCCCTGGTGACGCTCGGGCTGACGATCACGATCGGCATCCCCGTGGGGCTCTGGATCGGCGCCCGGGCGGGCCACGCGGTGGATTGGGTAATCTCGCTGGTCACCTTTGTCTTCATCAGCCTGCCGTCGTTCTGGCTGGGCGTGCTGCTGATTCTGCTGTTTGCCGACCGGCTGCGGCTGCTGCCGCCGTCCGGCTTCGAGTCGCCGGCGCACCTGGTGCTGCCGTGCCTGACGCTGTCGGTCTACACGAGCGGGTTGATCACGCGGGTCGTCCGGGCCGACGTCTCCGATGTCTTGCGGCAAGACTTCATTCGCACCGCCCGGGCCAAGGGCGTCGGCGAGCGCACGGTGCTCGGCCACCACGCGCTGCGCAACGCGCTGATCTCGACGGTGACGGTGCTGGGGCTGCAGTTGGGCAACCTGCTGGGCGGGTCGGTCGTCGTGGAGTCGGTCTTTGCGTGGCCCGGGGTCGGCTGGCTGATGCTGCAGGGCATTCAGACCCGCGACCTGCCGCTGGTACGGGCCGTGGTGCTGGTCGTCGGTACGGCGTTCGTCCTCATCAACCTCGTAGTCGACATGCTCTACCTCTACCTCGATCCCCGTATCCGCTATGATCACAGCCGCTAAGCCGGTCCCGGCACCGCTCAGGGCGGCGACGCGGCGCCGGCGGCCCGGCCAGTTCCACGCCGGCCTGGCCATCGTGGGCACTGTGCTGCTCCTCGCCGTGCTGGCGCCGCATCTGAGTCCCCACGGGTTTGCCGATCAGGACCTTCTGCGGTCGCTCCAGCCCCCGGCCTGGGTGGCGGGCGGAGACTGGGGCTACCCGCTGGGGACCGACCGTCTGGGTCGTGATCTGTTCTCGCGCCTGCTCTTTGGCGCGAGGGTGTCCATTGCGGTGGCACTGCTTTCCGTGGGACTCGGCGGGGGATTGGGCACGGTGCTCGGTCTGACCGCCGGGTACACCGGCCGCTGGGTCGACCGGGTCATCAGCCGGCTGATCGACGTGCAGCTCTCGTTTCCCCCAGTCTTTATCGCGATCGCGGTGATGGCGGCGCTGGGGCAGAGCCTGGTCAAGCTGATCCTGGTGCTGGCGCTGGTGACCTGGGTGCAGTATGCGCGGATCGCCCGCGCGACCACGCTGTCGGTCCGCGAGCGCGAGTTTGTGCTGGCGGCCCGGGCGCTCGGCGCGGATGAGGGCCGTGTCGTGCTGCGTCACGTGCTCCCGTCGATTCTCCCGCCGCTGTTGGTGGTGGCCGCGGTCAACATGTCGAATGTGATCCTGGCCGAAGCCGCGCTGTCGTTTCTCGGCCTGGGCATTCAGCCGCCGACGCCGGCCTGGGGGAGCATGGTGAGTGAGGGACGGGCGGTCCAGAGTCTGGCCTGGTGGAATACCGTGTTTCCCGGGATGGCGATTGCGATCCTGGTGATCGGCGCCAATCTACTCAGCGACGGGCTGCAGAGGAGAAGATGATGCGGACATTCTTGACCAACTGCCGGCTGGTCGACGGCACCGGCCGGTCCGCGGTTGAGCAGGCGGCTGTGGTAGTCGACGGTGAGCGCATCGAGTGGTGTGGTGCGATGACGGATCCGGCGCAGCCTCGCGGCGCGCCGGATGACAGGAAGGCGGATCTGCGGAACATGACCGTCCTGCCCGGACTATTCAACGTGCACGCACACCTGGGGCTGCGGCTGCCCTTCCCGGAGCGTCGGACCGATCCGTTTACGCACGGGTACCGTGTGCTGCTGAACTATCGTCGCGCGCTCGAAGCGATTCTGTGCGGCACGACCAGCCTGCGCATCGTCGGCGAACCGCACTTCACGGACTTCGACGTGCGCGAGGCGATCAACCGAGGGCTGCTGCCCGGCCCGCGTCTCACCGCCGCCGGCCACGCCCTGATCGCCACCGGTGGGCACGGCCACAATTCGGTCGGGACGCTGGAGGCCGATGGCCCCGACGGCTTCCGCCGCGCGGGCCGTGAGCAGCTGCGGGCGGGCGCGGATCTCTTGAAGATCTGCCTGACGGGCGGGATCGGAACGCCGCGTGAGGCTGCGCACGAGAAGCAGATGACCGACGACGAGGTGGCGGCAGTCGTGGAGGTGGCGCACGGCGCGGGCAAGCGCGTGGCCTCCCACACCGGCGGTAATAGGCCGATGCAGGACGCCGTGCGCCTCGGCGTTGACACGATTGAGCATGGCTACAGCTTCACCGACGAGACCGCGGCGATGATGGCCGACGCCGGCACGTATCTGGTGCCCACGCTGTGCGTGACACAGGAGCTGGACTACATGCGCCGCCACGGCGTCCAGGAGTGGATGCTTGCCAAGGCCAAGGCGGCCGCGGAGGAGCACCGGGCCTCAATCATGCGGGCGGTCGCGCGCGGCGTCACCGTGGGCTGCGGCACGGACCTGCTGCCGAGCGACCCGGTGGACGGCACGGTGGCGACCATCCGCGAGGTGGAACTGCTCGCGGCCTGTGGACTGACCCCGTTGCAGGCACTGCGGGCCGCCACGTTCGATTCGGCGCGACTCTGCGGCACCGAAGGCCAGGTCGGCTCGCTGGAGCCCGGCAAGCTGGCCGACCTGATCGCGGTCACGGGCCGGCCGGACGAGCAGATCCGCGATCTGCGGCAACTGCGTCTGGTGATGAAGGGCGGCGCGGTCTTCCGCAGCGAGGTTCCCGACCTGGCCGATCCGGGTCTGGCAACTGCCGGGATTGCCATGGCCGGGGGGACCTTTGCGCGTCTGTGGTAATTACCGCCGCGCGGCGGCGTACTGATCGCGGCGCTTGGTGATCGTGGCTAGGTGGCCATCAAGGTGCTCGGCAAAATGGTTCACGATCCACTCGACGGTCTGCGGGCCCAACTCGACATGCGCCCCGGCGTACTCCCACGCCTCGGCAGGTGCGCGCCGCAGCACGTCGGCCGTTGACTCGCGCACCGCGCGCAGCAGTCCGAGCGACCCCTCCACGGATCGCGACGCGTACCCCAGCGCCGTCGCCCATGTGTTCTGATCGAATGCCACGAGGGTCGCCCCGGGGTGCGCCAGGATGTATCGTAGCCGCGTCGCCGCCACCAGGTCGGTGTCGGCCAGGTGGGCGACGTTCTCGCGGATGCTCCAGTGTTCTGCCGCGGGCTTGAAGTCGAGGACGTCTTTCGGAACGCCCGCCACGGCGGCCTCAAGGCGCTTCGGGCCGTCCGCATAGGCTAGGACGAGTTCGCTGATCCGGCTCGCGGACAACATCTGTGGACCTCCAGCACGATAATTCGCTAGCGCCACTCGATCGAGACTACGTGGACCGGTTCTGTCAGCCCCTTCAGGGTGACGGCCCTCGGGGCTGACACCACGAATCGTGGCGCCGCGGCGGCAGTTTCACGGCTTGCCAGGATCTGATCTCCTTCGGCCAGCGCCCCGACACGCGCCGCCTCGTGTACGCCCTTCCCCTTGTACCCAGGACCAACCCGTGCCGCGGTCGCGGTGTGCAGACCGATCCGGACCTGCGGCGCAAACCCATGACTGCGCCGGTGATCGCTGAGCATGCGCTGAATCGCTACGGCGCACTCGATCGCTGACGCCGCCTCCTTGAAGGCCACGAAGAAGCCGTCACCGGCATGGTCAATCTCTTCTCCCCCGTTCCGTGCGAACAGCGCGCGCAGGGTCTGATCGTGCCACCGGATCAAATCGGGCCAGGCGGCGTCCCCGATGACCTCGACCAGGCCGCTCGACTTCACGATATCGGTGAACATGAACGTGCGATCCGCCCGTTCTTCAGAGACCGCCGGTGGGCGCGCGGTCTCTGCGCCGGGTCCCGCCTGTTCAATCGCCCGTCGGGTGTCGATGACTGCGCCGAGGCGCTCGAAGGTCGTCCTGGCGGCCTGCAACTCAAACACCGCTGTGTCCTCATCCCCCTCCGCCCGGTACGCTACCGCCAGCAGCACGCGGGTTCTGGCGGCCTCGTAGGGGCAGTCAACCTCCTGCCAAAGATGAAGAGCCCGGCGAAGATGGCGTGCCGACCCTGCGGCATCGCCCTCAGCGAGCCGAAGTTCTCCCCATGAGCCGGCCGCACGGGCCGCCAGCGCAGGGGTCCCATAGGCGGTGGCGATTTCATCCAGCTCCTGAGCTGCCGATCGCGCCGTCTCCAGCTCTTCGGCCGTCACCGCGACGGTAACCTGCGCGGGGAGGAGGGCGGCGCGGTGCAGGCGGTCGGAGGATTCGTCGGACAGGGCTCGGTTGATCATCCCTGCGGCCACCTTCACCTTTCCCTCCGTAAGGTGAAGCATGGTCAGCCCCGGCTGAGGATCGCGACCGAGCTCGTGGGCCTGCCTGAACGCGTCTTCAGCCATGGTGAGATCCCCCATGCGGAGCCGGACCTCTCCCAGCTCATACAGAGATTCTGCCGCATAGCTCAGATTGAACTCCCGCAGTTCCTCACAAGCACGGCGGGCTTCCTGGTCGGCCTCGAGCCACGCCCCGCGGACGCGCATGATCCCGGCGCGGTACACTCGGCACATGCCGGGGAAGCCCGAAATGGCCTGCCGATCACACCAGCGCTTCGCCGCATCACTCCACTCGCCGGCCCGACGATAATCAGCCAACTCCTTGCACGCCGTGATCGTGTTGCAGTAGATAATAGCCGTCGTCATCGGTCCGGGTTCGCCCGACACCGCGGCGACGGTCGCCTCGTCCACCAGGGCCATGCCTTCGGCGACCTGACCCCTGGCCACCAAGACTCGTCCCCGGTCGTGTAGCGCCATCGCCATCAGGTCGCGGTCGCCGAAGCGAGTGCCGATGTCCAGGGCTTGTGCTGCTTTCGCGAGGGCCGTGTCAAAGTCGCGCAATCCCTCAAACGCGATGACGCTGCGTAGCCTGGCCAGGTATCCATGCTCGACAGACTCTTGGACCTGCTGGAGTTGCCGCTCTGCGCTATTCAGCCATCCCTGCGCGACCTGGACCTCCCGTTTGGCGAAGCAGTCCTTGGTCAGCGCCAGCGCGACCATCGCCGCCTGCGGATGGGCGGCGTTGCCCATGTAAGCGACGTACGCGCGCTCCCTGGCCGCGATGCATGCACCGAGACGACCGATCCACCACGCGGCCTCAGCCAGCATTTCGAGGTCGGGCGCCGCCAGGTTGCGGTCCACGTCCGCCGCCGTGAGGAGGTCAAATGCTCCCTTCCAGTTGTGCCTTCGGAAGGCATCTCGACCGGCCTCGAGGCTGCTCTCAATGTCACTGGTCACGAACGCGTTCCCCTTCTTCCATGAGCTCTCGCGCCGCACTTATCCGCTCTGGTCGTTCCAGCAGGGCTTCGATGGCTGCAGGGTCAATTCCGAATCCATGCACGCGCCTCCTGCGGGAGCGAGCGCCCGCACCGCCTACCTCTTCCTGACGCTCTCCAGCCTGGCATTCGGCGGTACCTGGGTGGCAGGCAAGCTCGCGGTCAGCGCCCTGGCCCCGTTGCTGATCGCGGCGTTGCGGTTCGCCATCGCGTCGGTGCTGCTGTGGGGATGGGCGCGCACCGTCCCGCAGGCGAGGCCCCGGCTGGCGGCCCGCGACCTTCCCATGGTGCTTGGGTTGGGCTTGACGGCGCCTGCGGGAGGAACGCTGCTGTTCGTGTACGGGCTGCGGCTGGCACCAGCATCCGACGGTACGATCATTACCGCGGGCGTGGGACCGGTGCTCTCCGCGGCGCTGGCGGCGATCGTGCTGCGCGAGCGGACCGGCCGCTGGGCGATGGCCGGGTTTGCCGCGGCGTTCCTCGGCCTCTTGCTGGTGATCCGCCCCGGCGGACCCCAGAACCCCGACCGCCTGATCGGCGATCTCCTGTTTCTGGCAAGTGCAGCGTGTTGGGCCGTGTACGCCCTGCTCGGGAGAACTGCGACCCGTCGCTTTACGCCTGTTGGGGCGACCTTCTACGCGACGGTGACCGCGACGATTCTCCTGCTCCCGCTGGCAATCCTTGAACACGGTTGGGGGACCCTGCTCCACGCCCCCAGCGCGGCCGTCATCGGTCTCCTCTA
>Ga0187893_10003129_pt1 | contig 34456 bp, 35 predicted proteins | sample MA1701074metaG_FD_139574 | JGI IMG/M metagenome (GOLD analysis project Ga0187893, IMG submission 139574) | White microbial mat communities from a basaltic lava cave in the Kipuka Kanohina Cave System on the Island of Hawaii, USA - MA170107-4 metaG ...
CCTGGCGCTGGCCGACAAGCAGGGGGTGGGCTGGGACAAGCTGGGCGGCACCATGCAGAACGACATGCTGAAGGAGTTCATCGCCCAGAAGGAGTGGATCTCGCCGCCCGAGTCCGCGGTGCGCGTCGTCGTGGACACGATCGAGTTCTGCGCGAAGCACGTGCCCCGCTTCAACCCGGTGTCCATCTCCGGCTACCACATCCGGGAGGCGGGCTCGACCGCGGTGCAGGAGCTGGCCTTCACGCTCGCCGACGGCTTCGGCTACGTGCGGGCGGGCGTCGAGCGGGGGCTCGACGTGGACGACTTCGCCCCGCGCCTGTCGTTCTTCTTCGACATCCACAACGACTTCTTCGAGGAGATCGCCAAGCTGCGGGCGGCCCGCCGGATCTGGGCCACCGTGATGCGTGATCGCTTCCGGGCGAAGCGGGCGGAGTCGATGCGCCTGCGCACCCACACCCAGACCGCCGGGGTCTCGGCGACCGCCCAGCAGCCGCTCAACAACGTGGCGCGCGTGGCGATGCAGGCGCTGGCCGCGGTGCTGGGCGGTGCCCAGTCCCTCCACACCAACTCCTTCGACGAGGTGCTGGCCCTGCCCACCGAAGAGGCGGTGACGGTCGCCCTGCGCACCCAGCAGATCATCGCCGAGGAGACCGGGGTGCCGCTGACCGCCGACCCCCTGGGCGGCTCCTATTTCCTGGAGCGGCTCACCGACCAGATGGAAGCACAGGCGATGGACTACATCCGGAAGATCGACGAGCTGGGCGGCATCGTCCGCGCCATCGACCTCGGCTACCCGCAGCAGGAGATCGCGGACGCGGCCTATCGCTACCAGCTCATGGACGACCGCGGCGAGAAGACGGTGGTGGGCGTCAACAAGTACGTCATGCCCGACGAGAAGCCGGTCGAGTACCTGCGTATCGACCCCGCGATCGAGCGGGAGCAGATCGAGCGGGTGGAGCGGGTGAAGACCTCCCGCGACGCCGCGCGGGTCCAGAAGCGGCTCGAGCAGCTCACCGCCGCCTGCCGCGACAACGAGAACGTCATGCCGGTACTGGTGGACGCCGTGAAGGACTACGTATCGCTGGGCGAGATCGCCGACGTGTATCGCCGGGTGTTCGGCCTCTACCGAGAGCCGATCATCTTCTGAGTGAGGAGAGTCAACTATGACTGAGCCGATCCGCATCACCCGGGCCACGACCCGCAAGCCCAAGCCGAAGGACGCCGACCTGGGATTCGGGCAGATCTTCACCGACCACATGTTTCTGGCCGATTTCCAGGAAGAGAAGGGGTGGTACGACCCGCGCATCGAGCCCTACGGGCCGCTGTCGCTCGATCCGGCCACCGCGGTGCTGCACTATGCCCAGGCCATCTTCGACGGCCTCAAGGCCTTCCGCGGGGTGGACGGCAAGATCCGCCTCTTCCGGCCCCAGAAGCACGTGGAGCGGATGAACAACTCGGCCCGGCGCCTCTGCATCCCGCCGCTCGACCCGGACCTCGCGCTCCAGTCACTGGTCTCGGTGGTCGACATCGACCGCGACTGGGTCCCGAGCACGGTGGGCACCTCGCTCTACATCCGGCCCACCGTCATCGCGACCGAGCCGTTCCTGGGCGTGCGCCCGGCCAGGTCGTACATCTACTTCGTCATCCTCTCCCCGGTGGGCGCCTACTACCCGGAGGGCATGGCGCCGGTGAAGATCCTGGTGGTCGACAAGTACGTGCGCGCGGTGGACGGCGGCGTCGGCGGGGCCAAGACCTCCGGCAACTACGCGGCCAGCCTCTTCGCAAGCGACGAGGCCAAGCACGAGGGCTTCACCCAGGTGCTGTGGCTCGACGGCGTCCACCGCAAGTACCTCGACGAGGTCGGCACCATGAACATCATGGTGAAGATCGGTGACGAGATCATCACCCCGCCGCTCACCGGGACGATCCTGCCCGGCGTGACCCGGGACTCCGCGCTGGCCCTGATGCGCGAGTGGGGCCTCACGGTGAGCGAGCGCCAGGTCTCGATCGACGAGCTGGTGGAGGCCCACGGGCGGGACGGTCTGGAGGAAGTGTGGGGCACCGGGACCGCGGCCGTCATCTCGCCGGTGGGCGAGCTGGCCTACAAGGGCCGGAGGATGGTGATCAACGGGGGCAAGATCGGCTCGCTCACCCAGCGACTGTACGACGCGATCGTGGCGATCCAGTACGGCAAGGCGCCCGACCCGGACGGCTGGACGCTCGCCATCTGAGGCGGCCGTCCTGGCGGAGGAGGAGTGATGACCGACTGCGTCTTCTGCAAGCTCCGTGACGGGCAGATTCCGTCGATGAAGATCTTCGAGGACGACAAGACGCTCGCCTTCATGGACATCAACCCTCTCAACTCCGGTCACAGCCTCGTGATCACCAAGACCCACGCCGCGAGCCTCTTCGAGGCCGAGCTCGACGATCTCCAGGCCGCGATCGCCACCGCCCAGCGGGTGGCCCGGGCCATCCGCGACGGGCTCAAGCCCGACGGCCTCAATCTGCTCCAGGCCAACGGGGCGGCCGCCTTCCAGTCGGTCCCGCACTTCCACCTCCACCTCATCCCGCGCTGGAACAACGACGGCAAGGGCTTCGACTGGAAGCTGGTCCCGGGCAATCGCGAACAGATCATGAAGGCGGGCGAGCGCCTCCGGGCCCTCCTCCACTGACGGGAGCCGATCATGGCCGAGCGGAAGATCCGCGTGCTGGTGGCCAAGCCCGGCCTCGATGGACACGACCGCGGCGCGAAGATCGTGGCTCGGGCCCTACGCGACGCGGGCTTCGAGGTCATCTACACCGGGCTGCACCAGACGCCGGAGCAGATCGTGGCCACCGCGGTGCAAGAGGACGTGGACGCGGTGGGGCTCTCGGTGCTCTCGGGCGCCCACAACTATCTCTTCGGCCGGGTCCTCGATCTCCTGAAGGAGAAAGGTGCGGACGACATCGCGGTCTTCGGGGGCGGCATCATCCCCCAGGAGGACATCCAGGCCCTCAAGGCCCTGGGCGTCAGGGAGCTGTTCACCCCGGGGACCTCCACCCAGGACATCGTCCGCTTCGTCCGCGAGAACATCCGAACGGCTGCTTAGCGCACTGACATGAACTTCTCCCTCACCCCGGAGCAGCAGGAAGTGCGCGCCCTCGCGCGCGAGTTCGCGGAGCGCGAGGTGGCGCCCGTGATCCGCCACTTCGACGAGGCCCAGGATTTCCCCCACGAGGTCCTCACGAAGCTCGCCGGCACCGGTCTCATGGGCGCGCTCGTGCCCGAGGAATACGGCGGCGCCGCGCTGAACTACGTCTCCTACGCCCTGGCCGTCGAGGAGCTGAACCGGGTGGACGGCTCGGTCGGCATCACGATGTGGGCCCACAACTCGCTCTGCACCAATCACATCGTGCTGTTCGGCTCGCCCGAGCAGAAGGCGAAGTACCTGCCGCGGCTGGCCCGCGGCGAGGCCCTCGGCGCGTGGGGACTCACCGAGGCCGGCTCCGGGTCCGACGCGGCCGCCATGCGCTCGCGGGCGGTCCCGGAGGGGGACCACTTTGTCCTCAACGGCAGCAAGGCCTTCATCACCAACGCGGGGGTGGCAGAGGTCGCGGTGGTGATGGCGGTGACCGATCCCGCGCTCGGCAACAAGGGCATCTCCGCCTTCATCCTCGAGAAGGGCACGCCCGGCTTCACGGCGGGGAAGCCGTACCGGAAGCTCGGCCTCCACGCCTCCAACACCGCCGAGCTGCACTTCGACAACGTGCGAGTGCCGGCCACCGCCCTCTGCGGAGAGCGCGGCATGGGCTTCGTCAACACCATGCAGGTCCTCGAGGGCGGCCGCATCGCGATGGCCGCCATGGCGGTGGGGTTGGCCCAGGGCGCGCTCGACGAGGCGCTCAAGTACATGAAGCAGCGGACCGCCTTCGGGAAGACCCTGGCCGAGTTCAACGGCCTGCAGGGCATGATCGCGGACATGGGCACCGAGGTGGAGGCGGCCCGGCTGCTGATGTTGCGCGCGGCGGCCCTCAAGGACAGCGGGCGGCCCGCCAAGGTAGCCGCCTCGATGGCCAAGGTCTTCGCCTCGGAGGTCGCCATGAAGGCGGCGACCCGGGCGCTGCAGATCCACGGCGGGGCCGGCTACATCACCGAGTTCCCCATCGAGCGGATCTTCCGGGACGCCAAGCTCACCGAGATCGGCGAAGGCACCTCGGAGATCCAGCGCATGGTGATCGCCCGGGACATCCTGGGTCTGCGGGGGGGCTAGGGGTGGGCGCGACGAGCGTGCTCTACGAAGCGCGGGGCGGTGTCGCCACCATCACCCTCAACCGGCCGCGCGTGCTCAACGCGCTGGATCTCGCGGTTTCCGTGGAGATGGCCGAGGCGACGGAGGCGGCCGCCCGCGATCCGGACGTCTGGGTGGTGGTCGTGCGCGGCGCGGGCCGGGCCTTCTGCTCGGGCATGGACCGGACGGTGCTGTCGGCGGGCGGCATCAATGAGGCGTTCTACCGGAACTGGATCCGCGCGCTCAACTGCCTCGAGGACATGGACAAGCTGGTCGTGAGTGTCCTGCACGGCTACTCCATCGGCGGCGGCCTGCAGCTGGCGGTGGCCTGCGACCTGCGGATGGCCACGACCGACGCGGTGCTGGGGCTCGGGGCCACCCGTCACGGCCTCATTCCGGACGGCTCGATCCTGCGACTCGCCCGCATCGTGGGGCTCGGCCGCGCCAAGGAGCTGACCCTGCTCAACGACCAGATCACCCCGGCGGCGGCGCTCGCCATGGGTCTCGTGAACTGGGTGGTGGAGCCGAGCGAGGTGGATGGAGCGCTCGCGGATGTCGTCGAGAAGACCTTCCACGCCTCGCGGACCGCGACCGGACACGCCAAGCGCCTGCTCCACGCCTCCTTCCACCGTGATCCGCGTGAGATGATCGAAGACGTGGTGCGCGCGCAAGACGAGTGCATGACCTCCTGGGAGATGGACGAGGCGAACCGCGCCTGGGACGCGCGGCGGGAGGCGCGCTTCTATCCGCGGCCGCCGTCCCGGAGGCAGTAGGCGGGTGGTATCATCGGCAGTCTGATGGCCGGCGACGTCATCCTGCAGACGCGGGGACTCACGAAGGAGTTCCGCGGCTTCATGGCGGTCAAGGACGTCGACCTCCAGGTCCGGCGCGGGACGATCCACGCCCTGATCGGTCCGAACGGCGCGGGCAAGACCACCTGCTTCAACCTGCTCACCCACTTCCTGGCCCCAACCCGTGGCCGCATCACGTTCAACGGGCGCGACATCACCGGCCGGCGGCCGGCCGAGATCGCGCGGCTCGGGCTGGTGCGCTCGTTCCAGATCTCGGCGGTGTTCCCGCACCTCACGGTGCTTGAGAACGTGCGCATCGCGCTGCAGCGCCAGCGCGGCCGCTCCTTCGACTTCTGGCGCTCCGAGCGGGTGCTGGAGGGCCTCCGGGCCCGGACCATGGAGCTGCTCGAGGCGGTGGGGCTCGCCGGCTTCGCGGCCACTCCCGCGGTGGAGCTGCCGTACGGGCGGAAGCGCGCGCTCGAGATCGCGACCACGCTCGCGCTCGAGCCCGAGATGATGCTGCTGGACGAGCCCACCGCGGGCATGGCCCACGAGGACGTGGATCGCATCTCGGCCCTGATCAAGCAGGTCGCCCGGAACCGGACCGTCCTCATGGTGGAGCACAACCTCGGAGTGGTGGAGCATCTCTCGGACACGATCACGGTGCTCGCCCGGGGAGAGGTGCTCGCCGAAGGGGACTACGCGCGGGTCTCCGCGAATCCGGACGTGATCCAGGCCTACATGGGATCCGGCCATTCCTGACGAGATCCGCGCCGGCGCGTCGGCGGCCGAGCCCTTCCTGGCGGTGCGCGACCTGCACGCCTGGTACGACGAGTCCCACATCCTCCACGGGGTGGATTTCGACGTGCGGCCGGGAGAGGTCGTGACCCTGCTCGGACGCAACGGCGCCGGCAAGACGACCACGCTGAAGTCCGTGATGGGCATCGTCACCCGGCGGCAGGGCTCGGTGCGCTTCGCCGGTCAGGAGCTGATCCACCGGCCCTCGAACGCCATCGCCCGCCTCGGCATCGCCTTCTGCCCCGAGGAGCGCGGCATCTTCGCGAGCCTCAACGTGGCCGAGAACCTCATGCTCCCGCCGGTGGTGGGGCCGGGCGGGCTGGCCATCGACACGATCTTCGGCTTGTTTCCGAATCTGCGGGAGCGGCTACGGAGCCCGGGCACCAAGCTGTCCGGGGGAGAGCAGCAGATGCTCGCCATCGGCCGTATTCTCCGGACGGGGGCGCGGCTCCTGTTGCTCGACGAGCCCACCGAGGGGCTGGCGCCGGTCATCGTGCAGCAGATCGGCGCGACCATCAAGCGTTTGAAGGGCGAGGGCTTCACGATCCTCCTGGTGGAGCAGAACTTCCGCTTCGCCTCCACGGTTGCCGACCGGCACTACGTCATGGAGCGCGGGCGAGTAGTGGACATGATCGCCAACGCCCATCTGGACGCGAGTATGGACCGGCTGCACGAGTATCTCGGAGTGTGAGTCGCGTAACGACCTTTCACCCCAAGCAAAGGAGCATGAGATGAGGAAGCACGCACTGATCGCGGCGCTGGCGCTGGCCCTGCTGGCCGGCCCGGCCCACGCCCAGATCTCGGACGGTATCGTGAAGATCGGTGTCCTGAACGACCAGTCGAGCTTGTACGCCGACCTCGCCGGCCAAGGCTCGGTGGTGGCGGCCCGTATGGCCGTCGAGGACTTCGGCGCCGCCGCCAAGGGCCTGAAGGTCGAGATCATCTTCGCCGACCACCAGAACAAGGCGGACGTGGGGTCCCAGATCGCCCGCCAATGGTACGACGCCGAGAAGGTGGACCTGATCCTCGACGTGCCCAACTCGGGGGTGGCCCTCGCGGTCAACCAGATCACCCGCGACAAGGGGAAGGCCTTCATCGTGTCCTCCGCCGCGTCCTCGGATCTGACCGGAAAAGCCTGCTCCCCGAACACGGTGCACTGGACCTACGACACCTGGGCCCTCGCCAACGGCACCGGCAACGCCATCGTCAAGACGGGCGGAGACAGCTGGTTCTTCATCACCGCCGACTACGCCTTCGGTCACGCACTCGAGCGTGACACGGAGGCGGTGGTCACCAAGAGTGGCGGCAAGGTGCTCGGCAAGGTCCGGCACCCGCTCAACAACCAGGACTTCTCGTCCTTCCTGCTCCAGGCCCAGGCCTCCAAGGCCAAGATCATCGGGCTCGCCAACGCGGGCGGCGACACCACCAACGCGATCAAGCAGGGCGCCGAGTTCGGCATCGTCAAGGGCGGGCAGAACTTCGCGGGGCTCCTCGTGTTCCTGACCGACGTTCACGCCCTCGGACTCGAGAAGGCACAAGGACTCATCTTCACCGAGACCTTCTACTGGGATCTCAACGAACGGACGCGGGCGTTCGGCAAGCGCTTCGCCGAGCGGAACCGGGGCATTCATCCGACGATGATCCACGCCGGGGCCTATGCGGGCACGCTGCACTACTTGAAGGCGATCGAGGCGCTCAAGAGCGACGACGGCGCCAAGGCCGTCGCCAAGATGAAGGAGATGCCCACCGACGACCCGCTCTTCGGCAAGGGCACGGTCCGTGCCGACGGGCGGAAGATCCACCCCGCCTATCTGGTCGAGGTCAAGAAGCCGACGGAGTCGAAGTACCCTTGGGACTACTACAAGATTCGGACGACGATCCCGGCCGATCAGGCCTTCCGGCCCATCGACCAGGGCGACTGCCCGCTCGTGAAGAAGTAACCTCACTCCCTCTTCCCCCTCGGCGGGGGAGAGGGAATGGACCATGTCGACGCTCCTCGGCATTCCTCCCCAGGCTCTGTTCGGGCAGCTCCTCATCGGGCTGATCAACGGCTCGTTCTACGCCCTCCTGAGCCTCGGGCTGTCGGTCATCTTCGGGCTGCTCAACATCATCAACTTCGCCCACGGGGCGCAGTACATGATGGGCGCCTTCGTCGCGTACTTTCTGCTGCAGTACGCGGGCCTCGGCTACTGGTGGGCGCTCCTGATCGCGCCGGTCCTGATGGCCGGGCTCGGGATGGCGCTCGAGCGCACCACGCTGAAGCGCCTCTACCACCTCGACCATCTCTACGGTCTCCTACTCACCTTCGGGTTCGCCCTCATCATCCAGGGGGTCTTCCGGAATGAGTTCGGCTCCTCGGGGCTCCCGTATCCGATTCCGCCGCAGCTCACCGGCGGCCAGAACCTGGGCTTCATGTTCCTGCCGAACTACCGCGCCTGGGTGATCGTGTTCTCCGTGGTCATCTGCCTCGGCACCTGGTACGTGATCGAGCGGACCAAGCTCGGCGCCTACCTGCGCGCCGCCACCGAGAACCCGGCCCTGGTGCGCGCGTTCGGCATCAACGTGCCTCGCATGATCACGCTCACGTACGGCTTCGGGGTGGGGCTGGCCGCGCTGGCCGGCGTGCTCGCCGCGCCGATCTACCAGGTGAACCCGCTGATGGGGGCGGACCTGATCATCGTGGTCTTCGCGGTGGTGGTGATCGGAGGCATGGGCTCGATCATGGGCTCGATCATCACCGGCTTCGCTCTCGGCGTGATCGAGGGACTGACCAAGGTGTTCTATCCGGAGGCTTCCAACACCGTCATCTTCGTCATCATGGCGATCGTGCTGCTGATCCGGCCGACCGGCCTCTTCGGCCGGGCCCAGTGATGAGCGCGATCAGAGCGGAGCTCGAGGACGGGACGACGGCGACGGCGCCGACGGTGATGCTCCGCCACCAGGCGGTGGCCTTCGTGGTCATGGTCGCCGTGCTCGCGGTGCTCCCGTTCTTCGTCTACCCGATCTTCCTCATGAAGGCGCTCTGCTTCGCGCTGTTTGCCTGTGCTTTCAACCTGCTGATCGGGTACGTGGGCCTGCTGTCCTTCGGTCACGCGGTCTTTCTGGGCTCGGCCGGATACGTGACCGCCCACACCGCGAAGGTCTGGGGCTGGCCGCCGGAGGTGGCCATCCTGGCCGGGACGGCGACCGCGGCCGCGCTGGGGGTCGCGGTCGGGGCCCTCACCATCCGTAGCCGGGGCATCTATTTCGCCAACATCACGCTCGCGCTGGCCCAGATGATCTACTTCTTCTGCCTGCAGGCCAGATTCACGGGCGGGGAGGACGGTATCCAGTCCGTCCCCCGCGGGATGATGCTCGGCTTCCTGGACCTCCGCCACACCATGGCCATGTATTTCGTGGTCCTCGCGATCTTCCTGGCCGGCTTCCTCCTCGTCTACCGCACGATCCATTCCCCATTCGGCCAGGTCCTCAAGGCCATCCGAGAGAACGAGCCGCGCGCGATCTCGCTCGGTTACCGGCCCGAGCACTACAAGCTGATCGCTTTTGCCCTATCCGCCACCCTCTCCGGTCTCGCGGGCGGCACGAAGGCCATCGTGTTCCAGCTCGCCTCGCTGACCGACGTGCACTGGACCATGTCCGGCGAGGTGGTGCTGATGACGCTCCTGGGCGGGCTCGGCACGGTCTTCGGGCCGGTGATGGGTGCCTTCTTGCTGACCACGATCGAGCACTACTTGGCCCAGCTCGGGGCCTGGGTGACCATCGTCCAGGGCGTCATCTTCGTGGTCTGCGTGCTCGCCTTCCGGCGAGGGGTGGTCGGCGAGATCGCGCGGCTGATCAGGAAGCCCCTCTGATCCGAAACGCGACCAGGCTGATCGAGCTGCGGCAGCGCTCCTCGAAATCCGAAAGCATCCGCCGGTACTTGGCCTCGATCTCGCGCTTCTGCTGGTCCCACTGCCCGTCGAACCGCCGGCGCTCTCGCTCCCGACAGGACTCCCCGACCCTCCCGGCCGCACACCGCCCGAACGCCTCCCACATCACCGCGCGGTGAATGTCCTCGGCTCCCTCGATCTCGGCGAGCATCAGCCGACCGAGGACACCCCGGGCCTGCCCCCGCTGTGAGCAGTCCAGCTCGAGGTCTCCCGCGACCAAGGCCAGGACGAATACGCCGCTGCCGAACCACCTCCTCATGAGGAGTCGCCCCGGCTCGTAAACCCTTGTCCTGGTGGGCAAAGTCCTTGACACCCCGTGGGCCCTGGGCTAGACTCTCGCAACCTTCATCACCCCCGGCTGCCGCGTGTCCCGCAACGATGCTCGGGATCGGCTCTGGATGAACATGAAGACACTCTCCAATGGCGGAGGTGAGTCCGGCCGCATGGGTCACGCCGTGACCCGCGCTCGCGCGCGCGTTCGCCAGCAGCGCGATCCGTCACCCGGCACCCACTGTACGGCCTGATGCTCGATCCAGCTCTCGACACCTTTCCGAAGCTGGCCCTCCGCAACGCCCAAAGCATTCCGGGTAAGGTCGCCATCCGGGAGAAGGACTTCGGCATCTGGCAGTCGTACCGGTGGAGCGAATACGCCGAGCACGCCCGGCTGATCGCCCTCGGCCTGGCCGCGCTCGGCTTCGCCCGCGGGGACAAGACGGCCATCGTCGGAGACAACCGACCCCAGCTCTACTGGGCGATGCTGGCCACCCAGGCCCTCGGCGGCGTGCCGGTGCCGCTCTACCAGGACTCCATCGAGAAAGAGATGCGGTACATCGTCGACCACGCGGAGGCTCGCTTCGCGGTGGTCGAGGACCAGGAGCAGGTGGACAAGCTGCTCCACGTGCGGGGGCAGTGCCCCGGGCTCGAGTACATCGTCTACGACGACCCCCGCGGCATGCGCCACTACCGCGACGCGTGCCTGCTCAGCCTGGACGATCTGCACGAGCGAGGGCGGAAGTTCGCGCGCCAGCACCCGGGCTACTTCGACCAGGAGGTCGGGAAGGGCGCCGCCGACGACCTCGCCATCATTCTCTACACCTCGGGCACCACCGGCCAGCCCAAGGGCGCGATGCTCTCGCACCGCAACCTGATGGTGACCGCCCAGAGCGCCATCGCCCAGGAGGGATTGACCTCCTCCGACGAGGTGCTGGCCTACCTGCCGATGGCCTGGGCGGGAGACCACATGTTCTCCTACGCCCAGTCCCTCGTCGCCGGCTTCACCACGAACTGCCCGGAGAGCGCGGCCACCGTGCTCCAGGATCTCCGGGAGATCGGCCCCACCTACTTCTTCGCCCCGCCGCGCATCTGGGAGAACATCCTGACGTCGGTGATGATCCGCATCGACGACGCCTCCTGGATCAAGCGCCGCATGGTGCGCTTCTTCCTCGACATCGCTCGCCGGGTGGAGGAGTGCCGGCTCGAACGGCGCCCGGTGGCCCTCGGGGGCCGGCTGCTCTACGCCCTCGGCCGGGTGTTCGTCTACGGGCCTCTACGGGACAACCTGGGGATGAGGCGGATTCGCATCGCCTACACCGCCGGGGAGGCGATCAGCCCGGAGCTGCTGGGCTTCTACCGCTCGCTCGGGATCAACGTGAAGCAGGTGTACGGCATGACGGAGTCGAGCGCGCTGATCTCCATCCAGAAGGACGGCGACGTCAAGCTCGACACGGTGGGCACCCCGCTGCCCGGGGTCGAGGTACGGATCGCCGAGTCCGGGGAGGTGATGTACCGGAGCCCCGGGGTCTTCCTCGGCTACCACAAGAACCCGGAGGCCACCGCGGAGACCCTCGAGGGCGGCTGGGTGCACTCCGGGGATGCCGGCCTCTTCGACCGAGCCGGCCACCTCAAGATCATCGACCGGGCCCGGGACCTGGGCCGGCTCGCCGACGGGACCATCTTTCCGCCCAAGTATCTCGAAAACAAGCTGAAGTTCTCGCCTTACATCCGGGAGGCGGTGTGCGTGGGCGGAGACCGGCCCTTCGTGGCCGCCCTCATCAACATCGACCTGGGGTCGGTCGGGAACTGGGCCGAGCGCCGGGGGATTGCGTATACGAGCTATACGGACCTGGCCCAGAAGCCCGAGGTGTATGACCTGATCCGCCAGGAGGTGGCGCGGGTGAATCGCAGCCTGCTTGACGAAGGGCCGCTCGCGGGGGCCCAGATCCGCCGCTTCCTGCTCTTGCACAAGGAGCTGGATCCCGACGACCAGGAGATCACGCGGACGCGGAAGGTGCGGCGGGGCTTCATCGGCCAGAAGTACGCCGCGCTCATCGACGCGCTCTACTCCGGCGTGGACCACGTGAAGGTGGAGGCGCAGGTGACCTACGAGGACGGGCGCACCGGCACCGTGCGGGCGGAGGTGCGGATCCGCGAGGCGGAGGCCTTCGCGGCGGGGATGGCCCGGTGAGAGAGGCGACCGGGGGCGCGCTCCTCGAGGTGGACGGGGTCAGCGTCCGCTTCGGGGCGGTGCAGGCCCTGGATCAGGTGAGCCTCTCGGTGCGCCGGGGCGAGATCATCGCGATCATCGGGCCCAACGGCGCGGGCAAGACCACCCTGCTCAACGTGATCAGCGGCTTCTACCATCCCTCCCAAGGACACATCCGCTTCGAGGGGCGGGACCGGACCGACCTGGCCCCGTACGACGTGGCCGCGCTGGGTATCGCCCGCACCTTCCAGAACGTGGCCCTCTTCAAGGGGATGAGCGTGCTCGACAACATCATGACCGGCCGCCTCCTGAAGATGAAGGGGAGCTTCCTGCTCGACGCGCTGTACTGGGGCCCGGCCAAGGCGCAGGAGCTCGAGCACCGAGCCTTCGTGGAGCGCATCATCGATTTCCTCGAGATCCAGGCGATCCGCAAGACCCCGGCCGGCCGGCTGCCCTACGGGCTGCAGAAGCGGGTGGAGCTGGCCCGGGCTCTCGCCGCCGAGCCCACCCTGCTGCTGCTGGACGAGCCGATGGCGGGCATGAACGTCGAGGAGAAGGAAGACATGTGCCGCTTCATCCTGGACGTCAACGGGGAGTTCGGGACGACCATCGCGCTCATCGAGCACGACATGAGCGTGGTCATGGACATCTCCGATCACGTGGCCGCGCTCGACTACGGCCGGAAGATCGCGGACGGGACGCCTGACGAGGTCCGCGGCGACCAGGCGGTCATCGACGCCTACCTGGGCGTGAGCCATGTGTGAGGCGCGCGCGTGATGGATCTCCTCTACGGCGTGCTGGTGGGGCCGGTCCGGGACATGCTCAGCGCGCCGACCTTCCTGGCCGAGGTCCTGATCGGCGGGGTCGCGGCCGGCCTCATGTACTCGCTGGTCGCCCTTGGCTTCGTGCTGATCTTCAAGGCCTCCGGCGTCTTCAACTTCTCCCAGGGGGTCATGGTGCTCTTCTCGGCGCTGACCCTGGTGGGGCTGATGGAGCGCGGGGTCCCGGTGGTCCTGGCCCTGGGGCTCACCATCGCGGTCATGGTGGCGCTGGCCTTCGCCATCGAGCGGGTCGTGCTGCGGCCGCTCGTCAACCAGGAGCACATCATCCTCTTCATGGCGACGATCGGTCTCAACTTCTTCCTGGAAGGCCTGGGCGAGATGGTGTGGGGGGCCAACGTCAAGAAGCTCGACGTGGGCATCCCCGACGAGTCCTTCAAGATGGCCGGCATCCTCATCAACAAGCTCGAGATGACCGCGGCGGCCACCGCCGCGATCCTCGTTGCGGTCCTGGCCGTGTTCTTCCAGCGCACGAAGATCGGCCGCGCCCTCCGGGCGGTCGCCGACGATCACGAGGCCGCGCTCAGCATCGGCATCCCGCTCCGGACGATCTGGGTCGTGGTCTGGTCGGTGGCCGGGATCGTGGCCATCGCGGCCGGCATCATGTGGGGAGCCAAGAGCGGGGTGCAGTTCAGCCTCTCTCTGATCGCGCTCAAGGCGCTCCCGGTGCTGATCCTCGGGGGTTTCACCTCGGTGCCGGGCGCCATCGTCGGAGGGCTGATCATCGGCACCGGCGAGAAGATCGGCGAGGTCTACTGGGGGCCGCTGGTCGGTGGCGCGATCGAGAACTGGTTCGCCTACGTGCTCGCGCTGGCGTTCCTGCTCGTCCGACCCCAGGGCCTCTTCGGCGAAAGGATCATCGAGCGGGTCTAGCGCGCGTGATCTACCGGGAAGCCGGGCAGTTCAAGACCAGCTACGCGGCCGACCAGGCCGTGTTCCCCATCGTGCAGGACCGCGTCGTGGTCGGCGCGTTCCTGGCGCTCGCCTTCTTGGTGCCGCCGATGCTGGCCAGCGAGTACTGGCTGCAGGCCGTCCTGATCCCGTTCCTGGTCTACGCCATGGCGACGGTGGGGCTCAATCTCCTGACCGGCTACGCGGGCCAGGTCTCGCTGGGAACCGGCGGCTTCATGGCGGTGGGCGCCTACGCGGCCTTCAAGCTCACCACCGCGTACCCCGGACTCAGCATCTTGCTGGTGTTCGTGCTGGCCGGGGTGATCGCGGCGGCGGTGGGCATCGTGTTCGGTCTGCCCAGCTTGCGCATCAAGGGCTTCTACCTGGCGGTAGCCACTCTGGCCTCTCAGTTCTTCCTGATCTGGCTCTTCAACAAGGTGGGCTGGTTCGTCAACTACGCGCCGTCGGGGACGATCACCGCGCCGCCGCGGACGGTGCTGGGGTTCATGGTCACGGGTCCCGAGGCCACCGCGTCCGCGCGCTACGTGGTTGCGCTCGGCCTCGTCGTCGTCTTCGGGGTGATCGCCAAGAACCTGGTGCGCGGCCGGGTGGGCCGATCGTGGATGGCCATCCGCGACCGCGATATCGCGGCGGAGATCATCGGGGTGCGGCCCCTGCGGACCAAGCTGCTCGCGTTCGCCATCTCGTCCTTCTATTGCGGCATCGCGGGATCCATGCTGGTGTTCCTGTTCCTGGGCAGCGCCGAGACGCTCGCCTTCGACATCAATCAGTCGTTCCTGGTGCTGTTCATGGTCATCATCGGCGGGCTCGGCTCCATCCTGGGCTCGTTCCTGGGGGCGGCCTTCATCACGCTGATGCCCATCTTCCTGACGAACGCGCCGCACGTGATCGGGCTGTCGCTGCCGGTGGCGCTGCTGAAGCAGATCGAGCTGATGGTCTTCGGGGGCCTCATCCTCTTCTTCCTGATCGTCGAGCCGCACGGGCTGGCCCGCCTCTGGCAGATCGCCAAGGAGAAGCTCCGCCTGTGGCCGTTCCCGCACTGACCGAGAAACCCAAGGAGGACACCATGAAGGCAAGAATCCTCACGATCGCGCTCCTGGCGCTGGCCCTCACCCTGGCGCCGTGGGCGGGCGTCGCCCTCGCCCAGGACAAGACCATGTTCATCCCGCTTCTGGTCTACCGCACGGGCGCCTACGCGCCCAGCGGCATCCCGTCCGCCAACGGGTTCAACGACTACTTCAATCTGCTCAACGACCGGGACGGCGGGATCAATGGGGTCAAGCTCGTCTTCGAGGAGTGCGAGTTCCAGTACGACACCAAGCAGGGCGTGGAGTGCTTCGAGCGCCTGAAGAGCAAGCACGGCGGCGCCTTGCTCGTGAACCCCTTCAGCACCGGGGTCACCTATCAGCTCATCCCCAAGGCGCCGGTAGACAAGATCGTGATCCACTCGGCCGGCTACGGCATGACCGCCTCCGCCGACGGGCGGTGGTTCCCATGGGTCTTCAACTTCCCGATGACCTACTGGAGCCAGGCCTCGGCCTTCGTCAAGTACGTGGGCCAGCAAGAAGGCGGGATGGACAAGCTCAAGGGCAAGAAGATCGTCCACATCTACCACAACAGCCCGTACGGCAAGGAAGCCAATCCTACCCTCGAGGAACTGGCCCGGCGGCTCGGGTTCGAGCTGACCCTGCTGGCCGTCGATCATCCCGGGCAGGAGCAGAAGGCCACCTGGCTGCAGGTCCGCCGGCTCAATCCCGACTGGATCTACATCTCGGGCTGGGGCGTCATGAACCAGGTGGCGGTGAAGGAGGCGGCCGCCCACGGGATGAAGATGGATCACGTGATCGGGAACTGGTGGACGGGCACCGAGGCCGACGTGGTGCCAGCGGGAGACGCGGCCAAGGGCTACAAGTCCATGACCTTCCACGCCCCCGGCGCCGCCTTCAAGGTCCACGAGGAGATCGTCAAGCACGTCTACGACAAGGGGAAGGGCGCGGCCAAGCGCGAGGCGGTGGGGGAAGTGCTGTACAACCGCACCGTGATCACGGCCATGCTCAACACCGAGGCCATGCGGACCGCGATGGGCAAGTTCGGCAACAAGCCCCTCACCGGCGAGCAGGTCCGGTGGGGCATGGAGAACCTCAACCTCACCGACCAGCGGCTGGAGCAGCTGGGCTTCAAGGGCCTGGCCCGGCCCCTGCGGGTCACCTGCGAGAACCACGAGGGCAACGGGGTGGCCGCGGTCCAGCAGTGGGACGGCAAGCAATGGAAGATCGTCTCCGACTGGATCGAGCCCATGCGTGACGTGGTCCGCCCGAAGCTGGAGGCGGCCGCGGTGGAGGAGGCCAAGAAGCTCGGCTACACCATGCGGGACTGCAGCAAGGAGAAGTAGAGAGGCGTCGGTGAGCGACCCCGTCCGGCCGATCCTCTCGATCAACAACATCGAGGTGATCTACGACCACGTGATCCTCGTGTTGAAGGGGGTGTCGCTCCAGGTCCCCGAGGAGGGCGTGGTCGCCCTCCTCGGGGCCAACGGCGCCGGCAAGTCCACCACGCTGAAGGCCATCTCGGGCCTGCTGCGGACCGAGCGGGGCGAGGTCACCAAGGGGAGCATCGAGCTCCTCGGGGAGGCGATACACCGGAAGGACCCGTCGGAGGTGGTGCGGCGCGGGATCGTCCAGGTCATGGAAGGGCGTCACGTTTTCGAGCACCTCACGGTGGAGGAGAACCTCCTCACCGGCGGCTACACGCGGCCCAACGGACATTCGCTCAAACAGGATCTCGAAATGGTGTACACGTACTTCCCGCGCCTGCGCGACCGGCGTGGGGTCCGGGCCGGCTACATCTCGGGCGGCGAGCAGCAGATGCTGGCCATCGGGCGGGCCTGGATGGCGCATCCGCGCCTCATGCTGCTCGACGAGCCGTCGATGGGGCTGGCCCCCATGCTCGTGCAGGAGATCTTCGAGATCGTGGGCCGGCTCAATCGCGAGGAGCGGGTGACGGTGCTGCTGGCCGAGCAGAACGCCAACATGGCGCTGCGCTTCGCCCAGCACGTCTACGTGATGGAGAACGGGCGGGTGGTGCTGGACGGTGACGTCAAGACGGTGAGCGAGAACGAAGACATCAAGGAGTTCTACCTGGGGCTGTCCGGCGTCGGGCAGCGGAAGAGCTATCGGGACGTGAAGCACTACAAGCGCCGGAAGCGCTGGCTCAGCTGAGCGCCGGGCGCGCCCATGAGCGTTCACGCCTTCACGGTCTACGACATGATCACGCGGGGCGCGCTCGCCTACGGCGACGCGCCCGCGGTGATCCTGACCGAGGGGGTCGTGTCTTTCCGCGAGCTCCGGCGCCGGGTCGACGCGCTCGCGGGCGGCCTTCAGGCCTTGGGCATCGGCGCCGGCGATCGCGTCTGCATCCTGGCGCAGAATGACATCGCCTACCTGGATCTGTACGGCGCGTGCGCCCGGCAGGGCATCATCGCGTATCCCATCAACTGGCGGCTCACCGCCGAGGAAGTGGAGCGGGTCGTGGGGCGGGCCGCCCCGACCATGATGGTGGTCGACGCCACCACGCGCGGGCTGGTGACCGGCTCGGCGGTCGGCAAGCCGGCGGTGAGACACTGGTATCAGCTGGGAGAGCAGGCGGACGGGAGCTTCGCGCCGCTCGCGCCGCTCTACCGGGACGGCCCGCCCCCGACGGCGGCCGACGTGGCGCCCGGCGACCCCTTCGCGGTCATCTCCACCGCCGCGGTCGACGTCGTGCCGCGAGGCGCCGTGCTCACCCACGCCAATGTGATCACGGCCAACCTGACCGCCATCGGCGGCATCGGCTTCACCGCGTCCGACCGGTACCTGCTGGCCCTGCCGCTCTTTCACGTCACCGCGCTCGGCATGGCGATGGCCCACATGCATGCGGGCGGCGCCAGCGTGCTGGTGTCGCGGTTCGACGCGGAGGAAGCGGTGCGGCTGATCGACGCCCACCGCATCACCCACGTCTCGGACTTCCCTCCTGTCCTGAGCAGCTTGCTCGAGGCCGCCGAGAAGCTCCACAGCGGGCTCGCGAGCCTGAAGCACGTCTCTGGGCTCGATTCGCCCCAGACCATCCAGCGGCTGCAGGAGCGGACGCAGGCAAGGTTTTGGACCGGCTTCGGGCAGTCGGAGACGAGTGGGTTCGTCACCCTGCAGCGCGTCTCCGAGAAGCCGGGCGCGGCCGGCAAGCCGGTGCCCGCGGCCCTGGTGCAACTGGTCGACGACTACGACCGTGAGGTGGAGGTGGGGACGCCGGGCGAGATCGTGGTGCGCGGCCCGCTCGTGTTCCAGGGCTATTTCGGGCAGCCGGACGTGACCGCCTACACGTTCCGAAACGGGTGGCATCATACCGGGGACGTGGGGCGCTTCGACGGCGACGGCTACCTGTACTACGTCAAGCGCAAGCCGGAGAAAGAGCTGATCAAGCCGGGCGGGGAGAACGTGTACCCGGCCGAAGTCGAGACGGTCATCATGCAGATGCCGGGCGTGAGCGGCGTCTGCGTGTACGGGATCCCGGATGCCAAGTGGGGCGAGGCCATCAAGGCGGTGGTACAGGTGAAGGCTCCCTCCCGGCTCACCGCCCCACAGGTGAGCGACTTCGTGGGATCGAAGATCGCCCGCTTCAAGCGGCCCCACGTGGTCGCGTTCACGGACACCTTGCCTCGCACCGCCGAGGGGGCGGTGGACCGCGAGGCGGTCAAGGCCAAATGGGGAGACGCAGGAGCGTAGAGTGGGGCTCATGAAGATCTTCGACGAGCAGCACGAGATGTTGAGTGGGAGAGGGCCTCGGCGGCCCCCTCCCAGACCCTCCCCCGAAGAACGGCAGGGTTGCGCCGGCGAAGCCGGCGCTCGAACGACGGCGAGGGTCACGTGAAGATCTTCGACGAGCAGCACGAGATGTTCCGGCAGGCCGTGCGGGCCTTCGTACAGAAGGAAGTCGAGCCCCACATCGAGGAGTGGGAGGAAGCGGGCCAGATCCCCAAGTCCATCTGGCCCCGGATGGGCGAGCTGGGCTTCCTGGGCGTCGAGTACGACGAGAAGTACGGGGGCGCCGGCGCGGACCTCCTCACCACCGCGGTGCTCTGTGAGGAGATGGCCCGCTCCCGCTGCGCGTCGCTCGCCATGGCGGTGGGCGTGCACACCGACATGGCGTCGCCCCATCTCTACTGGACGGGCAGCGAGGCGCTCAAGGAGAAGTACCTGCCTGGGATCTGCCGCGGGGAGGCGCTCACCGCCATCGCGGTGACCGAGCCGGGCGGCGGCTCCGACGTGGCCGCTATCCGGACGCGGGCCGTCCGCGACGGCGGCCATTACGTGCTCGACGGCTCCAAGATGTTCATCACCAACGGGGTGATGGCGGATCTCTTCTTCGTGGCGGCGAGGATACGAGGCCAGGGAGGCGACGGGGAAGGGAAGCGCCATCGGGGCATCTCGATGTTCCTGGTGGAGCGGAGCACCCCCGGTTTCTCGGTGAGCCGCAAGCTCGACAAGATGGGCAACCGCGCCTCCGACACCGCGGAGTTGGCCTTCCAGGGCATGCGGGTGCCCGCCGAGAACCTGCTCGGGCGGGAGGGCGCGGGCTTCTACGAGGTGATGCGCGTCTTCCAGCGCGAGCGCCTGGTCGCCGGCCTCCACGCGGTGGCCGGCTGCGAGCGCGCGCTCGAGGACACGATCGCCTACGTCCAGCAGCGCCAGGCCTTCGACGAGCCGCTCTCCAGGAAGCAGGTCGTGCGCCACAAGATCGCGGACCTGGCCACCCTGATCGAGGCGAGCCGCTGGCTCACCTATGCGGCCTGCCTCAAGTTTCGGGACCGAGAAGACGCGGTGAAGGAGATCTCCATGGTCAAGCTCTTCACCGCCGAGATGGCCCAGAAGGTCGCCTACGACTGCGTGCAGCTCCACGGAGGCTACGGCTACATGCGCGAGTACCCCATCGAGCGCTTCTTCCGGGACATCCGCCTCATGACCATCGGCGGTGGGACCTCCGAGATCATGAAGGAGATCATCGCCAAGCAGCTCCTGTCCTAGCGTCGGCGGGGGCCCCTTCGAACAGCGAACTCGATATCGTCATCCGTGATGTAGACTGGCGCCGTGAAGCCGCCCGCCGGGCACCTTGCGCCGCTGCTGTCCGTTCCTCAGCTGCGATTCCGGCAGAGTCGGTTCGCCGGATGAGGCGGTGGTGACGTCCTCCGAAGAGCCGCGCGTGGACTTCGTGGCGGTCGGGCACGTCACGCTCGACCAGACGCCACGCGGTGTCCGGCCCGGGGGCGCCGCCTACTACGCGGCGATCACCGCCCACCGGCAGGGGCTCCGCGTGGGGCTGCTGACCTCCTTCGGTCCGGACTTTCCCGGGGACGCCCTGCCCGCCGGCGTTTCGGTCGTGAACGTGTCCAGCGAGCGCACCACCACGTTTCGACTCGCCCCCGGCCGGATCGGCCGTGGCGGTCGGGCCCGCGAGCTCGCGCTGCTCGCCCGGGCCACCGACCTCGAGGCGGCGACCCTGCCGGATGCGTGGCGGGAGGCGAGCCTGGGCGCGCTGTGCCCGGTCGCGGCCGAAGTCGACCCCGCCCTCGCGTCCGCCTTTCCGGAGACCTCGCTCGTCGCGGTGCCGCAAGGCTGGATGCGGCAGCGCGGGGCGGGCGGGGTGGTGTCTCCCCAGCCGTGGGAAGACGCCGACCTGGTGCTGCCCCACGTGCAGGCGGTCGTGGTGAGCCGCGAGGACATCGAGCCGTTCGAGAAGGAGGCCCTGGAGTGGTTCCAGCGCGTGCCCGTGGGCGCGGTCACCCGGGGGCCCGAGGGAGCCGTCCTGTTCGTGAACGGCGACCGGTACGGCGTCGAGGCGGATGTCGCGCTGGAGCAGGATGACACCGGCGCGGGGGACGTCTTCGCGACCGTGCTGCTCATCGCCTACAACCGGGACGGCAACGCGTGGGACGCGGCCGCCGCGGCCGCCTGCTGCGCCGCCGCCTCCGTCGAGGCCGACGGCGTCGCCGGCATCCCGGACCGGGCCGCCCTCGAGGCGCGGCTGGCCGCCTACCGCCGCCGTCAAGCCGGGTAGCCCGGCTGGGCGGGCGATCTTGCCTATTTAGCTCATAGTGGCTAAAATGGGCTATCTGGACAGACAGGTGCGGGTGCTTGTCCCCCATCCACGGAGGTGACTCGTGCGGGCTCGCCGGGCTACCGGAGGCAAGGTCTCGAAGGGTCGGGCCCTCGCCATCTTCTACAATCGCCGCGGGGAACACGTAGAGCCCGCTTCGTTCTCGGCGAGTGACGCGAAGAGCGAGTTTGGCCGTGTGCTCGAGCTGGTCCTGCAGGGCGGGGTCGTGGTGATCACCAAGCACGATGCCCCCAAGGCCGTCCTGGTCTCCCTGGACGAGTTCAATGCCCTCGCGGGTGGCCAGGAACGCAAGCTGGATACGCTCAGCGCCGAGTTCGACGCCCTCCTGGCTCGGATGCAGACTCCGAAAGCTCGCGCCGGGATGAAGGCCGCCTTCGAGGCGTCACCGAGACAACTCGGAAGAGCCGCGGTCGAGGCCGTCCGCAAGCGTGCCTGATGCGCCCCAGATCCCCGGGATCTATGTCCTAGCCGGGACGAACGGCGCCGGCAAGAGCAGTATCGCGGGCGCCATGCTGCTTCAACGGGGCGTGGAGTACTTCAACCCGGACGAAGCGGCCCGGCGGATCCTCGCGGCCAACCCCGGCACCACCCAGCTCCAGGCGAACGGCGCGGCGTGGCACGAAGGAAGGCGCCTGCTGGAACGGGCCATTGCCGAGCGGCTCGACTTCGCGTTCGAGACCACCCTCGGCGGAAATACGATCACGACCCTGCTCGAGAGAGCGGCGGCGTCGGGAATCGAGGTGCGCATCTGGTACGCGGGCCTGAGTAGTCGCGAGCTCCACATCGCTCGCGTCCGGTCCCGAGTCGGGAAAGGCGGACACGATATCGCCGAGCGGAGGATTCGCGAGCGTTACGATGCGAGCCGGCTGAACCTGATCCGGCTGCTGCCGAGCTTGAGCGAGTTGCGGGTCTACGACAACAGCGAGAAAGCGGATCCCGGCGCCGGTGTTCCGCCGGAGCCGAAGCTGGTTCTTCACATGCGTCGCGGGAAGATGGTCGGGCCGAGGGATTTGAGCCGTACTCCGGAATGGGCCAAGCCGATCGTGGCGGCGGCGTTGAAGGGGTGAGGGGGTCCTTCGCCTTGCCGCCGATCGTGCGGGGGGCTACACTCAGGACCGATGGCGGACCGGAGGATCCGGATCACGGTGGGTAAGATCACGGCGGAGGCCGTGCTGAATGGCTCGCAGACGGCGGCCGCGGTCTGGGACGCGCTGCCGCTCAAGATCGCCGGCCAGACGTGGGGTGACGAGATCTACTTCGGCATCCCGGTGAAGGCGAAGGCCGAGAACGCCCGCGCGGTGGTGGAGATGGGCGACCTCGCGTACTGGCCGCCCGGCTCCGCGTTCTGCATCTTCTACGGCCCGACTGCAGCGAGCCAGGGCGACGAGATCCGGCCCGCGAGCCCGGTCAACGTCTTCGGCCGGGTGCTCGGCGATCCCACGGTGTTCAAGCCGGTGCGCTCCGGAGCCACGGTCCGCGTGGAGCGCGCCTGAGACGGAGGATTGGATGAAGATCTTTCTCGATTCCGCGAACGTGACCGAGCTGCGCGAGGGCGTGGCCATGGGCCTGGTGGACGGCTGCACCACCAACCCCTCGCTGATCGCCAAGGAGAAGCGCCCCTTCCGTCCGCTGGTGGAGGAGATCTGCAAGGTCGTGCCCGGGGACGTGAGCCTCGAGGTGGTGGCCACCGACTTCGACGGCATGGTGAAGGAAGGCAAGGAGCTGGCGCAGGTGGCGCCGAACGTGGTCGTGAAGTGCCCGCTCACGAAGGACGGGCTCAAGGCCGTGAAGTTCCTGAGTGGGGAAGGCATCCGCGTCAACCAGACCCTCTGCTTCTCGGCCCCGCAGGCCCTGCTCTCGGCGAAGGCGGGCGCGGTGTACATCAGCCCGTTCCTGGGCCGCCTCGACGACATCGCGCACGTGGGCATGGACCTCATCCGCGACATCTGCGAGATCTACCGGAACTACGGCTTCAAGACCCAGGTGCTGGCCGCGTCGATCCGCAACCCGCTCCACGTGGTGGACGCGGCCAAGGCGGGGGCGCACGTGGCCACGATGCCCTTCGCCGTGCTCGAGATGCTGATGAAGCACCCGCTGACCGACATCGGCCTCAAGAAGTTCCTCGACGACTGGAACAAGCTCGGGGAAAAGATCTAGCCTTCTCCCGGGTCGGGTCTGCTAGACGCGCTCGACGTCGCGGCTGCCGAACAGCCCATAGGGTCGCACGAGCAGCGCGGCCAGGAGCGCGAGGTAGGAGGTGACGATCCTGAATCCTCCTCCGACGCTGGGCTCGAGGTACCCAACCGCCAGGCTCTCCAGTACGCCGACCAGGATCGCCGCGACGACTGTCCCCGAGATGCTGTTGAGGCCCCCGATGATCACGATCGGGAACACCTTGAGCCCCAGCACCTCCACCCCGAACCCACCACCGGATACCGCCGTCCACAACGTGCCGGCCAGAACGGACAGAATGCCCGCCAACGCCCACGAGATGGCAAAGTGGCGGTGGATGCTGATCCCGGCTGTCATCGCGGCCCGCTGGTCGCTCGCGATCGCCCGGAGCGCGAGGCCGGTCCGGCTCCAGCGGAAGAACCAGCCCAGGGCGGCGATCGAGACGGCCGCGATCGCGGCGGCCAGGAGCTTGTCGGACGAGACCGGCACACCGTGGATCACGAGCGAAACCTCCGGGATGGGCAGCGGAATTCCGCTGGGGATCCCGGCGAACACGATGGAGGCTGACCCCCGGATCAGGATCCCGAGCCCGATGCTGACCATGATCAGCGAGATCAGCGGGTGACCCACCAGGCGCTTCAGGATGAGCCGGCTGAAGACGATGGCCAGCGCCACCATGCCGGCGCACCCGAAGGCGATCGCCCCCATCAGCCCGAGCCCGAGGCCGTGGAGACCCGACGCCACCAAGCGTGACGCCAGCATGACCCATTCGCCCAGGGCGAAGTTGATCATGCGGGAGGCCTTGTAGACGACCACGAAGGCCAGCCCGACGAGGGCATAGATGACCCCCGCCAGCGCCCCGTCCAGGACCAGGGCGGCGAAGAAGGCGCCTTCGGTCACCGTGTCGACGGAGCCACGTACGTCATGGAGCCCGGGGCATGGTAGCACGGTGGCCTCGTTCGCCCCTCGATAGGGCCCTGGCGCCTCCTGCCGGTCCGACACCGCCAGCGCGCACGCGCGGGGGCCCGCCGCGCGTAAACCCTTGTCTTGGTGAGCTAAGTGCTTGACACCCTGAGGTAGCTCCGCTAGACTCTCGCAACTCCATCACCCCGAGGCAGAGGTGGTCACCCCCCTTGAACGATGCGGTCGGGTCCGAGCCTGGATGAGCATGGAGGCTCTTGGCCACGGGGCGAGCGAGCTTCGCTTCACTCCCAAGTACATCAAGAAGGCCTACCGACGCTGGACGAGGTGGCTCTCATGAAGATGGACGCCGCGAGCATGGAGTCGAGGTGCGTGAGATCTCTGGTGGAACCCTGCACCGAGGCGAAGAGGGCGCGGTCGTGAGCGCCCACGTCGAGATCCGCGACGTCTCGAAGTCCTTCGGCGGTGTCCTCGCCGTCTCGGCGGTCACCTTCCAGGTCAACCGGGGCGAGATCGTGTCGGTGATCGGGCCCAACGGAGCGGGCAAGACGACGCTCCTGAACTGCATCAGCGGGTTCTATCGCCCTGACCAGGGTGCGATCACCCTGGAGGGCCGGGAGATCACCCATCTCAAGCCCAACCGGGTCGCCGCCCTGGGCGTCGCGCGCACGTTCCAGAACATCGCCCTGTTCAAGGGCATGACGGTGGTGGACAACCTCATGCTGGGCCGGCACATCCACATGAAGAGCGGGGCCTTCCGCTCCCTGCTCTACTGGGGTCCCGCCGAGCGGGAGGAGGTCGAGCACCGGCGGGCGGTGGAGGACATCATCGACTTCCTCGAGATCCAGGCCATCCGCAAGCGCCCGGCGGGCTCCCTGCCCTATGGGCTGCAGAAGCGGGTCGAGCTGGGGCGGGCGCTCGCCCTCCATCCAAAGGTGCTGCTGCTGGACGAGCCCATGGGGGGAACGAACCACGAGGAGAAGGAGGACATGGCCCGGTTCATCCTGGACGTCAACGATGAATGGGGCACCACCATCATCCTCATCGAGCACGACATGGGCGTGGTGATGGACATCTCGAAGCGAGTCGTGGTTCTCGATCTGGGACAGAAGATCGCCGAGGGGACGCCCAGCGAGGTCAAGGCGGACCCCGCGGTGGTCAAGGCCTATCTCGGAACCAAGACGGCGGCCTGAGAGGAGACGCGCATGCCGGAGCGGACGCTGCCGCAGTACCTGGTGCACAATGCCCGCCAGTTCCCGCGAGAGCCCGCGCTCCGGGAGAAGGATCGCGGGATCTGGCAGCAGTGGACCTGGGCCGACTACCTCGAGCACGTGCGGGCCATCGCGCTGGGGTTGGTGGGATTGGGGTTCCAGCGCGGCGACAAGATCGCCTTCCTCTCGGACAACCGTCCTCAGCTCTACGCCGCCATGGTCGCCGCCCAGGCGGTGGGGGGCATCCCGGTGCCCCTGTACCAGGACTCCATCGCGCGCGAGGTGCAGTACGTCATCGACCACGCCGACGCCACCGTGGTGTACGCCGAGGACCAGGAACAGGTCGACAAGGTGCTCGACCTCAAGGACAAGCTGCCCAAGGTCCGCAAGGTCGTCTACGACGACCCCAAGGGGATGCGCCACTACGCCGATCCCCTGCTCATGAGCCTGACCGAGCTCGAGGCGGCCGGCACCCGTCTGCACGCCGAGCGGCCCGGCCGGTTCGACGAGCTGGTCGGGGCCGGGCGCGGCGAGGATCTCGCGCTCATCTGCTACACGTCGGGGACCACTGGATCGCCCAAGGGGGCCATGGTCTCGCACGACAACCTGGTTCACGCGATCCGGGGCATCCTCGAGCTGGAGCGATACGAGCGCACCGACGAGGTCCTGGCCTACCTCCCGGCGGCCTGGGTCGGCGACACCTTCTGGTCGCTGGCCGGGTCGCTGATCGTCGGCTTCACCGTCAACTGCCCGGAGCGCCCGGAGACCGTGCTGGAGAACCTCAAGGAGATCGGCCCGCAGCTCCTGGTGGCGCCGCCGCGGATCTGGGAGAACCTGGTCTCGCTCGTCCAGGTGAAGATGGCCGACGCGTCGTGGACCAAGCGCCTGCTCTACCGGTGGTTGATGCCCGCGGGCGAGGAGGTCGCGCGGCGGCAGATGGAGAAGCAGCCGATCGGGACCGGACTCCGGCTGCGCCACGGCCTCGGCGAGTTCTTCGTCTTCGGCCCGCTCCGCGATCACCTGGGTTTCCGGCGCACCCGCTACGCCTATACGGGCGGCGCCCCGCTCGGGCCGGAGATCTTCCTCTTCTTCCGGGCGATCGGCATCAACCTCAAGCAGGTCTACGGCCAGACCGAGATCACGGGCGTGTCGTGCGTGCAGCGCGACGGCGACGTCAAGCTGGGCACCGTGGGCAAGCCCTTCCCCAACACCGAGGTCCAGCTCACCGAGGCGGGCGAGGTGATCAGCCGGAGCCCCGGCGTGTTCGCCGGCTACTACAAGAACCCCGAGGCTACCGCCGCGACCGTCAAGGACGGCTGGCTCTACTCGGGCGATGCCGCCATGTTCGACCCGGACGGCCACCTCATCGTGATCGACCGGGCCAAGGACGTGACGGCGCTCCGCGACGGGACCAAGTTCGCGCCTCAGTACATCGAGAACAAGCTCAAGTTCAGTCCATACATCAAGGAAGCGGTAGCGGTGGGCCAGGACCGGGCCTACGTGGGGGCCATGGTCAACATCGACATGGAGAACGTGGGCAAGTGGGCGGAGCGGCGCCAGATCGCCTACACGACCTACGCCGACCTGGCTCAGAAGCGCGAGGTCTACGACCTCATCGCCCAGGAGGTGGAGCGAGTGAATCGCGATCTGCCCGAGGCGACCCGCATCCGCAAGTACGTGCTGCTGCCCAAGGAGCTGGACGCGGACGACGAGGAGGTCACGCGGACCCGGAAGGTCCGCCGAGGCTTCGTGGCCAAGAAGTACGCCGATATCATCGAGGCGCTCTTCTCCGACCGGCCCTCGGTGCCCATCAGCACCGTCATCACCTACCAGGACGGGCGGCAGGCGCAGCTCGAGACCGACCTGGCGATCCGGACCGTCGGCGAGCCCGCCCGCGAGCTGGCCGCGGTCTGAGGGAGGGGCCATGGCATTCTTCGCCGACCTCGTCGTCAACGGCCTCATGATCGGGGCGATGTACGCGCTGGTCGCCCTGGGCTTCGTCCTGATCTACAAGGCCACCAGCGTGGTGAACTTCGCTCAGGGCGAGCTGGTGATGTTCGGCGGCTACGTCGCCGCCGCCCTGGTCACCCTCTATCACGTGCCGCTCGTGGTGTCGGTGCCGGTGCTCCTCGCGGCGATGATCGCGCTGGGCTTCGGAGTCGAGCGCGGCGTCCTCCGGCCCCTGGTCGGGCAGAACGTGATCTCGGTGGTCATGGTGACGATCGGGCTGGCCCAGGTCTTCCAGGGGCTCGCGGCCATGGTGTGGGGCGCCCAGACCATCAACATCCCCCTGCCCATCCGTCTCGATCCCTATCAGATCTGGGAGGTGTACATCTCGCCCATCAACCTCGTCGCCGCCGTGATCTCCGGGATGTTTTTGGTCGGGTTCGCGTACTTCTTCCGCCGGAGCCGCATGGGCATCGCGATGCGGGCGGTGGCCAACGACCAGCAAGCCTCCATGGCCGTCGGCATCAACGTCCGGCTGGTGTTCGCCCTGTCCTGGGCCATCGCGGGCCTGGCCGCCGGGATCGGCGGCGTGGTCTGGGGCAACATGCTCGGCGTGGACACCCACCTGGCTCTGGTGGGCCTCAAGGTCTTCCCCGCGGTGATCCTCGGGGGCCTCGACAGCATCCCCGGGGCCGTCGTCGGGGGGTTGCTGATCGGCGCCATCGAGAGCGCGGCCGCCGGCTACATCGACCCGTACGTGGGCGGCGGCACCAAGGACTTCTTCCCCTACGTGCTGATGATCGTGGCCCTCATGATCCGCCCCTACGGATTCTTCGGACGCGAGATCATCGAGCGGGTGTGAGGGCGGCGGGGCCATGATCAACCGCGAGTGCGGCGTGTACAAGACCACCTACGAGGGCGACATGGCCCTCTATCCGGTGCCCCTGGCCAGGTACTCGGCCCTGGCCGCGCTCGCCGTGCTGCTCCTCTTGCCCGTGGCCCTGGACAGCCATGCCATGGCGCTCGTGAACCTCATCACCCTGGCGGCCATCGGCGCCATCGGACTCAATATCCTGGTGGGCTTCACCGGCCAGGTCTCGCTGGGGCAGGGCGCCTTCATGATGGTCGGCTCGTACACCGCCGCCATCCTCACCGCCCGATACGACGTGCCGTTCTGGCTGGGGCTGCCCTTCGCGGGGGCGGTGACGGCGGTGGTCGGGATGTTCTTCGGCATCCCCTCGCTCCGGATCAAGGGGCTCTACCTCGCCATCGCAACCCTCGCCGCTCAGTTCATCATCGAATGGGTGATCAACCACTCGCCCTGGATCAGCGGCGGCGCCCAGTCCACCATCTACATCCCGACCCCTTCGTTGTTCGGCTGGGCGATCAACACCGAGTTCCGCCGCTACTACATGATCCTGCCCGTCGCGGCCATCGCGTACGTGGCCGCGCTGAACCTGGTGCGGAGCCGGGTGGGGCGGGCGTTCATCGCCGTCCGCGATCGGGACATCGCCGCCGAGCTCATCGGGGTGGACGTGTTCAAGTACAAGCTGTTGGCCTTCGGGATCAGCTCGTTCTACGCGGGGGTGGCGGGCGCGCTCTGGACCTACTACCTCAAGATCGCCAACTACGAGCACTTCACGCTGGCGACCTCGGTCCAGTACCTGGCCATGATCATCATCGGCGGGCTGGGGAGCGTGCTGGGCTCCGTGTTCGGAGCAGTGTTCATCACCCTGCTCCCCATCGTCCTCGTCTACGTCGTGGAAGGCGGGGCCAGCCTGTTCGGCTTCCAGTACGCCGCGATCGCCGACTTCCTGGCCAACCTCCGGCTGATCATCTTCGGGACGCTCATCATCCTGTTCCTCGCGATCGAGCCCGAGGGGCTCTATCGCCTGTGGGGCAACGTCAGGCGGTACTTCCGTCTGTGGCCGTTTTCGTATTGAGTGGGTTGTGACCCCCTCGAGGCTCCCCCCGAGAGAGGAAGGGGTGGCGCCGGCAGAGCCGGCGCTCGAACAAGGCAAACAATGACAAGGAGGACGACATGAGGACCACAAGGTTGTGGACGATGGTTCTGGCCGTGATCGTCGCGCTGGCCCTGGCGGGACCGGCGGCGGCGGATCACGTCATCAAGGTCGGAGGGCAATGCGACCGCACGGGCGCCACCAAGCTCGTCGGCGTGGAGATCTGCCCCGGTCTCAACGACTACATCAAGCTGGTGAACAAGAAGGGCGGGGTCCTCGGGCACAAGCTCGAGTACACGGAGATCGAGCACGGCTACCTCGTCGACCGCGGCGTGGAGGCCTACGAGCGGCTCAAGCGGGACGGCGCGGTGGCGGTGCTGGACTACGGCACCCCCATCGTCTACGCCCTGACCCCGCGGCACATGGAGGACAAGATCCCCGCCATCACCCCGGGCTTCGGCCGGGCGGACTCCACCGACGGCACCGTGTGGCCCTACATCTTCCCGATGGCCGCCTCGTACTGGTCCCAGGCCGGGGCCGCCATGCAGTACATCAAGGACAACGGCGGCAAGAAGGGGACGAAGGTCGCCCATCTCTACTTCGATAACCCCGCCGGCCGCGAGGGCATCCCGATCGTGGAGACGGTGGCCCGGAAGGAGGGCTACGAGCTGCGCCTGTTCGCGGTGCCGTCGCCGGGGCTGGAGATGGGACCTCAAGTGATTGACATCACCCGCCGCTTCAAGGCGGACTGGGTGGTCGGGCACCTCTTCGGGCGGTCGCCCTCGGTCTCGATCAAGGAGCTGAAGAAGGCGGGCTTCCCCATGAACCGGGTGATCAGCTTCGTGTGGGGCGCCGGCGAGGCCGACATCGAGGCGGCGGGCTGGGACGTGGCCCAGGGCTACCTCGGCATGCAGTTCACATCCACCGGCCGCGGCCTCCCGGTGATCCAGGAGCTGATCAAGATGTACCGGGACGAGGGCAAGGAGGTCCCGGCCTACGTGGGCGGCGTCTATTACAGCCGGGGCGTCCTGAACGGGGCGGTCCTCACGGAAGGCGTCCGGCTCGCCATCCAGAACTTCGGCCTCCCGGTGACCGGCGAGAAGGTGAAGAAGGGCTACGAGCTGATGAAGAACTTCGATCTCGGCGGGTTCCTGCCGCCCATGACCGTGACGCCGAAAGACCATGAGGGCGGCGGCTTCGTCCGGCTCTACCAGGTCAAGGGCAAGGAGTGGGTGCCGGCGACGGACTGGTTCCGGGGCTACCGCGAGGAGGTCCTGGCCCAGGTCAAGAAGGTGAACGACGCCCACAAGGCGGCGGAGAAGAAGTAGGGAGATGCTCCGGCTCAACAACGTCGAGGTGGTCTACGACCGCACCATCCTGGTGCTGAAGGGGATCTCCTTCGAGGTGCCGGAGCAGCGCATCGTCACCCTGCTCGGGTCGAACGGGGCCGGTAAGAGCACCACGCTCAAGGCCATCTCCGGCCTGCTTCGGCCCGAGCGGGGAGAGATCATCATGGGTTCGGTGGAGCTGATGGGAACGCGCATCGATCACCACCAGCCCGAGGACATCGTCAAGCTCGGCGTCACTCAGGTCATGGAGGGGCGCCGCATGTTCGAGGATCTGACCGCCGAGGAGAACCTCGTGGCGGGCGCCCACTCGCGGCGGGCGAGGGCGGCCGACATCCGCCGCGACATCGAGCTGGTGTACGAGTACTTCCCGCGGCTCGCCCAGCGCAAGGGCGTGAAGGCGGGCTACCTGTCCGGTGGAGAGCAGCAGATGCTGGCCATCGGCCGGGCCCTGATGGCCCGGCCGAAGGTCATGCTCCTCGACGAGCCCTCCCTCGGCCTCGCCCCGCTCCTCGTCGAGGAGATCTTCGAGATCATCCAGCGCCTGAATCGAGAGGAGAAGCTCACCGTGCTCCTGGTGGAGCAGAACGCGGCCATGGCGCTGACCATCGCCGAGCACGGCTACGTCATGGAGAACGGCCGCATCGTGCTGGACGGCGCCGCGGCCTCCCTGCGCGAGAACGCAGACGTGAAGGAGTTCTACCTCGGGCTGACCGAGGTCGGGGCCCGCAGGTCGTACCGAGACGTGAAGCACTACAAGCGGCGGAAGCGGTGGCTGAGCTGATGGGAGCTAACCCTGCCCAGGAGGGCTGACTGCCATGACATCAACGCAGTGGTTCCGCGGATCGCTGTCGCTGCTCCTCCTCTCCGGACTCCTCGCCGCCTGCGCTACCACTCCCCCGCCGCCGCCGAGCCTCTACCAGCGCCTGAGCGTGAAGGACGGGACAGGCACGCTGCGCGGCGGGCGAGACGCCATCGCGCTGGTCGTGGATGACTTCGTCGCGAACGTCGTGGCCGACAGCCGGACCAAGGCGCGATTCAGCGGGCTACAGCCGGCCCAGGTCGCTCAGCTCAAGTCCCGGTTGTCGGACCAGATCTGCGAGGTCTCCGGAGGCCCCTGCGGGTACTACGGGGGGAGCATGAAGGACGTCCACAAGGGCATGAAGATCACCGAGGCCGAGTGGACCGCCACCGTGGAAGCGCTGGTCAAGGCCATGGACAAGTACCGGATCGGCACCAAAGAGAAGGAAGAGATGCTCGCCGCCCTGGGACCCATGAAACAGGACATCGTGGGCCAGTGAGGTGACACGCCAGCTCGACGAAGGCTAGCGGTCAGGAGGCGGCGCCGCTCGTACTTCTACTCGGCTATCCGTGGGACCGCGGCCGCGTTCCGCCCGTTTCCTCCTGTCCCCCGTATATCTCGGTGAGGGCGTGAGATGGATGCGGAGCGGGGGCTGATGGAGCGGGTGGCCAGGGGGGACCAGGGCGCGTTCAACGACCTGGCCCAGCGCTATAGCGGCAAACTGCTGGCGGTGGCGGGGCGGCTGCTCGGCTCGCGCGCCGACGCCGAGGACGCCGTCCAGCGCGCGTTTCTCCAGTGCTACACGGGGGCCGCCGGCTACAACCCCCGCTGGGCCGTGTCCACCTGGCTGTACCGCATCCTCACCAACGTCTGCGTGGACGAGCTGCGCCGCCGGGCCACCCGCACGGCCCACGACGAGCGGTCGGCCGCCGGGCCGCTCTCGTCGAACAACCACCGGCCGCCCGATGCCTTTCTCGATCTGCACCGGGCGCTCGAGCGCGTGCCGCGCGAGGCGCGGGTGCTCCTGGCCCTGCGCTACGTGGACGGGCTCTCCTACGGGGAGCTGGCGCGCATCCGGGGCATCACGATCAATACCGTGAAGAGCCAGCTCGCGCGGGGCAAGGCCCTGCTGCGGGACGAGCTCGGCAAGCGAGGAGCAGGCCATGAATGACGGCAAGACGCAGGCGCAGGACCAGCTCGATCGGCTGCTGGCCGACTACTTCCGGCCGGGGACGGCCCCCGCGAGCCTGGGGCGCAAGATCGCGACGGCGGCCCGGGAGTCCGAGACCGAGCTGACGCGGCTCGAGCGACGGCTGGCCATCGAGGCCACCCCGCGCGGGATCTCGCTCGTCCGCACCGGCCGGGCCGGGCAGCCGGCCACCGCGGCGGCGCGGCGACTGACCGAGCAGGCGCGGGAGGAGATCCACGAGTACCTGCGGGGCCAGCGCGCGTTCTTCCGGGTGCCGGTGGATCTCGCCGCGGTGCCGGACTTCCAGCGGCGGGTGCTCGAGGCGGCCCGCCTCATCCCGTTCGGCGAGGCGCGCCCGTACGCGTGGATCGCCGCGCGCATCGGGCATCCCCGCGCGGTGCGCGCGGTGGGGACCGCGCTCGGCCGCAACCCGGTGCCGCTCATCCTGCCCTGCCACCGCGTGTGGCGGAGCGACGGCGGCCTCGGCGGCTACATCTTCGGCGGGGCGGTCAAGGACCGGCTGGCCGCGCTGGAGCGGACCACGCCGGTGCTGGAGGGCTGCACGAGCACGCGCATCGTGTGCCGGGTGGGCTGCGTCCACGGCCGGCACATGCGCCCGGACAACCGGGTGGTGTTCGCCTCGGTGGACGACGCGCGCTCGGTGGGCTACCGGCCGTGTAAAGTATGCCGGCCGGCGGCCTGAGGCGCGCGCCCTCCATCGAGACGCGACTCGGGCGGATCGACTGGACGGAGATGGCCCGGACCCTGGGCGAGCAGGGCTGGGCCACCACGCCCCCGGTGCTCACGCCGGCCGAGTGCGCGGAGCTGATCCGCCTCTACCCGGACGAGCGGCGCTTCCGCAGCCGCGTCGAGATGGCGCGCTTCCGCTTCGGCGAGGGTGAGTACAAGTATTTCGCCGATCCGCTGCCGCCGGTGGTGCTCGTCCTGCGGCGCCACGCCTATCCGCCCCTGGCCGCGCTCGCGGGCGGCTGGGACGCGGCCCTGGGGCGCAAGCCCGGCTATCCGCCCGATCTCGAGGGCTTTCTCGCGGTGTGCGCCGAGCACGGCCAGACCAGGCCCACGCCGCTCCTGCTGCGCTACGAGGCTGGCGGCTACAACTGCCTGCACCAGGACCTCTACGGCGACGTGGCCTTCCCGCTGCAGATGACCTGCCTGCTGAGCCGGGCCGGCGTGGACTTCACCGGGGGCGAGTTCCTGCTGGTGGAGCAGCGCCCGCGCGCGCAGTCACGCGGCGCCGTCGTCCCACTCGAGCAAGGCCAGATCGTGATCTTCGCTACCCGCGATCGGCCGGCTCGTGGCGCGCGCGGCACCTACCGCGTGACGCTGCGCCACGGCGTGAGCCGGGTGACCTCGGGCCAGCGCTACACGCTGGGCGTCATCTTCCACAACGCAAAGTAGCTGCCGGAGTGAAGTGGGGGTCGGCGGGGCGGCGGGGTGAGTCTCTGACCACGACGCGCTGATCTCCGGTAACCCGATTCGCAGTTCCCAATCCGGGCGCGTGTCGTCCTCGCTCTAGGTGGCAGGAACGGATCACCCGACTCACCGCCGCCCCGCCGACCCCCACTTCACTCCGGCACGTGAAGAATCAAAGGCGCTAATTACTTTCCGGTGCAGAAATGATGGCGCGCGGGGGCCAGAGGAGTGACGTGAGCGATATGGGGCCGGTTCGTTCGTGCACTGCGCCCGCTCTCCCGTTCATCTCGTCTCTGCCGACCCAAGCG
>Ga0187893_10003130_pt1 | contig 34454 bp, 13 predicted proteins | sample MA1701074metaG_FD_139574 | JGI IMG/M metagenome (GOLD analysis project Ga0187893, IMG submission 139574) | White microbial mat communities from a basaltic lava cave in the Kipuka Kanohina Cave System on the Island of Hawaii, USA - MA170107-4 metaG ...
ACTTCCTGTTGCACGATGGAGCAGACGTTCGCACGACGAGTGACTGACGCCAGCAGCCTACCGAGACGCTCAATTTGACTTGCCGGATCGCATAGCTCACGAGCCCGTCGTGGCCCATTCGATCCAAGATTGATTCGCAGGATTCGATCCTCGATCAAGCGGCGCAGAGATGCGGCAAGTGCTGGAGCATCTCGAGGTGGCACCAGCAGGCCGCAGGTTTCATCTACGATCTCACAAGCGCCTCCGAGAGCTGTCGTGACGACCGGAAGTTGGGCATAAAGCGCTTCAATGAAAGCAATGCCAAAAGGTTCCGGCTCACTGTTAGGCTGGCAATGAATGTCAGCGGCAGCCAGCAGTCGGGGCACATCTGAACGCTGGCCGAGAAAGTGAACGCGATCACCAATGCCCAGGCGTACTGCCGTCTTTTTCAAGTCTGCCAGATACTTCGCCTCACCTGGCCGCTGCGCACCCCCAACCTGCCAGCATACCCAGCCGGCAAGATCTTTCAGCCTGCTCAGGGCCTCGAGATGCAGGGTGTGTCCCTTCCACGCCTCCAGACGGCTCACCTGAATGATCACTGTGGCGTTCTCGGGTGTCTGCAACTCGGCGCGGGTAGCCGCGCGCTCTTCATTTAAATCGAAACGATCGGGCTGAGCAACGGGACAGTAAATCACTTCCGTTCTTACGTGGGGATAAAGATTGGGCATCGTTTTTGCCGTGAACTTGCTGTTGCAAAGCGCCAGGTCAGGGTTGGTTCGGCGCGCCCAACGCTCCAGCGCATTGCGACCGGTGGTCTCGCTATGAAGCCAGAAGACCTGAGGGATACGAGATGCTCGAACGGTGGCGCCGAACAGCGATTGCGACCAGGCCGAATGAGTGATTGCCAGATCAAAAGGGAAGCGACGCAACAGGTCCCGGAGTGCACGTCGGGCGCGCACGACCGTTAGTGGGCGGCTGATTCGCACCTTCCCCAGCAGATGCACGGGCATGCCGGCCGCAGTTAATTCCTCGCTTAGACGTCCCTCGAAGCAGAGCGCGTAATGAGGCTCCATCGCCGGGCAGAGGTCACGCAGGCAGCTCAGCGTCATCAGCAGTGTTTCCACTCCGCCGTACATGTTTCCGCTGTGAACGTGGAGAATGCGCATCGAAGTCAGAAATCAGAAGTCCGAGGTCCTAAGCTCCTCGAGAAGCCAAATTCTCTAACCTCTGGTATAGGGGAATAAGTTCAGTTGCCAGACGGGCGCGGTCAAAACGCAGCTCAGCGGTATTTCTACCTGCCCGTCCTAAACTGCGGCGCAAATTCGAGTCACATGCCAACCGCTTGATGCAACCAGCTAAGCTCTTCGCATCTCCGGGCGGATGACCCATGGCGTCGGTTCCCGAAGTAAAGAGTTCCGCAGCGCCTCCTCCTTCGCTAACGACCACCGCCCGGCCACAAGCCATCCCTTCAACAACCACCAGGCCAAACGGTTCAGGCTCGGTGCTGGCGTGGACCACGATGTCCAAAGCCCGCATGGCGGCGGCTGGTTCAGCAACATATCCCGTAAACCCAATCTTCTGCGAGAGGCCAAGTCTGGCGGCCAACTGGTTGAGCTCGGCCAAAGAATGCTGGCTGCCGTTTGTTTGATAGAGCGCGCCGCCGGTAATGTAGCCGCGCACCGGCACGTCCGGGGGTATCAGCGCCATTGCCTGGAGAAAGGTCTCATGACCTTTCCAGCGGGCGAGCGTCGCGAGCATGCCTACTCGAACTGTTTCCGGATTTGCCGGTTCAAAGCCGGCCAGGATATCCAGATCGAGAGTTGGACCGCTCGGCGAAAAATTCTCCAGATCGACGCCATTATAAATGGTGCTGACCTTCAGACGCGTGCCGCACACAGCCTTTACGTCGGCGGCAACGCTTCTGGAATTCGCCACCGCCAACGCGCACCGCGCTGCACAGCGGCGGAGCAAGCGAGACATCAACGGCCGCAGGGAAACGTAGTCATGAACGTGCCAGACAATGGGAACGCGACGAGGTTTCGCCCACACTCCAAGCATGTGCATTTTGAAGCCATTCGAGTGAATAACATCAGGGGCCTGTTCGCGAATGACGGCACGAAGTTTTCGCACGTAGCCAAACACCGCCGGCGCCGCCAAAAGCAGTTCGGCAAGCAGGGACCATCTGCTCCGCTGACGTCCCGCTGGTCCACCAACGGCGGCGTCTCCGATGCGGGCTAAAGCGGAGGGAAAGGGCACGATGATTGTGGGTACTCCGAGCGCGGCGCTGCGGGAAACGACCGGGCCATTCTCGGACACGACCAGGCGCAGCGGCCAACCAGGTTTGGCCGCACGCAAGCTGGCAAGAATATCCAGCAGACTGTTTTCGGCTCCACCCATCTGCGCGCACGCGCTCAGGTACAAGATTTTCATGAAATCTGGAACTATCTTTCTCCGAAAATCTCGAGTCAGTTCGGGGGGTCGGAAATGTATTAATGAGCAGGCGCCGGCGGCCCGAAGGGGTGGGGCGATACCGATTCGAAATTGAATGGAGAGCCGGTTGTTAATTACTCAGGAAGCTCGTGCTCTCTTCGGCCTTGTAATACTTCTGGTAATAACCGCCGTAATAGTAATCGCTCGGCGTCAGGTTGACGTTGTTTAGGACCACACCGAAGATTTTGGCCCCGACATCGTGAATCATCTGTTTCGATCGACGCACAACTGCGCGCGAAGCGTGGTCACCGTGCACCACGAGCAGAACCCCATCCACCAGCGACGAGATCAACACGCTGTCGGTAAAAGAAGCGATTGGCGGCGAATCTACCACGATATGAGAAAACCTGCCCTTCAGAACGGTGATGAGGCGTCGCATCGTCTCAGAGCCCAGCAGTTCTGCCGGGTTAGGCGGGATCATTCCGGCGGTCAGCACGTAAACTCCGGAAGACTCGTGCCGTTTAATCGCCTCGAGCATTTCCGCTTCGCTCATCTTGCTGGCGAGAATCGTGCTGAGACCCTGTTGATTCTTCAACTCGAAAATTGAATGCATGCGCGGGCGGCGCATGTCGGCATCAATAACCAGGACGCTTGCTCCCGTCTGTTCCAGAATTAAGGCGGTATTAACCGCGGTCGTCGTTTTTCCTTCAGCCGGTTGGCTGGAGGTGACGAGCAATGTTTGGGGCGCGCCTCCCGCAGATGAGAGGAGGATGGAGGTTCGCAGGTGGCGATAAGCTTCAGCCAGCGGCGAACGCGCATCGGCATTAAGGAGCAGCTCTTCATGGAAGCCATTCCCATTTTTCTTTTGCAGCGCTGTCACGGTTGACATCAGCCGGCGGCGTGCGGAACTTCCAATGGCGGGGATAACCGCCAGCGCCGGAAGGTGTAGTACCTTCTCGACATCTTCTGACGAATGAATACTGTCGTCTAAATACTCCAGGTAGCGCGCCAGTGCGATCCCGAGGACAAAGGAGATAAGCAACGCCAGCCCGACTCCTTCCAGCCGCCTTGGGCCAACCGGAGCTTTGGGCACAGTCGCATAATCAACCACGTGGATATTGTTTGGGGTTCCCGCCACAACTACATCGTTTTCTTTAGCGCGCTGCAATAACCCTTCCAACAAACCCTTATTAGTTTCGATTTCCTGCTGGATAATTCGGTAGTTGACCGCCGCCTCGTTCTGCGTCAGCGTCTCGCCGCGCTGTTCGTTGAAAGATTTTCGCAGGGCCTGTTCGCTCGCCAGCGCCTGGCGATAGCGGGTCGCCAAATTTGTGGTTACGACCGCCACTGCCTTGCGCCGTGATTCTTTTGCCTGCTTTTCGAGTTCGGCTATTTGTTCGTCGATCTGCCTAATTTCCGGAACCTTTTCGGTATATTCCACCAGCAAGTCGGCGCGCTTCTGTCGCAACTCGATCAGCTTGGTTTCCGCTTCCGCCGCGTGTTTGGCCGACTCCTCGGCGAGCGCTTCAGCGGCGCCCGGCTCCTGGCTCGCGCGATAAGCCGCCTCAGCGAGCTTGCGCTCATTCTCCGCCTCCATAAGTTGCCTGTTTAGACCTGACAAGCGATCGACTACCGTGTTTTGACTGGCATCGAGCGAGATAATCTGGTGGTTCTTGGCATAGTTGATCAGCGTTTCTTCACCGCGGCGGATTTCGCTCTGCAGCTCGATGATTCGCTTCTGCAAAAAATCCCCGGCGCGGTCGCTCGTCTCTGTCTTTCGCTCCAAATTCGAATAGGCGAAGGCGTCAGCTATGGCATTGATGACTTTCGCGGCCACCTGAGGATCGGCATGCTTGAAACGAATTTCGATCAGCCTTGTGTCGTTGATTTGCTTGACCGTCAGCGCTCTTTGCAATCTCTCGACATAGGGCGAGAGCCGGTTGATCTCCGCTATGTCCTCGCGTGAAGTTGCCGGTGCAAATGAGTCGTTACCCGCCACCCGTTCTACCACCCGGTTATTGTCGGCTTCAGTGGTTTTGTTACCAAAGCCGAGCATGCGTTTCAGACTTTCCCACGTCGAACGGTTATGTACGGACTGTGGATTTATGAATGCCCGATTATTCTCCAGGTCGAGGGTTTTGACGACCCGGCCCAGCAAGCTTGCGCTCGAAAGAATTTGCAGTTGGGTGTTGAAGTAACCAGGGTCCTGCGAGGGGGCGTTGAGAATGAACGCATTACTCTTGATTGAACCCAGCACTGGATTGCTCACCTCCAAATCAACCTGAAGGTTAGCCTTGGCTTCATAGACGTCAGGCTGACGCGCCATGTATAAGGCCGCCAGCGCCGTGATGACGGTCATGATGCCCAGAATTAGCCAAAGCCGCTTGCGCGCCGAGCGCAAATAATCATGGAGTCGCGAGTATGCTCCTTTATCGCCCTCGCCTTCCGCGTCGTAGTTGTAGTAGGACGAAGGAATGGGTTCTACCGGCTTTGCGACTGGCGCCAGTTGCGTGAAATCGTTAGTGGGCTCTGATGGATCTTTCATTGTTTCACCTTGACGGCGGTTTCAATCCGCGCAAAACGCTCCGTTGCCCAAAAGCTATAGCGGCTAGGGAATGACCCGCACAGGTAATTGGGCGACGGAAGGAACGACGGCGCCTACGAGACTGCGCAACAGTCTTTTGGGGCCGGAAGTCGGTACATCAACTATGTCCCCTGCTAGCAGCACAATGTCTTCGGCCTTCTGCTTGTCGATCGCTTTCAGGTCGACAAAGAGTTCTGTCTTGGCGGTGCTTCCCGGAGGTTGCCTGACGATCCGCACGCGGTTGCCCTTGGTGTCAGGCATCAGGCCGCCGCTCATTGCGATAGCGCGTGAGACCGTAATCTGCTCAGTGAGTGGTATGACTGACGGTCTCAAGACATTGCCGACGACAAAGGCTTGTTCAGCTTCAGAGACGCTAATCACGTCGCCGGGACGAACGTAAGGGTTGGCCGCCGCTTCACCCTTCAAAGTTTCGCTCAGCTTGTAATTGTCGAGCACGCTGGTCGTGTTTTCGTCTGATTCGGCCCCCCCGGATGTTTCGCACAACGAAGACAGGGCGGTGTGGACCACCTGAATAGTTCCTCCGGCATTGTCATTGGGCCCGCCGGCGTGCGAAATCAATTCGAGCAAACGTACGCGACGCTGCAGTTGAAAACGAGTTGGCGTGCGCACCGAGCCGAGCACCGAGACCGGCTGGGATTGGTAATCTCGAATGAAAACGTCGACCTGCGGATAACGCAAATAATCCAAATAGCGAGTAGTGATGTCCCGGGAAAGTTCCTCTTCCGTGCGACAAGCAGCCTGGATCTCACCCTCAATCAAAGGCATCCGTATCATTCCCCGACCGTCAACCCGAACGCTGTCTCGCGAAAACTGCGGTTTGTTGAAAACACGAATGTCGAGCACATCGCCTGGTCCAATGCGATAGCGATCCTCGAACGCAGGGATTGAGGCGACACCGCCGGAAGCGGGAGGAGGGGCTGCTGTCTGCGAGGTTTTATTGACTTCAACTTGTTGCGCGGCAGCCATCCCGGTCGTGAACATCAGAAGCGCCGCGCACAAAAAGATCATTCGCTTTACAGACGGCCGATATACGCGCCGGCGATGAAGAAGCACGTTCATTTCCGAAACCTCTCTTAACTGAGTTGCGCTTTTTTTGAATCTTTGTCGTTGTTGGAAGAACGCCGTCATTATCTCACGAGCCTGCAGCACTACCATCTTTCTCTCAACAGACTTTCGTTGACGCATGTCCGACCTCTACCTGCTAATCGCTGGCTGAGGAAATCACGCTGTACCCCGAAGGGAAGCCCCATATGCGAGGCGGCAATCAAGTTTTCTCCTCACAGAGATTGACCTGGGCACCTCTGGAATCTCTTGTTGCGCCGGTTTAAGAAACCAGGCTTGTGGCGACTAGAAAATAGAATAGCGACAAGGCTTGAGGAATTCTTGAGTTTGCCTTAGCGAGACTCAACCAAAATCCTCCACAGCCGGCTTCAGCGGCTTCAGTCAGAAATAAAATTTTGTGAAAGACTCAGGCTGATTCCTATGCCGGACTTGCTCCGAAGTGCCATTTTCTTTAGTGTTTTTGCAGATCTTCAGTCCAGTAAGCTTTAAAAAAGCCGTTGTTTTACAAGTTTGTGCTGCCTTAACCCTGTACTCAAGTTTTCCTCAACCTTACTCAATATTCTCACCCTGTTTTACAGTTATTGTCGCCTGGTTACCATATCCTTCACTTTCAGTTTGCTCTACGGTGGGCGCTGCGAGGTGGGAGTAAGACCGTTTCATGAAGACCAGCAAGTTAATAGGCATTGGCATCCTCTTCACCGTTCTCTCAGTCAACGTCTCGCCAGCGCTCGCTAAAGACCCGCCTGGCGATGTGTTCGGCGTTCGTCCCAACATGACTGAGAGAGAAGCGCGCCGCCGATTGAATAGAATCGGCCGCCAGCAGGAAGCCGACAGGATGAAGCACGACGTTTGGGAAGTTCGCGACGATCGCGTTTCTCATGTCGGGGTGAGGTTCGACTTCAAAACCCGCGTCGTCCGCTGGGTGACCGCCATCGCCCGCACGGATGCAAAGCGCCGGCTGCGTTACAGCGACCTGGGCGACCTCAAGACCGCCCAACATAAAACCGACGGCACAAACCATACCTATATCTGGAGGGTGGCAGCGCGCGGTAAACGACCCGGGTACGTATTCGAGGCGCTTGGCAACGACCCGCAATACCTCACTTCGTATCGGCTCCTCCGCACCTTTGACTAACGGCCAAGTTAACGTAAGCCCTTCACCCCCGCGTTTGTGTCCGGGTTCGGAAACCTCAAGCTTTTCTCAACCGGCGCGTTTTATATTGCCAATGTCAACCTGTAATAGCTCAAGTTTTTCTCAACCAGTAGGAATTATTGTGCGCCACGTAGGGAGAGAGTAAACCGCAAAACTATCAGGCCGGCTTTGTGCCGGTGTCTTAAGTCCTTAAACCGGCAATATTTCCCAAAGGAGATTCCTCTATGGCTCGGATGGCTCGTATGGCTCGCCAATTAACCGCCTCGCCTTCATCGAATTGCCAGGGTCAGCGAAGGTCGCGCTTTAGCTCAGCCCAATTACGAATCGGAATCGCCCTGGCCTTCGCAGCGGCGCTCTCCCTGGTTGCTGCGCTGGCTCCTTCGGTGACGACCGTGGTGCGTGCAGTCACTCCGACGGTGCTGCACTTTCACGGCAACCCGCACGATTCGGGCGGCTCACCCGCAACGCCATGCACGGGTGATGGCCGGGCGGACGTTCTTAACTGTGATGGACCATTCCTGACGACCAGCTCGGCGCTCGATCCTTCGAATCAGGCCGCGAGTTGGGTGGTGGCCAACCCGGCGCTCGACGGCACCGCCGACCGCAACATTCACGACCCCAATTGGATTTGGAACTCGGGACCGGTCAGGCTCGGTGGCGAGATGACCGTGGAGTGGTGGGCGTCGTGTGGCGCCTGTGGTGGCGGACTTGCCAATGCCGACTGGACCATCCGGGTGTGGGCTGACGGTGTCAATAAATATCAGCAAAGAGTAAGGGCCACGCCGGATCTTCCCAACGTCCCCAAGCTGCTTACCTCCAAAATATTTCTCCCGGAAATAATTGCCAGCCAAAATATTGTTCTCCATATCGATCCTGTTTTCATTGACTCTCAAAACAACACCAAGATCTATTACGACTCGCAGTCGGCTTGCCCGGGCACTCTTCCAGGCACGCTTGGACCTTGCGACTCGCGCGTGACAATGCCGGTACTCGCTCCCGGTGAACCGGTTCCCACACCGACGCCGACCGGCACGGGCGTCACGTATTTGAAGGGCGGGATCGACTTCAGTCCGAATGTGACGGTGCATGCGCCGGCGACTGTGCGCGATGGCGAACCATCCTTGCGCGTCGATAAATATGGCAATACTTACGTGGCCGGCATCCGCGGCGTCCCCGCCGGGTGCGACCTTTGGTATTTCGACCTGCGGCCCACCGTCAGTGGAAATCCGAATCCAATGTATGACCCCTTTATGCGCAACCCGCTCTACCGCGGGCAACCTGACGCGTTCACCGGCGAAGGTGAGCCGTCTCTCCTTGCGGACGGTGGTGGCGACGTTGATCTGGCCGTGACATTCCCAGCCAGCGCTACCGAAGATCCAAACGCGCCACCGACGCTCGCTTTCACGAGTCTCACCGCAGCCAACATTTCGGTAGCCAAGTCCACTGATCGCGGTGTCACTTTTCAAAAGAATCCGGCGGGCAACATCACGGGCGGCTTACCCGGAGACGATCGGCAATGGTTTGAAGCGGTCGGTTCGGACACCGTCTACATCTTCTATCGCACGCTGGCGCCGGCCGTTTCCATGGTTCAGCGTTCGAATGATGGCGGGTTCACTTTCGGCCCGGCGCGGACGGCTGGCGCCATTGGGCAGGCCGGCTACATAGATGTCCACAAGGCAACGGGCACTGTCTACATCAGCGGCTCAACCGGTCAGGTCTGTGTCGGCACGCCGGCCACACCGACCGCCGAGCCTTTGACCTATACTTGTAAACCCGCAGGGCCGGCGAATGGCGCCAACCTCTTCTTTGTGGTGAAAGTGGCTGACGACGGCACGCCCAATGGCACCGTTTACGTCAACTACTCAGACGGCACAAACATCTTTCTCAGATCCTCGAGCGATAAGGGTGACACCTGGAGCGCGCCCATCCGCATCAACGATGGGCCAGAGGTGACCAAGAATCTCTTCCCGTGGATGGAGACCGGCCCAGTGCCGGGAACAGTTGGTGTCGTCTGGTACGGCACCCCCAGCGAGGTTAACAACAACGACTCTGACTGGAACGTCTTCTACGCGCACGTCACGAACGCCCATACGGGTAATCCCACCGTTCGCCAGGTCAAGGCAAGCGACCACATTCACCACGCCTCGAACATCTCGCTGGCCGGTCTTAGCCCGACCTCGACGGATGTCAACCGCAATCTGATTGACTACTTTCAGGTGGCCTTCGATCCGAGCGGGGCGGCGGTCATCGCTTACACCGACGATCACAACGACTATGACGGTGCTACCTACGTTACGCGCCAGATCTCGGGGCCGGGGATTAACGGCACGAGCGTGCCCGCACCGGTCGAGGGCGCTGGACTGCCTGCGCCGCCGCCCTTCTCGACTGACGGCTCACAAGTCGTTGACCCGCCGCAGGACGCGCGCACCTCAACGACCATCCTGATGCAGAACGAGCCGGTTGACATCACTTCCATTACTTACTCGGGTGAGGGAACAGTCGCTGCTCCCGTGTTGGTGGCAAAGATGAAGGTTACCGACCTTTCCGTCGTCCCGCCAAACGGATTGTGGCGAGTAAACTTTGCGGCCAACGCGCCTAACTCCAACTTGAGTCCCACGGGTCTGTTCAGTTTTGGATTAGCGGATCGCGGCGACCAGTTTTTCATGCTGGCGCAGACAGACGCTGCGGGCGCACAGACCTATCGCTATGGGACAGCAGTCAGGAATGGCAACGGCGGCCTGACCTACACCGACCGCGGCGCGGCCGACTTTGGTTCGTTCGATACGGCGACCAACACCATTACCCTGAAGGTCGCGGTCTCGAAGCTCAATCCTTTCCGCAAAGCGGGCAACCCGGCAATTGCGTCAGGCTCGGTGCTAACAGGACTGCGGGGCACTGCCTCAATCGCCGCTCAGGGCAATAACGCTCGCTCGGACAGCACGCGCGGCGGAACGCAGTTTCAGATTCCATTGCCCCGTCTGAATGTCGCTCTTGCGCTTAACGGCGGCTTCGCAACCGCTTCCTCGTCGTTCACCGGCGTCCGTAACTATTTGCCGAACGGCGCGAACGACGGTGAACGCGCGGGTGCGAATTGGGAAAACGGCGGAGGCTGGAACGATGCGACGCGCGGAGTCTGGCCCGACGACCTGGAGATTGCCTTCGACGGTTCGAAGACGATTGATGAGATTCGCGTCTACACGTTGCAGGACAACTTTCAGAGCCCGACTGAGCCGACTGAATCCATGACCTGCGAGTTTCACGGTCTGATCGACTTCGATGTGCAGGTCTGGAGCGGCACGGCCTGGGTAACTGTCCCGGGCGGCGCCATTAGAGGAAACAACAAAGTCATAAGCACCGTAACGTTCCCGGCCGTGACGACCTCGAAGATCAGAATTCACTGCCTCAACGGGCGCGTGCACTACTCGCGGATCGTTGAAGTCGAGGCATTCGGCAGTTAGCCATGGCCTGGCAGCAAACGCAGGCCTAAATACCAGAACACCAGCGCCCGGTTGCCGCTGTTCGCAACCGGGCGCTAAGCAAACCCTCGCTTTTGAGATTTGAAATCGCTTCTAAACGACTCGACAGAGGACGAGCAGAGTTGAAAACGAAGACGCGCCCCTCTTGGTTTGGATTCGGCGTGCCGGTATTTCACAAATATGGAGAAGTTAAAAATGAAGCCCCGAAACCTACTTCGCGTTGCGTTGCTCTCTTTGCTGGTGCTTCCGATTCTCGTTCTTGGTGTTTCGATTTTCTCATCGCGTTCAGCCGCCAGTGTCGAACTGTCTGCTCCAACGGGGCTCTGGCGCGACGTGAATGAATCGCTGCTAACTCACCTGGCCCTTAACCGGCAAATCGTGCCGCAACGTTACCGGACAGTGGCCGTCGACGCTGCCGCTCTTCAGCTAATTCTGGCCAACGCGCCGATGGAAAATACTGCGCCCCTGGCGCAGTCGGCTAGCGTGTTGTCTCTCCCCATGCCCGACGGTTCTTTACAGCGTTTCCGCATCGAGAATTCTCCGATCATGGAGCCCGCGCTGGCGGCGAGCCATCCCGAGATTTTCACCTATCGCGGCCAGGGCATCGATGACCGCACTGCCACGGCGCGGGTTGGTTGGACCACGGCCGGCTTTCACGCGATTGTGCTTTCGGGTTCCGGCACTACCTACATCGACCGTTATGCCAAGGGCGACCTGGTCCACTACATCTCCTACTACAAACGCGACTACAAAACCGACCGGCGAATCAAGTGTCTCTTTAAAGGAAAAAACAGCGTGGTAGCTTCGCCAGAGTCGTTGGAGGCGATGGACGCCGCTCCCCCACCTCTCGATCCCAATGGAGACATTCGACGCACTTACCGGTTGGCGCTCGCTGCCAACTTTGAGTACTCCGACTTCCATAGTGATGCATTGGTGCCCGACAAAAGTGACGTTCTCAATAACGGCATTATCCCCACGATGAATCGAGTGAATGCCATTTACGAACGTGACTTCGCTGTCCATATGAACCTGGTCCCGAACGAAGAAGACATTATCTTTAACACGCCCGCCGACCCTTACGTTAACGAGGACGGCACGTCCATGTTGTTCACCAACCCCACCGTGCTGGACGGGATCATCGGAGAGGAAAACTACGACATCGGCCATGTCTTCAGCACGGGCGGCGGCGGCATCGCCGGCCTCGGGGTCGTGTGCAGCATCGCTCCTCTCGGTCACAAGGCTGAGGGAGTAACCGGCAACCCTGCTCCCATCAGCGACAGTTTCGACGTGGACTATGTGGCCCACGAGATGGGCCATCAGTTTGGCGGTAACCATACCTTCAATGGGAACGCCGGCAGTTGTGCAGGCGGTAACCGTAATGCCTCGACTGCCTACGAAGTCGGCAGCGGTTCGACCATCCAGGCCTACGCGGGCATTTGCGGCGCCCAGAATCTGCAGCCCAACAGCGACGACTACTTTCACAACATCAGCTATCGCGAGATGCAAGACTTCATTAGCGTCGGCGGCGGCAATGCCTGCGATGCGCCGACGGCTACCGGCAATACGCCGCCGACGGTCGACGCCGGGCCATTCCCAACTTCGACGCCTTCTTATTACATCCCGGCCCAGACACCGTTCGCCCTAACCGCTGTCGGAGCCGACGCCGACGGAGACGCCCTGACTTACACGTGGGAGGAGTTTGACCTGGGCGCGGCAGGGAACGGCAATACGGACAACGGCAGTTCGCCTATCCTGCGCTCTTTCGATCCCACCACCAGCCCGACCCGCACCTTTCCGAAGTTGTCAGATCTTCTGAACAATGTCTCCAGTTATGGCGAGAAGCTGCCCACTACGAATCGCAAGATGGATTTCTGCGTCACTGTTCGCGATAACCGCGCGGGCGGTGGAGGCGTAGATTACGACTGCGTCCGGGTGCAGGTGGTGGCAAATCCTACCGCTTTCAGAGTTCTGGTGCCCAACGGGGGCGAAACCTGGACCGGCGGGCAAACGCAGACGGTGACCTGGGACGTGGCGAACACGACGGCGCCTCCTCCGGGAGTCAATACGCCGAACGTAAACATCCGGCTTTCCGTTGATGGTGGGCAGACTTATCCACACGTGCTGGCCACCGGCGTCCCGAACGACGGCTCTCATGATGTGTCGGTGCCCAACTCCCCAACCACCCAGGCTCGGGTGAAAGTAGAAGGCGCGGGGAATATCTTTTTCGACATTTCGAACAATAATTTCACCATTCTGGCAGGTAGCAGTCCGCCGGTAGCGATAGACGATGCGGCATCAACTGCCGTGAACACCCCGGTAATCATTGCAGTTCTGGCCAACGACACAGACGCGAATGGTGACCCGATTGCAATCACCAGTATCCAGTCGCCTACGAGCCAGGGCGGCTCGGCAGTGATCGACAACAATGGGACGTCCCAAACCGGCGACGATCGCATACTTTACACACCTGCTACGGGCTTTAGCGGGATAGATACTTTCACCTACACGATTACTGCCGGCGGTGAGAGCGACACCGGGCTCGTCACCGTAACGGTACTGGCAAGCGGCCCGCCTGTGGCTGTGAACGATGCAGCCTCAACTACGGTCAACACGCCGGTCACTATTGCAGTTCTTGCTAATGACTTTGACCCCAACGACCCACTCTCGATTACCGCAGTCGACTCGCCTACCAGCCAGGGGGGCACGGCAGTGGTCGACAACAATGGGACTCCCGGCAACACCACCGATGACCGCATTCTCTACACGCCGGCATCCGGTTTCACAGGCGCGGACACGTTTAGTTACACGATCACCGGAGGCGCAGAAACCGATAGTGCGCTGGTTACGGTGACGGTGGAGTCAGGCTGCCCGCCGCTGACAAATGGCAGCTTCTCCGACGACTTCGAGCCACCTCAGGTTCCAGGCTGGACGGTGGACACAGCCGTCAATAATTTCCCTGTGAGCGACACCTGGGCCATCAGAACCGACGCCGGAGCGCATAGCGGGACCAACTCTTTCAACAGCGACGCGGCCGCAGCGGATCTAAAAGACGACCGGCTGGTTTCGCCGCCGCAGGATCTATCAGCTACCAGTAAGCTCATCTTCTGGCACCGGTACAGCTTCGAGTCCGGCTTTGATGGGGGCGTGCTCGAGATAAGCACCGATGGTGGAGCTACCTGGATCGACGTCGGCGCCGGCAACTTTGTCGCGGGCGGCTACACTGACGTCATTGATGGCGGCTTCGAGAGCCCCATCGCCGGGCGTCCCGCATGGTCCGGCGACTCTGCTTTTCCGTTCTCACCAATCGGCGCGATGGTCCGCGTCGAAGTAAACCTCGGCCCCTACAGTGGATTGGATAGAAAGCTACGATGGCGATTGGCCCTCGATAACGGAGCGCTGACTACCGGTGTCCGTTGGTGGATTGACGACGTGCAGTTCACTAACCTGCTGGTCGAAAATAATGACTGCCCGTTGCCGCCCGAGCCGCTCAACGACTCGGATTCGACCGACGAGGACGTTGCCAAGGTTATCAACGTGATCGCCAACGACACCGATCCGAACGGCGATGCGCTCACGGTTACTAACGTGACCGACCCCGATCATGGTTCGGCGACCAATAACGGGAACGGGACCGTAACTTACACTCCCGATCCGAACTACTTTGGTCCAGACAGCTTTAGTTACACCGTCTGCGATCCTGGTCCACTCTGTGCCACTGCCGATGTCAGTGTGGACGTCCAACCGGTGAACGATAACCCACAAGCGAGTGACGACGCGGCTACCGTGAACGAGAATAGTGGACCGAACACTATCGACGTTTTGCACAATGACACTGAAGCTCCCGACGAGGGCGAGACTCTAACCATTCAATCAGTCACCCAGGGCGCAAACGGCACGGTGGTGATCACGGATGGCGGGTCGCTGCTGACCTACCAACCGAACACCGACTTCGATGGTAACGATTCCTTCACCTATACGGTTTCGGACGGCAACGGCGGAACCGCGATTGGAACCGTTCATGTCACTGTCGTTCCGGCGAGCGGTTTGGTTAATTACGCGCTGACCGCGCTCGGAGCCATACCTTCTGCCTCTTCCACTCAAGCGAGCCGTAACTATTCGGTGACCAGCGCCTTTGACGGTGAAATTACCGGCGCCAATTGGGAGTCGGGGGGCGGCTGGAACGACAACACGCGCGAAGTATGGCCGGACACCCTGTCCATCGCCTTCGGCGGCGGTGCAAAAACCATCAGCGAGATTCGCGTCTATACGCTGCAGAATAACTTCCACTCGCCCGTTACCCCGGACACAAATACCGATGCCAGCTTCTACGGCATTCGGGACTTCGAGGTGCAAATCTTTAACTCGATGACGGGACAGTTTGAGACCGTGCCGGGTGGAATTATTACTGGAAACACGAAAGCGCTGCGCGTGATCGTGCTGGGCGCCCCGGTTTCGACGACGGCGGTGCGCATTAAGGTCAATCTGGGACGCGTGTACTACAGCCGCATCGTCGAGCTCGAATGCTACGGCGAACCCGGCCAGTAGCTCCGGCAGGCGAAGATCGGCGATTGGGTGTCCGTAACTGTCAAGGGGGTACTTGATCTCTCGGGTTTAACACCTGGCGATTAGCTGATTGCGGCAACCCGCGGTTGGCTTTGACCCAGGCATGTCCAGAAGGAAAACCCTCGATGAGGTGCTCTAAGAACATCTCCGGGCTCTCGTTTATCGAAGCCCGGCGAGCCAAAACCTCGTTCATAGCCTCTCGCGGTATTCCTTCAAGTAGATAACGGGGTGGTGATTTTCGTTAAGGTTTTATTGCATTTGATCTTCGTGCGGCTGGTTGAGGGGCGCAGTCCTCAAGTTTTTCTCAACCAGAAATGATTATGGTCCCTCCATTATTTTCCGCACTTGTCAAAGGCCGTGAGCGACGGTTTGGTTGAGCCTCGGGACTCAAATGGCATCGGCGTCGGGGCGCGACTCCCTGCCAGGAACTACTGGCGCCCTTCAAAGGAGACCAAACAATGACTCGGAAATTGCGGATCCATTCAGCGTCAGATTTGTTTTCAACCATTAAAAAAATTGTTGCCCCACGGGATCCGAATCGCGCACGGTCAGTAAATTTGCGCATGACGATCCTGCTGGCTGTAGTGACGCTGGTGTCAGTGGCGACTCTAGCCGCGACGATGGCCGGGTTGGCTGCCAGTACAGCTGAAAATTCTGCCACCCCTACGGCTTCGGCGACCTCTGCGACCGCGCCGGTTGTTCCATTGGCTCCGCAGGGCCTTCCCAATTGCACACCGCCCGGTGTCGAAGTTGTGACCGACCCCGCGGGCGACCAGAACCCGGCGGGAACGGCGCAGATGGACATCGTCAAAGTCTCTTTCGCCGAGCCGGATCAGGATGACGGCGGTGAGCGGCTCGTCGTCACAATGAAAATGACTGACCTGAACGCGTCGTCCCTTCCCGTGAACGCCACCTGGACGACTTTCTTCAACGTCGGAACTACAACTTACTTTGTTGCCGCCACCACGACAGATCCGACGGCCCCGGGCGGGGTCAGTTATGAATACGGCTTCGTCGATCCGACGACCGGTATCGTGACGACGCAGGGCAGCGCGGACGTGGGGCAACTCGACGACGCCAACAACTCATTTATCGTCACCATCTCAAATAGCCTTGTTGGTAGCCCCGTAGCTGGGACGACCCTCACGGGCGTCTTTGGAAGAAGCCAACTTCTTGTTGGGGTTCTCGGAACCGGTTTCCTGCTCACCATTGACACGGCGCCGAACAACGCCGCAGCGGGCGGCCGAACTTACACCCTCGTCGGGAATGCCGCGTGCGGTAGCGGGACGCCGACACCGACGCCGACGCCGACAGTTTCCCCCACGCCAAGCCCAACCCCGGACGGTGGCCCTTGTATCCCACCCGGCGTCCAGGTAGTCACCGACCCGGCAAACGACAACGCGGCGCCGGGCCAGGGCGATCAGGACATTCTCGCTGTTTCCTTCGCCGAGCCGGCGCAGGTAGACGGCAGCGACCGCCTTTACATCACCATGACGGTGCGCGGCCCGCTTGACCCTGACAATCTCCCGCTGAACGGCAGGTGGCGAACACACTTCAAACACGGCGCCACGACCTGGTTTGTCACCGTCAGCACCAGCGACCCAACTGCGCCGGGTCCACCGGCGGGTGTGGCCTATGAATATGGACAGATTGATCCGTTGACGGGTAGCAACAGCACGCTGGGTAACGCGGACGGCGGCTCAGTTAATGCGGACGGCACGCTGACCGTTATCGTTTCCAACAATCTGGTGGGGAGCCCCGTGGCCGGTAACACGCTCACCGAGATTAGGGGAACCACCAGCCTTCTGGTCGGCGCGGCCGGCACGGGCTCGAACATAACCATCGACCGAGGCCCCAACGGCACCGCATTTGGCAACCCTTACACACTGGTAGGCAACGAGTTCTGCGAGGATGACCCGACTCCGACTCCCACCCCAACTCCATCGCCTTCAGGATCACCGACGCCGTCGCCGACACCCACTCCTCAAGTGGGGCCACGCTACCTCGTTTATCAGCCGCCTGCGGGAATGGGCACCGGCGCGGCAGAGCCATCGGTGGGCGTCAACCACGACACCGGAAAGGTGATGTACATCGCCGGGCTGGAGACGTTGCAAGTAGACTTCGACAATTGCACCCAGGGGGCAACGTGGCGAGACGTGAGCTTTATAACAACTTCGCAGCGCACGCTCGACCCGATCCTCTTCACCGACAACATCAACAGCACCGTGCATCCCGACCGCACGTTCGTGTCGCAGCTCGCGGGTAAGACCAGTCTAATGGCATACACGGACAACGACGGCGGCACCGACGGCACGGCCGTTGGCGATTGGACTCAGAGTCAGGGCTCGGGCATTAACTCGGGCGTGGATCACCAATCTATTGGTGGTGGACCATTCCACGATCCGCTTACCAGAGACCCTAATGGGCCTCTCTATCCGCACGCTATCTACTACTGCTCCCAGGACGTCGCTGATGCTTACTGTGCGCTGAGTGCAGACGGCGGGCAGACCTTCGGTCCGGCGGTGCCGATTTACACCGTCGCTCAGTGTGGCGGATTGCATGGCAGCCCGCAGGTCGGACCGGACGGAACTGTTTATGTCCCGAACAAAGGCTGCGGAGGCAATCAGGCGGTCGTAGTCTCAGAGAACAACGGCGCGTCCTGGACGATCCGACCGGTGCTGACCAGCACGCCGGGCCGTTGGGATCCTTTCGTCGGCATTAGCAAGAATGGTGTGCTGTACTTCGGTTACGGCGCCCAGAATGGCCGGCCCCGCGTTGCCGTCTCGCACAACAGAGGGATTACCTGGACGGACGACAAGGTGGTCGGGTTGAACTTCGGCGCCAACGGCATCAGGGATACCGCCTTCCCGTCCGTGGTGGCCGGTGACGACGACCGTGCGGCATTCGCCTTCCTGGGCACGCCCAACCCGGGTGCCAACGCCGTCTGGTCGCTCTACATCGCGCACACCTACGACAGCGGCCTGACATGGACGACTGTCAACGCGACCGGAGCCGACCCGGTGCAGCGCGGAACGATCTGTTCCGGCGGAACTTTGGGTTGCCCCAACGGCGACCGCAACCTGCTCGACTTCAACGACGTGACTAAAGACCCTGAGGGGCGAGTGGTCGCGGCGATTGCCGACGGGTGTATAGGCCCCTGCATCCAGGGGGGACAAAACTCGTTCACGGCGCTGGCGACCATCGCGCGGCAATCTGGCGGCAAGCGGCTGTTTGCCGAGTTCGACCCGCCAGACCCGTCGGTTCCCAGTTCGCCTGTCTTAACCGAGGCGCGGCGCGACAGCTTTGGCGTGCACCTCAAGTGGAACGAGCCGGACAGCGGCGGCACTCCGATTACGGAATACCGAGTCTACCGAAAGGCGGATGGCGGCATGCCGCCGCCGGTCGAGGAGCTGATCGCGACGCTGGCCGCCGGCGACAGAGACTACCTGGATCGTGATGTTGATCCGGGAGTCACCTATCGCTACCGGGTAAAGGCAGTCAACAGCATCGGCGAGAGTTCGGACTGCGCTCCGCTCGTCTTGCCCGTGGTTGCGCCTCCGGCTAATCCGTGCGTGTCGCCGGGTATGGAGGTCTTAAACGATCCGGTGGGCGACGCGGTGCCTCCGCTGCCGTCGGCGGACATCACTTCGCTGTCGGTCGCAGAGCTTTTCGACCCGGCGAACCCGAGCGCGAACAAGCTGACCTTCACCTTAAAGATGGCTGGCGGTGGCCCGCTTCCGCCCAACGCTCAGTGGTACATCATTTGGAAGCGCCAAAACGTGGGCGCCAACGACCGCGAGTACGTCGCAATGAAGACGAACTTCCCGGGCACTTCGCTGGCCCCCGCCTTCGTGTACGGTGAGATTTCCGCGCCAAGTGTGAACGCCCCTACGGATGTAGGCAGTGCCGACAGCGGCAGTTACGACTCGGCCACCGGAACGATCACGATCACGATCTCGAACAGCAAGGTCGAGAACGTCTCGCCAGGGCAGACTCTCTCGAACCTCGAGGTTCGGGTCTTCAACCGCGGCGACGCCACCGGCTTGCTGCCGGTGACGCAAGCCGGCGCGCAAGACTTCACATCGTTCGGCCAGCAGTACGTCGTCGTCGGCAACTTCTTCTGCCGCGAGAATAACTCGCCCACGGCTAGCCTGACTGCGATGCCGACGGCGGGCGGTTCGCCGCTTACGGTTAACTTCAGCGGCGCCGCTTCGAGCGACTCGGACGCTGGAGACACAATCGCGAGTTACGAAATGAACTTCGGCGACGGTTCGCCCGTGGTCGAACAGGCATTACCAACGTTCTCGCACGTATACACGGAGCCCGGTGTCCACCGCGCGACGCTCACGGTGACCGACTCGCGCGGTCTGGAGAGCCTCAACGTGGCTGATGCGTTCATCACAGTTGATGATCCCGGCTGTAAGACAAACTACGCGGCTGCGCTCGCGGGGGCGTCGGCGGTCGGCTCAACAACCTACTTCAGTCGCAACTACGTGCCGCAGGGCGCGATCGACGGCGACATCCTGGGGCGCGGGTGGGAGCAAGGCGGCGGTTGGAACGACGCTACTCGAGGCGTCTGGCCCGACTGGTTGCAGATTGATTTCAACGGCGAGAAGGAGATCAACGAGATTCGCGTCTACACTTTGCAGAATGACTTCCGCAACCCGGTCCCGCCAACCGAGACGACGCTGGCCGACCTGTACGGTCTGATTGATTTCAACATCGAGTACTGGGACGGCGGCCAGTGGGTGACAGTTGGCGGTCCAGGTGGAGTAGGTGAGATCCGCAACAATGACAAGGCGATGCGGACCATCAACTTCCCGCCACTTGCCACCACGAAGATCCGCATCTTCGTTCTAAATGGCCGCGTGCACTTCTCTCGCATAGTTGAGGTAGAGGCGCTCGGCTGCAGCACGCCGTAGTCAACTGACATAGCTGCCATCTCCTGGTCGCTGAAAGCCGCCAGGAGATGGCATAGGAAACCTTTTCATGCCAGTTAAAGTTTGCACCGCTTTGCTTTGCTGCTTGCTGTTTCTGGGGGACGGTTGCCAGTCGAAACGAGGGGGCGAGCAGAAGTCGACAACTGCCAACCCAACTTCGGCGACAAACTCACCCAGCAGTATCAACGAAGCAAAGCCCGATTCACGTGCGAACAGTGAAGCGGCTGAAAAACATGGACTGGAGGCATGCCGGCTGATTGAAAAATCAGAGATTGAGTCAATGCAAGGCGCGAAAGTGAGGGAGATAGTTCCCAGTGGAAGCAGCAAAGGAGCACTCACCATCTCGCGGTGCCATTACACAGTCTTCTCTTCCGATGGTTCGAAGAACTTGTCCGTTCATCTGGAAGTAATGCGAAACGATCCCACCGAGCCCGCTCAAGACCCTGTGAAAGCTCTCTGGAGCGAGAGATTTCAAGGCGCTAAGGATACGAAGAAATCGGAAGCGCCGAAATCGATAGCGGGAGTTGGCGACGGCGCCTACTGGGTCGGAAACAGCAAGATCGGCGCCTTATACGCTTTGCAGAAGGACAAGCTGGTTCGTCTCAGCGTGGGTGGGCCGGGCGACGAGGAAATGAAAATTCGAAAAGCGAAGGCGCTGGCCGAAAAGGTATTGAAGCGCCTCTCGTGATTGTGCCCAGGCGTTTTGTGAAGTCGACGCGACGACGAGAGTACACCCTTAACCGGTGGCCGCCGCAAGTTCAAACCGGCCCGAGCGTGCGTTAGCAAACCCACTCGCTTCGCCCCGCTTTCGCGGGAGGCGGAGATAGCATTGCGCTGGCTGGTTTCTTAAGTGAAGGCAGCAGGCCGCGAACCCTACAGCTTGCAGACAGGTGAGGCCATGTCCATTTCGTCATCAGAAAATCGGGAGGAACTGAAATGAAAAGAGCGATCGTCAGCGCGAGTGTTTGCGCTTTAACTTTGTTCATTCTGTGGGCGTTTCCGTTCATCGGCAATGCCGCCCTGGCTTTACTGACGGGAGACGACCCGGACGTGCCCCCATCGGTGCAAAACGTCATCAGCAAGGAAGAGTTTTTGCTCCGGCGGAATGAACACATCGCTCTGCTGCGCGGCTTGGATCCGAGGTTGCCGTTAAATCCGGCCTTGCGAATGCAGGCCGTGGAAACCTTAAACGAGCAGCAACAGCTCTTGCTCGGCGCGGCTCCGGGCACCGCTGGAGAAGAGTCTCAGTCCAGCTTATTGGCATCGGTCATCACCGGCACTTGGACGCCCATTGGTCCCTTCCCGATTCCGAACGGACAAACCGTCGGCTTTTCGACTGCAGTCAGTGGCCGGACCGTTTCAATTGCCGTGCATCCGACTAATCCCGATATCGCTTACGTCGGCACGGCACAGGGCGGCCTCTATCGTACGACCAACGGCGGCGCCACCTGGACAGCACTCATGGACAATGCTTTGTCTCTCGCCATTGGCACGGTGGTGATTGCGCCGTCGAACCCTGAGATCGTCTTCGTCGGCACCGTCGAACAAAGTTTCTCCGCCGACAGCTTCTTCGGAGTCGGCCTGTATCGCATCGAGAACGCCAGCAGCGCCACGCCGACCATCATCGGTCCCATAAACCGCGACGCAGCAAACAACGATGTCTTCAGCGGCCGCGCCATCGGTGAGATTTTAGTGCATCCGACAGACGCGAACATTATTTTCGTCGGCACCACTTCGGGCATCGGCGGCATCGGTCCGGCGACTCCGGCAATCTTGCCGAATCGTGGATTGTTTCGCTCGACCAACGCCTTGTCCGCATCGCCGACCTTTACCAAACTCGCGGTGACGGCGATCGGGGTCGGTGAAAATCGCAATATCGTAGACCTGGCGATGGAGCCGGGCAATCCCAACCGGATCATTGCCTCGGTGGTTGGAACCGCTGCTTTAGCAACGACTCCGCCGACGCCCGCCGACAATGGCGGATTATTCTTAACGACCAACGCTCTCGATCCGGTCCCCACCTTCACTAAAACGTTGGACCTCGCCGGCAACACTTCCACCGCCACCAGAACCGAACTGGCGATCAATAAAGTCGGCGGCACGGTAACCGTCTATGCGGCGTCGGCCGTCGGCACGGGATCGGTCTTTCGCTCGACCGACGGCGGCGCTACGTGGGTGATGACGGTGGACAACAACTTCTGTAATCCGCAGTGTTTTTACGACATCTGTATTGACGTTGATCCGGCCAACGCCAGCCGCGTCTATCTCGGCGGCTCACCTGCTCTGCCTTTTGGCATCTCGACTAACAGCGGCACTTCGTTTACGTCGAGCTCCAATGGGCTGCACGTTGACTCGCACGCGATCGCCGTCGCCCCGTCAAATCCGCAGGTCATTTACTTTGGCAGTGACGGCGGCATCTACCGCTCCAACAACGCCGGGGCGAATTGGACCACCCTGAGCAACAGTACCTTCAGCGCGACGCAGTTTATGAGCGTGGCAATTCACCCGAGCGATCCGAACTTCACCATCGGAGGCACTCAGGACAACGGGACAGAAATGCTGCGTTTCGACGGCACCTGGCGACGCACGGATTTTGGCGACGGCGGCTATGCCGCAATTGACCAGACTTCATCGGCGACCGGCGCGACCATGTACCACACTTACTTCAACTCGAACGCGGCCGGCGGCGCCGTCATGGGTTACGCTTTCAGCGAGGACGTCAACGCCTTCGAAAATTGGACGTTCCGCGGTTGCCAGATCGCCGGCACCGGCAACGGCATTACCTGCACCGACTCAGTGCTGTTCTACGCCCCGCTCGAAACCGGTCCGGGCACTCCGAATACGGTTTATTACGGCACCGATCGGCTTTACCGTTCGGATAATAAAGGTCTGGTGAACGTGGTGGTGAGCCAGGCGCCGATTGAAATCAACACGGCCGTCACGCCTCCGGCGGGCATTCCCATTAGCGCCATCGGCATCGCGCCGACAAACGACAATATCCGCCTCGTAGGCCTGCGGACCGGCGGAATCTGGGGCACCACAACCGGCTCGCCAATCTTGACCGACCTCGACCCAACGAATGTGGTCCCGAACAACTTCGTCGCCCGCGCCGCGATTGATCCGAATAACCCCAACACGGCGTACGTCACGCTTTCCGCCTTCGGTGTCACTAACGTCTGGAAAACGACGAGCCTGACGACGCCGAACTGGACACCGGCCAACGGCTCCGGGCCGAATACTCTGCCGCAGGTGCCGGTCAACGCTTTTCTTATTGACCCGGCAAATTCCGCTCGCCTGCTCGCCGGCACGGACATCGGGGTTTATAGCTCGGATGACGGCGGAGCGAACTGGACGCCGGTGGGTACCGGGCTGCCGCGCGTGGCGGTCTTTGACATGGGCGTCACGTCGGAGCGCAAACTCCGCATCGCCACGCACGGGCGCGGGATGTGGGAAATTCTTTTACCCGGCGGTGAGACGATTCCGAATCCGGTGTTCGGCGGCTTGGCTCAAGTGACCGATCCGCAACAGTGCGATCGCCTGACGCTGAGTTGGTCGCCCGCACTTTCTGCCAATCCTGGTGCCGACATCGTATACAACATCTATCGGGTCACTTCGGTGGCTCAAGGCAACGGCACACAAGACCCAACCTTTACGCCTTCCGCAGCTAATCTCATTCAAGCAGATTGGGGCGGCACGTCGTTTACTGACACCAACCTCGTACGGAACCAGACCTATTACTACATCGTGCAAGCCCGCGATCGGAACAACGGGCGCATTGACACCAACAATACCGGCAATCGAGTCGTGAGGTTCAACGCCCCGACTTCGCCAAACGTGGCGCCGCCGCCGGTCTTTGCCAATGAGACGTTCGAAACCGCAGCAGCCGACAATCGGTTCTTGCCGCCGTTGCAAGAGTCGGCCACCCCAAATCAAGCGTTGGCCGCGTTCCAGCGCGTGCCGAACATTGACTTTGAGGGCCTGTCCTCTGCCGGGATGTACGCGCCTGACTTTGATCCTGGCTCGGCCGGCGCCCAAAGCGACTTTTCAGCCGCCATGGGGCCGCTGACCTTAACGGGCGATTCGCTGATGGAATTTGACCACTTCTTCAGCACCGAAGGAGGGTTCGATGGCGGAGTGATGGAGATCGCGATCGGGGCGCCGAATTTCAACTCCACACCTTTCCCTGACAATGTGACGACCTTTGATCTGGGCAATCACATGATTCAGAACGGCTACAACGGCAAACTGGACGGATCGTTTAGTGGGGTCATTCTGTCTGCGCTCCAGGGAAGGCGCGCCTTCACCGGCACGCGCGGATTGAGTCACACAAAGATTTCCTTGCGGGCCTTTGCCGGTGGACTTCTTAATCCGAACGGCTTGCCCGTTTATGTTCGCTTCCGGATGACCTCGGACGTCGGTACCACGGCTGGCCCAGAGAGCGGTTGGTATATCGACAATGTGGTGATTAACAACCTCGATAATTGCCCTGAGGTGACCTGCACGACGCCTGTCAACTTTGCGCTCGGCGCCACCGCCGAGGCGTCATCCACCTACAGTAGCCGCAACTACCATCCCAGCGGCGCGATTGATGGAGACCGCAAAGGATTGAATTGGGAGAACGGCGGGGGCTGGAACGACGCGACGCGAGGCGTATGGCCTGACAACCTGGATATTACTTTTGGCGGCGGCGCCAAGACCATCAACGAAATTCGCGTCTACACGGTCCAGGACAACTTCAACAACCCGCAGGAGCCGACACCCGAAATGACGGCGACCTTCTACGGCCTGATTGACTTCGATATCCAGTACTGGAATGGCAGCCAATGGGTGACCGTGGCTGGAGGCGCGATCCGCGGAAACGACAAAGTAATGCGGACGGTCAGTTTTCCAGCAGTAGCGACTACCAAAATCAGGATCAACGTCCTGAATGCACGCGCACACTTTAGTCGCATTACTGAAGTCGAAGCATTTGGATGTCCTTAATTGGCGAACCCGGCTGAGGACATCTTTACCGCTGTTCAGAAAAAGGAGATTGAAATGAAGAGCCGGAGACGACTTCGTATCAAACTGTTTTGTGCGCTGGGTATCGCGGGTTTGATCCTGATTGTCTTTGCTAGTTCGCCGCGCTCAGGTGCTCAAGTCGGGATGACCAACTGGCAAGCCAAGGTGGACGCGCGCGTGTTGGATAATGCGGCCCTCGGACAGACTGAGTTTTTTATTTACATGCAACAGCAGGCCGACCTTACTGGCGCCGGATCACTGGCGACTAAGAATGAAAAGGCTCGGTATGTTTATGAGCGATTGACCTCTACGGCCCAGGCTACCCAAGCCAACGTGAAGCAGGTGTTGACTGCGCGCGGCGCCGTGCATAAGTCTTTCTGGATTTCCAATGCGCTCTGGGCCAAAGGCGACTTAGGTGTAGTACAGGCGGTGGCCTTGCTTCCCGAAGTGAGAGCAATCCAGACGGTTGGCAGGGGCGCTCTCACGCTCCCGCCGGAGGTGCATCCCGGTTCCACCAATAGTACTGGATCTGCTAACTCTTCCGATGCAACCTTAGTCGACCCCAGCCCCGAGCCGGGTCTCACCCGAGTTAACGCCGACGATGTGTGGGCCATGGGCTACGAAGGCCAGGGCGTTGTGGTGGCCGGAGCAGACACGGGTGTGAGGTTTACTCATAACGCGCTTAGGAATCAGTACCGCGGTTGGGGAGGTTCGGCAGCCACTTCGAATCACGACTACAACTGGCACGATGCAATCCATGTCCCAAATTGGCCGCCCGAGCCTACGAACCCATGTAATCCCGGCGGCGCACTGGGCGCCGGACAGCCCAACCCCGAGCCTTGCGACGACGATCAGCTCCTCGGAGGTGGCCACGGCTCTCACACTGTCGGCTCGATGGTGGGCGACGATGGCGGAACCAATCGCATCGGGATGGCCCCGCAGGCTAAGTGGATGGCCTGCCGCAACATGAGTAATGGCGTTGGCGCGGTCCCCACTTATCTTGAGTGCATGCAGTTTTTTCTCGCGCCCACCAGAGTTAACGGCAGCGATCCGGACCCGACTAAGGCTCCTCACGTAATCAATAACTCATGGGCCTGTGTTGAGGGTTGTCCGCCCGAGCCAAACCCTTTGCGTGATTCGCTTAAAGCGAGTCGTGCGGCCGGGATTGTCTACGTGGCTTCCGCCGGCAACGAGGGCGTGGGTGAACCCGGAGCGCCGGGCTGCAACACCATTTTCCACCCGCTGGCACGTTACCCCGAAGCCTTTGCCGTGGGAGCAACCACACATACTACCGATGTCATCGCCGACTTCAGTAGTCGCGGCCCGGCAGCCGCAGATCCAGAGAACCCGGGGTCTCCTTTTTATATGAAGCCGAACATCTCGGCGCCCGGAGTAACCATTCGCTCAGCTCAGCGGGCGAATGACAATGCCTACGCAAACCTCAGCGGCACCAGCATGGCCGGCCCGCACGTAGCCGGGCTGGTAGCGCTCGTGATTTCGGCGAATCCCGCCCTCGCCGGAAATGTAGATCGAATCGAGGAGATCATCGAGCAGAGCGCCGCAAAGAAGAACACCACCGAAGGATGCGGCGGCGACACAAACCAGCAGGTTCCTAACAACACCTACGGTTGGGGCCGCATTGACGCCCTGGCAGCGGTTAACCTGGCTCTTCAGGGCGTCGACACTTCGCTAGTTAACTATGCGTTAACGACATTGGGGTCCATACCCTCGGCATCGTCAACATACTCCACGCGGAGCTATTCCGCCGACGGCGCCTTTGACGGTGAACGGGCTGGCGGTGGCTGGGAACAGGGCGGTGGCTGGAATGACGCGACGCGTGATGTATGGCCGGACAACCTGGATATCACTTTTGGCGGCGGCGCCAAGCTCATCAGCGAGATTCGCGTCTACACGGTACAAAACGATTTCCGAAACCCCGTCGTGCCTGACGAAAACACCGACGCAAGTCTTTATGGCATTCAAGACTTTGAGGTGCAGGCCTGGAACGGGTTGCTATGGGTGACAGTGCCGGGCGGAACGATCACGGGCAATACGAAAGCAATGCGCGTGATCACTCTCAACACGCCGGTCACCACCACGGGAATTCGGGTCCTTGTCAATATGGGACGGGTGCACTTTTCACGAATCGTCGAGGTTGAATGTTACGGAGCTCCAGGTCAGTAGCTCGCTGCTAAACACCAGTCCTTTCTGCCGGCGGTCACGATGGCAGCCGGTAGAAAGACCTGACAAAGCGCCACGAATGCGAAGCGCTTTTCATGCGGTGCCCCCGCTTTTGCCAGTGAGACGTCTTATGTCTATCAAACTCTGCGTTTCGTTACTTTGTTGTTTCGCCGGCCTTTCTTACTTCGTCGCCGCCTGTGATTCGAAGTTGGGAGGTCGTTATGATCCAACTTCTGCTAATCCGCCAACCGCTCCCGCCACCACCGAAGCGTTTATGAAACCCGCGGTTGATGCCTGCGGCCTGCTACAGAGTTCCGAGATCGAATCGATCCAGGGCGTGCAGGTGCAGGCAACACAACCGACCGCGCAGAAGCATGGAAAACTCGTCGTATCACAGTGCTATTACACAGCCTACTCCGCTGACGGATCAAAAAATCTTTCGGTGTATCTCCAGGTAATCCAACCTGACGCAGGCAACGCTCAGGGTGGCTCGGTCAAAGAATTTTGGGAAGAACGATTCCGCAATAACAAAGAGAAGAAACGGAGACCGGAGCACGAGGCAGAAGAATCACTCGGGCCGCCCGTCTTGGTGTCCGGCATCGGCGATGAAGCTTTCTGGTTGGCCAGCGACAGAGGCGGAGCGCTCTATGTGCTGAAGAATGATCGGGTAGTAAGAGTAACCGCCGGCGCCCCTGTCGACGGGAAAAACAAGATCGAAAAGCCAAAGGCGCTCGCAAAGAAAATAATCGAGCGCCTGACATAGCTGCCTGGCGCAGGCGTCGCTCTCTTCGAAGCAGAGTTTTTGTTTTCGTACTTCTGGCCGGAGACCTCCCCCCAGCTTCCGGATTCAATTGGCACTGACGTTCGGCGCGGCTGTGCCCGAAGTTTAAGTGACGCCGCGGAAGGAGAAGTCCTATGTCACGAGACTCGCTAAGTCATCGCATAAACGCGCTCAGTTTGCGGCTCAGAATTATCGTCCTCGGCGTCACGGCGCTCGTACTCACCACGGCAATCATCGGCTGGTATGCGAATGGCACGGTGGAGGCCTCGACGCCGCCGACGAGTGTGGTGACCGTACCCTCAACGAGCGGGCAGACGGTTACTGTTAACTGGACAGGGACGATCCCGCCTTTGACAAATGCCTCCAGCGACTGCACGGCGCTTGCCGACTCGCCGGCTGTTGACCAGCACGTGGCTACCATTAACGTCCCAGCAGGTCTTTACGATTCGGTCTCTGCCCAGTTTGTCTTCAGGATCACCTGGGCGCCGGTCGTCAATATCAATACCAGCGATGAAATTCTAACGGTGGTGGGAGTCGGCTCGAGCGACGGAGGCAGCCCGAGCGAGACGGTGGCCGGCCAGAACCTTGTAGGAGGGAACTACAAGATTGTTGTCTGCGGCTTCGCGAATGCACAGCCGCAGCCCTACACCGGAACGCTGACGATCACTACTTCCGCTCCCAGCCCGCCGCCGCCGCCGAATTACACTACCGGCGCGATGACCTTTGGCCCGTCAATCGTGATCGACTTCCAGCGCACGGAAGGCGAGCCGCTCTTGCACCTCGACAAGGATGGTAATTATTGGGAAAGCGGTCCCTGGGGATTCAGCACGAGCCACTCATTCGTGCACCGCTCGGTTGACGGCGGAGATCAGTTCAACGTGGTCAGCCCTACTGCGCTTAGGCCGAACCCGCCGCCGGGCGGTGGAGATACAACCCATGCGATCGATGATCAGGGGGTGGTGTATTTCGGCGACCTCGAAGGGGCGTTAACGGAGCTCGACTGTTCAGTAAGCAATGACAACGGCAACACCTGGAAGAAGAATCCGGCTTGTGTTCCATTCACCGGCACAGACCGGCAGTGGCTCGCTGTCGATGACGGCGCCAACCACACGATTGGCCCGGCGGGCGCCGCTGACAATACCGTCTTCTATGCGTTCCACGACGTGGCTTTGGGTCACCTGATTTTCTCCTCGCCCGGCTCCACCGGAATGGCCGACCTGACGGGAGGCCTCGTTTTCACTCCGGCGTCAGGATCGACAACTGGAACCGGCCTTTTCTATTCTGGCGGCGGCAACTGCGGTGAGCTCGTCTTCGATCCCGTCAATCGCAATCTTTACTATCCCTGCCAGGCGGGCAACCACGTCGAGATTCTTAAGGCCCATGTAAACCCCGGCCAACGGACCGGGCTCACGTTTACAACGAAAGTGCTACCCACCTCGCCGGGCGGACAAGTCAGCAACCTGTTTCCGCCGCTCTCGGTCGACAGCGCCGGAAATGTTTACGTGGTCTGGAGCGACCCCGGCGATCACAATCTCTATTACTGCTATTCCAATGATCAAAGCGTCAACTGGAGCTGCACCGCTACGACGCCGCCAGTGAAAGTGAATGCCGCGCCGGCGAAGTCAAATGTTTTCGCCTGGGCCGAAGCCGGTTCTCCCGGAAATCTGGTCGCGGTTTGGCTCGGCAATGACTCGGCCACCCTCAGCGACAACATGCCGAACTTCGGTAGCAATCCTTTAGGGGCGACCGCCTTCCCGTGGTACGGCTACGTGGCGCTGATCACGAACGCGAATACTCCCAGCCCTAACTTCGAGCAAAATAGATTTACTGCAAAGCCAATGCACTACGGCCAGATATGCAATGGTGGCATCGGTTGCACGATCACCAGTGGCGACCGAGTGATGGCCGACTTTCTTTCGGTGGACATCGCCGCGGACGGGGCTATCCAGATCGCTTACAACGACGTGTCGAGTCAGTATCACGGCGCGCATCTTTTCCTGGCACGACAACTGACGGGACCAACCCCAATCGGGACCACGCTCAACAAGCCGACCCCTGTGAGTCCGGTCTTGGATCCCGCGGGCGACGCCCAAGTGCCGCACTACTCGCCGACAGGTGCCGGCCCCAACCAGCCCCAACTTGACTTGAGGGCCCTGGCAGTCAATCAGATAGACGCGAACACACTTCGAATCCGGATGACCGTTAACAACCTCAGCAGCATGCTTCCGCCTCCCGGCAAGAACAGTGCGTTCTGGATCACGCGCTTCCAGGCGTTGTCGAGAGATGATACGAATGTCACAGACGTGCATCGCATCTTTTATGTCGGCGCCGAGTCGATCGGTGGGCAGGCGCCGATCTTCTTTGCGGGCAGTCCGACCCGAGACGGCCCGCCGGTCGGCTGCACCACGACTACGCCGGGTAACTGCAAGGTCGTGCAGTATCCCATTCAGCTTACGAGCATAACAACGCCGGGCTTAGCAGGCTCAGTCAGCGGTAACACATTCTGCATCGACTTGCCGCTAAACGCCTTTGGCGCCAACCGGCCGATCGGCAACAGACTTTACAACGTCACCGCCTTTAGCGGCGGGCGCAACGACTCTTTGGCCGACATCTACGCGGAGGGTGATTCCACTTCGTCTTTCGATCTCACGCTCGGAACCATCACCCCCGCAGACTGCGCGGCGCCGCTGATTAACTATGCGCTGACGACGTTGGGGTCGATTCCGACAGCATCGTCGACTTACACCACCCGCAACTACTCAGCCGACGGCGCCTTTGATGGCGAACGGGCCGGCAGTGGCTGGGAACAGGGCGGTGGCTGGAACGACGCAACGCGTGATGTTTGGCCGGACAACCTGGATATCACTTTTGGCGGCGGCGTCAAGTCCATCAGCGAGATTCGCGTCTACACGGTGCAGAACGACTTCCGCAATCCAGTAGTGCCCGATGAAAACACAGACGCAAGTCTCTACGGTATTCAGGATTTCGAAGTGCAGGCCTGGAACGGGCTGGCGTGGGTCACCGTGCCGGGCGGAACGATCACCGGCAATACGAAAGCAATGCGCGTGATCACTCTCAACACGCCGGTCACGACCACGGGGATACGTGTCCTTGTCAATATGGGGCGGGTGCATTTTTCACGGATCGTCGAGGTTGAGGCTTACGGCGTTGCCGGCCAGTAGGCAGTCGTCACCGTTGAGATGTCGGTTCTATCTCTCGCCGATTCTTAAGCGGGAGATAGAACCAACGTCACCTTGACCGCGACTTTCACGTCGGATTCCTGACACTTGAAAGCATTGCCTGTTCGCAGGCATTGATTAGGCGGCGTTTGGCGATACATTTGACCACCTTCGCCGTTTTAGGGGGGAAGAGAATCATGAAATTTCAGAAGCTGCTTCGAATCGGATTATTTGGGCTGTGCCTTCTCGCGGTGTTGGCGCCCAACCTGTTTACATCTGCGGCGAAGAATGGATCTCAGACCTCGGCGGTAACTTCTTCGGCGCAAGCCAGACTAGCGGTAAATAACCAGGCTGCGAGCCCGGGCGATCCGGTTCTGATAGCGCAGCAACATGTGCGCGAAAACCTGACCGCGCTGGGACTCACAAGCGGCGATATCGAGGAATGGAGAGTTAGCGATCATTATCGGACAGCGCACAACGGCGTGACGCATGTCTACTTTGTGCAGCGATTAAGTGGCATCGAGGTCTTTGGCGGCATTTTGAACGTCAACGTTAACCGCGACGGCCGCGTCGTCAGCTCCGGCAATCGCTTCGTCCCTCACTTGAGAGAAGTCGCGAACACAACCGTTCCCCAAATCTCGGCGGAACAAGCGGTTCGCGCGGCCGCTTTGCAACTTGGTATCGAAGTGGGCCTGGCGCTGCTTCCGGTGCAGGCGGCTGTCGGCGGACCAATGCAGAAGACTGTCTTCGCGACTCCGCCATTTGCCCGTGGGCCGATTGCGGTGAGGCTTCAGTATCTACCAGTCGGAGGGGGCGTGCGCCTCGTGTGGGACGTACAGATGCAGACGGACAGCAACCATTATTGGCACGTCGAGGTTGACGCTATTGAGGCGACCGTCCATAGGAAGTTTAACCTCGTCAAGTATGACAGCTACAAAGTCTACGAGTGGCCTGCCGAGAGCCCGAACCATGTGCGGAGTCTGCCGCTCCCGCCCGCCGACGGGCGCACCGTCGTGACTGGCGCGGCGGCGAACTTGAGTGCTTCTCCATTCGGCTGGCACGACACGAACGGACTTCCGGGCCCGGAAACTGCCGACACCACCGGCAACAACGTTGCCGCTCAGACAGACGAGACTAATGACGACGTGTACGTGGCGGCGGCCGGCGAAGTGCGGCCCTCCAACGCGCTTCGCAACTTTATCTATCCCATCAACCTCCTCCAGGATCCGGATATGTACCGCGAGGCCGCGGTAACGAACCTCTTCTACTGGAACAACGTGATTCATGACATTCACTATCTCTACGGATTTGACGAGGTGGCCGGCAACTTCCAGCAGAACAACTACGGCAAGGGCGGCGTCGGTAATGACCGCCTTGACGCCGACGCGCAGGATGGATCGGGGACGAACAACGCCAACATGTTGACGTTGCCCGAAGGCGTTTCACCGCGCATGCAAATGTTTGTCTGGACTGGGGCGACTGCCTTAAAGGTGAACTCGCCTGCCTCCATCGCAGGCGACTATCCGGCGGCGTCGGCGGCTTTCGGGGCTGAACTCACCGCAATTGGCGTAACCGGGGACCTCCAAATCATTAACTCTCCGATCAACCCGCAGGGTGAACAGCCATCGCAAGGGTGTAACCCTGCTGACTCGCTGACCGGGAAGATCGCCGTCATTAATCGCGGCTCGTGCGAGTTTGGCCAGAAAGTGCGGATGGCCGAAAACGCAGGAGCGATCGCGGCCATCATCGTCAACAATCAGGGTGACGACCTGGTGGCAATGGGGCCAGGGAACCTGGGCGCGACGGTGACGATCCCTTCGCTGTTCATTGGTCAGTCGAACGGCACGACAATTCAGAACACCATCGCTACCCTGACGGTCAACGCCACCCTCAAGAAGGGAGCGGCCGACCGCGATAGCGACCTGGACAACGGCGTCATCATCCACGAGTACGGTCACGGCGTCTCGACGCGATTGACTGGAGGTCCATCCAACGTTCTTTGTCTGGAAAATCTGGAGCAGGGCGGGGAAGGGTGGAGCGACTGGTGGAGCCTGGCGCTGACGGCGCGCTCCGGCGATCAGGGAACAGACCCGCGCGGCATCGGCACCTACGTCGTCTTCCAGGATCCACCTGGATTCGGCGGCGGGATACGCCCTTTTCCCTACTCGACCAGCATGAGTGTAAATCCACAGACGTACAACGCGGTTCGCACGGCTGTCGTTCCCCATGGCGTCGGCGCTGTCTGGGCCGAGATGCTGTGGGAAGTGTACTGGAGTCTGGTTGACGGCGTACCGGATCTCAACATTCCTGGCCGAGGTTATCGGCAAGATATCTACGACCTCTCAGAGCCGCTCGCCGGCAACCAGATTGCTATGCAACTGGTAATGGATGGGCTGAAGCTTCAGCCCTGCAACCCGACGTTCGTCAATGCGCGCGACGCCATCCTGGAAGCCGACCGGGTAAACAACGGCGGAGCTTTCCAGTGTCACATCTGGAAGGCATTCGCAAAACGCGGCCTCGGCGTGAACGCTCAGGATGGCGGAGTGTTTCCGCTGGAAGACAATGCGGTCGTAGTCGAAGATTTCACCGTACCGTGCGAGTGCTCGCTGCCGTCGCTCACTAATTATGCGGCTTCGGCGAACGGCGGGAGCGCGACGGCCTCGTCGTTCCATCCTGATCGTAACTACATGCCTTCCGGCGCGATTGACGGCGACGCGATCGGTCTGAACTGGGAGAACAACGGAGGCTGGAACGATGGCACGCGCGGCGAGTGGCCCGACTGGCTGGAAGTCGCATTCAATGGCTCGAAGACGATCAATCAGATCCGCGTCTATACCTTGCAGAATGATTTTCACAATCCGGTTCAGCCAACTTTTACGACGCCGGCGGATCTTTATGGCATCCGCGATTTCGACGTCCAGTACTGGGACGGCTTGCAATGGGTGACTGTTCCCGGCGGGAACGTCCTCGGCAATGACAAAGCGATGCGCGTATTCCTTTTCTCCGACGTAACCACCACGAAGATTCGGGTCCTGGTGAACATGGGTCGTGTCCACTTCAGTCGCATCACTGAAGTTGAAGCCTTTGGGTGTACTGCAAACTAG
>Ga0187893_10003131_pt1 | contig 34448 bp, 28 predicted proteins | sample MA1701074metaG_FD_139574 | JGI IMG/M metagenome (GOLD analysis project Ga0187893, IMG submission 139574) | White microbial mat communities from a basaltic lava cave in the Kipuka Kanohina Cave System on the Island of Hawaii, USA - MA170107-4 metaG ...
CAGCGGCTCACTTCTAACGGCTCTATCGAAACTGCCCCGGGTCCGGCATCTCGCCATTCCTCAATCTTTATCGCTCGGGGCGCTTCCGATAGAGATCTAGCGTACTACGTCACTTCGTTTTGGTAACCCCTGGGCGACCACACCGGTTCTATCCTTACTAGTGTCCGAGCGACCCGAACAATCATCCGAAACAGCTCAAAGACGTGCCCCCCGTCGATAACGATTGCAATGCATTGCCTGCGAGAGACGTCCCACACGAGTTGCCACACCGCCACGAATTCATTAGGCGCAAGTGTGGCTCAGGATGCTCCGGATTAGCCATTGCTGTTGTGCTCTGTGTGGAGATGTTGGGCCAGAGCGTCACGCTCCCGCAAGTACATCGGTTTGAACTGGTCGATTGCGACGATGCTGCCTTCGGCACCGATGGCGATCTCTATCTTGCTTGTCACTCGCCGCAGGGTCACCTGCTTGTTGCGGTTCGCGGCCCGAAGTCAACCCCGGACGAGATGGACGCCTACGTGCTTCGACTCAATCCCCGCACTGGGAGTTGGTCTTCGCCACACGCCTGGGCGGCAAGTCCTACGACGGAGCTTGGCGAGTTAGCGTTGATCGGCGGGGACATACGTACACGACTGGATTGACAAAGTCGGCAGACTTCCCTGCTACGCCCGATGCTCTACAACGCGACTTGCGCGGCGAGAGCGACGCGTTTCTAGTCGAAGTTGGTCCGGATGGAAGGTTTTGTATTCTACCCTGATCATCGGCGGAACCGGGGATGTGCAATGGACTAGAAATCTATGATGCGGGCGCCGTTTACCTGGGAGGCGTTACCTCGTCAAGTGATTTCAAGGGGCGGCAACAAGCGAAAGCATCTGCAGAGGATGATATGTTCCTGTGCCGGATCCGACCGGCGGAACGTTCGGGTTCGTGCCTCGTGTTTGGAGGTGGCAAGGGCCGAGAAGCTGACGGGAGTCGCCCTGAATCACAACGGCGGGATCTACGCCGTGGGCGTCACCAACTCAGCAGATTTCCCGGCAATCCATCCGCTCCAGAAATCGCTCCGCGGAACTTCGGACGCATTTCTAACCAAACTGGCGCTACCGGCGATGAAGATGACATTCTTGACTACCTTCGGCGGCAGCGCGGAGGATTCTGGATGGGCATTGCTGTTGATCGGCGAGGGAACCCAGTAATTGCAGGCACTACCGACTCGGTTGGCCTTCCTGGAACGGCGCTGTCGTATCGGCCAGCCAATCATGGCAAGAAGGACGCCTTCGTCGCCAGTTTTCAGCTCCGGCATGGCGCAAGAATCCGCGCAACCTATTTTGGCGGCGCCTCCGACGACGAGCGCGGATACGACGGAGGCAACGGTGATGGGTCCGCCTTCCTCGGCTGAAACGCATGTGCTTTGCCACCTACTTTGGGACAAGGAGAGAAAACTGGTTGAGGGATTGCAATGTCCACTCACAGGCTTGATGGCGGCAACGGGAGTGTCTTTCGCCGACACACCTGCCCCTTCGCTGGTGCAGATTGGTAATTCAAACTTTTGTTCGCGGGCCACCATGTCGTTTTGCTGCCAGGATCTCGCGTATGTGCACAGTGATTGAAACGAGGGAGCCTGCAACTTGACAACCCGCCGAAACGCCCTAGCGTTTACGGATCGAGGCTGGTGCTCGTGTAGTCACCTATCGGAGATTGGTTGGGCTCGACAAGGTCAGTTGCTGATCTTCAAATATGCGGTGGCAAACCGGGTACCGCTTTCGCTCCCCAAACACCCAAAGTCTGCCGAGCGCTTCCACACAGTCGGCTATTTCTGCACGACCAGGCGGTTCAACTCAGACACGTTTTCAGAATTCCAATAGCACGCCCCTTGAGTCCGGTTTCTTGTCGGAGCGTACGAGGGTGACAAGAACCACCGTCGCAACACATGGAACCAGCGAGGCTGCGATGATCACGGGCTGGAACGAAAGCCGATCGCTAATGACCCCGATTGAATAAGTTGAAAGGAGCGTGCCTATGCCGGCTGCGGTGCCGCCGAGGCCGCTGACCGACGCCACGGCGCGTGTGTGAAAAACGTCTGCGGGTAGTGAAAGAAACATTGTCGAGCAGGCCGCGTATGCGAATGTGGCTGCGGAAAACAGAAGGATCAAGACGACGTAGTTCGAGATAAACGCAGCCGGAGCAAGGACCACCATGCTGGGGCCGAAGATCAGCAAGACAGTTCGCCGCGAGCGGCCTACTGACCAGCCACGCGCGATCCAGAAACTGGAGAGAGCGCCGCCGAAGAAGTTGCCGAGATCAGCGGCAAGAAATGGCGCCCAGAATCCGAGAATGCTTTGCTCGATGTGAAAACCCTTGCTTACTAGATAAATCGCAAACCACTCGGCGACCAAGAACCAGTAAGGGTCGAAAAGAAAACGACCCAACATGAGGCCCCACGCCTGCCGGTATCGCAGGAGGTTTCTCCACCCTACCGGAGGCAAGCCTGCGCTCGAAGGCTCGGCAACGCAAGCCTGTCCGCTCCGAATATGGTTCAATTCCTGGGCTGAAATCCTTTGATGATCCTCCGGCCGGTGGTACAACATTCTCCATGCAAGCAACCATAAGAACCCGAGACTCCCTGTAATCAAGAAAGCTGGCCGCCAGCTACCGAACACACGATACAGAAAGAGAACCAGGAAGGGCGCCAACGCGCCGCCAACTGACGAGCCGCTATCAAAGAGCGCTACTGCCCAACCACGTTCCTTGGCTGGAAACCACTCTGAAACAGCCTTGGTCGCGCCAGGCCAGTTCGCCGCCTCACCGGCGCCGAGAAGAAACCGGCAGACACGAAAGCTGATGATGCCCTGCGCTAGTGACGTCAGCACCGCAACGATCGAATAGAACGCTACGCTCAGACTAAGGCCACGCCGCGTGCCCAGCCAATCCAACAGTCGCCCAGACACACTTTGCATGATTGTGTAAGCCACGCGAAAAGCGATAAGAATCGTGGCGAAGTCAGTGTTCGTCCAGTGGTATTCGTCTTTGAGGTACGGCGCGAGGACGCTCAGGGTTTGCCGATCGATGAAATTGATGACGGTTGATGCAAACAATAGGGCTCCGATCCACCAGCGCAAGTTGTGGATGGTTTTGACCGCAAAATTCTCAGACGAGGCCCTGCTCGTGGGCACAGTTTGCCTGGTTTCAAGGTCTTTTCCAGTGTGACTTGAATGACGGACCAAAGTTCGTTATCGCCTAGTTGTGCAGATTGCCTTCCACAGCGATGTGGGAAGCAGCTTGCCATTCAACCGATCATTACAGATGATTTCCGAATACAGTCACAAGACCCCTCGCCCCGATCCCCTCCCATTGCGAGAAGGGGCGCCGAAGGCGAGGGAGCAGCTTCCATCGAAGAAAAGCGCAGACATGTCACTATGATTTGCAAACTTCACTGGAATGGCCGCTGAACGGGCAGTATCCGATCATTTCGGATTGGGTAGAGCCGGAGTTTGTCCCGCCCATTGAGCCAAACTGCGCTCCGGCTGGATGCGGTTCCACTTTGTACGTAGGTCTGAGCTCTTTCTTCTCCCAACTGACCGAGGCGATGCCGCAAGCGAGAGAAGTCTCGGCGTCACAGTTCGTATTGACAGATGACAACCGATCGCGGACCAAAAACTTGAAGGCCATTGTCAGCAGCCTCCGATTTCATTTCTACCGTTACGACGTCCTGATTCGGACGATCGATGGTGTTGGAGGCTTCCAGGGATGAGGACGTCAATTGATAAACTCTTTTCAGGACTGGCGAAGACCCACGAACAACTTGAATCCTCGTCGATATCGCATTGGATTGGTGGCGATTGACAACACAGAGCGTCAGTGTTTTGTTAGTCTCATCGCAACTGGCTGAGGTGTCGAGCGCAGGAAGTGAGTCTTTCCTGTGAGGATCCAGCGGCGGCGACTCGACGTGGGCTTTCAGGCTCCAAGCGCCGCAGTGTTTGCGGTAAAACTCAAGAGGATAAAAAACCGTCTGGCAGATCGAACCCTTTTCGCTTGTCATTATCGGCGCCAGCACGTTGACCATCTGCGCCCAGGTGGCAATCCCGATGATGTCCGCATGACGATGAAAAAGATTGAGAAACGAAGCGGTGGCCAGAGCATGCTTCCACGAATAGGTAAGTTCGAGATCGTAGGCGCCCTTGCCTCCATCTTCCCACAAGCCCCACTCATCAATGGCCAGCTGCACAGGCCGCTGCCTCGGCGGGAACCGATACCACCGCGAGAATCCCTGCACCTTCTCCGGTACGGTCCCCAGAAGAGATTTTGCCTTTCGAAGTCGCAGATCGAAAGCCGCAATGTCTTCAAAAAGAGGCTGCGATGACTGGTGATAAAAGTGCGCGGACAAAAAGTCGCAGACCGGATGTAATTCCCGCAAGATCTTGTGATTCCAAGTCTCATCGTGACCCGCCATTATCAGCTTGATGGAGCGATCGTGTAGTTTCATGAGCTTGGTGAAGAGCCAAGCTTCTTTGACGTAGGCCTCAGGCTCTTGCAGCCGCCCGGCGTCTGCTTCACCATGCTCCTCATTCCCTAGACCCCAGAACTGAACACGATGAGGTTCCGCGAAACCATGTTCACGCCGGAGTTCTGCATAGTACGTTTTGCCTGTACCATTGCAGTATTCCACCCAGTTGGCGGCTTCTTGAGCTGTGCCGGTCGCCATGTTGACGACTAGAAATGGCTCGGCGCCAATTGAGCGGCAATAGCGAATGAATTCGTTGGTTCCGAAGTGGTTGTCTTCCTCGCCTCCCCAAATCAGGTTGGGTCTTCGCGGCCGCTTTTTTTGTGGACCGACGCCATCTTCCCAGTGATAGATCTTAGTGACCGTGCCGCCTGGATAGCGGAGGATCGGCGGCGCCAGCCGCTTCACTTTTTCCAGAACATCCAGGCGGAATCCGTCGGAATTTGAAAGTCGTGAGGCTTCCTCATAGATGCCACCTTGAATGCAGCGGCCCAAATGCTCGATGAACTGTCCATAGATATTCGGGGAGATCGGACCAATTCGATTGTCCAAGTCGATCTCGATGGTGGCTTGGACTAAATCTGCTGCTACCGTCTGACCAAAGGATGGCATCGAAGCCAAGAGGCTTCCCGTTGCTGCCACCCTCAAGAACTCCCGTCGTCTGATCATTTACAAGAGCGCCCTCAATGGCCCTCAGAACAGCTTTGGAGCCGATGACGACACCGAGTCCGAACCACGGAGTTGACCAGCCCAAGTCCAAGACCCCGTCGACAATGTCACGGCAATGGAACCAACTTATTCCGCGTAAGCGGTTTTCAGCTCGAGAAAAGTCTTCTGCTCGCGCCGTGCATCCTCAGACCGGCCCAGCTTCAGGTAGGCCTTCGACAGAAGATAGTGTGGTGAAGGATCAGTTGTATCGATTTGCGCGGTCCGAATCAGCTCTTGAACTGCCTTCTCGTATTCTTCCCGCTGAAGATAGAGCTTGCCAAGCGTCAAGCGAATCGCCGCAACCCCTGGTTCCAGAGACACCGCCGCCCGAGCGTATTCCAGAGCTCGCGACGTATCTGCCCTAGCAGCGTAGATTCGCGCCAGACCCTGGTGCGGCAAACTGTATTTCGACCCTTGAGAAGCGGCCAGATTCATGGCCGTTTGAAAGTCAACGATGGCGTGATCGAACTCGTTTTGAAGTTCATGGATGTAGCCCAGGTAGTATCGAGACTTGAAATCGCTAGGGTTCCTTTGAAGGGCATTTCGAAAGTATTGGGCGCCGGTAGCAAGCTGCTGAGCTTCACTGATGTAGTATTGGCCCAGATAGTAGTGAGGAAGGGCCCAGGTATCATTCTTCGCGATGATGCGTTTCATGTCTTGCTCGAAAAGCCGGTACTGTCGAATCGCAGCGTAAGATAAGCCCAGATTCAAATGGGCGAGTTCTGACTCGGGAGCAAGGTCCGCTGCCGCTTCCAAATGCCGGATCGCTGAGAACAAATTGCCTTGTTTGAAATCTATCTGACCGCGACAGAAGTTGGAGAGCCCCGTCTTGGGATAGTAATTCTCCAGCTCCGCTGTGATTTGCTCCGCTTTATCCCATAGTCCGCTGGCAATGGCACGGTTAAGCTTCGAACTTAATTCAGATGCCCGGATGTCGAAGGCAAGGCCAAAGCCCGCCCAGGTTGATGCTCCAAGCCCTTCTTCGAGTTCCAATCGTTGAAAAGGTGTTCGCTGGTGATCGTCCACATCCGTGGTGGGTTTTCTTTCAGGAAACGCTAACTGACTGAGAAACCCAAGGACCCAAACGATTGGCAAGCTGACATTCCTTCGAAGACTCTGAGGCTGGGACCTGATCTTTGGCATATCTTTGCTATGAATCCGGCCGAATCGACCTTGCCTTGCTGGCGTCGACGCCTCCTCGGAGCCACGGGCCTTTCAGTTAGTGTTCGGTTCCTTTTCCAAGGTACGACGCTCCATTCCAGCCTTCTCTTGCCTCAGCTTCGTGGAGATTTTCAACGCCTTCTCAGCGTTTTCTTTCTGGTTCAGTTTGCTGTAAGCGCGAAAAAGTAAGTAATGCAGATCGCCCACTTTATCGGTGCTGGAAGCGGTCTCCAGTTCCTTAACTGCCCTCTCAGCGTTGTCGGTCTGCAGATAGGCTTTACCCAATTCCGCATGAGCCTTGAGCATCGAAGGGTTCAACTCCAGGGCTTTCTTCAGGTAGGGGACCGCTTTCTCGCCTTCCTGGTTGTAAACCCAAGCCTCGCCGATGATGTAACAGGCTTCCGCATTGAAGGGGTCAAGCTCCAGAGATTTGCTTAAGACTTCCAGGGCGGAGGAGAAGTTTCCCAGGTAATAGTGGGACCGACCGAGCTGAAACAGCAACTCGGCATCACGAGGTTCAAGCTTCAACGCTTCCTCAAAGGCCAAGATCGCTTGCTGCATGTCCTGCCTGGCAAACTGCGTTTCGCCCTTCAACTGATAAACTCGATAGGAATTAGGGGCCACCTTTCCAAGTTCGTTCAACGATTGCTCCGCGAGCTTGTAGTAGCATTTGCTGAGCCAGTAACTCCCGACATCGGAATCTGGCTTGAGACCCACCAGAATCTGGCCAGCCTTCGCTGCGGCGGAGTAATTGCCTGATTCAAAGTGCGCTCTCACACGGAGGAGTTGTCGATCGAAGCGGGCGGGCTGCTGTCCAGACGCTGCGATTCCCAGCCGAGATAAAGCGGCTTCATAGCGTTTCCGCTCAACCAACTCCTTCGCCGACGTTGCCGGTCCTTCTCGCTTCTTCAGGTTCTGCCGATAGGAGACCAAGTCTTTGCAGAAGGAAGTCTTCTCTCCGAGTTGCTCCCTGAGAAACTTCTCTGCCAAAGCGTGTCTGACTTTTTTCAGCGCTTTCTCCAATGTGGCCGGTGGGATCTTCGAGGTCATTTGTGGCACGGGGCAAAAGGATTCGGGCCGAATGCTTACAGCCAGTTCCAACTCGCTAGCGAACTCCTCGTAGCCTTCAGACAAAAGAGAGACGATCGCCAGCCCTAGGTGTGCTTGGAAGCTGAAAGCGTCGACGGACAGCTCATCCCGGAGAAGCCTTCCGGCCTCCGGTATATTGCCTTCTGCCAGCTCTAAATAGCCAAGCTCCAACCTCAAACCGGCGTAAGTGGGATTGCTCTGAATCAGCTGCGCTATTTGCGATCTTGCCGCGGAGTTCCATTCCGATCCAAGCTTTGCCAGTTCAACCTGCATAAGGGTTCTATAAAAATCGTCCCGCGAGGCTCGCACTTGTTTGACCGAGCGCTGCATCAATTCCGTGTAGATTTTGCCGACAGCATGCAGGGCATCCGCATTCTCTGGATTCCACTTTAGGATCTGACGATACTCTTCAAGGCCCTTGTCGAATTCTTCCAAACCAACATAAGTGTTCGCGAGCCAGCGGCGCGCCTCGACGTCATCCGGCTTAAGGTTAGCTGCTGTCTTGAACAACAGTTTCGCTTCCGGGTAATGATTTTTCCAAAAGAGGATTTTACCGAGAAAAAAGTTCGGTACGAAGAGCCGAGGACTGGTCTTCAGGACAGCCCGGAACTCTTGCTCGGCAGCTGGCAATTTCTCCTCGAAGTAGAGGGCAAGGCCAAGGTTACTGCGAACCTCAGTGATGTGCGGAGCCAAGTCCAAGATGGCGCGATATGCCTTTTCAGCTTCTTCGAACCGATTGTTTTGCATGGCGGCAGCTGCGCGACTTGCCAGCTGCTCCACGTTCTCACTAGCTAATCCAGAGTCGACACCCAATAATAAGATGAGAAGCAGCGCCAACATTTGACCAATCTCAGATTTGTCTCGGCAGATTACAACGCACAGCACAACTCACTTAGCCGCGAGATCTGGGTAATGAGCGGACCCTGGGCGCGTGTGTTCTGCCAATGCCTCGACTCTGCTAGTCTAGTAAAGAGCAACATTCGTAACCATCATTGGAATGCCATGATTTAGTCTGGGCGTAAAGACACGCCGCGTTAGCCGTCAGTCCACCACGATCTCATCGAACCCGTTCGCGCTAGTGCGACACCAGCGTTTCACGAGCCTTTGATTGGAATAACTCTCCGCCTGCGGTCTTGCAAGCTTCTGATGCGAGGTCACGAGAGCGATGAAACAAAGCATCAACAGTTGTATCCCTTGGACCGGTGGCATCGATTCACTTCTTTTGGCGTTCCATTTTGAGACAGCTCTTCCAGGTTCTCCTCCACTTTGCGAAATGCATTGAGATATCGGTCGACTAATTCTGGTTTGGCGCCAGGAAAGGTTGGCACGTGAATCAATTCCTGCCGAATCCTTTCGCTGTTTGGCAGGGGCCTTCGGGAGAGCGGTTTCACAGGAAGGGAAAAGAATGCTGGGAATATGCCGCCTGTTTGGTACAGGGAAGGCTCGCGAAATATTGGCTGCTGGTGGAGGACTTCATACCGCGCATCCATTATGACGCAGCCCTCGGCCTGAAGCGCTAGCATAAACAGTTCCTTGCTCAGGCCGTGGGCATTTTCCGGTCGCCACCGAAGCCAATTCTCGTAGTAGACGCGCTCAATTCCCTGAGGGATGGCCGGAACATTCCAGAGCTGAAGACTCTGCAAGCCCTTGAGGAAACGTGCCATGTTGCTACAGATCCGTGCATTCGTTTCTTTCAGTCTCTTGAGCTGGCAATAAGCGATGGCTGCCGCGACTGGATGAATGCGATATTTGAAGCCGAAGCAGGTATGGCGATACTTGGAGTAGCGCGAGGATATTGAGGTCAAGCGCTCGTAATGACCCAAAGCGATAGCGCGCTCATAGTAAGACTTGCGGTTCGTCACAAACATCCCACCTTCGCCGGCGGGCAGGAGCTTGCTGGTTTGAAAACTGAAGAAACTGGCATCGCCAAAAGTGCCGACGCGCTTTCCACGGTAAGCAGCCCCGTGGGCATGTGAGCAGTCTTCAATGACCCTTAGCTTATGGCGCCGTGCAATATCTAGAATGGCATCCATATCTGCCGGCATGCCCAGCATGTGAACGACCAGAATTGCCTTTGTCCTGCGTGTCACCTGGCGCTCCACATCCTTCGGATCCAGATTTAGAGTCTTCTCATCAATGTCGCAAAAGACTGGGATCCCACCCAATTGCAGCACTTGAACGATTGAAGCCCAGAATGTGAAGCTAGGGCATATCACTTCGTCGCCGGGTTGTATATCAACTGCAAAAAAACAACTGTGGCCAGCCGCTGTTCCGTTATTGCAGGCAAGCGTGTATTTAGCGTCGATGAAATTGGCGAAATCATGCTCGAGGCGCTGCGTGTATTCTGAGAAAGACAGTTGGCCGCGCCTGACGAGGTTGTTGACCAGCGCCAGTTCCTCTCGATCAATTCTCGGCCAACGTAGCGCTTCGGTCTGGATCTCCGGAACAGCCTTAGGACCGCCGTAAAGAGCAAGTGTTGAGGTACGGACCGACTTGTTTTGAGGCATGTTTGTATCGACTTTTGAAGTTACTTCCTGAAGACTCGCCAGCCATTCGACCTTTTCGGAACGGAGAAGACGGGCGAGCTATATGCATTCCGAGCAGCTTAGGACGCACGAGAACTGCTTCTTGGCCGAAGCGATCTCGAGAAGGCGCCCTCCAACCATCTAAGAGGGACTGGTACAACTGGTTAATTGTCGTTGGATCTTTTTCTGGCTACATAAGCCAAAAGGTTGGCAAGTACCTTCCTCGCGACTGGATCGTCGGCCAACCTCAGGGTCGAAGCAATGAGTCTTCCTTTGCCGAACTCCAGGTCTACAACAGCCGAGCCGCGGTACTGATCCAGATCGCTGATTTCCCGCAAATAACCGTGAGGAGCGATGTAGTCCGCCAAAGACTTAGCGAGATGCCATTCACTTCCCTTCTTCTGTTTCAAGCGCCGTGGGTCGTCGAAAACATAGTCAGCAAGTCGCGGTCCAACATGATCGTTGGCGTTCCACCAACGCATGTCATCCACTGGAGCAATCCCAACTGAAAGGGGGCTGTTCTTGGCTAGATCTATGTATTCCGCTCCCCAATATCGAGGTTTGTCCCAGGTTTTCTGGTACTTCTCTGAAATCCGTTGTGGCTGGAGCGGAAGGAATTCTTTCTGCAGCGGGCCCGTCTCCATGAACAAGACTCTCCCACCGGACTGAAGAAAAAACCGCAAGTCGGCCGGGTTTCCAAGGTGAGTGGCGCTCGCTTCTCCTGCGATAACCAGAGGATCCGTTGGGGAAGCGCTCCAGTTAGCCTTCGTCTGTGACGTCGCTTGGATTCCCAAAGACTCAAGGTAGGCAACGGTCTCTCTGCTAGCTCCAACGAGAATGATGTTGGTCTTTTCAGAGAACCTATACCAATTACGGCGCGTCACAAGGAGACTGTATTCATTTCGGGCAATCAACCAATCGCCGCTCCAAAGCTGCAAGTGTAAGGTCACTTCATTGCGATCCTCGGGTAACGCTGCCGGCATTTCCAGTAGGACGTTTCGAACGCCTTTCATGCCGTAACGCGCGTCAGGCATCGACGCCTCACCCTTGGTCAGTGTGTGACTCTCGTTGTCCAAGATGGCCCACACCAGGCGCAGATTATCCAAGTGTGCGATGTGAGTCGCGTCATTCACTACGCAGACCGGCATAGTGACGCGCTGAGCTTCCTCAAAATGACGATTCATGCTGTCCAGCGATATCAGAACGGGAGACAGCGCAAGTTTAGCCGCATAGTAAGTAGCGTACGGCTCGATCGCCTCAGGATCGTATGGGTGACGGAACCAGTTCTCGTTTCCGAAGGTGACCCATCCTGCCAGCCGAGTTCTCCTTCGGCGGATCTTTTCAATGGTTTCCTTGGTGATCACTGCATGGTACTTAAGCATCGGATTAGAGTCATCGAGCACATATTCGCCGACCCAGGCTTGCGGAACAAAATGGCGATGGGTGTACAGATCCGAAAAATAGCCGGTGTCGTTCCCGGGATAGCCGGTAGAAGGCTCAAGACTGATGAGCGGTCGGTTTTCGTTTGCGTATCTTCTTTCGATGTCCTGTTCCACATCGAGGTTGAAGGCAGATGGCCCGTAAGTGCCGTTGTAGACGTGAATATCGTCAACGTCTCCGTCGTCAAGCTGGCGAGGCTTCAGATAGGTTTCGTATTCCTCATTGACTCGCGTGTATTCCGAACTGCAGATGATGGGTCGAGTCCCATCCATTTTTCGAACGTCCCTGACCATGGCCGATACAATTTCCCATTTCTTCAAACGCCGGGCTTCATCTTTGTCGAAGTAATTAGTCTTTCCGGTTAGCTGAGTGCCCAGTTGACCTTCGGCATAGGCATGAAATCGCCATTCATTGTTGAGCGACCACATGAGAACAGAAGGGTGATTTCGGATAGATCTGAACTTTTCCAACTGATCACGATGCCAAATGTCGACGATCTCTTTGGGAGGAATTTCAGTATTGCCACTCATGACGTATGGCCACTCGCCCTCAATGCATGCGCCAACGCCGAGGGTGTCACAAGCGGTGAGCCACAGGTCATTGGGGGCCGTGTGATGGAATCGCGTGAAATACTGGTGACCCTGATGCATCAAGCCGATGAATTTTTCTGCCAATCGCGAGCTATTGGGATTGAGGCCATAAGGAGGGGTATTCCCCCCGCTGAGGAAATACGGGTTACCGTTTAGATAAAGCTGTGTCCCACGCGCTTCGAATGTTCGGAATCCCACGATTGGGGCGACCTGGTCGATGGGCTTGCCCTCACGGACGATAGAGACCACGAGCGAGTAGCAATAGGGCTGCTCGGGAGACCAGAGTTTTGGTTCTAACCGGTTCAGTTCAATACGAGCTGTAATTTCCCTTCCTGCCGGAGCATTAATTCCCTGCCCGCTGGGCACCTGAAAGAAGAGATGCCCGGTCTGATGGTCCATGACTCGGCAGTGGATTTCACATCGAACATCCTGTTTCTCGTGGTTGCTGACTGTCACTTCGACCGTGCCACCGTCCAAGCGTGGTTTGAAAAAGACATCTTCAATGCGCACTTTTTCAGTGATGACGAATTCAGCGCTTTGCCAAATACCTCCGCCTCCATCAGCGCCCATCATTTCGTAACCTCCCTGCGGCAAGGAGTTGAGCATTTCGCGCGTGATTTCAACAGTCACTGCAATTTCTTCAACCTCTCTGGGATTTCCAGAGCCAACATACTGTCCAGAAGAAACAAACACCGCTAACAAATTAGCCTTGCCTGACTCAACATACTCGGTCACGTCGCACTCGAATGGCCCGAACATGCCGACATGGGAGCCGACAGACTCTCCGTTCCACCAAACCTGAGCGATGCTGGCGACGCCGCCGAATCGAATGACAAATCGTTTGCCTTGCAGTTCCGAGGGGATATCAATCCAGCAGCGATACCATCCCGCCCTGGTATTGAGGCCATCAAAGCGATAAGAGCTTACCCTCTGCTGTTCGCGCATCAAGAAGCGATCGGAAGTGCCAAATCGCTGGCTGTTCACTTCCCATCGGATCGGTCTCCAAAAGTTCGGCACATCCAATGTCGGCCAAAGCCGGTCGTCGTAGCTTGGCTGGCGGGGGTCCGCCGCTTTCGGCAAGTGATGTGCCGGTAAGAACAGCCAATCCCCATCCAGCAATAGTTTCAGCCGAGGAGACGCCAAACGGTTCCTGAGTGCCTGTCGCCAGTCAAGCCGAACCGATCCGTAGAGCCTTTTCGTGAGAAGAACGGCCAGCCCGGCTTCCAAGAATATCCGCCTGTTGACTTCCACCATTTGTGTCCTTGCGACCTGCTAAACGCTAGCGCTCGCGTGCTTTTCCAACGTGCCGGTTGAGCCACCGAAACGCAGATTCGTTATCCACTTGATGACCTCCGGCATGAAAATGAGTCATCGTGTTAGCTGGACGACCCCAAAGTCTGTAGGCCCGGTCAAGCTCAGCGAATAAAGCTTCGTACTCCTCATTCGGCATCACCCCCGTATTCCAGTCGAGCTTTAAGAGCGATTCGTTTGCTCCAGGGGCGAGCGCCGCATCTTGCTTGCCATGTTGAAACTGGACAGGCTTCGGTACTGCGAGGGCGGCCCAGTCACTCTGCTCGAATAGCGGGCCTAGTTGTGCGGTTACACCGCAATCACAATGCGGAGGAATTCTTACCCTTGTTCTCAGGTGATGCCATGAGCTAAGGATCGACGCAGCCACACCTGCCTTCACGCGATCATCCAGAGCCAGGACGTTCATCGCAAGATGCCCGCCCGTTGATAGACCACAAACTGCCACCCGTTCGGCGTCGATTTCTGGCAGCGTCAAGGCGTAGTCCAATGAGACCATCGCATCCCATGTCCACTCACCCTGCAGCGTCCAAGTTTTGTTCTGTAGTGTGTGATTCATTGTGGCGGGTTGAATCACAGCCCACCCACGTTCCGCGAAGTAGGCGCAAAAATCATCAACGTGACCAGGCCGGAATGCATCAGGATCTGCTTTTCCCCAACGCCCTTCGTGCCCATGGAGGGCCAAGAGCAGAGGAGCCGGCCTGGTATTGCTTGGGATAGCAAGAACAGCGCTGTTTCTCCGATCTGCCGTGGATTGGTATTCAATGCTGCGAAGTGCGAACGATCCAAACTGTTGCTCGTTGAGCACCTTGGCTTGCAACGGAACCGTTTGAGGAATTCGTCCATTCATCAAACGGCTCACCAGTTGCGCTCGATAAGTCTCCTGCCATTTGAGGAACTCGCCTTTCAGCTCGGGGAACCTGGATTGCCTGCTTTGGAGATCTTTGACAAAGCTCGCTGTCTCGGCACGAGAAGCGGTCAGGGGTGCGCGAGGAGCGGTAACCGGTTCTATGACAATGCTTGCCAAACCCAATTCAGGCATTGAGAACTCTAGTCCGTATAGGCCGTAGCCCAAAGTTCCGTCCCATCCTGGCCTCAGGCTCGCGCCCGCACCCTTGGAGGATTTGACGAGCAGAGGCTGCCTCGAGAACAGGACTACTCTGCCGCTCGTAGGAACCGATGCTTCAAGTTCTAGCACGCTTCCTTGAAACCTTCTGATCTTGGAGCCGCCTAGCTGATTGCATGGATGATCCAGTTTGAGTTCCTGGGCGAACGAGATGATCCTGCCGAACTCAAACGCCGCAATGCTGACAGTCAGAATGCCTAGAATCCGCGCGCAAGTGCGAACGCCGCCATTCCGTTGGCTGCTCCGGCACAATCCCACTCTTGTCATCGATCTCTGATGGTTCTCTCTGTGGTTTCCATTGATTTCAAAATCTGCTCGGCGTTGCGAAAGAAGATGTTCTCTTTGTCCTCGTCGCTGATGCGAGCAAATGCAAGTCTGCCCCATTGCGAGGCCGGATCTAAGTAGGGCATATCCGTTCCAAACAGAATCTTTGCAGAGCCGACGCTCCCTACCAATCGTTCCACGAAACGAAACGGAAACGCTGACGACGTAATGTCGGTGTAAACGTTCGGCGCTCCTTTCAAGACTTCGATGCATTGGTCGAACTCGGGCTGGTTCGCATGTGCAATGATCATCCGCAATTCAGGATACCGCAGGGAGAGCTTACGAACTGCGGCCATGTCGCCCGGGAGCGTATGGACGAGCACTGGTATATTTCTTTCGACCGCAAAGGGCCAAACAGCATCATAGGCCGACGACGCGATGCTGTGTCGATGAATCGGACAATGCACTTTGATCCCTCGAAAGCCGTGAATCTCTGAACAACGGTTCAATTCGTCGCGGATCGACTCCGGAAAGTTGGGATTAACAACCGCCATGCCCAAAAAACGCTTGGGATGCCTTTTCAGAATTCCAGCCACGGCGTCATTGCCGCCTCTGAAATCAGCGAACAACGCAACCTGTGAGCTGACCCAGGCCTGCCGGATGCGGAACTGATCCATCGATCTGAGCTGGCTTTCCAAAGTGTTTTCTGGGATGAAGAAATTCGTAAACTCTCCAAAGTGACAGTGGGTGTCGATCGAATCGAAGTGAGTCGGTATGCGTTGGTCCCGCACGGCGCGATAGATGAGTTCACCGGCCATAAGCCTCTTTCCAGAGGCGCTCGAAATTTCCGCGCAGGATTAGGCCTTTTTGCTCGTCGGTAAGTCTGGAATAGTAAATAAGCGACAAGGGCATTGAAGGATCGAATTCGGGAAGCCCGCTATCAAAAAGCAATCGATTCGCTCCGAAACGACCGACCAGATCCTGGAGTCCATTGAATAACAAGAGTCTGCTTGTTCCCAAGAAGACGTTCTGCGAGGTGCGAAGGATCTCGTAGATCTGACGGCTTTCTCCAAAATGGGCGCCCAAGAGGACGAAGGGCAAAGAGGGATAGGTTTTCAGAAGCGTTGCGATCTCGTCCCACTCCACCAAGGGCCTTTCTACCAAGAGGGGGACTCGCCTCATTTCGAGCGCTCTCAGTAGTGGCCCGAATATCCATTCGCTCAAGGACAAGCCAAACGTGTTTGGGTCACGATGACCCGGAAAGATCCGCAAGGCGCGAACGCCTGCAGTTCGCATCCGGTCGACCCAGGCTTCTGCGTCGGAGATCTCTGCCGGACTGGGAAAGGCCACCCAACAGGGCCGAATCCTGGAGGTCTCTTTGGAAACCTTTGCGATCAGCGCGTTTCCCGTCTCGACGCTCACAAAACGCGCGTACGAATGATAGGCGAGCGCCGCTTCAATTCCGTAATAGTCCAAATCTGAGAAAAGTTGTTCGGGAAGCTCGTGGGCACTTGGAATCCTATTGGAGGGCCCTATCATGCAGTTGATGTCGATCGGGCCAAACGATCCAATGGCCTTGACGATCTCGTTGAAGAGGCTAGAGCCCGCTGCCGCTAGTCCTGAAGCTTTGAGAAATAGTCGTCGATCTATCGGCAAATTCGATGACCCTTGAAGACCACTCCCAAGGCGTCGTTTCAGAAGCCCAGAAATTCGCCATCCAAAAAACGGTCACCTTGGGAAAATGGGATGAACTTATTGATCTTTGCAAATTACAGTGACAGATCCTGCTTTTCTTCGGTTGAGGCTTTCCCCTCACCCCGCCTTCAACACCACTCCCCGGTGGGAGAGGGTTGAGCGGTGAGGGTTTACCACTAGATTGCGATATCGGTAATAAGTCAGAAGTTGATCTTTATTCCGAACTGGATGTTTCTGGGAAGATTTGCTTGGCCACCAACGATGCCGAACGTCGTCGGACTGTTCACGTTCGTGGCGGGATTAGAAAAGATGGTCCGATTGAAAACATTGAAAAGTTCTGCTCGGAACTCCACGTTGAACACCTCACTGACGTTTGATATGTAGGTCCGTTTTATGATCGAGAGGTCTTCATTCCGAAAGGTAAATCCCCGCAGATCTGGTTCGATGCTTGCACCGGTGCCAAACGTGAACGGAGCCGGCTGTTGGAACGCTTGGGCATTCAAATAAACATCGCGCGCCGGATCGAAGCTGCCACCACTCACGGCGGACCTTGCTGAAACACCCGGAACGCGGTTTGGCCGGTTACCACCTCCGAAGATGGGCAAGGGACCACCTCCGGAGATACTGAGCGGCACACCACTGGTGTAGCGAGTAACGATTCCCACCTGCCATCCCTTTGCTACCTTGCCGCGAACACCAGTGAGCTGCTTCCCAGGCAGTTCGTAGATCCAGCTCGTTACTAGGTTGCGTGTCCGATCATTACCAGCCAGAGCCTTCTCCAGCGAGCGGTTGGCCGTGTCCCGTGCTCCCGCATTGAAAACCGAGTAACCACCCAATGAAGTATCCGTAAGTGTCTTCGAGAGCGTGTAGCTGACCAAGTATGACAGGCCTCCAGAAAAGCGCTTTTGAAGCTTCAATTGCATGGAGTGATAGCTTGAGTTGCCGATCGGCTGAACCGCATTGTTGATGGATGCGTACTGTGGGAAAGGACGCAACGCCTGGGCGACTGTTCCAGTGAAGCCGGGATACGGTGCACTGATCCCGGCGGCTTGAGCTGCTGGAGAACCAATGGGTTGGTTCAATAGGGCGCCAAGGCTGAGGTATCGACTAGGCACCTGGTTAAAATTTTCCAGATTGGCCGGTAAATGCGTTCCCTTATTCCCCACATAGGCAATGTCTAAAAATATGCTTTTAGGAAGTTCTCTCTGAATGCTCAGTTGCCAGGCGCTTTGATAGGCCTGTTTGCCGCCAGAGCCACTCATGTAGTCTCCTACCTGTCCGTTTTTCAGAGCTGGATCCCGATACGGCAACTGGCCGGTAAACGGGGGGAACCCTTGATCCAAGATGAACGCCGGCGTTATTCCGCTATTCAGCGAGGAAACACTGAAAATGTCGCTGAAGCCAGCTTCAAAGGCATTGCCAAATTGATAGCTTCCCAAGCCATGAGCGTTGGTCTGAGAATAGATGATGCCAAAGCCCGTTCGCAACACCGTCTTTGGATTCAGTTGATAGGACAAACCCAGGCGGGGGGCGAACTCTCGCTTGTCGAGAGGTGGAACCACGAGGTCCGTACCAAAGACATAGGCCCCCGGACGACCTCCAGCCCCCGGATTGGGAGCTATCAAATCCACCATCGACATCCGCCCTGGGTCATTGTCACGGTAAGGCTTTGGCAATTCCCATCGCAATCCCAAACTCAGAGTCAATCTGGGCGCCAGCTGGAGCTTGTCCTCGACGAACAAAGCAAGGTACTGCAGGTTGATTGTCCGCAACTTCGCTCCGACCAGTCGCTGCGCCGAATCTACTTGTCCCAAAAGGAAGCTGGCCGTCCCGGATCCTAACTGTCCAAAGCTGGGTGAGTTAGGCAGACTCGTCTCCAGGTTGCTGAATGATAGCGTTCCCCCAAGGCCGCCGCCCTGAGTACCTCCAAAGTTGCTGTATTTCTCGTACCAGTATTCCCCGCCAAACTTGAACTGATGCTTGCCGCGAGCGATGCTGACGCTATCACTGAACAAATAGTCTTCGCTTTTGGACGGATCATTGGGCTGTTCGCCAGCGTTCCCGAGTTTGGGAATTCCTGGAATGAGAAACGCAGGAAAGCCTGGGATATCTGCTGGTATCCCGGGAATCTGTAGTATTTGATTTCCTTTTCTGGCATCGAGACCCCGTCTGGGATTCGATTGTGAATAGCCTACGGCGAAGTGATTGAGAACCCTCGGACTCACAACCCAATCATAGTTGACTCGGAGGCCCCCTCCTGCGACTGGAGATGGATAGCCGAGAGTCATTTCAGTTTTGCCGAGCGGCCCTCCATAAAGATAGTCGGCATTCTGGTAGGCCCACCAGTGACTGTAGCTGACTTTGTGACTGGGATTAAAGGAATGATCAAGTTTCCAAGTAATCACGTCGTCGTTCACTGGAATGTTGCTTCGGTTCACAAAATTATTGACGATCCCTGGCAGATCTGGGGGTGGTAGGAAATCAAACACCTTGCGCGCGATGGGACTGATACGATTCGTGGGAATGATGTTCCCCAGGAAGGGATCTCTCGTAAATCCACCGCTCCCGTCCGGCCTGGTGGTTGCCGGATCGTAGATCTGTATAAGTTGACCGGTTCCAGGATCTACTAACTGGGAAAAATCGCCTCGCCGGAACGCTTCAGTCGGAACAGTGACAAAGCCTCTAATTGGCGACCCGCCCCGGAGTTTGAAGCCATTCCACGCGCCGAAGAAGAACGTTTTGCCCTTAATGATTGGTCCTCCGACTGTAAACCCGTAATCGTTCTGACGAACAATCGGCTTGACAGGGTTGAAAAAGCCGCGCGCGTCAAATTTGTCGTTTCTTAGGAACCAGAAGACGTTGCCATGATAGTTATTGGTCCCAGACTTCAGTGTGTAGTTGGTAACCCCAAAACCTCGTCCCGCTTCAGCAGGATACAGTGTGCTGCTTACCTTGAATTCCTCAAGAGCTTCAAAAGGAGGAGAGGTTTGAGCTATGAAACCGGGAGTCACTGGCACATTGTGAGGCAGACCTTCAATAATGACTCCTTGAGACAGATCAGTACTGCCATTAAAGGATTTCGAGAACTGATCTCCGGTTACACCTGGCGTCAGAAACACAAAGTTCTCGGCCTGGCGTCGGCCCGACGCGGCAGTTTGGGAGGCCCCCCCGAGACTCAAAGGCAGATCCATTACGGTACGGTTGTCCAGAACGGAACTAACCTCTGCGTTGTCGGTTTGGATCAGCGGAGCCACGCTCTCTTCGACAGTGATCTGTTGCGCGAGTTCGCCAACTTCCATGCGAAAATCAAGTGAGGTGGTGGTGGCAGTTACAACGTAAACCCTCTCTTGAATTACCTGTTTGAATCCCACTTTCTGGGCACTGATTCTGTATTCGCCAACTGGAAGATTTCCCAGAACATAACTTCCCGCTTCCGTGGTATTGGTAGAAAAGCTCAGATTGGTGGCCAGATGCGTTCCTACTACCTCGACCGCGGGCAAGGCAGCCCCAGAGGTATCTGAGACCATGCCTCGAACTGCCCCAGCTGTGATCTGAGGAAAAACCTCGCGGGCCGATAGCACGGCGAGAACTACCCACATGCTCATTGTCAGAGCGAGACAACGGTATTGCGATTGCATTGAAATACTCCTTTTCTGTACCTCAGACGATTCAGAGAACGGTTACTCGCGTTGCGTCTTCAGTCTGAGAGACTGAGCTAAACGTAAACCTAGCTCAACTCTGACTCGAATCCGCGGTGTCGTCGTTGGAAATAGAGAGCAAACACTGATGTGCTAATCGCAGTGAGAATAAGAAGGGAGGATTTATCCTGTCAAAGTTAAACTACAACTTTTGTTTCAGTTTGAAAGGAATGACGCGGAGCGACTTGATGCCTCATAGAGCTTTTCCCGGACGATTCGCCTCGCTTCGACATCTGCACCAAGCAGGGCACAACCAACCGCTGAAATGTCCTTCTTGGGTGAAGTCAGGCGAATCTCCAGCTGCCCAGGCTGTCCGGCAAAGCACTGCTGGACCACTGCGTCTTTCACGACGGGCAGAATGAAACTACCGACCAGGCGAACCAGCTTGCCGCAGAGCACGATCAGTGAGGGATTGAGGATCTGTATCGCGTCAGCCAAGCCCATTCCCAGAGCAGAAGCGGCGTTGTGAAGAGTGGTGAGCGCAACACGGTCGCCTTTGGCGGCAGCTGAAGCTACCATTTCAATTGACAGCTCGTCCCAGTTCTCGTTGCAAGTTTTGCGAAGCGAAGAAAACGCTCCGGCCGTGAGAGCCGCTCTTATATCGCGCATTACTGCGCTGATTCCAGCATAGGCCTCAACACAACCTCTCTTACCACAACTGCAAAAAGGGCCGTTCTTGTCGATACTAAGGTGGCCGATTTCCCCGGCAGTCTTTGTTGAACCGCGAAACAACTCACCTTCAACAAAGATGCCTGTTCCAATACCGGTTCCTACATTGACGTAGATGGCATTCCGATGAAGTCCATCAGTTGGCCGCGCGCGACGCTCTGCCAGGGCCAATGCTCGTGAGCGGTCATCTAACGTGACATGGACTCCTATCGAGGCTTCTACCATCTGCCGAAGCGGAACGTTGATCCAACCGGAGACATTCGGCCAAAATAGACATCTACCATTCTCAACATCAAGAACGCCTGGGTGCCCGACACCCAGTCGGCTGACTTCTGACTTCGATAGACCGGCATCGCGCAAAGCATCGCCAATTGCTTTCCTGGAAGCCTTGAGCACTGCATCAACTCCCTTTGCAGCATCACAAGCAAGCGAGCCGCGCCCCAACAGATTGCCTGTCAAATTGGTAACTACCGCCGTCACCCGGTCACGATCCACCTCTAATCCGAGGAGTGTAGCGAGCCGCGGGTTCACTGTTAGGAACTGTGGTTTTCGACCCCTGGAAACTTGAGCCGCGCCTTGCTGGACTATCAGCTGCTTTTCCAAGAGAGAATCAACAGCACGTGAAATAGTTGGTGAGCTTGCACCCACGTGCCTGGAAAGTTCGCTCCGCAAGCTCTTCTGAAGCGAGAAGACTTCCCAAAAAACAAGCTCTTCTAGAACTCTGACTACTCGACGAGTCATCTTACGGTGCCCTTAGCAAGATCAAAGCATCTTTCATAACGAGATCCTGCGTTACAGGAGGGTCGCCAGAACGAGACGGCAAGTGCTCGGCCTTTGCTTCGACAGTCTGGAAAAAGGTCTGATTCTTAACAAAGATCCTTCGGCGACGGATCAATGGACGCGTTTCCGCGGACGGTCCTGCCCAAGAACCAGCCTGCCAATCACGGGACGGCGGGTGATGCTTCATGTGGAAATGAAGTTCTGATACGATGAAACGGCTTACATTCTGGAGTCGAAAAGCATAGAGGGCTCCCAAGAATGCGGTACACTCGGAATGATCGCCCTACCTCGTTTCAGCAACTGGCCCTGTTAGCAGGTCATTTGCATTGCTCAATTCTCCCCTTCGAAAGTCGGGACAATTCCGATTCAGCCTTTAGTCTAATCGCTTCAGGACCGAGTTCGCTGGCTCGCCTAAGGGCTGTCATGGCCTCTTGTGGCTTCTTGTCAAACAGGTAAGCCATCCCAAGTCGGTAGAATTGGCTTCCTTGCGGAGAGACATTCGCTCGCGTGGACATCTCCAGTTCGGCCACACTCCGCGAATAGTGGCCTTGCTTGAAGGCAATCACGCCAAGAGCTTCGTGAGCCGACGCCTTCATGCGTCCTCGCGTTTCTCGCCACGTCTCAAGAGCTAGCGGTCGGGGAGCCTTCAATCTTTGAACTTCACCAAGGGCCCTCCGAGCGTACTCCTGAGCTGTGATGAGAACCTGGCTCGGCTGTTCGGAAGCAGTAACACGAACTGGCAAAAGGTGAGCAAGGGTCAAAAGTGCTTCGACATCGTGAGAGTTTAATTCCAAGGCCTTGGTGCCTGCTGCTATCGCGTTCTGAGCGTCGTTGATAGCCTGGTAGGATTTCATCTGGAATCGCCAGACATGACCCAAGAACTCTGACCCCGGAAAACGCTCTACGAAGGATTTGGCTTGTGAAATCGTCTCGCGAGGTTCTCGACTCTGAACGAGATCGAGATAGGCATCCAGCTCCGCACGGGAGCTTGCCTGTGGGGGGCGCGGCTCCATGATCAGCATATCCCCCTGTCTAGAGGAGATAGCTTGCCCGGAGGATTGAGCTGGCACGATGACCCAGGTGAAAACCACTACAAAGACACAACTGCGATTCATGGTCTATCGATTTGAAAGAACTCTTGGAACGAAACCAGATTCTTAGTCGATTTCGATGAGGCAATGCCATTTTCGCCGAATCCATTCTTTCTTGGGTGCCACATCACGGACACTTCACCAGTCTTCCTCTATGCATTATGGAAACTCTCGCAAAACAACAGCCGTGCAAGAAATGACTGGAGCATTCTTTAAATCAACAGATATCTTTGCAGCAGCGTTTGGTCTCAGTCAAGACAAGGTGAAGAGTTTGTTTCCAGGTTGTCGAGCGACAGTTACGCCAGGCGGCGGTCCACCTGGCTAGAGAATGAAACCACCATAGGATTGGAGCAGTGGGTGCCAGGGCGCGCATGAGACGGTTTTCTCCGCTTCAATGGTCGTAAGTCGGCTAACCGGAAACTGGGAAAGACTGCCGACTCGAACTTCTAATCCAAAGAGAGCCGATCTTGTAGGAATCTCATGCGCATGGGCCGCTCCGTTCGAGATCCCGCGTCATTCAGGATGTCTCAATCAAGTCAGACGTCGCATCCTTGAGCTGCTCGCTGAGGGCGAACATACCTCGGGCGCTATTGTTGCCGTTATCCAACGCGAGTTCGGTATTTCTCAGGCGGCTGTTTCGCAGCACCTGAGGGTGCTTCGCGACAGTGGATTTGCGACTGTGCGCAACGACGGTCCGCGCCGCGTATACTCGGTCGAGTCTGGCCCCCTGCAAGAGGTAGACTTCTGGCTTGAGCGATTCCGTGGCTTCTGGGAGCAGCGTCTCGACGCCCTCGCTACCGAGATTTCTCGTGGCAAGCACAAGCGCCATCGGGGAACTACGAGTAAATAGCCAGTAGTTGCTGAAAGTAGCGATCGATCCCGGTCATTGATGAAAATTGGCACGGTGACTGAGGTCTGGCTGGGACGAGACTCGCCGCAATGTCCACTGCGCCCAGAACCAGCCGAACGTCGCAGTGTCGGAGCGTGTGATGCGGAAAACCATTCTTTTCATGACACGGGTCAAGCCTAAAGCCCCGGCCAGGCCGAGGGCAAGCCCAGAATAGTCAAGCGCGAGCCTTGAACGATGACAGGAGTGAGCACCCTCGACGAAGCCGCGCTAAGCGCCACGCGAAGATTTCGCCCGAGTCTAAACGCGAATATCGTTGGTATGGCCGGAGAGGCAGAAGAATCATTCGTCAGCAGAGTCGCTCTGCTCAAAAAGGAATAGTCCCGATTTACCAGCTGTCACAACGTCCAGATCTCCGTCTCCATCGATGTCCATAACCGGGATCTGCATTCCGCCGCCGGCTCGGGTGCTGTAGTCGATGATGTGTTTCTTCCATTCGAGACGCCCGTTCAGCGTGAGCCATTCGTACCAGTAGACACCCAACGGTTCTCGCTCGCCCGGATCGCGCCCATTATGCGCCATGTAACGCTTCCCGGTAACGACTTCTGGTTGTCCATCGCCGTTCAGGTCCATGAGCGTCATTGCGTGTGCCTGAGACCAGCTATTGTCGATGACGTGCTTGCTCCAAGCGCGCTCTCCATTCGCTGTCTTTTGTTGTTCAAGCCAGAAAACACCGTAGTCATGACCCAAACTCGTCAGCAGATCCGGAAGTTTGTCGCCATTGATGTCCACAGCAAAAATGAACCCTGTTGCGCCAAGTTCGAATTCCGGGTGAAAGCTCCACTTTTCGTTTCTCCGATCCAGCGGCGCTTCAAACCAGCCCTTGGGAGTAATGATATCCGTGCGTCCATCTCCATTGATGTCGCCCGCCCCGATGCCATGCCCATAGCTCTGTGGGCTGACTTCGTGATCGACCCATTTCGCGTCAGTTCCTTTCCCAACCAGTTCATACCACGCTAGGGCAGCTTTCGGGTTTCCGAATTGCGGCAGAAGCTGAAGTGGCTTTCCGGTGCCCAGGATGTCCACTGAGAACACAAACTCGACAGGAGAGTGGGATGCAATCACGGTTTCGCGCCACTCCTCGTTTTCCCGCGCCGGATGCCTCCACCATGTGAACGGCTTGGACCAATAGGACGAACTCACAATATCCGTCGATCCATCCCCGTCTACATCCACACCAATGTCGATGAGATTCTCAATGTAGAATGAGTTGTAGCCTACCTTACGGAATCGATGCTTGCTCCAACCAACGCCTTTCCTTCCTGCAAGATGGGCTCCTTGCTCATACCAATTTTCGCTCGAAACAATGTCTAGACGCCCATCTCCGTTTACATCCACAACAGCGCAACTTTCACTCAATGACCCCAGATCAATGGCGTGTTTCCGGAACAGGATTTCATCCGAATTCAACACCCCTCCTCGATTCTTGGACAAGATGATCGACGGAAGTAGGACGAACAGAAGAATTCCTCCCGTCAGGAAGGTATGGCGTCTCGCAATCCCCGATGCGAGTTTGAACGGGAAAGCGAACATCTCTCTGCCTCCTGTGTTTCTGATTGGTCTGGTCAACAATACAATATGGAATTGGCTCGTTATTTTAAGCCTTGAGGTTGCGCTTCTTGACTTCGTCTGCAATGAAATGGGCAGTTCTAACTGCTAGGCCCATGATGGTCAGGGTAGGGTTTTTCTCGTTATAGGTCGTGAAGGCGCTTCCACCCACGACAAATAGGTTGTTGACCTCGTGAGCTTGGCAGCATGAATTCAGGACAGAGGTCCGCTTATCCTTTCCCATGCGCACTGTGCCTGCCTCATGGCTCCCAAATCCCGCAGGCGCCTTTGTTGTGTCGATAATTGTCTTCGCACCAGCTTCGTGCAGGATCTCATGAGCCTTTTCTACAATGTCCTTCCACAGAGCCACGTCGTTTTCGCAGAAACGAAAGTGAAGGACGGGAATAGGAATCCCGTAAGCGTCGACCTTGTTACGATCAACAGTGACCCGATTCTCGGGTCTAGCCATCGCTTTGCCCCAGCCACCCATTTGTACGAAACCTGGCTGAAGTTCTCGCACTTGCGTCTTGAATGACTCACCGAATCCTTTGAGCGACTTCGCGTGGTGAGGAAACATGAAACCTGCGTAGTTCAGCTGGTAGTGGAATCCCCCTACGTAATTCCTCCTCCTGTCCTGCAGGTGGTTAAATCGGGGAATATATGTGTGGTCGGTGGCACCATCGTTGTTGATGGGAGCAGATCCAGCCAAGTCTTCCAGATACCCGTTGACATTCGCCGCAACGTTACCATGAAGGTAACGACCCACCATGTCGTTTGAATTGGCAAGGCCGTTCGGAAATTGCGGAGATCGCGAGTTGAGCAATAAGCGCGCAGATTCAGGTGCTCCACAACAGATTGCAAACATCGATGCCTGAATCTCCTCCTCCTTGCGCGTGACGGTGTCTACTACCGAAACGCTTTTCACCTTGCCGTTCCGGTCCACCAAAAGTTCTCTGGCGACTTTGTTCTCAATGAGAGTGAAGTTTCCAGTTTTGAATGCTTTTGGAAACATTGACACGGGTACGCTGAAGATCGCGCCTACATCGCATCCTTCCATGCAACGTCCGCAGTAGTGGCACGCCGGACGGTCATCGTAGGGCTTGGTAAGCACAGCTTTGCGAGCTGGAATCATGGACAAGCCAAGCCGCGTGCAGGCGCGCTTCACGATCTCCTCACAGCATCTTGGTTTGAGTGGTGGGAGGAATTCGCCATCGGGAATGATGTCCAGGTTCTCCCGCGAGCCAGTCACGCCGATCATACGTTCGACATGAGAATACGCCGGTGCCAGTTCCTGATAGGTCAGTGGCCAGTCCTCCTCGACACCCTCGAGACTGCGATCCTTGAAGTCTCGCTCTGCAAAACGCAAACACACCGCGTTCCAGTGGATGCTTCTTCCACCGACGGCACGAATGCGATCAACGCGAATATTGTCGCTGTCTTCGTATCGGATTGCTTCGCTGACTTCCTTCGGATAGGCAGGCGGAGGCGTACCGGGCTTCCGAGTTCCACGATAGGGAAACTGTGAAGGCCAAGCGTGAAAATGGAAGTCCTCGGGTTTCATAGTACGACCCGCCTCGACAAGGACTACCTTCGCCCCAGCTTCCGCAAGTTCCTTGGACAAGATTCCACCAGCAGGCCCAGATCCGATCACACACACGTCAAACATTATGGAACCTCCCTCGATGTCAGACATGCTCAACAGTTTGTTTGACTGCCTCACCTGTCTTTGAGTGACCTGTGCTTTTCGTGAGTGCATCCAGGAAACTCTGCTAGGACTTGATTGCCCTCGTATTGAAGGTCTTGATGGATCCCAATTTCTGAAAGGTAGTATCCCTCCACAGTGGCCTGTTTCAATGCCACAAAAAATCGCTCTTCAAGAGTCTCGGGGTGATCCTCGTTTTGGCTGATTTCCGTTAAGAGCTTTATCTGCTGCGCTGGTCCACAATCCGCGAAGGGTTTTCCCCACTTGAGCTTTGCCATCCTGTCGATAGCAGCAATGCCATCAATCCAAAGCTTCTGAATCACGTGGTTCGAAACGGATACCGTCTCGTTAACGAATTCGTCGACACGGGCTGCTTTTGCGCCAGGTGAATGAGCGTCGGTTGGAATTATGATTTCCGAAAGAGCTTCAATTGTGTTCATCTGATGTTTGTCGAAGAAACCCGACGTCGGAGATGAAGGTAAGTCCTTCGCCTTGTCACTCAGATGAACGTGCAATGCATTCAGGCCCATGGCTGGGAGCGGCTTCGCTTCCGCGGCACATGCGGAAGCGACTATCATCTTCAGGAGTTTTCGGCGGGGCATCTTCGAGGATATGCCCTTTTGGTTCATCTCAAAACCTCCTCCCTGCTCATGAGTTAAATTGTCTCGGTCGCGTCGTGATGCCCAGAATTTGCCTAGTGACTCACTTAGCTCGATGAGCAAGTTCAATATTTGGCGAATCTATAGAGGGTTTTGATACCCTGTCAAGCAGATTTGCAAGAATGGGCAAAAGCTCAGCGTAGATTTCGAATCCCAACGGCTGTCTCCAAAATTGACATTTGGAATCGGGTCACTTATACACTCACCAAGACCAAACCATCTCATAACTGAGGAGGAGAAATCGGCTCAATGAGCAGTGCCACTGACCACAATCGACTTCTGGTGAAAATCGCGCGGTTGTACTACGAGCATGACATGACCCAAGGCGAAATTGGCAAGCGGCTGCGCCTGTCAAGACAGAAAGTTCAGCGGCTTGTCCATCAAGCCCGAGATAAGGGGGTAGTCCGCATCACCATACGACCTGTCATGGGTATTTTTTCCGATCTTGAGCGCGGTCTAGAGGAAGAGTTCGGGCTTCGAGAAGCGGTCGTGGTCGAGACCAGCGCCGGCGATAGTCAGGTCATGGTAGCAAGTGAGGTAGGGGTCGGCGCTGCCGACTATCTTATTCGCGTCGTACAGCCTCACGACCGAATTGTTCTCAGTTGGGGCGGATCGCTTTTAGGCATGGTGAACACCTTGTCGCACCATTCCTCCATGGATCTGAAGCATGTCACGGTGATCCAAGGCTTGGGCGGTCTAGCCGATCCGAACAATGAGATCCATGCAGCTGACTTGACCAGGCGGCTTAGCAGAACTCTCGGCGGAAGAGCGCTACTGCTCCCAGCCCCTGGGGTTGCGGGAAACCGAAAGGCGCGCGAAGCTCATTGTGGGGACCCGCATGTAGCCCGAGTTCTTCAAAAGGCTCGTGAAGCAAACCTGGCCTTTATGGGGATCGGGGCACCCCGGCCGGATTCAATCCTGGTCCAAGAGGGAAATATTGTGACTTGGCAGGAATTAGCAGTCCTCAAACGGCTTGGCGCTGTTGGTGACATCAATCTTCGCTACTTTAACGACAAAGGCAAGAAGGTGCCATCTGATCTAGATGATCGTGTCATCGGGCTAACTCTGGAAGAGATCGCCAAAATTGATCACGTCGTTGGCGTGGCCGGGGGCACGGAAAAATTCGCCGCGATCCGTGCGGCGCTAATTGGAAAGCTCGTTGATGTCTTAGTTACGGATCACATGACTGCGCAAAAGTTGCTCCAGACTGAGAATTCCCTGCAAATACCCTTCGCGCACCCTTCGAGAAAGACTTCAAAGATCTAGTCAGATCCACCTGACGTCGAAAAGCATTCGGCCCCATGTCTGCGTTGCATTGCAATATTGCTTGACAGTGAGCAATTGCTCAACTAGGTTGATGAAACCCTGGCGCTTCACAAGTATCGCCGCCGTAGGCGGTTTCTCGACTCCTTGTGATTCGTTTGGGATACAAGGTAATCGCCATGCTAGAAAAAACGATTGCCGTGATGGCGACGTTGGATACCAAAGGGGTTGAAGCCGAATTTGTGGCCGATCAGATTCGGCAGCTTGGGCACGAGGCGCTCCTCGTCGACACAGGTGTTGTCAGTATCCCGGCGACCAAAGCAGCGGTTACGCGTGAAGAGGTTGCCCTGGCTGGAGGCGTGCCGCTGGCAGAGCTTCTGACGAGTCCCTCGCGTGAAAGATGTGCGCCAGTCATGGCTGCGGGCGCTACGGCGATTGTGACGCGACTGGTTGCCGACGGGAAGATTCACGGCATCGTTTCATTGGGAGGGACGCAAGGGACCACTCTGAGCACGAAAGTAATGCGTGCTTTGCCGTACGGCCTCCCCAAAGTCATGGTATCGACGATTGCTTCAGGGAACGTGGCTCCCTGGGTAGATATCAAAGACATCACCATGATGTTTTCCGTCGCCGATATTCTCGGACTGAACCCCCTGACGAGAAAGATCCTAGCCAATGCGGCGGGAGCCGTTTGCGGTATGGCCTGTGTCAGAGAGCAACTGCAACCCGGCAGCAGGCCTCTGGTTGCAGTAACCACAGTGGGAATCACCACTCAAGGCGCAATGAGAGCAGTGAAAATTTTGGAAGACGCCGGATATGAAACGATCGTGTTCCACGCGATTGGCCCCGGAGGGCGCGCCATGGAACAGCTGATGAAGGAAAAGATCATCGGCGCGGTTCTCGACTACTCCACGATCGAAGTCTCCAATGAGATGTATCACGCACTGTTGGCTGGAGGTCCGGAGCGTCTAACTACGGCCGGGAAGCTTGGACTGCCGCAGGTAATCTGTCCAGGCGCGATTGAAGTATTGGTGTTCAATGAGCCGGAAACGGTGCCACTGGCTTATCGAGACCGCACCCTGATACGCCACAGCCCTCAAATTACGGATGTGCGTCTGGACAAGACAGAAATGGCGGAAGTTGGCAGAGAGGTCGCCCGCCGCTTGCAACATACCACGGAGTCCGCCGCCTTTCTGGTTCCGACCGCCGGATACGATAGCTATTCGGTGAAAGGTCAAGGATTCTACGACCCTGAGGCGGATGATGCCTTCCTGTTGGAGTTGAAGGCTAACGTTCCTGACAGCATTCGCATCATCGAACGTGATACTCACATAGAGGATCCAGCTTTTGCGACTGAAGCTGCCCAGTTGTTGATCTCGTTGATAGAAAACAAAGAAGGAAAAAGGGCGCGCGACTAGCATGGCAAAACGCTACCCACGTCAAGAGTTTCTCGACCGGCTTCGCAACGAAATCAAACGAGGCAAACCCCTAGTCATGACGGGAGCCGGCAATGGCATTGCAGCAAAATTCATCGAGCAAGGCGGCGTCGACATCCTTGGAATCTACAACACCGGCTATTTCCGAATGCAGGGATATGGCTCTCTGGCAGGTATGTTGCCGATGGCTGACGCAAACGAACTGGTATTCCAGGCAGCGCGTAAAGAGATTCTGCCTCAAGTCAAGTCAGTCCCGGTGATCGCCGGCATCAACGGAGTGGATGTGCTCAGAGACATGCCCTTGTTCCTGCAAGACTTCAAGCGGATCGGGCTCTCCGGAGTCCACAATTTCCCGACGGTCTCGTGGTTCGATGGTGAGTTCCGCAAGACTCTGGAAGGAACAGGCCTGGGCTATGAGAAAGAGATTGAAATGCTTTGCCAAGCGCGGGACCTGGATTTGCTGACCATTGGATATGCGTTTAATGAAGAAGACACGAAAGTTCTGATGACGAAAGCAGATCCAGACATCTTTATTTTTCACGCGGGAATCACGCGCGGGGGCACGACTGGTTACGCGGGAGGCTCCTCCCTCGAGGAAATGGCTCAGCGGAGTCAACACCACTTCGAGATTGCAAAGAAAATCCGGTCCGATGTCATCCTACTAGCCCACGGTGCGGCTCTGGTCAATCCTGAGGATGCCCAGTATCTCTATCGGGAGACAGACTGTCATGGAGTACAACTGGGTTCGAGCATTGAACGAATAGCCATCGAAGAACCGCTCAAGAATCGGGCGGCTCTATTCAAGGCAGCCGTGCTTCGGAGGAAGCCAAACGCCTAAGTATGAACATCGGGCGCTTTGGAGAACCTGAGAAACCCTCCAGTCTCTTGATCAAAACGATCCCTCCTGAGGACAGAAGATGGCTTTGGAGCCGTTCAATGAATTGATGAGCAGAGCTAGGAAAGGCGACTATGCGGTGGGTTATTTTGAGAGCTGGAACCTCGAATCCCTTCAAGCCGTAGCCGATGCCGCAGAATCCATGCGATCCCCAGTCATTTTGGGTTTCAGTGGGATTTACTTGCCTCATCCTTCCCGTACCTTACAAGAGAAGTTGAGTATTTACGCAGCGTTGGGACTTGAGACCTGCAGGAGTCTCTCCGTTCCCTGCTGCCTATTGTTTAATGAATCACCGCACCTGGATTGGGTCAATAAAGCAATCGATCTCGGATTCAGCCCGGTGATGTATACGGACGAAAAGATCGGCTTCGAAGAGCAATCCGCTCGAGTCCGAGGAATCGTTGAAAAGGCCCATCCAAAAGGTGTTGCGGTCGAAGGTGAAATCACCTCTTTGCCAGGGGTGGGGGGTGAACTCTCGGTGGCCCCGCAAGAGAATTGTCTCGATGATCCCGAAATCGCCCGCACTTTTGTCGAGAGTACCGGCGTCGATGCATTCGCCGTGAACATCGGTCAGGCTCACTTGCATGGACGCAGCGAAGTTCAACTCAACCTTCCGCGTTTGAGTGAGCTGCGAGAAAGGATTTCTGTTCCGCTGGTGCTTCACGGTGCGACATCGATCTCACAGACAGATCTCAAGAATGCGATCCGGTTGGGAGTGAGAAAAATCAACGTTGGCAGCGTGCTGAAGCGATCCTTTTTTGAAGCCATGCGCAGCGCCTCGTCAAAAGTTACCGAGCCTTACAACCCATATGAAGTGGTCGGCGCGGGTTTCGACAAGGATGTCCTCGCGTGCGGACGAATCGCCATGCAACAAAAGATCGAGGAACTGATCAGCGTTTTCGGCAGCGCTGGACGAGCATAGAGGGCAGCATGATCTCGAAAGTCGTCGTTCCGAACTTAGGCGCTACTGGCACTGATGTCACGCTGGTTTCGTGGCTGGTGAAGACAGGCGATTACGTGAAAGCCGGGTCACCACTCTTCTCCGTATCGACAGACAAGGCTGAGATGGAAGTCGAGGCTTTCAAAGATGGATTTCTACGACAGATCCTGGCCGACCCCGGCTCGGTGGTCGAACTGGGCGAGGAAGTCGCGATCATCTCCGATTCCTTAGAAGAATCCCTGCCAATCGTTGTTCGCACAAGTCAGTCCTCAACCGCCAATCGACAAACCACGCAGCCGAAGGCCCAACGCGGTCAAGAGACGCTTCTTTCTTCGCATCGGACATCACCTTTCGCCGCCATTCAAAGCCCTCAAGACAACCTCCCACGGGCTGTGCCGGAGGCAAGGGGGGCCAAATGCATTTGGTGGACGCTGCCATCGGTGCGATGCCTTCCAATGCCATCGTTGGGGCCAATATTCCGATTGCGACTGGCGCTGCGTTAGGATTCAGGATGCGCGGGCTTGACCGCATCCCTGTGAGTTTCTTTGGAGACGGCACGACCAACATAGGTGCTTTCCACGAAGGAATCAACCTGGCCGCGATCAAAGATGCACCGGTGGTCTTTGTGTGTGAGAACAACTTGTACGCCGCTTCAACTCATGTGTCTTTGACCATGCGCATCTCCGAGATTGCGGAGCGAGCGAAGGCCTATGGAATCCCAGGTCGCTCTGTAGACGGAATGGATGTCATTGCAGTCTACGACTCGATGGCGGAAGCCGTTAACCGGGCACGTCAGGGAGGAGGTCCAACGCTTCTGGAGTATAAGACCTACCGGTATGCTGGCCACTCGCGAGGCGATCCTGGTGGATATCGCAAGAAAGATGAAGTTCAGAAGTGGCGACAGTACGATCCAATCTCGAGAGCTCGTAAATCGTTGATCGAAGCGTATCAGCAAAATGCTTCAGATCTTGATGACTTGGAGCAAGCGTGCCAAGAAGAGGTTGAGGAGGCCGTGAGATTTGCCCAGGTAAGTCCCGATCCAGCCACTGAAAGCTGTTTTGGCCCGGTCTACGCTGAAAGGGAACGGACTTGATGGGTAGCCGCAAGATGACCATGGTTGAGGCACTTCGAGATGCCATGCGTTTGGCAATGAGAGGCGACTCTTCGGTATTCATCCTCGGCGAGGACGTGGGCGTCTCTGGCGGATTCGGCGGCGGGTTCACTGTGACGCTGGGACTCTCCGATGACTTCGGGCATGAACGCGTCATGGACACGCCGATCTCCGAGACCGCAATTATCGGCGCAGCCGTGGGGGCAGCGATGACTGGAATGCGTCCGATTGCAGAAATGCAGTATGGCGATTTCGTGTTCTGTGGAATGGAGCAAGTCGTCAATCAGGCTGCGAAGATGCATTACATGAGCAACGGTCAGGTGAAGGTCCCAATGGTTCTTCGCCTTCCGGTCGGAGCAACCACACGAGGAGCCCAGCATGGGCAATCTACCGAAGCTTGGTTTATGCACACGCCAGGACTTAGGGTCGTTTGCCCATCGAATCCCTATGACGCAAAGGGATTGCTGCTAGCATCCATACGAGACGAGAATCCCGTGATCTTCATGGAGCATAAACTTCTCTACGGATCAAAGGGCAGTCGTAAGGAAAAAACTTCTCTGGATCCTTTAGCTGAAGTTCCGGAGGAGGACTTCGAAGTTCCCCTGGGTACGGTGGCTATCAAGCGCGAAGGACACGACGTCACTCTTTTGGCGAACATGCTCATGGTTCATCGTGCGCTGGAGGCGGCCGCCGAACTGGAACTCGAAGGAATTTCTGCCGAGGTGATCGACCTCCGTTGTCTTGCTCCTCTCGATATCGATACGATTCTGGAATCCGCAAAGAAGACGATGCGGGTTCTAATCGTTGAGGAAGATAACCTTACTGAGGGCTGGGGCGCAGAGGTCGCAGCCCGTCTGGCGCAGTCAGCCTTCTACTATCTGGACAAGCCGATCACTCGGGTCGCTGCACCTGACACGCCGCTGCCTTGTGCTGCTTCTTTGGAGCGCGCGTATGTCCCGAGCACCCAAAGAGTGATCGAGGAGGTGCGTCATTTGCTGTGACATTGAGGTATTCTCGAAGCAACGTCCGAACCGCAATGCCATACTTTCGGCACGACGATCTTCAATTCTATTTTGAGGAACATGGGAGCGGAAGGCCCTTCGTTTTTAGCCATGGTCTGGGAGGTCACCTCGATCGTTCTCTTGAACTAACCCATCGGCTGCCAAACATTCATCTCGTCGTCTACGATAACCGCGCGCACGGGCGGACTGGTCCGATTGGGAATCCAGACAAATTGACGTTTGAAGCGATGGCCAACGATATGGCAGCCCTGCTGGACTACCTACATCTTCCAAGAGCGTTCGTGGGAGGTGTTTCAATGGGTGCGGGAATCAGCCTCGCCTTC
>Ga0187893_10003132_pt1 | contig 34443 bp, 28 predicted proteins | sample MA1701074metaG_FD_139574 | JGI IMG/M metagenome (GOLD analysis project Ga0187893, IMG submission 139574) | White microbial mat communities from a basaltic lava cave in the Kipuka Kanohina Cave System on the Island of Hawaii, USA - MA170107-4 metaG ...
ACCGGTGGTCGACAAGGCCATCTGGGTATTCGAGAAGAACCTCGCAACCGCACGTAGGCTCGGCTATCAACATCCGTTCATCGAGCAGACCGAGGCCAAACTCAATGCCCTTCAAGCCATCTTGCTCGCCGGGGACACCAACTTCGGTCACCCGCATCCCCGATTCGCCCCCGAAGCATTGCCCGACGTTGCCCCGCCAGAATCTTCGCCAGATGGTGAAGCCATCCCCGCGGTCGACCGCAAATTGTTCGTTCCCTCGATGACGTCGCTTTGACGCGCCCTCACGAGCCCGGCAAAAACGAAACGTGATGGCTCGCGAGCGTGTGGCCTTCGGCCATCACGATTTGGTCACCCCAGCGCTCCACCCACAACACGTCGTCGGCGCCTGCTCGAAACAGGTAGGTCGCTGCACGCTGGCCGTCCGGGCGCGGGGATTGCCCGATGAACGCGGCGCTGGCTTGTCCTCGGCGATCGAGCGTGTACCTGGTGGTGCCACGCACGATGTGACGGGGTGGCTCGCCGAGCAGCCCGTGATCGCTGATGGGCGTGACGACATGCCAACGGTCCACTTCCGGGTTTCCAACCAACCATCGTTTGCGCAGGGTATCACCCATAATCACCACGATGGTTGCCGCCGAGCCTTCACGAAAATGTACGATGCCTTCGACAACGTAGTCTCCGTCGTCAGCGCGATCGCCTTCGACGAGCACGACGTCGCCGACGCGAAGTGTTGCGAGGCCAAGCTCCGGGGCATCGGCGGCGTCGAGCCGTCGTGGAACTACCGCCTGGACTCGCTGTTGCTGTGCGTGGATCCGCTCGGCCAGGACTGCGCGTACCCGCTTGCTCGCAGGATCGTCAGGAGGCGCGTTGTTGGACGCCGCGCCGAGCGCAAGCGGCCTCGCCTCACTGTCTTCGAGCGCCCGGGTTCCTTCGCCCCAGTCACGCAAGCGTCGGGCAGCGAGCACGCCGATCCAGAACGCACCCGCAATCGTGAGCGCGGCCAAAAGGGAAGCGACGGTCAACATGGCCGTGCCGAGGGCACGATCAAGGGGATAGCACGCGTTTCACGGTCCTGCCCGCTCGAGCGTTGCCCGGGTTGACCTGGGGGCGGGCCGCGGATACAACGCAGCGCGGTTGCGTCATGTGGGCGCGGTCGCTCACCAGGCCTATGGAAGCGTCTCCCTGGGATCCCGAAGGGGTAGAGGTCGTGCTCGGCCCCAACGGCACGCCGACCGACGAAGCATGCCTCGCGGGTCTCGATCTCAAGGCCTTGTACAAGCATCTGGTGGCTGCCCGCTGCCTGGACCTTCGCCTCGGCAAAATGAATGTGCCTGCCTGGGCCTCGAGCGCGGGCGAGGAAGCACCCATCGTGTTGGCCGGAGTGCTCGCCGAGCCGAGCGACTGGATCTATCCCGGCTGGCGTGACAGCCCTGGAGTCGTGGCCGTATCCGCGTTCGAGGACGTTGCCACTATGTTGGTGCAATCTGGACAGCGACCGTCGTCTGCGCTTCGCGTCATGCTTCCGAGCGATACGCTCGGCATGCATCTCGCCCTCGCAGCCGGACACGCCCATGCACAGAAACTGGATGGCCGCCGCGGTGTGACAATTGCCCTATTTGGTGAGGGGCTCACCACGACAGGGATCTTTCACGAGACGGTGGCCACCGCCGTGCAATGCGATGTTCCGCTGGTGCTCGTGTGCAAGAGCCAGTTGTGGCCCGATGCCGCGCCGGCCGAGGCCGGCTTGCTCGGAGACACGGTTTCAGAGCGCGCTCGCGCGTGTGGTCTCTGGTCGCGTCGTGTCGACGGGGCGGATGTCATCGCTGTCTATATGGCGCTCGCCAGTGCGCTGGAGCGGGCTCGCGATGGGCGAGGGCCAGGATTGGTCGAAGCCGTCGTGACGCAGCTCCATCGTGACGTTCCTGCCCATCGTGATCCCATCGAGCGCATGCGCCGACTGCTCGACCACAAAGGCCTGTGGACACAAACGTTTCAGGACGTCGTCGAAGCCGACATTCGTGCGCGGCTCGAAAAAGCCTTCACGCGGGCCGTGAATGCCCACGAGGAAGCACGCGCATGATGGTCGCCGAAGCGTTGGCCGAGCGGCTGGCCGAGCTCCTGCGAAGCGATCCTCGTCGTGTCGTGCTCGGCGAAGACGTGCGCGATGGCGGTATGCTCGGATTGTCGCGACGCATCGTCGCCGATGCAGCGTTGTGCGATCGCGCGCTCGCGACCCCGCTCGTCCCTGCGTCGTTGATCGCTCACGCGGCCGGGCTCGCGATCGGTGGTCATCCCGCGATCGTGTTGCTCCACAGTTCGTCGGCGTTGCTGGAGGGCATGGCAGCGCTTCGTGAAGCGGCGCGGATCCCTTGGCAATCGGCGGGTGCGCATGCGATGCCCCTGACGATCGTCGCACCCACAGGACCAGGGTTCGGCCTCGGCAGCGAACAGGCTGCGGTGCACGAAGCCGCGCTCGCGAGCGTTCCTGGCTTGCGCGTGGCGGTGGTGAGCTTGCCGGAGCAGGCCGTGTCCATGCTCGACGCCGCGGTCGATTTTACGCACGACAGCGAACCGGTCGTGCTGTTGTTGCCAAGATCGATCGTGTTGGCCGAACGAGACGAGCCCTTGCGGCACGAGCCCGTCACCCCGGTGGGGGTGGCACAGGTCGTGCGAGACGGCTCACGTGTCACGGTGCTTGCGTGGGGAGATACGGTCCTGCCAGCACTGGCCGCCGTACGAGAGCTCGGCGTCGATGCGAGCGTGGTCGACGTGCGGTCATTGGCTCCGATCGACGTGGATACCATCGTCAATGTCGCGCGTACGAGTGGACGCATCGTGATCGCGCACTCGGGTGGTCCCCGCCACGGGATCGGTGCCGAGCTCGCAGCCCTGCTCGCCGACCAGGTGATCCTCCACCTCGACGGCCCCATCGTGCGGATCACCGGAGCCGAACGTCCTTGCGCACCCGGTACCGAATCCCTGGCTACTCCATCCCAGCAACAGATTGCCGACGCGATCGAGCGCGTCGCCACGTATTGAGGTGTTCGCATGCTCGAATTCAAACTTCCCGCCATCGGTGAAGGCGTCGTCGAAGGAGAGATCGTCCGTTGGCTCAAGCAGGCGGGCGATACGGTGGCTCTCAACGAACCTCTCGTGGAAGTCATGACGGACAAGGCCACGGTGGAGATCCCGGCTCCGGTCGCAGGCGTCGTGACGGAGCTTCGGGCCGCAGAGGGAGACGTTTGTGCGGTCGGTCAGGTACTTGCAATACTCGGTGACGATCGAGCTACGCGAGCTTCGGTACCATCGCCAGCACCAGGAGTGAGTGCAGAGCTTGCCAGACCCGGCGGAGTGCTTGCGACACCAGCGGCACGGCAAGCCGCGCGCGAGCTCGGCGTGGATCTCGAGCACCTCGGCAGCAACCGCGGTCGCATCACCAAAGACGATGTGGTGCGAGCCGGTGCGCCGACTGCTTCGCCCACCAGCGCGGCTCATGGTCCCGGTTCAAACGGACGGGCTGTGCCCGGAGCTAGCGCCGCCGCACCGGATCGCGTTCAGGACGGCGACGAATTCGTGCCGTTTCGCGGCCTTCGCCGGCGCATCGCCGAAGGCATGACACGCGCCTATACCACCGCAGTTCACTACACCTACGTCGAGCAAGTCGACGTAAACCGTTTGGTAGAGCTTCGCAACCAAGCGAAACAAGCTGCTTCGGAAGAAGGTGTAGCGCTCACGTACCTTCCATTCATCGTCAAAGCGGTCGTGCATGCGCTGAAAAAATTTCCGATGGTCAACGCAGAGCTGGACGAGGCCAATGCCCGCATCGTGCTCAAAAAACACTACGACATCGGTATCGCCACCGCGACAGAAAATGGCCTCATGGTACCAGTCTTGCATGGTGCCGATCGCATGAGCTTACTCGACATCGCGCGGGAGACCGCTCGCGTAAGCGAAGCCGCGCGCAAGGGCACCGCCACCCTTCACGAGCTGACGGGCTCGACGTTCACGATCACGAGCTTGGGCACGATTGGAGGTGTATTGGCGACACCGATCTTGAACTACCCGGAGGTAGGGATCTTGGGTGTGCACGCGATTCGCAAGGTTCCTGTCGTGGACGAGCACGATCGCATCATCGTTGGCCAAATCATGAATCTTTCGATTTCCCTCGATCATCGCGTCGTGGATGGCTACGAGGGCGCCATGTTCTTGCAAGAAGTGCGGCGCTATCTCGAAGACCCCACGCTACTCTTGCTCGCTAGCATCTGACGCCGAACGCAGTCACGAGGACGACATGACTACCATCAAGAAGAAAGCCCTGATCATTGGGGCGGGAACCGGCGGATACCCATGTGCAATTCGCCTGGGGCAGCTCGGAGCGGACACGTTGCTCGTCGAGAAGGCCAAACCCGGGGGAGTGTGCCTCAACGTCGGCTGCATCCCCTCGAAGGCGCTCATCAGTGCGACCAAGCTGTACCACAAGGCCCTTCACGCGGACGGCATGGGGATTACGTTCGGCCCACCCAAGGTCGACATGAACAAGATGCAGAGCTGGAAAGCCGGCATCGTCAAAAAGCTCACCACGGGTGTACAGGGGCTCGTCAAAAGCAATGGTTCCGAATACCGCCAAGCGACTGCCGAGTTTCTCGAGCCACACGTGGTGAAGCTTTCGTATGGTGATGGCAAACCCGACGAAGTCGTCCAAGCGGAGCATATCGTCATTGCCACAGGATCACTTCCGCTCGAAATTCCCGGGTTCGAGTTCGATCACAAACGCATCCTCGATAGCACGAGTTGTCTCGACTTGGACTACATACCGAAGTCCATGGTGGTGATCGGAGGTGGATACATCGGCCTGGAGCTGGGCCAGACGTTCCAGAGGGTGGGCACCAAGCTCACCGTGCTCGAAGGGCTCGATCGAATTTTGGCGACCATGGATCCCGATCTCGGACAGCTCGTCGCCAAGCAAATCAAAGCTGACGGTGGGGCCATCGTCACCAAGGCCAAAGCGCTCGGCTGGCAGGAGAAACAGGGTCAGGCGGTGGTTCAGGCGGATGTCGATGGCAAGCCGCAGGAATTTTCGGCGGACGTCGTGCTCGTGTCGGTGGGTAGACGGCCAATCACGCAGGGGCTGGCCATCGAGCGAGCCGGCGTGAACCTCGATGCCAAGGGATTCATCCAAGTCGACGCGCGCTTGCAGACCAACGTGCCTGGCATCTATGCCGTTGGCGACGTCGTGGGCCAGCCAATGCTGGCACACAAGGCTTCTCACGAAGGCGAGATCGTGGCCGAGGTCATCGCAGGCAAAAAAACCGTGAACGATGCCAGAGTGATTCCGGCTGTCGTGTTCACCGAGCCGGAAATCGCCATCGCCGGACTCACCAAGGAAGAAGCGGAAGCTCAGGGACACGAAGTCGTGGTCGGAAAATTTCCATTTTCGGTGAGCGGCCGTGCGCTCGCCATCAACGAGACCACCGGTTTTGTCAAGGTCATTGCAGATGCCAAGGACGAACGTTTGCTCGGCATCCATATCGTCGGTCCCGAAGCGAGCGACCTCATCAGCGAGGCCGCTCTCGCGATCGAAATGGGTGCGTACGTGCCCGACGTGAGCCTTACGATTCATCCGCATCCGACCTTGGGCGAAGCCGTGATGGAGGCTGCCAAGCACGCTATCGGCGAAGCGATCCACATTCAGAACACCCGCAAACACTGATCATCTCCCATACGGGCGGCTGGCCGGCTGACCCGACGACCAGTTTTCACGACTGCCGAGGCGCGGGGCTGATTCGGCTCATTGGAATACGCGGGCGAGCTCTCGTCCCGGCACGACGATTGGAGTGCCGACCGCGGGCACCGAAAACGGCACGAACCCGTCGCGCTGCCATTGCAACCACACGAGCGTGGGATGCTCGAGAGGCACGGTAAACCGAAATCGCACGTTCGCGGGCCGGTCGTCGTCGGTCAGCTCGGTGATCGAGATCGTGACGTCGGACAGCTCGGCGATCGTCCCCAGCACGAACGGCTTGTTTTCCGCTCGTAAGCCTCGGTCCCAAAAATGTTCGAGAAAACCGCGATGGCAGCGAACGTCGACGGTGTGGGCGTCGATACGGCGAAGCTCGAGCTCCGCCGTACCTGGACTCAGGATCCGCACGTGTCGTGGCCGAGGTGTGTGTGTAGCGTCTCGGCCAGCGCCCATGTACACCGCGAATAGCTCCGTGGGTGGATTGACCAACACGACGGTCTTGTCCAAAATATCCTGTCCAGCCGGGATGCTGTGGTCGGCGCGTGTGAATCCAGGTGCGAAAAAATTGTTGGTTTGGGAACGTACCGGCAACCACATAAGGTTCATCAACAGGTGCGTATAGACGAAGAAAGCTGCCGCCACGCCCGCGAAAATTTTGGGCCAACGGCCGCGGTAGAGCCGATGCCTGTGGTCCACGAACGCTTCGCCGAACAGCGCCAGCAGTCCCAAGCCGCCCAAGCCGGTGAAGAACAACAGCCGGTCGCCCATGGGTCCCAGGCAAAAAGGTAGAGTCGAGAGCACCATGCCAAATGCGAAAAATCGGGCACAGGGGTGACTGCGAGTCAGCGGTCGGACTAAAAACGCGACCCACGTCAATCCGATGATGGCAAACATCAACATGATGTGTGTCAGGGCCGGATGAACGATGGCGTACATGTAGTACAACTCGGACCAGATACCCGCGAGCTGTGCATACAACAACATCATTAGGTTCGTTCCCAGGCGCTGCATCGCCATGATCGGCTCTGCGATCGGATTGAGATAAACGACCGCAGCGCGAGTTCCATAGTCTCCGATCATGTATGCCAACGACCAAGCGACCAGCACGGGAATGTAGTGCAGGGCGGCACGAATGCGTGCCCGTATCGATGCACTGTCGAGAAAAAGCCCGTGGGCGACGAGGTATGCGAGTGTGGCCAGTGCGGCCTCACCCGCCAAGAGTCCCACGCCGAGCAAACCTGGAGCGCACCAACGTCCATGCATCCAGGCATCACGACGCCAGGCATCGTGTGCAATCAGACATCCGAGCGAGAATACCAACGCGACCAGCGCATTGCGACTGGCCAGCCAACTCAGGGCGGGCCCATGGACGTCGTCGATGGCATAAAGCAATGTGGCTAAAGTGGCGACCCATGCGGGGATCGGTAGTCGATGATAGAACTGCGCAACGAGGGCCAGCGCCATCACGAACCAAAGTAACGTGTGCACGTGCATGAGTACGGGGGAATCTGGCCAAAGCGTGTAGTCCAGTACGTGTGTGGCAGCCGATAGCGGCCGAAAAAATGCCACCTTGGCGTTGGGATCGGTCCACCACGAATACAGGCCCTGATCGATGAGCGCCTTGCTGGCCTCCGGGTCGCGCGGTGCGAACACGAACAGATCGAACGGTCCTTCGGCCAAGCCGTGAATCGTGCGCTCCTCATGGAGTTGCGACTGGTGGATGTAGTCGTCACCTGCGAAGCCAGATCCCAGACACGGCAGAGACAACAGCACCCCCAACACGACCGCCCACCACTTTGCCGTTCGATGCGCGAGGCAACGTTGTAGCGCAGTGATACGAGCGTAAGCGGCGATCCGGAGATATTGCGCTCGCATGTTCGCGTCCTAGGATTCGTGTGTGGCAAGGTGTTCAGGCCGATCGACTTCGGATGAAAGAAAATCGTGTTCCTGTACCAAGAGCCAGGTCTATGGCGCGCGAGCATCGGCTTCCATTCACGAGACATCGATCGGCCGCCCAGAGATTTTTTTCACTGGTCGCGATACGTTTGTCCTGAAACGAAGTACATCGTTCTCGATTGTCCCTGGAACGCGTTCCTAGACCAGCCGTGCGTGCTTCAAAACACGATGTCGAGCACCTGGCCGGCGAGCGTGGGCGCCCAAGCATCGTCTCCTGCGTTGCAAAGCACGATCACCGCATCCCCTCGGTCCGTGAAATAGACGGCATGGTTGTTGTAGCTGAACGATCGACCTTCATGGAGCACGATGGGACGTCCCGCGCGATGTTCGGGTATGAGCCCGAACGCGTAGTAAGCGGACGAGTCGCCATCCAGGCTGCCGCTCGTCGTGATGAGATCGATCAACGCGGATCCGCCGACCATCGGATCAGTGAAATTGAGCGCCCATTTGGCCATATCCTCGGCCGAGGACCAAATGTTTTGGTCGCCGTGCGCCTTGAACGGAATGATGCTGAGCGTCGTATCCAGCCATTCGCCGCCACTCAGCTCGTATACTTTCGTGGCCCCGTTGGGCATGGACGAGGTCTCGTCGCGAACTTCCGTCCGGCGCATGTCGAGTGGGGTGAAGATGTGCTCCTGTGCGAACTCGCGTAGGCGTTTGCCGGCGCGAGCTCGCACGATTTCGGCCAGTAGCACGTAGTTCGTGTTGGAGTATGCCCACGCGCTTCCAGTCGCGAAATCGAGCTTTTGCGTGTCCAAGAAATCGATCACCTCTTGATTGGTGTGGGGATGAGAAAATAGGCCGATGAAGTATTCGCGCAGGCCACTCGTGTGGTACATGAGATGTCGTACACGGATGGTTTGCGCATAGTCTGGAAGACTCAGTAGATACGTCCCGATGGTCGCGTCCATGGCCACGACTCCATCGAGCACGAGCAAGCCGATGGAGGCCCCGGTGAATTGTTTGGACAGTGAAGCGAGATGGAATACCGACCGCGGCGTGATTGGTTTGCCGTCGTGTAGATTCTCGACACCATACCCCTGCATATATGCCGGTGCTCCGTCTTGCACGACGGCCACCGAGCAGCCAGGGGAATCTGGTTGGTCCCACGCGGAAAACACGTCGTCGATGTGAGCGATCACTCCGGGATCCAAGGTGGGGAGAGGCAGTGGTGGTTCCGATTCACCGGTCTCCGCGTCGGTGCCGTCCGCCCACGATGTGCCGGTCGGGTCGCTTTCTGGACTGCCAGCGGTGCCCGACCCACCGTCCGAGCCGGTATCCTCCGAGTCTTTGCTGGTCAGCGAGCTGCTGATCGGGCTGGTATCGACACTGCCCTGCGTCGCCGATGCATCGGTAGACTCGGTGGACCCCGTGCTTTCAGAGGCTGGCGTCGTGGCGCCAGTCTCCAGGGTAGGGTGATCTCGCTCCTCTGCGACACACCCCGTTGCACCGGAGAGCGCAAAGGCCCATCCGAGCCAGGAGCTGCTCACGGTGGCAGGACGCATATGCCGAGGTGTTCGAGCCCTGGAGTCAGCCCGACGAACTCCTCTGCGGCAATGCATTCCTCACCACTATCGGCACCATCACACGTGTTGGGAGCGTTGATGTCGCAATACGTCGTGCAACAGCCAGTGTTGTTGGTACTACAGCCGGCGACCAGGCCGGCGGTGATGCAGGTGAGCCCAGGATCACACGGGCCGGGCTCATAGGCGCAAGGATCTCCGCGTGCACCGTCCGGGCCCGATTTGTCGGGCACGCAGCCTCCGCCGGCCGCGAGGGATGCAAACGCGCACATCCAGCCAGTGGCTTGGCAGTCCTGGACCAAGAGATCACAGGGTTCGGTGCACCACGGTTCCGCGCCGCGATTCCAGATCGTGCAGTTTTGGTTGTTTTCACAGATCGGGTCCGACGGGGAGCCGGTACACAACGCGACGCAAGTGCCTTCGATAGCGTCTCCGGTGGTATTCCCGACGGTCATGCACTCGGCACCCTTGCGGCAATTGTCGACTCTGCCGCCTTCCGCCCACGCGCAGCTTTCGCCGACCTCCCTCGGATTCGCGTCGAGTGGCACGCAATAGTCTGCGTCGGTGAACCCATCCAAGTTCGTGTCCACCGGCTGGCATTTCTGGTCCTCGACGCAATCTTGCGCCCAGACGTCGCAGGTGAGATCTCCAGGTATGTCGGGATCTCCGATTAACCCGCCGTCGGCCATTCCTGCGGTGCTGCCGGTGTCACCGTCGGATGTTTGAGTGTCACCGTCGGATGTTTGGGTGGTTGAGGAGCTGTTCGTGGTGTTGCCCGTACCATCGTCGTTGGCTGTTTCACTACCGCCTGTGCTCCCGGTCGTTTCGCTTGTCGTGTCTCCGTCAACGGGTTTCGTGCAGGCGACACAAGCCAATAACGCGACACTCAGCACGGCTGTCCTGGCGTGGTCGTGTCTCGTTCTCGAACAATCTTGATGCGACATCTTGGTGGGACTCCCGACGCTCGTCTTACATGTCGTCCGGGGCAGGATCCTTCATGATGTCCGGGCTTCGCGGTGAGATCGACGCGCGGTTCACACGGAACTGGCCGTGCCTTACGAAGTCATGGGATCTCGCATGCGGGTGAGCTCGGTTTCCATGGCGTTGCGCACGAGCTTGCGTAGGGTGATTGCATCGTCGTCGGCTTCACGGGGCGAGATCGCAGGCAGGACATGGACGCGGACGTGAATCGTGCGGCCGTGGCGGAAGATCCAGCTGTTTCTGGGCAATGCGTCGTACGTGCCATCGATCACCACGGGAACGACATCGGCTTGGCTATCGACGGCGAGCACGAACGCACCGAGCTTGAAGCTGCGCAAGTTGCCGTCCAACGAGCGGGTGCCTTCGGGGAACATGGCCATGCTCGACCCACGTCGTAGCTGATCGAGGCAGCGATTCAGCATGTCGTCGCGGCTACGCGCATCCCCTCGCGTCACAGGCACGTAGTCGGCCATCTTCATCATCCACCCCAAGAACGGGATGTGAAACAACGTGGACTTGGCCACCCACTTGAAATGCTTTTTGATGGCATACATGACGAAGATGTCGGCCATGGATTGATGGTTTGCGATGATCACGTACGCGCGATGATCCTCGATGTTGTCTCGCCCTCGGACCGTGATGTCCCAAAATGGCGAGAGCGCCAGATAGTGATTGGCCCACACGATCGCGTACCAATGGGAAAACCGCCGTTGTGGATCGAAAGGCGATATCACCAGCCAGATCGGTACGACGAACAACCAAAACGCGATCAAGCTGACCACCAGATACGTCCAAAACAGTGCAGAAAGCACGACCTGCAGCGGGCGGATGCTTTGCCAATTGAAGTTGTCCGGATGTGGGGATTCCGTGGTCATCCTCGATCGCTGGACTTACGCGGATTGGCTGGGGCGCACCAGCCGATTCGTACATAGTGGCAGCCACAAGTACGCGAGCGCACCCAGGATCAAGGTCGTGCTCACGCCGAATGCCATCGAACAACCGAGCGCGAGGCCGCTAGCACACACACCGAACGCGCCATTGATGCCCCAGAGCCACGGACCGAGATCGGCCCGGTGCTCGCCACGAAGTCGTGTGACGAGGCGAAGCCCCAGCGGAAAAGCCAGACCCAAGCCGAGGGCAGGCGGACCGATCAGTGCGAGGCTGACCAGCACACGCGTAGCGATTCCGGACGATCCAGTGGCATGCATCGCGGGATTCAGCACGAGGCTGGCCACGAGCACGAGCAGCGCAGGTACGAGGGGAAACATGCGGGCGACCAAGGCTCGCTCTACCGGCACACGCGAGCTCGACATGCTGCCGATGCCGGTGAAAAAGATGATGCCAGCCAGCAACACTGCCAGTGCGAGCGTGGGGTGTCCGAGATACACGTTGAGGCGCGACAACAGGCCGATCTCCACCAACATGAATCCCACGCCAATCAATGCAAAGTAACCGCAGCTGGCACCGAGCTCGCCTGGCGCGTAACCATGGAGGTCGCGTCGCCGCGACCACAGCGGTATGACGATGGCTAGCACGGTCAAGAGCAGACTCACCAATGTCGCGTAGACGAGGGTTTGTGTGGCTTGCAGATTGCCCAAAAACGAGAGATCCATGCGATCGATTTCTTCCTCACGCGTCAGCCAGGTCCCCGGTTTGAGCATGTTGAAGAAGAACGGGCGATCATCGGTGGTGGGTGTGAGATCGAGCGGTTGGGATTGCGTCCACGCCCACATCGCGGCGCGCGAAGGTTGGTCAGCCAGAGCTGCCAATGTGGGGTTTTGCGGCCTCTTGCGTGGCGTGAGGATCATGTTGAGGCCCATGCGCACTGCGTGTTTTTGCATGAGGTCCAAGTCGTCGTTCGAGAACGGTTGCGGCGAAACCAATATCGTCGCGATGTTGCCGACTTGCAGCAAAATGATGTGATTGCGAGGCTCCTTGGCGCCCACCTCCCACAGCGTCTCCATCGCGAGCGCGAGCATTCGTGCGGTCTCGCCCGGCGAGTTGACCTTGTACCAGCGCGAAACCGTGAAGATGCCATCACTGTCGAGGCGTGACATGAACGTCTTCCAGCCCTCGACTGTATAAAGTCCATTTTCGGACAGGCTGTAGGCGCCAGCACCCGTCGATGCCCAGGTATCGATGAGCGACATCGTGATCACACGAAATTTGCGTTGCTCGCGAGCCATGTAGCTGCGTGCTTCGTCGGCCACGAGCTCCACACCGGGCAGTGTCGCGACGCCCGAGAATTCGGGCATGGTCTGGCGATGAAGATCCAAGATGAGGTCGTTGAGCTCGATGCCCAGCACGTGTTCGTGACCTGCCCGGATGGCTTCGAGCACGTCGCGTCCTCCCCCGACTCCGATGACCGCCGCGGGGCCGTTCGGTCGCAGCCGATGGGCGAACGCAGTCACGTCCCAGTCGAGGTACTCGTGCTGATCGGGGCCCGGCCCGAGCTCGACCATCATGGTGGCGGCAGCACCATCGATGCGAATTTCGCGTTGCTGGCGAGGGCCCATGATGTGCGGCGGCGTATTGCGTCCTGCGGCCCACAACACCGGAGCAGCGACCACCGTGTTTGCCACGGTCACCCGCGAATACGTGTTCCAATCCAGCCAGGAAAAATCACCGGGATTTTCACGGGTGCCCTTGGACCAGATCGGTCGTAGCGCGGGCGTCTCGGCCGTGGCGTTGGCCCAGGCGATCCACACCATCGTGAGCGTGACGATCGCAGGTCCAGCCCGCCTCCCTCCCGATGCCACCGCGAATGCAAGCGCCGCGGCTCCGGCCAATGCCGCCGCAACCGCGATCGCGCTCGCGGCATCCACCACTCCCAGGGTGGGGATCACGAGCACGCAACCCATGGCTGCACCTACCAGGTCGACACCATAGACTAGGCCCGGGGGCAGCCCGGCGCGCGTGAGTGCCAGAGTGAGCGCGATTCCGCTGAGCACGAATGGGATGATGAGGGGCCCGGCGAATGCGAGTAGCCCGAGAAAGCCCATCAAGTCGTTCACGGGGTAAAGGGGCATTGCCAACGCCAGCCCGATGCTGATGGGCGTCACGATGGCGAAGGCCAGCGTGGCTTGGGTCATGCGCTCGTTGACGCGTGTTTGCGGAAACGATTCGGGCCGCACGAACACCCACACCGCGCCCGCGGTCATGCCCAACATCGCCAACGAGATCACGAAAAACGCAAGATGATACCACGCAACCACGCTGGTCACACGCGTGAGCAGGATCTCCAGCATGAGGGTCGACAAGGCGACCAGGAACACACCGACGTAGGCGAAGCGCTGCACGGGTCGCACTTTATCGTAACTGGCATGAAGATGGAGACCGTACACCCTTCGCCGGGTGGGCGACGCTGTTGTGGCGCCGAGCTGCCGTTTGAGGTAGCACGGCGGGGAGGGGCCCATGACCGTCCTGCTTTTCGCCGTGCTTGGCTATGTGGCCGTGCAGCTCGGCATCGGCATATGGGTCGGCCGGCGTGTTCGCACCCAAGAGGATTATCTGCTGGGCGGGCGCAAGCTCGGACCCGCGCTTGCGACGTTCACGGTATTTGCCACTTGGTTCGGTGCGGAGGCGTGTCTCGGCGCCGCCGGGGCGATCTATCGCGACGGTTTGGCCGGTGCCACCGCCGATCCATTCGGATACGCACTGTGTCTGCTGCTCATGGGAGTCGTGTTTGCTGCGCCGCTTTGGGCCTCTCGCGTGATCACGCTGGCAGACCTTTTGCGCAAACGTTTTTCTCCAGCCGTGGAACGCTTGGCCGTGCTGTTGCTGGTGCCGTCGTCTCTTTTGTGGGCGGCTGCGCAAATCCGCGCGTTTGGTCAGGTGCTCTCGGCGTCTTCGCAGCTCGAAGTGTCATGGACCATGACGATCGCAGCCATCGTGGTGATTGCATATACGGCCACGGGCGGTCTGCTGGCCGACGCCATCACCGACGTCGTGCAAGGACTCGTGTTGATGCTCGGGTTGCTGTGGCTGTTTGCGGCGGTGATGAGCGACTCCGGAGGTGTGATTGTTGCTCTGTCGTCCGTCGACGCTACGCGGGTGGATCTCGTGCCCGACGACATGCCGTTGCTCACGATCATGGATCGATGGGCCATCCCCATCCTGGGATCCGTGGTCGCGCAGGAGCTGGTATCGCGGGTATGCGCCAGCCGTTCTGGTGCCGTTGCCCGCGGCGCCACGTTCACGGGCGCAGGCCTTTATCTCATCATGGGTCTCGTGCCGGTGATCCTGGGGCTGCTTGGTCCACAGTTGGTCCCGGGTCTGTTGGAGCCGGAGCAGCTCCTGCCTCGACTCGCCGAGCGGCAGCTCGGAAGCATCGGTTACGTGATGTTTGCGGGCGCGCTGGTGTCCGCGATCTTATCCACGGTCGATAGCGCTCTGCTTGCGGCAGGCGCTTATCTGTCACAAAACCTGTTGTTCCGGCTCATCCCCGAGCAACGTGCCGCCACGAAGGTTGCGATGTCTCGCGCATGTGTCATCACCTGCGGCGTGATTGCCTACGTGCTGGCGCTGCGTTCCGACGACATCAGGAGCCTCGTGGTCGAGGCCTCGGGATTCGCCAGCGCGGGCGTGTTCGTGGTCGTATCGTTCGCGTTGTTTTCACAGCGCAACAATGCCGTGGCGGCCGGAGCGGCATTGGTCACCGGTGCGGTGCTCGGTTGGGCGACCAGCCATGTCGTGGCAATGCTGGTCTCGCTCGCGGTGTTCTTGCTCGCCGACGAGCTCTCGCGTCGGCGTCAACGTTGACATGTCGCGAGGCATCGGTCCGTGGCTCCGCGGCACTGGAGCACGCACGTGTGCACGTCCCCAGGGGTGGCCTCGCTTCCGTGACACGTACGCTCGCAACGACTGGTGTGGTCGAGGCATGTGTTCGTGCACTGCACCTGCGGGCGATCATGAACGGGTGGTATCTGCGTCGTGGGTGGGGTCCAGGTCGTGCTGGCGCACTGCAACAAGCACGTCGCGCGATCGGTCGGCGTCCAGTCGCCAGCAAAGCAGCTGGTTTGACACGCCACGAGGCGTTGCCACATGTCGGATGGCACCGGCCGGGTCACGGGTGTCGTGGTGGTGGTCGTCGTCGGAGGCTCGCTCCACAGTACCGTGCGTTTGCGGGGAAGCTCGGTCACTTGCTGATCACCGCGGCACTGCAGCTTGCACGTCGCGACATCCGTCGCTTGTTGGGCCCGAACATCGCAGGAACTTTCGCAGATCGCGATCTCGGCTGGAGACGAGCGCGTGGTCGTCGTGGTCGTTTCGGGAGGTGCCTGCCAAATCGAAGCGCCAAACACCACCGCGACCGAGCTCGTTCGAGCGTCGCCACGCCAACCATACCTCCGGCCCGATCGCCTCATGACGCTACTGTAGCATGCGATGCGCTCTTGGCCCACATCGGACCGCCTCGGGCGCGTGCGATTGCACTACGTTCTGGTAGTTTTCAGGCATGAAATTTTCTGTCTATTTTCGCGCACCATTGTTAGGGGCCCTCGCAGGAGGGGTGTTCGTGTTTTCCTCGACAGCCCGTGCCGGCGTCGCAGAATGTGGAGGCATTCGCCTGGAAGACGCCGTGACTTGCGAAATTCGGGGCGAGCTGGAATGCACCGGCGGTTGTGAGCACCTCGGCGTGTACGAGAAGGCGTGCGCGACCAAACTCCACAAAGTATGTCGTGATACCTGCACGCTCGATCCCGAGCCCACGTGTACCGATTCATGCACCGAATCATGTACACGTGATTGCGACGCCGGCGTCAATGTGATCTGCATTCACAATTGCTTTGGTGAATGTTCAGGTGCATGCCTCGTTAGCTGCGAGGGTGCGGCCGATCATGCTCAATGTCAGGCCTCGTGCGAAGCGACGTGCGACGGTGAGTGTGACATCAAGTGTGCACCCGTCGTGGACGGTAGCTGCTACACGCACTGCATCGAATGTTGCGGCGGATCGTGTACGGCACAGGCCAACATGGACTGCCAGACGACCTGCCAGGACCAGGAGTTCCGAGACTGCGAATACGAGCTCGAAGCCGAATGCAGCGGTTCGTGCTCCGGCGAAGGTGCGCTATTCTGCGACGGCAAATACGTATTGTCTGGCTCCGAGATTCCGGGTTGCGTTTCGGCCTTGCTGGCCAAGGGCATTTCGACCGACGATCTCCGTGTCGATCTCGACACCGATGTGGTCCACGACGTCAGGGAAGGATTTTGCTCGGTCGATGGCTCGGCAGCGCCACGAAAAAGCATGCTCGCCATGGTTGCGATGATGCTGGTGGCCGGTTCGTTTCGCCGTGTGCGCCGTAGTTCCTAGCAGCCCCCGATAACACTATCCTGGCTGTTCGTAGGTGGGACGCTACGCCAGCGCTGGTGCGCGCTTGAACGTAAACGCGAGCTCGTCATTTTGGCCGACGTCGACCTTGACCGAGCCACCGTGCTCCAACTTGCCGAACAAGATCTCATCGACAAGCTTGGCCTTGATCGCGTCGTCGACCAGGCGCGCCATGGGCCGCGCACCGTAGAGCTTGTCGTAGCCCCTGCGGGCCACCCAGGCCCGTGCAGCCTCGGTGAACGTGATGTTGACGTCGCGGTCAGTGAGCTGGATTTCGACCTCCGTGAGCATTTTGTCCGCGACTTTGCGAATGATCTCGTTGCTCAAACCCGAAAACATGACGATTTTGTCGAGGCGGTTGCGAAACTCCGGACTGAACGCACGCTCGAGCGCGGCTTTGGCCCCTGACATCTCGATGCTGTCTTCGGCAAAGCCAACACGCCTGGTCGTCAGCTCATGTGCGCCGGCATTGCTCGTCATGATGAGAATGACATTGCGAAAATCGGTTTTTCGTCCGGTCGTATCGGTGAGCGTGGCGTTGTCCATGACCTGAAGGAGAATCGAGAAAACGTCGGGATGTGCTTTTTCGATCTCGTCGAGCACGACCACGCTGTGTGGCTGTTTGGCAATGGCGTCGGTGAGCAGCCCACCCTGATCGAACCCCACGTATCCCGGCGGCGCGCCGATCAGCCGGCTCACACTGTGCTTTTCCATGTATTCACTCATATCGAAGCGAATGAGCGGAAGGCCCAACAAACGTGCGAGTTGCTTGGCGAGCTCGGTCTTGCCCACGCCGGTCGGTCCGGCGAACATGAACGAACCAATCGGCTTGTCGGGACGATTCAAGCCTGCACGAGCACGTTTGATCGCTTGGGTAACGGTAGCGACCGCGTCATCTTGGCCAAACAGGACGTGGGTAAGCCCCTCACCGAGATCCTGCAACACGCGGCGATCGGACGTGGAGACACTCTTGGGGGGGATCCTGGCCATGCGAGCAATGACCGCTTCGATGTCGGACAGCCCAATCGCAATATTCTCGGAATCCGAATTGTTGCCGATTTCGAGCGTTGGCTCGGCGATTGGAGCGGCGAGTCTGGTCGCGGCGCCCGTTTCATCGACCACATCGATGGCGCTGTCGGGGAGATGACGGTCACGCAGGTGTTTGTGCGCGAGTTCGGCTGCGGCGGTAATGGCCTCCGGGCTGTAGCGAACTCGATGGTGCTGCTCGTACATCGGTTGTAGGCCGCGCAGGATCAACACGGTCTCGTCGACCGAGGGTTCCAAGATGTCGATTTTTTGGAAGCGTCGAGCAAGCGCTGGATCGCGCTCGAACGAAGCCTTGTACTCCTTATAGGTCGTCGACCCGATGCAGCGCAGATCGCCAGCGGCCAGTGCTGGTTTGAGCAGATTGCTGGCGTCCATGGTGCCACCAGAGGTTGCACCTGCACCGACTACCGTATGGATCTCGTCGATGAAGAGCACGGCGTCGGGATCCGAGGTGATCGCGCTGATGACTGCCTTCATGCGCTCCTCGAACTGTCCACGGAATTTCGTGCCTGCCAACAACGCACCCATATCGAGCGCGTAGATACGGGCACCTGCGAGCGCTCGCGGGACGCTACCTTCGTGCACCCGAAGGGCAAGCCCTTCGACGATCGCGGTCTTACCCACACCTGGCTCGCCGACCAGTACCGGGTTGTTCTTACGGCGCCGGCAAAGCACTTGGACCACCCGCATGAGCTCATCGTTGCGCCCAACCAGCGGCTCGATGCGACCGGCAGCCGCGCGGGCACTGAGATCGACCGCGTAGGCAGTCAGTGGATCGTCCGCAACGTCTCCTGGATCGGGGTCGTCATGTCCGCCATGACCGGAAGGCGATGGCGGCGCTCGACGTACGAGCGGCCCCCCCTGGGATCCCTTGCCAATGCCATGGGAGATGTAGAGCGTGACGTCGCGGCGATGGATACCGTACTTTTGCAGCAGGTACACCGAGAAGCTTTCCGGTTCGGCATAAAGTGCGACCAGCAGATTCGCGCCGGTCACTTCACGTTTGCCGGCGCTTTGCACGTGCAACAAAGCGCGTTGTAGTACGCGACTGACTCCAACGGTTTGGTGCACGCCGGAGTTGGACGAATCCTGCGGAAGCTCCTCAACGTTTTCGTTCAAAAATTCGTTGAGCTCCCCCCGCAGGACCGCCAAGTCCGCACCGCAGCCGATGAGCACTCGCTGGGCGCTGTTGTCGTCGAGCAGCGCAAGCAGCAAGTGCTCCAGCGTGACGAACTCGTGTCGCCGTCGTTGGGTGTCCTCGATGGCCGAGTTCAAAGTATGACGCAGCTCAGCGCTCAGCATCGGGATCGTCCTCGGGTTCCAGTGATGACATCAGCGGAACTTCGTGCTTGCGTGCGAGGATGTGCACTTGCGCAACCTTCGTCTCGGCGATTTCGTGGGTGTACACGCCTGCCACGCCGACTCCGCTATTGTGAACATGCAGCATGATTTGGGTCGCGTCACCTTCGCTCTTGTGAAAAACGGCTTGCAGGAGGCGGACCACAAAATCCATCGGTGTATAGTCGTCATTGTGTAGTAGCACGCGGAACATCCTGGGTCGCGTCACCTTGCGCTCGTCGCGAGCCTCGAGGACGACGCCGCGTTCTGGATGCTGGTTGCGTCGCGTGGAGGACATGGCCTGAAGCCTAGTGTAGCCACGGCGACGGCGTGCTTGGTACGATCGTCACCCTGCACAAGGTGACGTCCATCGCGAGCGTGGACCCCGCCACGTGGAATGCGTTGGGGCACGGGGGAAGTCCGTTCTTGGAACACGGGTTTCTTTTGGCGCTCGAGCGCTCCGGTTCCGTGGGCCCAGGGTCGGGTTGGGAGCCCCACTATCTCCTGGCGGAGCAAAGCGCACACGGCGCAAAGCCGGCGATGGTCGGTGGGGTGGCGTGCTACGTCAAGCATCACAGCTACGGCGAATATATCTTTGACTGGGGATGGGCGCGTGCGAGTGCACGTGCGGGAATTTCGTACTACCCGAAGCTCGTCGTCGCGGTTCCGATGACGCCCGCTACGGGTGCTCGGATCCTGCTCGCACGCGACGTCGATGTTGCAACCACGACGAGCGCGCTGGTCGAGGCGGTCAGAGCTCTCGCGGCTGGCGAAAATTGCTCTTCGATTCACTGGCTGTTCGTTACTCCAAACGAGCAACACGTGTTGCAGGGGTTCGGCTTCTTGCCCCGAACGACCTTCCAGTATCACTGGAGAAACCACGCATACTCCAGCTTCGAAGCGTTCTTGGCTCGCATGGTGTCGCGGCACCGCAAGCAGATTCGCAAGGAACGCACCAAGGCACGCGAATCAGTCGACGAGATCCGCATGCTCGTCGGCGCACAGATCGAGCGCGACCACGTGCTCGCCATCGATCGCTTCTATCGCCATACGAGCGAGCGACATGGCGCGATCGACTATCTGCGCCCGGGGTTCTTCGAACGGCTTTACGAACTGCTCGGCGACCGGTTGCGCATCGCTGCCGCGTTTCGCCGCGACGAAATGGTCGCCGGCGCACTGTTTCTCGGCACCGAACAGGCACTTTACGGTCGCTACTGGGGAGCATGTGAGGACATTCCGTTTCTTCACTTCGAGCTCGCCTATTACATGGGCATCGAACATGCCATCGAGCGCGGAATTCCGCGATTCGAGGCCGGCGCGCAGGGCGAGCACAAGTTACCACGTGGGTTCTTGCCGACCGCGACCTACAGCAATCACTGGATCCGCGACCCACGTCTCGCCGACGCTGTCGAACGTGCGCTTGTCGAGGAACGACGCGAGGTCGAAGGCTACATGCTTGCGCTCGAGCAGCTGTCCCCATACAAGCGCGACGGCGAAGATTGAACTCGCGCAAAGTCGGGTTCTCCGGGTAGGTTTCCGGCTGCGCGATGCTGTTCCCCAGCTTCGACTTTCTCCTGTTCTTGATCCCGGTGCTGCTCGTGCACTGGGCGCTTTGCCATCGGCCGAAGGCATGGGTGCTGTTTCTCTTGGCCACGAGCTATTTTTTCTATGTCGGCGGTCCCAAGCTCGATCCACCCCAGCCACCTTGGTACTACGTCGGGTTGTTGGTGTTTTCGACCTTGCTGGACTACGTGTGTTCGCAGCAGATCCACGCACAGCGATCGCGGCTCGAACACCCGGATGTCGGTGTGGTCTACCGCGCGCGTCGCATTCGCAATGCGTGGCTTGGTACCAGCTTGGTCGGCAACTTGGGCCTGCTCGGCTACTACAAATACACCAACTTTCTCTTGCAGGCGTTTTCGGACATTGCACGCTCGTTTGGTCTCGAGTTCGTGGTTCCTCACTTGCACATCTTGCTTCCCATCGGGATCAGCTTTTACACGTTCCAGACGCTCAGCTATACCATCGATGTCTGGCGTGGCGAGCTCACGCCGGAGCCATCGTTGTCCAAGTTCGCGCTGTTCGTCGTGTTTTTCCCGCAGCTGGTCGCGGGACCCATCGTACGCGCGCGCGAATTCCTTCCTCAGCTCCATACCCGGCTGAATCTCTCGCCGGCGGCCATGCAAGACGGACTGTTTCGCATCTTCAAGGGACTCGTGAAAAAAGTCGTCCTCGGGGACTGGATCGCTGCGCAGTTCACGGACCGCGTGTTCGATGCTCCCGAGACCTACACGTCGTTGGAAATTCTGCTGGCCCTCTACGCGTTCACCGTGCAGCTCTACGCGGATTTCTCGGGCTATTCCGACATTGCGATCGGCGTGGCTCGTCTGATGGGCTTTCGCCTGCCCGAGAACTTCGACCGACCATACCAGTCGCGCAACGTGGGCGAGTTCTGGCGACGCTGGCACATGACGCTGTCGACCTGGCTGCGCGACTATGTGTTTTTTCCGCTCGGAGGCAGTCGAGGTTCGCACGTTCGCACGTATTTCAACTTGTGGACGACCATGATTCTCGTGGGCATGTGGCACGGTGCGAGCTGGAATTTCGTGATCTATGCCAACTTGCACGCGTTCGCGATGGTGTTCAATCGTTGGAACCGCCTGCGATACCGAGCGGTGCTTACTTTCGGTCGTGCCTGCGCATGGATGGTTGGCCTCACCCTCGGCGCCGTTACGCTCGCGTGGCTCGTGCACGAGATCTTGCTGCTGCCACTCGACACTGCACTCGTACTGGCCTGCACGTGCGCGGCGACGTTCCTCCTGGTAGCCTGGTTGCCCGACACCGGCACGTCGGTGCATGCCGCCGCGCACGTTGTGCTCACGTTCCACTTCACCGTGCTCACGCGTGTGTTCTTTCGTGCGGATGATCTCGACACCAGTCGCAAGATGGTCGCCGGGTTGATGGGGTTCGACGGCCATGGCATTCGCCCCGGGCTCGTGAGCCCGTGGGTGTGGGGCGTGCTCACCGTCGGCCTTGCCGTGCATTTTTTGCCCAAACACTGGATCGATGACGTGGCCGCGCGTTGGTTCGGGCGCTTGCCGGGAGTTGCGATTGGCGTCGCCTTTGCTGCGCTTGGTTTTCTGCTCGCTCAGCTACTCTCGAGTGGTCCCCGCGCGTTCATCTACTTTCAGTTTTGAACTTCAGTCGGATTTCGGCATGGCTCCAACTTCCCCACCAGACACCCACGTCGGCCTGCTCGACAAAAGCGCGCCCGAACACGTGCACGTGACACTTGGTGGGGAGCCTGCGTTCGTCGGCCGGTATCCGCCGGGATCCTTTCGCAAGGTGTCGTGGGCCATCGCGATGCTCGTCGGTTTGATCGCGAGCACGTATGTTTTGCCGATGTTTCCGTGGGGACGTGGCTGGGATGTTCACCTGTCATTGTTCGGCACCGCGATGACATGTTCACCCGAGCACGCGCAACCTTGGCGCTCGGGCGATCCCGCGCCGTGGTGGAACGTCACGGTGCGGCCGTTTTCGCAGCAGGGCTCGCAGGCCGAAGCACAAGCCGAAGCGCTCGCGAGCCTGGAGTCGCTGGTATCGGCGCGCACCGAGGTCGACGACGACACGGCGGAGGCATTCACCGACAAACCGATACACACGCACATGGCCACGTTGCCCCGCTATCAGCCCCATCCGGACGACGAGATGCATGTCATGCAGCCACTCGTGGTCCCCGGCGCTGCGCAAGGCAAAGCGCTGGATCGCTTTTATGCAGCGCTCGCGCGTAGCGACGCCGGTATCGAAGGGGCGATCACACGAGTCGTGCACTGGGGTGATTCGGCAATCGGCGCAGATTGGCTGCCATCCGCAATCCGCCGGCGCATGCAGGCCCGCTTCGGCGACGCTGGTCACGGCTTTCACCTCATGGCGCCTCCCAATGCCAGTTACAAACACAAGGGTGTGGTGTTCCGTACCAACGGCGCTTGGGATCTTTGTTTCATCATCGAACGTTGCCGCAAAGATGGACACTACGGGCTAGGCGGCACCACCTTTTCATCGAGCGGTTCGGCAGAGAGCTGGTTTCGGACCGCCACGCAAGGTGCTGCTGGACGCAAAGTGTCGCGCTTCGAGCTCTGGTACGCCGGGCAGCCGGGTGGCGGCTCGATGCGCCTGCGCGTGGACGACGAGCCACCGGTAAACATCGATTCCGATGCCGCGACGCTGACGGATCGTTGGCATACGGTTACCGTGGTGGACGGTCCCCACGCGCTGTCCGTGCGAGCGTCTGGAGGAGGGAAGGTGCGTGTGTACGGCCTCGTGATGGAACGCGATGTCCCCGGTGTGGTTTGGGACGAGCTCAGCTTGATTGGCGCGTTTACGAATCGTTTGTCGGCCCAGGATCCCGCACACTTTCGTAGTCAAGTCGCCCACCGCAAGCCTGATCTCGCGGTATTCACGTTCGGTGGCAACGACATGGTGAGAAGCTCCATGACGATGAGCCAATACCAGACGGAATACCGCGAGGTGCTCAGGCTGGTCCGCAGTGCCGTGCCAGAGCCCTTGCCGTGCCTCGTGATGGCGCCTTTGGATCATGGCGAACGGATCGGCAACCGCATCGTCACACGGCCCATCGTCGTGAAGCTCGTGGAGGCTCAACGCGAGCTCGCCGAGCAGGAAGGTTGCGCGTTCTTCGATACATTCGCGGCCATGGGCGGAGAAGGTGGCATGGGGCGCTGGACCAGAAGCCATCCCAAGCTCGGCTCCGGAGACCTGGCTCATCTCACGCACGAAGGTGCCAAAGTGATGGGTGAGATGATCTATGGCGCCCTCATGCAAGGCTACGTCGAGTACCGCAAGCGCGTCGACGCCGAGGGCGGGGACAAGCAGCAGTAGAATCAGGCGAACAGCTCGCGATCACGAATTTTCCTCGCGTTGCTGTAGTCGTCGTGCCACCAAGGTCGTTCGCTGGCTTTCCTGGGGGGTTTTCGTAGCGCGAGCTTGTTCCTGGCCGTTTTTGCTTCGGCCTGTGCCACGCGAAAGTGGTAGTGGTCGAACAGTCGCAGTGCCTCGACCATGTAGGACACTGCGACGCGGCGATCTTTGACGAGGAGCAAATTTTCACCGTTTTTACTGTCCGCGGCGTCCGAGAAGTTGTAGGAGCCCAGGTACACACGCGCGGTTGGCTTGTCGAAATCGATCACCACGAATTTGTGATGCATGCGGTTTCCGCCGCCCCCCGTCGGCTCCGACTTGAACGGCTGAGGCACGTTTTTCGTCAACGCCGACGGATTGACGGGCGCCACGTTCCCGTCAGGTTTTTGGAGATCGATCCCACCGCCCTTCACTTTCCGATCGGAGATCCCATAAACGAATTTTTTCTTGTCCTTGGTGACCTTGACGATTGCGTTGCGGACGGGACCTTTGGTTTGATACAGAAACGCGAGTGAGTAGAACAGGCTCGATGTCGTCGTCGCGATGTCGTTCGCGATGATCTCCAACATGGCGTTGTTCGATGCATACGGCGAGAAGCCCACCTGTGCATCGATCCCGTCCAACCCGATGGCGGTGAGCTTCGCACACGCCGCCAGGCGGAAACCGGGGACGTCGTCGTTGGCCCAATAGGCATCGAATCCGGCCAGGAACGCGCTCACGGCGTTCGGTCCGTGCAGTACCATTGCGTTGTTCGCCTGCACGAAGAAGCCGCGCCACGTGAAGTTGGTGGAGCCGCACACGACTGTTTTCACGTTCGGGCCGTCCACCACGATGGTTTTATTGTGTTGCAGCTTTCCCATGTGCTGGCGTTTGACGTTGGCCGTTCCGGCGGTTTTCGCCAGCCGTTTCGCCGACACGCTCTCTCCCGAGCTCGACTTTCCGTGTGCGCCGTCGTCATCGATGATGATCTTGAGCCTGGGGCCGAGCTTCTCTAGACGCGACACCACGTCAGGCTCACACAGGTCGTACGCCACCACGCGCACTTGTGCGCGCACGTCCGCGATAGCCGCGTCGAGCACCTCCAGGATCGCGTCTCGGGCCTCGAAACCCATCCATGTGAGTGCTTGCTTGGCCTTCGCATGCGTCGGTTTGAACTCGAGCCCCGCGTCTGCGTTCTTCGGTAACAAGGTCGTGATCTTTCCTGCCGATTCGAACCTGTCGACGAATGCCTGTGATGACACGAAGCCGCGTGTGAACGTAACGTTGAGCTTTCCGGGGTAAGTTTCGCGTCTCAGCTCGATTGCGGCTTCCTGCGCCTCGCCATAGCTCAACTCGTCGTCGTCGTTCATGAAAACCGGAGTTACACGGTAGAGAAATACGCCGGCGAGCTCGGCATTGCGTGGAAAGTGCACCCAGCGGAATTTCTGAATCGGTGAAAGCCTGCTGGACAATGCAGTTGCAGCGGTGATTCCGCTCGCGTCGAGAAAGCCCAGCCGGTTCTTCAGTGTGTAGAACCTGTGTCCGCGCGGTTCTTTGTACTCGATGGCGAATCCGACGAAGTCCTTCGGAGGCTTGCCGTTTTTCCAGTTCATGGCGAGCAGTGCCATGCCATCGCCGCGATGGACTTTCAGCGTAAACAGTGCGTCATGGTTGTTGCCGGTGACCTGAAAGCCCTCGCACATGGCGTATCCCTCCGCTGGAATCCGCCGGAGGATAGCCGCTTTGTCGGCCGGAGGCAGCGTGCCAGAGCGGACGACAACCCGTGCGGGGTGGTGTGTTCGAGCGCACGTGCCAGGGCACGGATCATCTGGTATCGTCCGCTGTCAGAAACGAAGCCGAGCTTGAGCACCATTCGTCAAAGTGAACGCCTGCGAGCCATCCAACCTTCGATGTTGCGTCGCTTCTTCGACCTCGCAGCGCGCGACAAGGACGTGATCTCCTTGACCATCGGTGAGCCGGGCAGCAGGCCTCCGAAAACGGCGGTCGATGCAGCCATTCGCGCACTCGAGCAGGGGGATACGCACTATACGAGCAACGCAGGGATCCATCAGCTCCGCGAGGCCATCTCGGACTCGCTACGCACGAGCTACGGGGTCAGCTATGCCCCCGATGGTGAGATCCTGATTACGGTAGGGGCGTCCGAGGCATTGCACCTCGCGCTCACCTCGATCCTCGATCCTGGCGACGAGGTGCTCGTTCCGGAGCCGTGCTTCGTAGCCTATGCTGCGCTCGTTCGTCTTGCTGGTGCGACGCCGGTGTTCGTGGCGACGCGCGCGGAACGTGGCTTCCAACCGGATCCGGCCGACGTCGAACGAGCGATTACCCCCCGAACCCGCGGGCTGCTCATCGGGTATCCCAACAATCCGACCGGCGGCGTGTTGGATCGCGCCACCGCTCGCGCACTGGCGGACATCGTGCACAAGCACGATCTCTTGCTGTGGTCCGACGAGATCTACAGTCGGCTCGTCTACGGGGTCGACCACGTCTGCATGCCTGCTTTTCCAGAGCTGCGCGAGCGGACGATTGTCATGGGTGGAGCCTCGAAATCGTTTGCGATGACGGGATTTCGTGTGGGCTGGGCTTGTGGTCCCAAGGAGTTGATCGAGCCGATCCATCGAGCCCATCAGTACATGATCATGTCTGCACCGACGATGGCCCAAGTCGCGTACTTGGCCGCGTTGGAAGACGATGGCGGGTTTGTTGCCGAGACCGTGGCCGCTTACGATCGCTGCCGCAAGCTCGTGCTCGAACGTCTCGCCGCGATGGGCCTGCCGTGTTTCGAACCGCGCGGGGCCTTTTATGTGTTCCCTGACATTCGCAGTACTGGGCTGGCCTCCGAACCGTTTTGCGAAACATTGCTGACGGAAGCCAAGGTGGCGGTGGTTCCGGGCAATGCGTTCGGTGCGTCCGGACAGGGCTTCGTTCGAATTTCGTACGCCGGTGCTCCGGATCAGCTCGAACGCGGACTGGACCGCATGGCGGCGTTCGTGCGCCAGCGCAACGGTGGCGCACGCTGACAGTGCGGTGCATCGGGCCCATTGGAACGCTCCTCGTCCTCGCCGTAACTACCTTGGGTTGTTACGACAACGCTGAACAGTTCAACGAAGCGTACGTGGATACGTATTGCCAGGCGGCAGCAGCGTGCGACTACGTGTGTGATGAAGAAGTGTTGCTCGAGGATCTCGCCGAGGAGGCGGGCGAATGCGAGTACGACGCACGCTCCGCCAGGTCCTGCATGCGTGCGCTGCGTCGCGCCAAGCGAACAGGCGATTGTGACATCGTGGATGGTCCGCCGAGTCCCTGCGGGAGTGTCTATTCGGGGGAGCGTTGCAACGCGCTGATGCCGATGGAGAGCGCGTCCTGGTGAATCCCCCAGGGTCCGGTTCACGTAGGAGCGTGGGGGCGTTACTTGTGTGCGACCGTGACGTCGAGTGAGGCGCCGGAGGGAACCGTGAGCACGCCTTCGGTTAGTACGAGCATGCCATCGCGCACCTGAATATGGTGTTTGCCGGGCGAGAGGGAATGGCTCGAAAGCGGTGCAACAGCTACAAAACGGCCGTCGATGAACACACTGGCACGCCCGTCATCGAGAGAAAGGTTGAGCGTTCCCGGGTTGCCTTTGCGTTTGGCCGCGCGCTGCTTGGCGGACAGCGACGCGCCTTGCTCCCATTTGGCTCCGCTCCCGGGAGCGAGACACAACCCGCTGGGATCGGAGCACTCCGCTCGTGCGGGCGTAGGGAAACCCGCCCACAGCGGCAGGCAAACGGCTGATACAAGGGTGACGGAAGTTGTCCGTGTCATGCTCGAAACCTTTTTGCAGGTTACCAAGTCCATCGCTTCATGACAATTGCAGCGCGCCGCCTTCGACCTACCGGGCGGCAATGGGTTCATGGCTGTTCGTGTAGAACAGTTGGTGAGCATGCTTGCACTTCCGGCCCACGCCGCAGCGCCGACGATGCTACGATGTCACGCACGTCGCTTCGCGTGTGCGAAGACGAAGCGTGTTGCTACCCTCTCAGCACCCCCCTACACATGGGATGTCTTACGATGGACGTGACAAATAGCCTGGCAGCCCCTGAAGAAGACGACGAAGCTCACCGTGCGGTGGTGCTGTTGAGCGGTGGGCTCGACTCGACGACCGTGCTCGCACTCGCAATTGCCGCCGGCTACGACGTGCATGCGCTCACGTTTCGCTATGGACAGCGCCATGCGCTCGAGCTTCGTTTCGCGTCCATCCAGGCACACCAATACGGCGTCACGAGCCATGAGGTCATCGACGTCTCGGATTTCGGTCGCCTGGTCGCTCACGCGACCGCCTTGGTCGGACAAAGCGACCTACCCGTACCCAAAGATCGCGATATCGCGGCTACGACAGACGTTCCGGTCACCTACGTCCCCGCACGCAACGCTTTGTTTCTGGCGTACGCCTTGGCCTGGGCCGAAGCGCTCGAAGCACGATCGATTTGTCTCGGCGTGAACGTGCTCGACTATTCGGGCTATCCCGATTGTCGGCCCGCGTTCGTGCAGGCATTCGAGCACATGGCCAATCTCGCGACGCGTTCGGGCGTGGAAAGCAAGCCCATTCGCGTCCGTGCACCACTGCTCGAGCTGCGCAAGCACGAAATCATTGCCATCGGCCTCGCACATGGTGTGAACTACAGGAACACCTTGAGTTGCTACGACCCGACGTTGCGCGGCGACGACGTGTTCGCGTGTGGAAGGTGCGATAGCTGCCGATTGCGGCTGGCAGGATTCCAGCTGGCGAACAGCACCGATCCGGCAAACTACCTGGCCCGACGGTGACGCGAGATCCGACTGCGCCGTGGTCACTCCAGTGCGAGATGCGGGACCAGATAGACGCCGCACAGGACCAGCAGCACGTAACCGACGAGGTCGAGGCGAACGCCGAGCTTCACCATGGTATCGATGCGCACGAGTCCGGTGCCATAAGCCATCGCGTTCGGTGGCGTCGATACCGGCAGCAAGAACGCATAGCTCGCGGCCATCGTGGCACATATTGCCGCCGGGAGTGGCGCGATACCCCCTGCTTGGGCTACGCCGATGATCACCGGCAACATCATGGTCGTGGTTGCGGTATTGCTGGTGACCTCGGTGAGCACGAGCACGAGTAGCGTGGCGATGATCACGAGTCCCGCAGAGGACGCAGCAATGGGACCCACGGAAGCAATCACGGATTGTCCGATGGCTTGGGCAAGCCCCGTGTCGAACACCATCTTGCCAAGTGCTAGTCCACCACCGAGCAACATCAGCGTCCCCCAATCAACGGACACGGCACGTTCCCAACCCAGGATCGGAGTGCTCGAAGTGCGTGCAGGCAGGAAAAACAACATGCTGGCGCACACGATCGCGACGATGCCCTCGTCGAGGGCTTGGGTCGCCCAAGCCGTGACCACATGATCGCGTCCGAGGCCGAGACGAAGCAGAGACGGCGCGAGCCACCCTGCGATGGCGAGCAGGAACACGCCAACGGCCCTGCGCTCGCCGGAATGCATGCTTCCGAGCTCGGCGAGCTGGCGTCTCACCTCACCAGTCAGTCCTTCGAGCCGCTCGGCGGGAGCTGGAAAATGCCGTTGAAACGTCCATATCGCGGCGACCAGCATCGCAAGGCTGACGGGCAACGCAAAGCTCATCCACGCCAGGAAATCGATGCGCACGCCGGCAAGCCGTTCCAACACGGCCATGGCGATCACGTTTGGTCCCGTACCGACCGGCGTGGCGACACCACCGATCGATGCCGAATAAGCGATTCCCAGGCAGATCCCGCCGGCAAAGCGATCGAGTCGACGCCTGGGTTCGCCTTCTGGTGAAACGACGTTCGCCATCGTGGCGTGTAGGCCTAGCCCAATCGGAATCATCATGGCCGTCGTTGCGGTATTGGAGATCCACATCGAGAACGCGAACGTGATGGCCATGACCGCCGCACTAGCACGACGTGGTGAGCCAGCCACGAAGCGACGGGACATGAGCCACAATGCCGCACGACGGTCGAATCCCTGGCTCGAAAGTCCTTCCGCCAAAAAGAACCCGCCGAGGAACAGAAAAATCAGCGGATCGGCAAACGGCGCCATGGCATCGCGTGCAGGCGCGACATGCATGACAACGGCAAGTGCTGGTCCAAGCAACGCTGCGATCGCCAACGGCACGGCCTCGGTGATCCAGAGCACGACGGTTGCGAGCGCGATGGCGGCCAGTCGATGTGCTTCGGGGGACAATCCGGGGGTCGGCGCGAGCAACAGTGAAGCGAACGCCAATGGCGCGACCACGAGCCCGAAGCGACGTCTCGTGTGCTCGAACTTCAGTTCCTCGTCGCTCAGGCGAGCTCGGGTCACGGCCGACGATAACACCTAGTCCTAGTCCGTCATCGCCGCCTGGTTCAGCGTGATCGGGTATGTGATGGATGTGCACACAACTCGCGCCAACGGCTGCACTGCACGAGATGGTCGTTGACCATTCCAACGGCTTGCATGTGCGCATAGAGCACTGTCGATCCGACGAAACTAAAGCCGCGTTTTTTCATGTCCTTGCTCATTGCATCCGACTCGGGCGAGGTGGCGGGTAGCTGCGACGGCGACTTCCAACGATTGATCTTCGGCTTCCCATCGACGAATTGCCACTGGTACTCGGCGAACGTCCCGACCTTTTCGCGGATCTCGAGGAACGCGCGCGCGTTCTTGATCGCCGCCTCGATCTTCTGCCCATTGCGGATGATCGATGGATCGCCCATCAGGCGGCGGACGTCGCTGGCATTGAACCGAGCGACCTCCGTGTAATCGAAACGAGCGAAGGCGCGTCGGTATCCCTCACGCTTGTGAAGCACCGTCCGCCAGCTGAGACCTGCCTGTGCCCCCTCGAGCACGAGAAACTCGAACAGCTTGCCATCATCGTGAAGTGGTACCCCCCACTCGGTGTCGTGATAGGCGATCATCTGGGGGTCGTCGCTCGGCCATGGACAACGTTTCGGTGCGCTCATCACAGGTCCACGCCGAGCAAGACGCGGGCTTCGTCGCGAAGCTGCTGATCGTCGACGGTTGTCGCTCGAAGCGTCTCGAGGATAATGGCGCGAAGCTGGCGGCGGGCATAGCTCAGACGGTTGGTGACATCCACGATGGAGATTCCCAGCTCGTTTGCGACGTCCGCGTAGGAGGGAGATTTGCCCGCATCGGCACGGAGATGGATGCGCTCGAACACGCTGAAGTGACAGTCCTTGCCATTCTTCGTGCATCGGTCGCGTAGCGTCTGGATGGAGCTCTCGACGACACTGCGAAGCCCCGCGGCCTCGAACAGCTGCTCCGGGCTGCACCCGGCCGGATCGGCCAACAGCGCCGGATCGAGAGACTCGACATCGGTGGGGGGTGGCAGGCCGCCGCCGCGCTTTTCGGCCCGATCGTGCCGCTCGAGGTCCAACACGAATCGGTCCAAGCACACGCGGACGAACGTGCGAAAGCGTCCTCGTGCCTTCATGTAGGAGGCGAGGATCCCCTTGTCGATGCAACGCAGGAAGAACTCCTGAGCGATCTCTTCGGCTTCCGCCGCGCTCTTGCGCCACTTCAGACGCAGATGCCCATAGATGGGACGCCAATAAATCGCCGCTAGCTGCTCGAGCGATCTTGCCCTCTCATTCGCATCGCCGCTCTTGAGCCTCCCAAGCACCGACGATCGCGTCGCGGGAAAACGCCCATTGCTCCTCCCTTCGACATCCGAGCGCATGGCGTCGCCAAGTGTACCCCATCCCACCCCGGCTGGAGCTACAACCTCCGATGATACGCTCACCGTGTGGATCCCGCGGCATCACGGGTGTTCGGCACTTTCGGATGGGTGGTGGCCGTGGTTTGGCTCGTTTGGGGCGCTGCAGCGAGTGGCTTGACGAGCAGCAACGATGGTTCACATGTCGCACTGGCGCGAGCGCTGGCGGTACGGGGACAGACCACGATCGATCCGGATGCGGCGCTGACCCTTCGCGTGGATGTGGCGCGCAAGGATGGGCACCTCTATTCGGATCGTCCGCCGGGGGCTGCATTTTTGGCGTTGCCAGCGGTGTGGCTCGGACATCGCCTCGATCGCATGCTCGCGCCACTCGTCCGCGACCAGGCACATGCGCGTGAGCACGCGAACACGGTGGAGCACGTACCTGCTGCTTCGGCGTACGTGCACACGTATATGAAACGAGGTGGTGCTCTGGACGCTCTGTTCGGCATGCGTGCGACGCTCTGGCTCGTCGTCATCCACGCGCTCGTCGTCGGCTTACTGGGGCTCTGGTGTGTCGATGCGACGTTGCGCCGCCAAGAGTATGGCGTCGTCGCGCGTCGGTTTGCGGTGTTGTCCCTTGCGCTCGCCAGCGCGTTTGGACCGTACTCGACCGTGTTGTTCGCCCACGGGACCGCTGCGACGATGATGGCGGCGTGCATGCTCGCGCTGGTCCGGACGAGCCGTGACGACCAGTCAACCGTGGCGTGGCCGTTGCTCGCGGGCCTGGCTGGAGGTTGGGCGATCGCGAGCGATTATCTGCTCGTGCTTGCTGTCGTTCCCTTGGTGCTGCTGCAGGCTCCACGACGATCGTGGCCAGCCATCTTGCTCGGAGCCATGCCGATCGTCGTTGCAACGCTTGCTTATCATGCCGCGGCGTTCTCGAGCCCGTTTGCGATCGGCTACGATTTCCAGCAAAACTTCGCATTCGCGCGCGCACGTGCGAGCACGTTCGATGGCAACGTGTTGCACGGCGCGTGGGTCCTGCTCGGGGCAGGCGATGGCGCCGGACTGCTGGCGCAATCGCCCATCACGCTCGTCGGCATTGGCACGCTTGCCTACGCTCGCCGCTTTCGTCTGCTTCTGCCGTGGACGCCGTGGTTGGTGGCCCTATGTTTGCACCATACCCCCACTGGGGGAGCAACGGTCGATCACCGTTATCTGGTTCCCATGCTGCCGCTCGCGGCCGTGGGACTTGCCCATGTTTGGCAGCTCGCGACCACCGAACGTCGGATCTCTTGGATCTTGCTGGCGATATCGTTCACGTCGGCCTTCGCGGTGTGGAAGCACGTTTTCACGTGGCAGGAATCACGTCCGTTTCCGCATCCAATGCACGGGCTGGTGGGAGCGTTGGTCGTGGGGACGGTTTGTATGGTGGCTCGTCGGGCAAGCCTGATATCCTCCCGCCAACCATGAACCTACCGACCTCGACCATTCTCGCACTCGTGTTGGCCGTTTCGATCGGCTGTCCCACAGACGACCCCCCTGAAACTTCGGAAGCGTCAGGGGCGACGGACGGCACCCAAGCAGGCGAGGAAGGCAGCGACACCCAAGCGGGCACGACCGCCGGCGAAGACAGCTCGACAGGGGGAGCGTCAGGCTCCGATGGTAGCGAAGGCGGGAGCGACGGCAGCGGCGATGCGCTGCCGGAAGACGGGACCGAGGAGGGGATCGCTGCGTTTCTCGCAGCCAAGACGTACCAGGCATGGATGTCGGAGACGGCAATGCCGAGACCGGCTTCCGATTCGGTTTCACCGCACGGCACGGTACGCGTCTACTTCAACGATGTGTTGATCGCGTCGCAAAAAGCCGGCAAAGGCACTGTCGATGTACCCCACGACCCATTGAGCATGACCGTCAAGGAGCTCTATGACGATGGTGGGACCATGGTGGGACAGGCTGCGATGTTGAACGCGAACGAAAAGGCCCCCATGCCTGGGTGGATCTACCATTGCTGGGGTCCCGCCAATCGCTGTAGCACGGGCGAACCGGACACCATGCCCGACACCCCGATCCACGGCCAGGGTTTCGACGTCGGTTGTGGAGCCTGTCACGGCGGGATGGTGTTCACGCAGTTTCCGTGAGCGGAATACTGCGACGGCGGCGCATGCGTCGACATCGCCGCAACTAGTGGAGCGCTCGTGCATGTTCGCGAGAAAGAAAACTTGGGATGTTTGAACTTAGCCCGGCCGACATGGGTGTTCTCGCGAGTGACGAGCGGAGAACACGTCGCGTGGATCGTGGTGGGCCAGCCGGATGCGGTTGGCCTTTCCGACATTCAGTCTGACCCATGCGCTGGTCCGTTGTATGGACCCCAGTAACCTGCCATGTCGTACCATTCCTCGCTTCCTCTCACCCTGCTTATCCCGATGTTGCCCTTCTTGTCGTCACCAAACTCCGCGTATAGGTCTCCAGAAATTTTTCCGTCCTCCCAATAAGGTTCGAGCCAGCCATTCAGGTCCTCGAAGGCAAAATCGCTGCTGATGGTAGCGAGGTCGGGGTAGCCCGCGTCGCGGCGCCACATCTCGACGATGAGGTCGCGCTCGAAAACCTCCGCCAGCGCACCATCACTGGTGGTCAGGTGCAGCCGCACAGGAACGTGCACCTCGGGCCCGCAGTTCGCGCCGGTCTCGTAGTACCCGTTGTCAGTGGTGATCACGTAGCGCGCCGTCTCGGAGGTACGTTCGACCCGGACGCGGATGCTGACCGTGACATCGCTCCCCGGGGCGGCATCGTCGGTAGCATTCGTCACGCCCGGTGCATTCGTCACGCCCGGTCCATCGTACGTCGTCCCCCAACGCCATGTGAAGGGGGTCTCCAGAGGCTCGCCG
>Ga0187893_10003133_pt1 | contig 34428 bp, 15 predicted proteins | sample MA1701074metaG_FD_139574 | JGI IMG/M metagenome (GOLD analysis project Ga0187893, IMG submission 139574) | White microbial mat communities from a basaltic lava cave in the Kipuka Kanohina Cave System on the Island of Hawaii, USA - MA170107-4 metaG ...
CCAAAGTTGACCAGCCCCGGTTAACGCGCCGGTGTCCCCGACCTGTCCGCCCATCTCGGCGTAGCAGGCGCTGGTGTCGAGGATGACCGCGGTCTTGTCCTTCAGTGATACAACTTCGAGGACTTTGGCGGGCGTCTCCAGTTTGTCGAAGCCGACGAACTGCGTGGGCGTGGTGGTCTCAACTTGGGAAAGAGAAATGACTTCCTTCTTCTGCGCGGCGCGGGCGCGGGCGCGCTGCTCTTCCATCAACTTCTCGAAGCCCGCAGTGTCCACGGTCAGGCCGCGTTCGCGCGCCATCAATTCGGTGAGGTCGAGGGGGAAGCCGTAGGTGTCGTAGAGTTCGAAAGCAAACTTAGCATCTATTGGCGGTGTTTTGATCCCAAGCTGCTGCAGTTTTTCCGACGCATCGGAACTCAGATCGAGGGTCTTGGTCGCACCGGCTTCAGCACTCTCATAGTTCCTGTAAATCGTTCGGTAGCGTTGCCCAGCCGTTTTCATCATCACGAGGTCGGATACCAAACGCCACCAATAATTGTCGAACAGTTCAATCCCCCGATCCAAAGTCTTGTTAAACGCCTCCTCCTCCACGCGGATGACCTCCTGCACATGCTTCTTCTTCGCGCGAATTTCGGGAAACACATCTCCCATCGTGTCGGCGAGCACGTCCACGAGTTTGTAGAAGAAAGGTTCGTGGAAGCCGAGAGTGCGTCCATAGCGCACGGCGCGGCGCAGGATGCGGCGCAGGACATAGTTGCGGTCGGTGTTACCGGGCTGGATGCCGTCGGCAATGGCGAAGCTCAACGTGCGGATGTGGTCGGCGATGACGCGGAACGCAACGTCGGTGGCGATTTGAGATTGCTGATTTGAGATCTCAGATTGGCTCGTCGGAAGCGTCGAGCCATAACGTTTGCCGCTCAGTTTCTCCAGCGCGTCGAAGATGGGGCGGAAGATGTCGGTTTCGTAGTTGGAGATTTTGGCGTTGGCGAAGTCAGTCAGGCCCTTCGTGCCCTGGATAATGCTCGTGACGCGCTCGAAGCCCATGCCGGTATCGACGTGCCTGGCGGGCAGCGGCGAGAAGGTGCCGTCGGGATTCGCGTTGAACTGGATGAAGACGAGGTTCCAGATTTCGATGCAGCGGGCGTCGCCTTTGTTCACCAGCTTGCCTTCGGTCTTGCCTTCGGGCGTAAGGTCCACGTGCAGTTCGGAGCAGGGGCCGCATGGGCCGGTCTCGCCCATCATCCAGAAGTTGTCTTTCTTGTTGCCGTTGACGATGTGGACGGCGGGGTCGAGGCCGACGCTGCGAAATTTCTCCGCCCAGAAGTTCCAAGCTTCTTGATCAAATTCGCTGGGATCGCCTTTCGCCTTGTCCGGCGAATAGACGGTGGCGTAGAGCCGTTGCGGCGGGAACTTCCAGATACCGACAACCAATTCCCAGGCCCACTCAATCGCCTCCTTCTTGAAGTAATCTCCAAAGCTCCAATTCCCCAGCATCTCGAAGAACGTGTGGTGATAAGTGTCGAGGCCAACGTCGTCGAGGTCGTTGTGTTTGCCGCCGGCGCGGATGCACTTCTGGGTATCAGCGGCGCGTCCAGGTGTATAAGGGCACTTCGTCTGGCCGAGGAAAATGGGCACGAACTGGTTCATGCCGGCATTCGTGAACAGCAGGTTCGGGCTGTCCGGCATGAGGCTGGACGAGGGGACGATGGTGTGTTGCTTCGACTTGAAGAAGTCGAGGAACGACTGGCGGATCTGGCTGCTGGTCATCATGTCAAATCAGATGTGGTACGGGTTCCATCCCGTCCCAAATTCTCCGGGGTGGAGACAAGTCAGGGACGCGATGAACGCGTCCCTTACCAAATCAGGCAGGAAGACTAGGCCAGGGCAGCATTCCAAGGCGAGGAGGAAGTTGGGCCTATGGGATGGTCAAAATCCTAGGCTCGACAAAACAAGGAGATTGCACCCGAATGTCGGGAGGTTTGCCTTCGTCGAATAGCGAGCCAAACGCCTGAGAAACAAAGAATGAGAGCCTGCCGACAATTCCGTCAGTGGAAGCTGGTGTTCGTGTTGCTGGCTGCGGGCCTGGGGTTGGCCATCGACAGGGCCGCACGGGCAGCCGGCAGCGTTGGCGAGGGGGAAGAATTCGATTGGAACAAGGCTCGCGAGTTCTGGTCGTTTCGCGCGCCGCAAGCGCAGCCGCTTCCGCGGGTGCTGAACAAACGATGGCCGCGCGAAAGGATGGACAGCTTCATTCTGGCCGCGATGGAGAAGCGAGGACTGTCGCCCTCACTCGAAGCGGATCGGCGCACGTTAATCCGGCGGGCGACGTTTGATCTCACCGGACTGCCGCCGACGCCGGAGGAAGTGCGGACGTTTCTGGCGGACAGGCGGGCAGACGCCTACGAGCGGCTGGTCGAGCGGTTGCTGGCCTCGCCGGGTTACGGCGAACGCATGGCCAGTTTGTGGCTGAACCTGGCGCGCTACGCCGAGGATCAGGCGCACCAGGTGGGCGATGACACCACGCACTTCTATCCGAACGCCTGGCGCTATCGCTCCTGGGTCATTGGCGCGTTCAATCGAGATTTGCCTTACAACCAGTTTATCAAACTCCAGCTCGCGGCGGACAAGTGCGACGGCGGCGAAACGAACGTGACCGGCGACCTTGCCGCGCTGGGTTTCATCGGCCTCGGCCCAAAATATTACAATCGCAACCGGATCGAGGTGATGGCGGACGAATGGGAGGACCGCGTGGACACGGTGACGCGCTCATTCCTTGGACTGACCGTGGCGTGCGCGCGGTGTCACGATCACAAATACGATCCGATCACGACGCGCGATTACTACGCGCTGGCCGGGGTCTTCGCAAGTACCAGGCTGTTGAACAAGATGCCCGACGGAAAGGTCGAAGAGTCGCCCAAGGAGACCAAGGACAGCAACGGGAAGAAGGTGAAGCCGAAGGCGAATCCCGACGCGATGCACGTCGTCGATGACGGCGACAAGGCGCAGGACTTGAATGTGTTCATCCGCGGCAACGTGGAACGCAAAGGAGACGTTGCAGAGCGCCGCTTCCTGCAAGTCCTGTGCAACGGCGAGCCGAAACGGTTTACGGCAGGCAGCGGACGCGAGGAACTGGCGGACGCCATCGCCTGCCGGGAGAATCCCTTGACTGCGCGTGTGATGGTCAACCGCGTTTGGACGATTCTTTTCGGCCATGGGTTGGTGGGCACGCCAAGCAATTTCGGCAGCCAGGGCCAGCGGCCTACGCACCCGGAGTTGCTGGATGATCTGGCCGTGCGTTTCATGGACCAAGGCTGGTCGGTAAAGTCACTCGTGCGCGAAATGGTCCTTTCTGCCACGTATCGCCAAAGCTCACGACTCGACGCGCAGAAGCAGGCCATCGATGCAGACAACGAATATCTCTGGCGCATGAACCGCCGCCGCCTGCCGGTCGAGATGTGGCGCGATTCGATCCTGGCGGTGTCCGGAGAACTGGCGCCGAGCGACGGCAAGTCACTCGAACTGGACGCTACGACCAACGTCCACCGCACGGTTTATGCGCGCATCAGCCGGCTGAAGCTGAATGACCTGCTGATGCAGTTCGATTATCCGGACGCAAACGTCCACGCGGAGAAACGATCCGTCACGACCACCGCCACGCAGAAACTTTTCGTGCTGAACAGCCCGTTCATGTTGAGCCAGGCAAAAGCTTTGGCCGCGCGCCTCACAGCGAATCCACGCGAGGCCGATGCCAGCCGTGTCGAGCGCGCCTATCAACTTCTCTACGGTCGCCCGGCCACTTCAGCGGAAGCCAGGCTGGCTTTGGAGTTTTTGGCCAGGACCGAGACACTGGAGATGCCGCGCTGGGAGCAATACGCCCAGATGCTCCTCGCCGCGAGCGAAATGTTTTATGTGGACTAAACCTTCGCTCACTCGACGGCAAATGCTTCAGCGCATGAGCGCCGGGTTCGGGATGCTCGGCCTCGCGGGTTTGCTCGGACCGCGCACAGCGTTCGCCGCGTCGAGCGGTTCCGCGCCCACGCCGCACTTCGCGCCGCGGGCCAAGCGCGTCATTTTCCTGTTCCTGAACGGCGGACCATCACACGTGGACACATTCGATCCCAAGCCCGCGTTGAAGACTCATGAGGGCAAGCTGCCGGAAGGGGAACTCTACAAGAAGAACAAGGGCAGCGGCTTCATGCCGTCGCCGCTTCAGTTCGCGCGGCACGGACAAAGCGGCATCGAAGTGAGCGAGACGCTGCCGCACCTTGCTCGCGTCATCGACGACTGCTGCATCATCCGCTCGATGAAGACCGATGTGCCGAACCACGAGCCAGCCCTGCTGCAGATGCACACCGGCAATCTTCAGCCCATCCGGCCTTCGATTGGTTCGTGGCTGATGTACGGCCTCGGCTCGGCCAACGAAAACCTTCCTGGCTACGTGGTCTTGCGACCCAGCCCGAAGATCGTCGTCGGCCCGGCTTTATGGAGTAACAGTTTCCTGCCCGCGCAATATCAGGCGACCAGCGTGGTCACGGCAGACATGCGGCTCGACAAACTCGTCGCCAACATTCGCAATCCGAAACTCGACTCTACGCGTCAGCGCGAGCAACTCGATCTCTTGCAGCAACTCAACCGGCTGCATTCCAAAAAGCGCGACAACGACGTGGAACTGGAAGCGCAAATCAAGACGATGGAGACGGCCTACCAGATGCAGGCCGCCGCGATGAAGACGTTCGACATCAGCCGCGAGCCGGAGTCGGTGCGCGCGATGTACGGCGACACGACCTTCGCCCGGTCCTGTCTGCTGGCGCGGCGGCTGGTGGAGGACGGCGTCCGCTTCGTCACGGTCTATTACACCGCCGACTCGAACAACCAGCCGTGGGACACGCACGAAAACCACGATGAAGGCCACCGCAAGCTTTGCCTCGACGGCGACCAGGCCGCCGCCGCGCTCATCACCGACCTCAAGGCGCGGGGCCTGCTCGATGACACACTGGTGATCTGGGGCGGCGAATTCGGCCGCACACCCTACTCCGAACAGCGCGAGAAAAAGAAAGTCGGGCGCGACCACCATCATACCGCGTTCTCGATGTTGCTGGCGGGCGGCGGAGTCAAGGGGGGCATGGTCTATGGCGCTTCAGACGAATTTGGGATGCACGCCGTGGAAAACCCAGTCCATGTGCATGACCTACATGCTACGATTCTCCACCTGCTCGGCCTTGACCACGAGAAGCTCACCTACCACTACGCCGGCCGCGACTTCCGCCTGACCGATGTACATGGGCGGGTAGTCAGGGAGATCATCGCCTGACGGATGCGCTGTCCATCAGCGTTTTCAGGTAGGGCTTGATCTCCAGGCACGCCGTCTCACTCCGTTTGACTTTGCATAAGCCCGGCGATTACCATCGCCGCCCCATGAGCTATGCAAATTGAAAGCCTGAAAGTGTTTTGCGATCTGGCGGAGACGGAAAGCTTCACCAAGGCGGCGCAGATCAACCACGTCACCCAGTCCGCCGTCAGCCAGCAAATGAGTTCCCTGGAGCGGCAGTTCAAGTCGTTGCTGATCGAGCGGAGCAAGAAAAAGTTCCGGCTCACCCGCGAGGGCCAGGTGCTCTACGACTATAGCAAGCAGATCATCCAGACCTATGACGCGCTCTTCAGCCGGTTGCAGGAGATCAAGGACATCATCTCCGGCACCATCCGTGTGGCGACCATTTACAGCATCGGTTTGCACGATTTGCCGCCCTACCTGAAAAAATTCCTCAAGGCGTATCCCACGGTCCATGTGCATGTCGAATACCGCCGCTCCAACCAGGTCTATGAGGATGTGTTGAGCAATGTGGTGGATCTTGGCCTGGTGGCCTACCCGGCGCGCGACGCCAAGCTCGAGATCGTGCCGTTGCGCAAAGACATGATGGTGCTGGTTTGCCATCCACAGCATCCGCTGGCCAGGTCAAAGAGCGTGAAACTGAAGGACCTCGCCGGACAGAAATTCATCGGCTTTGAGCCGGACATTCCCACGCGCCGGGCGATCGACCGCGTGCTCAAGGACAATAGCGTGGCCGTGCAACACGTGATGGAGTTCGACAACATTGAGACCGTCAAACGCGCCGTGGAGATTGACGCCGGCATCGCCATCGTGCCGCACGGCACCATCACGCAGGAGGTGGCCAAGCAGACCCTCGCCGAAATCAAGATGGAGGACGCGGAGTTCTATCGCCCCCTGGCGGCGATACACAAAAAGAACAAGGTGCTCTCGCCCGCGATGAAACAGTTTCTCAACGTGCTGAAGGCTTCGGCCTAGCAGCCCGTTCAAGTAGCCGCCGACGTGAGGAGGCGGAAGTCCATCAATCCAACTGGGCGATGCGGTAGAAGCGCTGTGCGTGGCCGGTCATGTCGTCGTTCACCGTAAGGTTGCCGCCGGCTGCCACGTAATCCTGGTTGTTCAACCGCTGCCAGGTGGCCGCGTTCAGGTCGTCCTTGTATTCCACACGATAGGTTTTTCCGGAAATGGTCTGGAAGCCGAGGGTAATTTGGTTGCCGTTGATCGTGAGCGTCGGCGCGGGCGGCAGACCAATCAGTGTGAAGGTTTCCTCGTCGCTCAGCGGCGGCGCGCCGTCATCCGTCGCACGCACGGTGACGTTGTTGGTGCTCGGGGCCCATGCAAAGGCGGAGTTCCAGGAGAACAGGCCGCTGTTGGGATGGAGCGTGGCGCCAGCCGGAGCGCCGCTCACAATGGTGTAGGTCAGCGTCTGGCCGGCTTGGGCGTCAGTGGCCGTGACGGTAAAGCTGAAGGGCTGGCCGAGAATGGCCGTCTTCGTGCCGATGGCGGCAATTACCGGCGCGGTGTTGCCGGCGGTGAGCACGTTTGGTCCGCGCGGCGTGGTCTGGCCCAGCACGGTGATATTAGGCGCGCCATCCGGGAAGCGGCCTTCGCTGATGTCGTCGGTCTGATTGGTGAAGTCAACGCGGTCGATAAGGCTGCGCCCATCGGGCCCGTAGAGAATGATTCGTTCGGCGGCCTTGCCGAGTGCGAAATCGACGTGCAGGTCGGGTCGCGCGGAATCGTTTTGTCCCACCTCGTTGTCAGCCCACACCAGGAGGAAGCCGCCGGCGGGTATGACATATTGGCCATTGGCAGGCACGCGGTAGTAGTTGTTCGTATTATTGCTCGTGCTGTCGGTCAGGAAAAAGCCGCCCAGATCCACCGCGATGTCGCCGGCGTTGTAGAGTTCGAACCAATCTTCAAACTGGCCGTCGGCGGGATCGGCAATGTCGTTGGTGTTGCCAGCAAGCCACTCGTTGATGAAGACGTTGACGAAGCGCGCTGTGTTGGTGCCACGCGGCGTTGGTTCGCGCAGAACCAGCCGGGTGAAGGGCTGGCCGTCGGGGAAGTCGCCGTAACTCTGATCGGCGCCCAACGGCCCGTAGGTGAGGTAGTCCGTGATCTGCGGGGCGTTGTCCACGAGACGCACCAGTGCGACCGCGCCGGTGGTGCTGTTGAGCCGGAAGCTGGTGTGGAGGTTCGCGCCGGCGGTCTGGCCGGGCTGGCCGTCGGCCCAGATGAGTTTGAATTCGCCGGGAGCAATGGAAGCGCCAACGGGGAACTGCCATTGAGTGAGGTTCAGATTGTAATTATCAGCGAGGTAATAGCCGGAGAGGTCGAGCGTGGTGGCGCCGGCGTTGTAAAGTTCGATCCACGGCTCGCGTTCGCCAACGTTGTCCGCCGGACCTGTGGTGTTTTGGGCCTGCAGTTCATTCAGCCATAGCCGGTCGTAGGCGGGCAAAGTGCCGGAGACCGAGTTGGCCGCGCCGGGTGTGACAAAAGCGGGACGCACGCTGGTCGTGGCAACGAACGCGCTGCCGGGCGTTGTTCGGATGGTAAGGTTTGAAGCGGTGACCGTGGGCAGATACCAGATGCTCAGCGTGCAGAGGGTATTTGAGGACAACACGGGGAGAAACTGGCGAATGGTGGCAGTCGCCCCCCCGGGGGCTGTGGCAATAATACGGAGACTCGCATTGCCGGAGTGGCTGAACGCCGTGCTGGCGACCGAATTGCCGTGATTGCCCAACGGCTCCCAGCTTCCCGCCAAGGGAGACTCAAAGCCGCCGTTGACAATAAGGTTGGGACCGACTTCAGGTTGATTTCCGGTGACCAAAACAATGTCATCCACATAGACTTCACCGGCGGCGCCCAGGAAGATGAGCAGGTTGGTGCCCGGACTGGCGCCGCCCGCAATGGTTCCGGTGTACACAAACTGGCGCCAACTTTGGCGGTCGGTCCAGTTGCTCGGGCGACTGTTATCCTGCGCCGCATCGACAAGCTGGAGCGAAGAGCCGGAGCCGTTCGGGCCCGCGGCCCAGGGCAGTCGCGCTTCGTAACGAACTTTGTCGATCACCAGATCGGGCGCGCCGCCGGTCTGCGGCTTGAACAAGGTAAGGGTTTCTCCATCCAGATCGAGATTGCCATCGAAGCGATCAAACGCGATCGCGTTGGTGCCGTAGGCCGCATTGAACGCGCCGACATTTTTGACCAGTGCCAGCGACTGATTGCCACCCAGCACGGAACCCCGCGGGAAGGTGTAGTCCAGGCCATTGACGCTCCACCCGGCGAGATCAAAAGCGAAGGCGCTGCGGTTTAGAATCTCGATGAACGAAGCGTCGGGAACCGTGGGATTGTACATGATCTCACTGAAAACAACCGTCCCCGCCGGTTCGGCCACAGGACCGGTGTATTCAATATTAAGCAACTGTGTCCGGATGAGGGTGCCGTTAGCGTCAGCGCCGTTGACCGTCAATTCGTTCGCGCCGGCGCTCAAGGCGACCCGGGCCGTCCAGCCGGTAATGCTGGTCCAGGTCACCGGCCACTGCACGCCGTTGATGAGGATGTCCTTCACGCCCACCGGCGCGCTGCCGCGCAGGACCAGAAAATTGTCGTTGGTCGAGTAACTGGTGGGGCCAAAGGCGCCAAAGGTGGCGTTGGTGGGAATGTGCGTCAGGAGGTTGGCCCGGCGCTGGGCGATCCAGGTGGGAAGGGAGATGCTCTGCGCGCCGCTGTTGACGAACGGAGAAGTGGTGTTGACCTGGTTGTTTACGAAGGCCTGGTGACGCTGCTCAATGATGGGCCGCACATTGATGTCGTTGAACGGCCCGTCCACCATGCGTTGGAAGGCGCGCAAACACATGCGCCGGAAATGCGGCACGGTCGCGAGGGTCAATGTGCGGGGGTCGTTATACTCGCCGGCGTCAAACATCCCGGTGGTGGGGCCGTGGCCGCCGTTGCAACCGAGCGCGAAGTCTAAATCCCAAAGCAGCATATTGATCCGGCCACCCGCTGGCTTGTAGAAGAACTGGTTCTTGCCTCGGTCGTAGCCGTAACCGTCCCAATCGCCGACGGCGTGCCGCAGCATGATGGCGGTGAGCCATTGCTCGGCATCGACCACTGCTTCAAAGGCGCCGACGATTTGGTTGTTGTTGGTCGGCGTGTTGATGGCGTCCACGAGCGTGAACAGCGTCGAATAATTGTCGTTCAAGCTCTTGTTGAATTTCTTTTCCCACGACCAGCGGTAGCGGCCCTGGTCCTTGATTCGGGTGCCGTCAGGCAAGGGCGTGGTGAAGTTGGCCAGCGAGGCGTCAATGTTGAACTCGCGCGCGTTGCCCTGACTCAGGTCGGTAAACTCGAACCAATCGTCGATCTTGAAAATCTCTCCGTCCGAGTCGTCAGCGAACCAGCTCGCCATGTACGCGGAGTCTGGCTGCTGAGTGTCGGCGTACACCGGAATGCCGCGGCTCGCGCTGGTGATGCCGTTCATGTGGATATGGACGAAGCGTTGATGGCTGAAGGTCAAGCCCAGTTCGTAGGCCATCCAGAACGAAATCGGTTCACGCAGCGCGGTGGCGTCGCGTTGATTGCCGGCGCCGGTCGTCGGCTCCAGCGAATCGAGGTTCAATTCGTCGGCGCCCAGGAAGAGGTCGTCTTCGGGGAGGGTCCATACGTAGGCGGTGTTGCCGCCCAGTGGATTGCTATAACCGGGCCGGATGAACGGGCTGCCGCGGTAGCGCGCGCCGGCGTTGTAGATCACACGCCAGCTTCCATAGACGAACGTGCCGTCCTGCGCTTCATTGCTCAATTGGTCGCGCGTCTGCCATTGAGTGACATTGGCCTGGGACATCCAGATGCGATAGACGCCAAAGCTGCCGAAGGGCATCGTATCACCCCAGCGCACCAGGCACTCGCGCGTCTGCGTGTTGGCTGCGATGGGTGGCAGGACGACATTGGCTGGGAAGGTTGCCGGACTGGCGCTGGCGTCCGTGGCCTGGATGTGGAACGCGATCATGCCGCCGCTGGCCTGCCCGGGGATCGTGGCGGTGAAAATTCCGTCGTTGGCCACGCCGTCGCCGGCCGTGCCGCTGTCATTCATCGCGAGTGTCGTCAAGCCTGTCGCCGGATCCAGCCGGTAACGCAAGTTCACCGTAGCAATGCCGTCCGGATCGCTGAGACGCGCAGTCACGCGAACGGCTTGCCCACTCGCGGGCAGAATTGGCGTGTGCGTGACGTCCGTGATGGCGGGGCCGGCATTGGCCACGCGGCGGCTGTTGGCAAGGCCGGGCGTTCCAAGATTGGAAGGGACGGCGAGCGCCGCCGGAGCTTCGATCCAGTTGCCATGCACGCGCAGGAGCACATTGGTGTGCCCGCGCAGCCAGCGAAATTTCGCCCGCAAGGTCGCCGTCCCGGTCTGCGGCTGGGCGGGAATGTCCGCCTCCAGAAGATTGAATCCGTTATCGCCGCCCGAAGTGGCGCGGATGCGGAAGCTCTGGCTGGGATTGCCGGGGCCAGCCGGTTCGAGACTGGACCGGACGTGATTGCCGCGTGGCAGCCAGCCGGTGGCGCTGGCGAAATCCGGGTTAGGGACGACGTTGGCGCCCGCGGTGCCCTGGCGGATTTCGACGTCATCCACCAGACATTCGCCTTTGCCAAGAATCATCAAGTGGACCTCGTTGAACGCGCCTTGCCCGTTGTCCACGGCGCCGCCGACGTTTTCCACCGTGACCCACGGAGCTTTAAGCGTTTCATCGCTGTCAGCCCAGTTCGGCGCGAGGCGATTGTCGGCATCCGGATCGATCAGTTCAAGGCTGCTGCCGCCGCCGTCGGACCATTCGCCCCAACGTCCGCCGTCGATGTAAACCACTTCATCGATGACGACGTAATTCGCCTGCGTGCTGACGACGTTGTTGTTCGTAACGGTAAAGTAATCCGGCATGGAGAGGGCGACGCGTTCGCCGCCGTTGGCCAAAGAGCCGTCATAGTCGCCCACGGTGTTGCCCGTATTGAGCTGAACGTATCTGGCCAATAGATTGGTCTGTTCCCTGGCCACAACGAGGTAGCCTCCGGCCGGAATGATGGTGCCCGGTGGAATGTCGTAGTCGATGCCGTCCGTGAAGCGCCAGCCTCCAACGTTCACCGGCGATCCGCTGCGGTTGTATAGCTCAACGTATTCGTCGTCATCGTCGCCGGAAATCGGGTGATACATGATTTCGTTAATGACGATGGGGCGCATGAGCAAAGGACTGTTGGCCGCGCCGGGCGTGCTGGCTGCCAGTTCGTGGAAGCTGGGCGCGCCGTCAGGGTAACGCCCGCTGGTCACGCCGTTGGCCTGGGCCTCGAACACGACGGCGTCAATCACACGGGTTTGGCTCGAGTTGACCAGGTAGATGCGCTCGCCGCCGGAACTGAGGGCGAAACGCGTGGTGTTGGTGCTGACTTCGAAGGAGAGAAAACCCCGGGCCGGCAGCGTGGTGCCGTTGGGAATGCGGAATTTGTTCGTATCGCGATCATCGCTCAGATAAGCGCCGGAAAGGTTCACCCCCTGGTCGCTGTTGTTGTACAGTTCGATGAAATCCAGCACGGGATCGTCCGTGTGCGCGAGAAACTCATTGACCATGACCGAACGCAACGGATCGGCGCTCACCGGTTCCACGCTCCCAGGTGAACCGCCGATGACGTCGCTCGCCGCCCAGGCGCGATAATCCGCCTCGCCGTACGAAGGCCGGACCAGCACGAGTGAATGCCCCGCTCCGTCCGCGGCAATGGGCCAGGGCTTTTGGCCGCGGTAAATGACCTCGAGCAGCACCGCGTCGTTTTTGTTGCGCAGGCGCACGGTGCCTTCATCGTCCGGCAGCGCGTTCGTGGAAAAACCAGGATTGCCCGTCGAAGCGCCGCTCCACGGGCCGAGGACGCCAGAGAGGCCGTAGGCCGTCTGCAGTGCGGACGGGTTGCGCGCAACGACCAAGTACTGGCCGGGCTGGATGGATGTGCCGGGCGGGAACGTGTAATCGACATCGCCTGAGATGCGCCAGCCGGTGAGGCTTTCCGGGTAGGGCTGGGCGTTGAAGATTTCAATGAACTCCAGCAGATTGGTCAGTCGCGGATGGTACATGATCTCCGAAATCACCAGTCCCGTATTCCGCGAAGACGGCCCCAGCGGCTCGAATGGCAGTTGCACGTTGCCGATGGTTCCCCCCGTGACGTTGCCAATGTCGCGGAACTGCGCCGTGGCAGCTTGCACGGCGCTCGCGCCGGTGACGGCCATGCCCACATAGAACAGGCTGGCGGGGGCACTCATGGTCACGGTTCCGAGTTGCATCCAGTTCTGTCCATCCAAACTGGCATAGCCGGTGAACGCATTCCCCACCCGCCGCAACCGCAGCCAGGTGTTCGGATAACCGACCGGGAAGGAGCCGGCGTTGGTGGTGTTTCCTCCGACAGTCATCCGTGAAGCGAAGTAGGCTCCATTGATGTTTTCGGTGGCGAATGCCGAGGCGTGCCGGGCGTTGGCCGCCAATGTTTCTCGCGCCATCAATCCAGCTTTGGCCCAGGACTGCTCGGTCGTGAGAGAATCCACTCGCAGGCGCACATCGAAGTCGCCCGAAACCTGGCGGTAGTTGAAAGCGAACTGGTCAGAGGTGCCCGCGATGTTCGTGCCCGAGCCGGAAACTGCATACCCGTTGCCGGCCACGGACGACGTTCCGCTGATGGCCGGATTCCCGATGTCCTGCGCGATGTAGTCTCCCACCGTAAAGGTTGCCTGCGAGTTCGGCGCGATGGGGTTACCCGAAAAGTCCGCCACGTTGTTGACCGTGAGGGTGTAAGTGATGCCCACGGACAGCGGCGTCGCGAGGGATAACACGACCACGTTCGAAGCGCTGCTGGCATAACTCACCGCGGTAATGGCCGGCCCGCTGGCAATCGAATAATTGCCCGCCGTGGTGGCGCTGGGTGGAGCGACCCGTTTGCTGAAAGTAACAATCACTTCGTTTGTTGCGGCGACCACTCCGGCAATGGCTGGCGGGTTCGGATCGGTGATGGTGATGTTGACCGGCGCCGAAATCCGGCTGCCCCCATTATTGTCAAACACGATGGCCGTCAGCACAAAGCTGCCATCGCTGGCGTTGCTCCAGACCAGGCTGTAGGGGGCGGTCGTGTCCTCGCCCAGTTTTAAGTCCCCCGCATAAAACTCCACCCGGCTGACGGTGCCGTCCGTGTCCGAAGCGTTCGCCGCGAAGGTGACGTTGGTGGGGGCGACAAAATTCTGGCCGGCACTGGGCGCGGTCAGCGTCACACTGGGCGCGAAATCCCCGACCAACTCGAAGTCCATGCTCACATCCGAACTGGCTCCGTCGCTCTGATGCACAGAGATGGCGACGACGTTCGTTCCAGCGATCAATGTGTTCGGACGGATAGCGGATTCGACGCCGGGATCCGTTCCGCCCAACCCCGTGTAGCTGTGAGTATCGGGGCCATCCGGCATACGCACCCGATAAATTTCGACGCCGTTGAGATAAAACACCGCGCCGTCGTCCACATTGAACTGGATGGGCAGACTGCCGTAGGCGCTCGGATTGGCGACGACAAACCTGTGGCGGAAGTAATAAGCCGGAATGCGGGTGCCATCGAGGCGGTTGTTGTTGATGATTGTGGCCTCGTCACCGTCGCCGTAGCCCAATTGCGCCCGGTTCGTCGGCCATGCCGAGTCGTCGAAATCCAGTTGCGTCCAATTGGCCGGAGGCGCTACGTCGTTGTCCAGATACCTCCACACCGATCCCAACGGGATGAACGGCGTTTGCGCCTGGCCCTGCGGCGCTGTAATCGCCGCCAGTACGGCTCCCAAAATCACCCCGACAACTGCTTTGCTATTCATAAGCTTGCTCGCGTTCGCTATTTGAGGTTGGGTGGCAAATCCCCTGGAATCCTGGTGACCTGGTGGTCGCCATTGTCATATTCGCCGCGCTGGGGGAAAACTCCCATTCCGTCATTGCCGGAAAACAAAAAGACGCACTACAGGATACGACTCGTCGCATGGGTTACGTCTGGCCAAAATGGCAGAATTGTTACGGGATTGCAACCGAAGTTTCGCGGCGGGCGGAACACGAGTGTCGCGGCTTGCGACTTGCGGCTGAGGAAAGCTGCTGCGGGCGGGCCCCCTCCACGCTCCAGCGTGGCGCTCAGGTCACGGGAATTGGCACGTCAAGAGCATGGAGCGCTTCACGGATCGATCCGAGCAGGGCCAACATGTCCTTTTCGTACAGCCGTCCGATATTGCCGATGCGGAAACAGTCGGCCTGACTGAGTTTGCCAGGGTAGATGACTAATCCTTTGTCGGAAAGCCATCGGTAAAATTCATCGAAGCGAAAGTTTGGATGGGCCGGGTAGTGGAAAGCGGTAATGATCGGCGCCTGCCGGGCCGTGGGCACATAGGCACGGAAGCCCATCTCCGCCATGCCGCGGGCGATAACGCGATGGTTCGCGGTGTAACGCGCGTTGCGTCCGGCCACGCCACCCTCATCGTCCAGTTCCTTCAACGCCTGACCAAAAGCCAGCAGCGCGTGGGTCGGTGGCGTAAACCGGAACTGTCCGGTTTTCTCTAAGCCCTGCCATTGCGCCAGCAAATCCAGGCTCAAGCTGCGCGCACGACCTGCACTGGCTTCCAGCGCGGCTCGACGCGCGATGACAAATGCAAAACCAGGCACGCCTTCGATGCACTTGTTCGCTGAGGAAATCAGGAAATCGATCCCGGCCCCTTCAACGTCGATGGGAATCGCGCCGAAACTGCTCATTGCATCGACGATGTAGGTGCGTCCCGCGGCGCCGACGAGACGGCCGAAGTCAGCAATGGGGTTCAATACACCCGTGGTCGTCTCGCAATGCACCGCGCAGACGTGAGTGATAGCGGCATCCCTCTGGAGTGCGGATTCAAGAGCGGCGGGTTCGTGAGTCTCGTTCTCCGCGCATCGGATCGTCCCGACGGGAATCTTCAGCCTCGTCGCCATCTGGACAATGCGTTCGCAGTAAGCGCCATTTACAAGCACCAGCAATTTCCCGTGCTCCGGCAGCACAGAGGAGATTACCGACTCGACACCGAATGTTCCGCTGCCCTGCATTAGAACCGCCTCGAAGCCCCGCGCCTGGCTGACGCCCGCAAATCGCAGCAGACGCTCGCGGACGGAGCGCACCAGCGCGATGAATTCCTCGTCGCGCGAACCGAGATCGCGCAGCATGGCCTCCTTGACGCTCAGGCTCGTGGTGAGCGGGCCAGGAGTAAAAAGGAGTTTGTCGGGCTTCTGCATGGCGGCACTCAGCCCGCGGCGCATTGCGATTTCAGGAAAGCCATGAATCGTTCCTTTACTTCGTGTGGCTTCACGGTCGGGCGTCCCAGGTTGTTGGGTGACCCGGGCCGGATACGGACGTGCAGCAGCGTCGGGCCGGGACGGCGGCGCGTCAGATTCAACGCTTCGCGAACGTCGTCGGCGCGCTCGGCGGCGAAAGCGTTGCGGTAGTTCGTGGCGGCGGCGGCGGCGGCGAAATCGACGATGCCCGATGCCGTGCGCTGGCCGCCGGTCGAGTCGTGCGATTCATTGTCGAGCAGAACGTGAAGCAGGTTTCTCGGCTGGTAATAGCCGATGGTCGAGAAATTGCCCATCTTCATCAGCGCCGCGCCATCGCCATCGATCACAACAACCTCCTGCTTCGGCAGCACCTGCGCGACGCCGAACCCAATGGCCGATGCGGTGCCCATTCCACCGACAACGTAAAGATGATTGGGCCGATCGGCGATGGTGAACAACTCACGGCCCGTTTTGCCTGTGGTGCCGAGAATGGCTTCATTGCCCGCGAGTGATTCGAGCAGCACCTGCAAGGCCTGGGTTCGGATCATTCGCTCCGCTATCGGCACCGAAGGCCAGCGACGCAGATCGCACTTCACCGCTGCGGGAGATTTCTGTCCGCGCAACTCGTGTTCGGCCACCGTGCCTTCGGACATAACGAGCGCGAATGGTTTCGAGCGCTTCGCCATGCTGGCCTCGGCTTTTTCCATGGTCGTCACGACGTCGGCATCGGTCTTCGGAAACGGCAGCCACGGAATCTCCATCGTCTCCAGCAGGCGATGCGTGATCTGGCCCATCAACTCGTGCTGCGGTTCATCCTTCACGCCGGGCTCACCGCGCCACGTCGTGATGAGCAGGGTCGGAACACGGAACGGGAAGTTCAGCGAAGTCAGCGGATTGACCATGTTGCCCAGCCCGGAGTTCTGGCACATCGCCACGGTCTTCCGCCCGGCGAGATACGCGCCCAGCGCGATGCCCACCGCTTCGCCTTCGCTGGACGCCCCGATGTAATTCAGCGACGGGTCGTCGATGACGTAATTGATGAACGGCTTCAGGAACGAGCACGGGACACCGGTGTATTGCGAGTAGCCCAGCGCCCGCAGATGTTCGATGAAGGAAGCGGCGGCGATCATGGCCGTTAAAAAGTCTGTGCCTGCGCGAGATCGTCGAGGCTGTCCACGTCGAGCCAGTGGCCGGTGATGAACATCACGCGTACCTCGATGCCCCGCGCGAGCAGGTGCCGGAACAAATCATCGAAACGCAGCGCGTTGAAGTCCGGCCGTTGCTCCAGTTCTGCCAGCGCGCCTTGCAACAGCTTCGATCCGCGCGCAGTGCATTTGACCAGACCGATCCATTCGCCGTCGATTTGATCGGCAGGCAGGTCGTGCCCCATCGCTTTCAACGTCACGACATCTTCGGAATACTTCAGGGTGAAGGGCCGCGAGGTCCGCACGTAATCGACGTGCCCCACGGGCCTGCGCTCGCGCCAGCCGCTGTCCACCGCGATGACGATGTCCCCAGGTTCGCCGAGGAGGTTGCTGAGGATGTAGCGCCGGAAGAGAATGTCGCCAAAGGAAAGGATCACGTCACCCGCAAGCCACGAAGCGGCTTTGTTGAGCGAAGCAAGTTCAGCGGTGGTCGCAAATTCGTCGTTGTCCACGAAATGCGAATCCGGCGCATGCACCTGGTCCTTCGCGAAGCCGCGGACGACGATGATGTTCTTCACTCGCTCGGCGCGGAAGGTGGCCACGAGCTTGTGCAGCAAGGGCATGCCGCCCACCGGCACCATCGCCTTGGGCAAGGCTTTGGTCACATCGCCCAACTCGGCCCCTCGCGACGCGGCGAGGATGATGGCGCGAGTATGCTCGGTCTTGCGCGGCAAGTAACGGTCCTCCGCCTCGACCAACTCGCCGGCGTTTTGGAGCCGGAAGATTTCCTTCACCGGCGCGATCTTGTCTTCCACGTTTAGCAACGAGCGCTCGGTGAAAATAGTTTTGGAAACCTGCTGCATCGCGGTGATGGCCGCGCGGCAATTGTGGTTGGCCCAGATCACCACGTTGATGCCCGCTGGCTCGAAGACCTCGACCGGCGTCGAGTAATACATCGTCGGCACGATGACGATGGGGCAGCGCCCAGCCCATGCCTTGGCGAAAGCCAGCACCTGGTCGGGCGTTTTCCTTTTGCTGTGGACCAGCAGCGCGTCCGCCCCCGCGGCGTGATAAGCCTCGGCGCGGCGCAACATCTCGTCGAGGCCCCAGCCAGCGATGAAGGCTTCCAGCCGCGCCACGACGCAGAAGTCCGGATCACCCTGCGCATCCTTCATCGACTTGATCTTGCCGGCGAACTCGTCGAGGTCGGCCAGCGCCTGCTTCTCGCCGTCGATGAACGAGTTGGTCTTCGGAAACAGCTTGTCCTCGATGCACACGGCAGCGCAGCCGCGTTGTTCGAGTTTTTGCACGAGGCGGCGGGCGTTGTTGAAGTTGCCGAAGCCGGTGTCGCCATCGAGCAGGATCGGAATGCGCGTGGCGTCGGCCATGAACTCGACGGCTTCCATCACCTGCGTCCAACTGGCTTCGTTGTTGTCACGCACGCCGAACGCAGCGGCGATGGACAGGCCGCTGGCCCAGATGCCCGCAAAGCCCGCTTCCTCCACGATGCGGGCGCTCAGGCCGTTGTGTGCCTCCATGAGGAATTCGAGTTTCCCGGACCGGAGCAGTTGCTTGAATTGTCTGGCCTTTGTCACGCGTTAAGGATGCGGATTAAAGGCTGGGGCTGGAGGCAGCGCAACTGGGAATTTGTCTCTCGTTGCCCAGCGGGCGCATCTCAGTTTTTGAGAGGGTATTAATTGAGGGAGAGAGTTAGAAGCAGGCATGACAATGATCTACTCTGCGATAGAAGGTGCTGCAAAGAAACACCCGGTGGTTCGGGAATCCTTGACGGTCAAGGCTGCGCGCTTGGCAGCTGGGTTGGACCAAGCCGTGCAGGCCTTCCTGATGGCCAACGATCAGAATCTGGGGGACATCGAATTGCAGATAGAGCAGCAGAGCCGGGAACTGTTGCGCACGGCGGCTGAAAAGGCCGCCCAAAAGAAGGCCGATGGGACGCCGCCGAGGTGTCCGGTGTGTCACAAGCCTTTGAGCCAGGTGAGTCCAGAGCATCGCCGCAGCTTCGAATGTAAGTTTAGGACGATCACCATTGGGCGCAGTAGAGGTTACTGCAAGCGCTGCCGCAAGTGGCGATTTCCGGCCGATACGGCGCTGGGCCTGGAAGACAGCGCGGGCTATTCACCGCGGGTGCAGGAGATGGCAGCGCTGTTGGCCAGCAAGATGCCGGTGAGCGAAGCCAGCGCTGTTCTGGAACATTTAACAGGAGTCCAGCTACCACGAGCCACGCTGGATCGGGAAGCCCGGCGGCAGGGAAAGCGGGCCCAACAAGTGCGTCGCCAGGAAGATGAGCGGGCCTGTCAAGCCCCTGCCAAGGCCGTGCAACCGGAGTTGGTTTTGGAGCCTTATCAAATGATCATTCAATTGGATGCCTGGAACATTCGGGAGCGGGACCAATGGGGACAAACGCAACAGCTGCGCCGACGGGCTAAGGAACCGGAGCGGTGGCACTGGGTTTACACGGGAACGTGTTTTCGGCTGGATCATCGTGGGCAAACCGCTGGCGGTCGGCCCGTGATAAGCCAGCGGGGTTTTGTGGCCACGCGTGAAGGCATTGATGGTCTGCGCGAACAATTATACGCCGAAGCCTTACGACGGGGTTTGGGACAAGCGGCTGGAGTTTTGATCATTGGGGATGGCGCCCTGTGGATTTGGCGTCTGGCCGACGACCGCTTCAAAGAGGCCCGCCAGCGGCTGGATTTTTACCATGCGGTGCAACACCTGGCGGCCGTAGGCCGAGCGTTATTTTGTGAAGACCAGGCCAAGCTCAAGAGTTGGTTGCGTCCTTTGGTGCGACAACTCAAGAACCAATCGGCGGTGAAGGTTGTCGAGAAATTGGAAGACATCCTGGCCCATCTACCGGCCGGAGCTGCGGCGCAAGCCGTGCAGAAGGAAGTGAACTATTTTCACGAACACCAAGATCGAATGGATTACAGGGCTGGACGGCGGCGCGGTGAACCCATCGGCAGCGGAGCCGTCGAATCAACATGCCGGCAAGAGCAATGTCGCTTCAAGCGGCCGGGCCAATACTGGAGTCCTGAAGGCGATGAAGCCCTTCTGTGCTTGGAAACTTTTTGGCGCAACGGGCGCTGGCACCTGCTCTTCCCTCACTGCCGCCGATTTGACCCTTCCAAAAACTGAGATGCGCCCCCTTGCCCAGCGACAATGCTCGCACTCCCACTGGCCGCCTCCTGAACATCACGGTAGGGCGCGTCGCTCCGCGCGCGCCGTCGTGGAAATCCAAAGCGGCGCGCGCGGAGCGACGCGCCCTACCACTTTTTGGCGATTCAGCGGCTTGATGTGCAAGAGGGACGGCCTAATTCGATGGTACAGTTATTCCGTCAACACGACTCGATAAAACCGTTGAGTGTTCGCGCCGGGGTCATCTGAGAACGTGAGGGTCGAAGCGTCCGCCACCCGATCCGGGCCGAGCGGCAGCCATGCGGCGTCAGTCAACTCGTCTTTGTACTCCAGTCGATAGGTCCGTCCGGGAACTGAAGACACGCTCACCAGAACGTTGACGCCGTTGCGAGTGATGCTGCCCCGAAGCTCGGACATGACCGTGATGGTGAACGATTGACTGGCCGCCAAGGCTGGTGACCCGTGATCCGCCACGGTGACGCCAACGACATTCGTCGTTCCCGCGTCGGATGCACCGGGAGTCCACGAGAACCACCCGCTCGCGCCGTCAATGCTCGCGGCATTTGGCGCATTGGCCAGGGAGAAAGTCAGCCCTTGCGCGGGGAAGTCCGCATCCGAAGCCGACGCGGTGAACGCCACTGTTTCGCCGACCATAGCCGTCTGGCTGGTGAGCGGCCCGAGAACGGGCGGGGTGTTCACTTCCACGACGAAGATCGTCAGCGTCTTGCTGTCGCTCTGCGGCGGATCGCCGTCGTCAGTCACGCGCACACCGACGGCGTAAGTGCCCGGACCTTGCGCTTCATCCGGAGTCCACTGAATGAGGCCGGTGCCTGGATCGATGGTCAGGCCATTCGGTGCTCCCGGTTCCAGGCTGAAGGTCAGCGATTGCGGGCCGGTGTCTGGATCGCTGGCTGAGTTCGTCACGAGCAGAAGGCTGCCTTCGTTTACCGTGCGGCTGATGAGCGGCGCGAGCAACGGCGCGTTGTTCACTTCGTTGACGGTGATGGTAATCGACTGGGTGGCACTGAGGCTCGGCAAGCCGTTGTCTGTCACGCGGATGGTTACGGGATACGCGCCTGGTCCCTGGGCTTCGGTGGGAATCCAGGTGAAATGGCCACTGATGGCGTGGATGCCCGCGCCGATCGGAGCGCCAGAGTCAAGAGAGAAGGTCAGTGTTTGCGCGGGCACGTTCGTATCGTTCGCGACGCAAGTGAAGCTGAGCAGGCTGCCCTCGTTCACCGTCTTGTCGCTGATGAGCGCGAGGGCAGGCGGGGTGTTTGGAGTGGGAATGACATTGGCCGCGCGCGGCGTGGCGTTGGTCATGAAGTAAATCGCCGCCGCGCCGTCCACGAAGCGCCCCTGGCTCACATCGGTGGTTTGCGCGCTGAAGGTGATCGCGTCGATCACTGTGCCGTCCGGCGCGAACAGCCCGATGGCCTCGCCGCCTTTCGCCAGCGAGAAGCTCGCATGAACGTCGGGCCGGCCCGGATCGTTCTGTCCGGTTTCACCATCAGCCCACACCAACAGATAGCCGCGCGCCGGGATCGTCGTGCCGTCGGGAATCGCCCATTGCGTCGTGTTGGTCGTGGTATCGCTCATGAAGAAGCCGGTGAGATCGACCGCGTTCGTGGCGGGATTGTAGAGTTCGATCCAATCCTCAAAGTTGCCGTCAACCAAATCGGCCAGCGTTGTCAGGTTGTCCGCCATCCATTCGTTGATGCGCACGTCGATGGGCGCGGACGCCGGGTTGTTCGTCGCGTTCGGCGTCACCACGGTCATTGTCCGCCGCCCGCTCACCGCGCCATCGGGGAACGATCCGTAAGAACGGCCCGCCACGGGCACGCTGTAGTTGAGATGGTCGATGATTGACGCGAGATTAGTGCCCTTGCTCAAGACCACCGAGCCGATGTCCGGCGCGGCGCGGAAGTTCGCGTGAAACTCGGAGACGGTGGATTCGCCCGGTTCGTCATCCAGCCACACGACGAGGAATTGTTTTGGTCCGATGATCGCGTTTGCCGGCAAGGCCCATTGCGCGAGGTTGGTGTAGTTGTTTGCGAGCGAGTAGCCATTCAGGCTGATGTTGGTCGTACCGCCGTTGTAAAGCTCGATCCAAGGCTCGCGCTCGTCGAAGCGGTCGGCGATGCCGTTCGTGCCAGGAAAGAAATTGTTCGGCAGCACTTCATTAAGCCAGAGCGGCGGGAAGTGCGGCAGCGGGGCGCGCACGGAGTTGGCCAAGCCGGGCGTGTAGCGCGTGATGGTGTCGTAAGTCGTCTCCAGCGTCATGCCGAAGACGATGTCGCTGCTGGTGGTGCCGCTTTGATGCACTTCCACCGCGAGCACGTTGTCGCCGCCGAGCAGCGCGGAGCCGGGCACGATGAACGGGCCGGTCAGCGTGGCATCGCCCACGCCGGGAGAAGCGAGCGTCGAGTAATTCACGGGGCCATCCAACATTCCCTGCCTGAAGATTTCCTGGCCGTTGAGATAAAAGACCGCACCGTCGTCGAGCACGGTGAAGATTTTCAACGACGCGCCCGCCGGGCTGCCGCTGAGATTGAAGCGCGTGCGGAAGTAGTAAGTCGTCCGGCCCAGCGCCAGCAACGTGTTCTTGGGCGCGGGCAGCGCGGCGCCTTCATTGTAGAGCAGCGCCGGACCGCTGCTCCAGGATGCGTCGTTGTAGCCGGGCGCGGTCCAGCTTGGGTCGTTGAACGCGGCGTTGGTATTGTAGCGCCACACATCCGTCATCGCGATGAGCGACTGCGGCGGGTTGGTCGAAGCGGCGGTGACGGCGGCCCAGTTGGCCGAGCGATTGTTGTCCTGCGCCGCGTCGATGAGTTGGAGCGATGAACCCACACCATCCGCCGCGGCAGGCCATGGCAAATCGTCGTCGTAGGTGACTTGATCGATGATCACGTCCTCCGCTGTGGTCGCTCCGGGCTTGATCAAAGTCAGTGTCTCGCCGCCGTTGTCGAGGTTGCCATCAAACTGGCCGATGACCGCCGTCGAAGGCCCATACGTCGCGGCGAAGATGTAGGCGTCCTCAACCACCAGCTTGTAGGCGCCCGGTTCAATGATGCTCCCGTTCGGAAACGTGAAGCCCGCTCCGTTGAGCTTCCAGCCGGACAGATCGAAGGCGTTCGAGGCCGAGGTGTTGAAAATCTCCACGTAGCTCGCGTCGGCAAAAAGCGGGTTGTACATGATCTCGTTGAGCACAAGCTTGTCCTGCGGCAGTTCGTCAGCGCCGGTGTAATTCACCCGAACGGTTCTGTTCACGCCGGCGACGGGCACGCCCTTGGAATCCCTGGCGGTGATGACGAGCGTGTTGGTTCCGCTGACGAGCGGGATACGAATGACCCAAGTGTTGAGCGCGGTCCAAGTCACCGGATACGCGACGCCGTTGACGAGGAGAGTGCGGGCTTCGAGTGGCGCGGTGCCGGTGAGCATGATGAGGTTACGGTTCGTGGTGAAGTCCGCGCCGCCGTTCGAGGTGATGGCGAAGGGGCTGTTGTTCGCCGCGATTTGCGAGAGGACGAACATTCGTCGCGCGGCAATCCAGTCCTTGAGCACTTGCGGGCTGGCCACACCTGCGCCGCCGGCGACCATGCCGTTGTAGCGCGCGTCGAGGACAGGGTTGGCGCGCGCGGCCGTCATCAGGCCGTTGGCTGCCTCGATGATCGCCTGCCAGTAGAGGCGTGCGAAAGGTGGATGACTGTTGCGCGGGCCATGTTCCGCGCCGCCAATGCCCGTGAGGTTGGGGTCCGTTGCCGCGCCACTGAAGGAAAAGTCGATGTCCCAGAGGAAAAGCTTCCAGGTGTCGCGCTCTGGTTTGTAGGCGAAAGCGTTTTGTCCACCGCCGTAAGAAAAGCTGTCCGGGTTCCAGAACAGGTGTTGAGCGACGTGGACGCGGAACCATTCGTCCACATCCACGACGCTGGAGAGCGCGAGCGTATAAGCGTCGCCGCCGATGGGGGCATTGGTGAGCGACACTTCGACGAGGTTGAAGATGTTGGTGTAATCGTTGAGTTCCTGCGGTGCGGCGGAGCGGCGTGGCCACGTGGCGCGATAGCGGGCCTGTTTCTTTACGCCCCCGGTTGTGCTGTAGCGGTTCAAGTCGGCGCCCACCACGGCGTAGCCCGGTTCGCTCGCGCCGTAGGCCAGGTCGCCGAATTCAAAGCCGAGCATGATTTTGTGGAGGTCGCCATCGGCGTCTTCGGGATACCATTGGTCGATGAAATCGCCATTGGGTTGCTGGGCGTCGTGGAAGACGGTCTCGCGGCGCTGGCCGTTGACAAAGACAAACACGGGACGGTGGTAGAGGAACGGCACGCCCAGTTGATCGCCCATCCAGTAGGCGTGGATCTCGCGTTGAGCCTGACTGTCGCCGCCGCCGTTGCCGGGACGGAAGAGATTGATGTCGGTTTCGCCGAGGAGTCGGTCATCTTCCGGGAAGCCCATGTCGTAGTCGCAACTCACCCCGACCGGCGAATCCAAACCGGGTGAATGATACGGACTGCCGTGGAACCACGCGCCTGCGTTGTACACCACGCGATTCGTGCCGTAGATGAACGTCACGTCCTTGGGCTTGTTGCTCATCTTTTCCTCGGCGCTCCAGCGGGCGACGTTCGTCTGCGTGATCCAGAAACGATAGGTCGGCAGCGTGCCAGGGATCGTGTTGTCCCCCCAGCGTACGACGCACTCGCGGGCGGGCGCGTCTGACGGGAAGGCGCTGGAAGCGGACGGCGCAAAGTTGTCCGACGCCCGCACGAAGAAGGCCGCCGTTGTGCCGGCGGCCTGTCCGGGAACGACGGTCGAGAACAGGCCCGCGCCGTTGTTCGTCATGGCTAGCGTTAGGTAATTGGTCGAAGGATCGATTCGATAGTTTACCGCCAGGAAGGCGATGCCATCGGGGTCGTTGACTTTCGCGATCACCAGCACCGGCTGCGTGGCAGCGGGCAGGGCCGGTTCATGACGCACGTCCGTAATCGCGGGACCGACGTTCGCCGCCGCGCGGCTGTTTGGCGCGCCGGGAGTGCCGAGGTTTTTCGCGGTGAGCGTGTAACCGGAAGCTTCAAGCCAGTTGCCGCGCAGGCGGAGTAGGATGTTCGGATTGCCTTTGAGCCAGCGGACTTTTGCGCGGAGCATGACGGTGCTGCCCGGCGCCAGCGTGGAGGGAAGCTGAGTGCGGACACGGTTTGCGCCCGCATCGCCGCGGCCCAACGCGCGCAGACGCAGCGAACGCGAACTGGCGAAGCCCTCGCCCGTCTCCCAACTCGTCTCGTTGTGGTTGCCCTGGAAAACCCAGCCGCCGGTGCCGCTCTCAAAGCCGCCGTTGGCGATGACGTTGCCGCTGCCGCCGGGAATGACTTCGACGTTGTCCACCAGCGCCTCGCCTGCGCCGAGCAGCGTGATGTGCAGTTGATAGGCATCGGCCCAGCCGTTGTCCATCACGCCGGTCGTTTCCACCGTTACCCACTGGCTCTTGGCGGACTCGTCGCTGTCGGCCCAGTTCGGCGCGAGCCGGTTGTCGGAGCGAGCGTCGCGGAGTTCGAGACTGCTCCCGCCGCCTCTGGCCCACTGGCCCCAGCGTCCGCCGGGGCCGTAGGTCACTTCGTCCACCGTGATGCGAATCGTGTTCGTCCTGAGCTGGCCGGAGGCGTTGGTGCTCACGACTTCGTCGGGAAAGTTGAGTTCGATGCGTTCGCCGCCGTTGGCGAGCGAGCCGTCGTAATCACCCAGCGGGGTCAGTCCCGCGTATTGGCTACTCAAACGCGCGACGTTGCGGGCAATGATGAGATAGCCGCCAGCGGCAATCGTCGTCCCGTTTGGAATGTTGAACGACACCGCATCGCGGATGCGCCAGCCGCCGAGGTTCACGGCATTCGCGCTGCGGTTGTGGAGTTCAATGTACTCGTCATCGAGATTGTTGCTGATGGGATCGAACATGATTTCGTTGATGACGACGGCGGCGGACTTGAACGGCGCGTTGTTCGTTCCAGGCGTCGGCGTGGCCAGCCGGCTAAAGCTCGGCGCGCCGTCCGGGTAGCGGCCCGTCGCCACGCCGTTTTCCTGCGCCTCGAAGCGCACCGCATCCAACATGCGCTGGCCGCTGGGGTGTTTAAGGAAAATGGTCTCGCCGCCGGAGGAGAGCGCGAAGCCCAGTTGCGCTTCGGTCAGCACCATAAAGCCGCGCGGCGGAATGATGGTGTTGCCGAGGTTGGTGGTGATGATGAACTTGTTGGTGTCCGGATCGTCGGTGACGATGCAGCCGACGACGTTCACCTGCACGTTGCCGTAATTGTGCAGCTCGATGTAGTCCACGTCGGGCGGATCGGTGTGCGCGAGGAATTCGTTGATGATGACGGTGCGTTGCGAGACGGGCGACGCCGTGTCCGCCGCGCCGGGATTGCCGCCTGGAGCGGTGCTCGCCTCCCACGCACGCGAGTCGCGTTCGCCGTAACTGGGCCGCGCTAGCACGAGCGAATGGCCCGCGCCGTCCGCCGCCGCTGGATAAGGCGGGTCGCCGGTGTAACTCATCTCGAACAACACGGCGTCGCGGCTGTTGCGCAGGCGCAGCGTGCCGGAACTGTTTTGCAGGCCGTTTGAGTTGGCGAAGGGACCGAAGACATTCGCGGCCGGGACGGCCGGATACACCGCACGGAAGTCCGCCGGGTTCGCCGCAACGATGAAGAGGCCTTTCGACTGAAGCACCGTGTTCGTCGGAAAGGTGTAATCAATCGCGCCGGAGATGCGCCAGCCACCGAGTTCCTCGAACCACGGTTGCGAGTTGTAGATTTCGACGAACTCCACGTTGCGGCCATCCGTGCGATTCGTCGGGTGGTACATTACTTCAGAGATCACCACTCCGTGCCGACGCGACGACGGACCAAGTTGCTCGCGGGGCGGCGCGAGGTAACCAATGTCGATGGGCCGTACCGTGGTGGAGAAACTGGCCTGCGAGTTGGGAAGGATGACGTTCGGCGTGGTGGCGCGATCTCGCACGTTATTTACGATGAGCGTGTAAGTGCTGTTCGCGGCCATCGGCGTCGTGGTGAGGATGATGGTCCGGTTGTCCACGCCAAACGCCGCGCGCGTCACGACGATGCCGCCATTGATGGAGTAGTTGGCCGCGTTCGTAGCGGACAATTCCTCCACCGGCTCCGAGAATGAAACGAACACCACCTGCAAGTCGCCCGCGTTGCCGACGGTCGAGATGGTCGGGCGCGTGGTGTCGGGCAACACGGTGAGCGTGGCGGTGGCGCTGTTGGTGCCGCCGAGCGCGTTGGTGATGGAACAGAAGAACGTGCTGGTGCTGTCCGCCAATGACACAGGCGCCAGCGTGTACGCGAAGTTGGTCGCGCCCGGAATGTTCGTGCCGTTGCGCTTCCATTGGAAGGTCGCGCCGATCATGCGTTGCAAACGCACCGTGAAGGCAGCCGAGCCGGCCTCGACCGCCGTGAAGTTCGTCGGCTGCTGTGAAATCACCGGCGGACCCAGCCCATAAACCAACAGTCGGTTGTTCGGGATGGGTTCCTCGATGACGCCGTTGGGCAAGCGCCAGCGCACGGCGAGGTTGTCACCTCCACCGCCCTCCTTTTGCAATGCCTCGATATAATAGCGCTGCCCGGCGGTGAGCAGGATGTTTGTGGCGGATTGCTGATTCAGCTCTTTGGTCCACTCGCGCGAGGAGGTCCAGGTATTGACTGTCGCGATCTGGGTCTTGGTCACCGGGTCTTCGTTCGTGCTGAGATAAAGCGCGCCGCCATCGTCCGTCGCGATCCAGAACGTGTAGTTGCCCGTGATGGGCGGCAGGAGCAAGGCGCGCATCCGCTGGCCGTAGTTCTCCGCAAACTCCGTCGGCGCCTCAAACGTCGGCTGAATCGTCTCGACTGACGGGCTGCTGGGAAAGCTGGGATGGGTGGTGAGATCCGAGACAGCATTGCCGCCGATGCCCAGATAGACTTCGCGAAGAATTCCGTTGGAGGATTGACCGCTGGCAAAGGGAACGGACAGTCCAAGGACGGCGGACACCAGAAAGAACGAGGCGCGGGCGCTGCCCCGGATACGACAATACTTCATAAGGCTGAACGGGATGCCGGTAGTTAATCGCAGCAAACAGGCGCCAATTCAAGGCGTAACTGAATCGTAACACCATCGGCAGCATCCGTTCCTGAGTGCGTGCGCGGTTGCCTCAACAATCGACGTGTGCGGGAAAAGCTTGAACGCAATCAAGAAGGGTGGACCGTCGCGCTTCTGGCCCAGGAATCCGCGGCCAGTATTTGCTCCAGAGTCGGATGAGGAACAAGCTCGTGGCATTTCATCGTGCGCGCGACGACCTCGGGGATTTGATCGAACGTGATCTTTCCGCTGCAAAAGGCGACCACGGCCACTTCATTCGCCGCGTTGAAAACAGCCGGCATGGTTCCGCCAACCTCTCCTGACCGCCGCGCCAGGTTCAACGCGGGGAAGCGTTCCAGGTCCGGCTCTTCAAAATCGAGCCGGCCGAGCCTGGCGAAGTTCGTTTGCACGCGGTCGCTGGAGGCTCGATGCGGATACGTCAGCGCGTATTGAATCGGCAGGCACATGTCCGGCGCGGACAACTGGGCGATGATGGAGCCATCGACGAACTCGACCATCGAATGAACCACGCTCTGCGGATGCACCACCACGCCGACGCGTTCCATTTCGATGTCGAACAGCCAACGCGCCTCGATCATCTCCAGGCCCTTGTTGAAGAGTGTGGCGGAATCAATTGTGATTTTCCGGCCCATCACCCAGGAGGGATGTTTGAGGGCGCGCTCGACGGTGATCTCGCGGAACTTTTCCTTCGGCCAAGCCGCGCGGTCGCGGAATGGCCCACCACTCGCCGTCAGCCAGAGCTTGCGGACAGAGGATGGCGGCTTGCCGTCAAGGCATTGGAAGATTGCGGAGTGTTCGCTGTCCACAGCCAGCACGCGCACACCTTGCTTCTGCGCCTCCCGCATGACGATCTCTCCGGCCATCACAAGGATTTCCTTCGAGGCCACGGCGATATCCTTGCCCGCGCGGATGGCGGCCAGCGCGGGTTGCAGCCCCGCAGTGCCCACGATGGCAATCAGGACGATGTCCGCGGCCGGCAGGGTGGCGAGTTTCACCAAGCCTTCGTTACCGGAGAATACCTGCGCGGAAGTGCCGAGTGCATCTTGCAACTCCGCGGCCCTGGACGGATCCGCGATGGAGATGGCCGCGGGGCGATGCTTGCGCGTCTGTTCGAGGAGCACTTCGTGATTGTTGCCCGCCGCCAGACCGAGCAAGCGGATTTGGTCCGGCAGATCCTCGGCCACCTTGATGGTGCTGGCGCCGATGCTGCCGGTGCTGCCAAGAAGAACGACGTTTCTCATTTACGATTTGCGATGTACGATTTACGCGCAGCGGGAAGTTCGGGCCGTTTTGGCGGAAGAGACCACGATGGCCAGTAACTCATTTCCTTCCTTCATCAGACTGCCAAGGCGTGAGGCCTTGACCAGATTGTTGTCCACCAACAGTTCCATCCAGAACAGCGATTCATCACATTCCTCCTCCACCACGCGCAGCTTGTTGATGAAGTCGGCGGTGGATTTCGCGCGGCACACGGCCCGGTAGTTCGCCCCAACCGAAGTGCCGCTCCGCAGAAGTTGCTTGCCGAGAGTTTGGGCAATCCAGTTCCGCGGCAGGGCCGCGCACACTCGAACAACACGGTTGGCGTAAGCTTTGGTCCGGTCCTTCATTTCTTCGCGTGTCATAGGATGAGGAGTCATCTTCTTTGGATCGTGTGGTTCGCGCCACCGCGCGTAAATCGTATATCGTAAATCGCAAATCCATCACGGGTGCGTCAAGACGTGCCGTAAGTAGAGATACATAATGGGGGCATTAAACAGAAGGCTGTCCAGCAAGTCGAGAATGCCGCCGATGCCCGGAAAGAAGCTGCCGGAATCCTTCACCCCTGCTTCGCGTTTGAAGATGGATTCGATCAAGTCGCCGATAACCGCTCCAACGCTTAGGATCACGCCGAGGATTGCCGCATGGATCCAGGTCATGCCAGGCAAATGCGACCCCGCCAGATGCGCGAAGAGCACGCTCGCACCCGTTGAAACCGCAATGGCCCCTCCAAAGCCCTCCCACGTCTTTCCGGGGCTGATCCGCGGGATCATCTTGTGCCGGCCGATAAGTGAGCCGACGGCGTAAGCGCCGCTATCGCTGAACTTGGTAACGACGATGAAGTAGAGCACGTAGAACTTGCCGTCACTCCCAAGGCCCGGGAAGAGGTAAATCTTCTGGATGAAGTTCAGCAGCCACGGCACGTACATCAGGCCAAACAGGGTGGTGGCAATGGCGAGGATGCCCTTGGTGTTGCTCTTCGAGACGAACTGCCGCAAGCAAAGTCCCAGAACGAACACAATGAGGAAGCTGACCTCGAAGTCGTTGACACGCGACGGCGAGCCGTGAATGCCCGGCAAGAGTCCTTCGAGGTGCAGAAACGTTCCGACCATTAACAATACGCCGCCGAAAACGCCCCAGCCCTTGAAGCACGCCATGCCTTCCTTCTCAACCAAACCGTAAAACTCAACCAGACCCACGACGGCCAGCAGCGTCATCACTGACGCGAATACAACGTCCGACAAGGCCCGGCTCCCCGAAAACAACGCGCCCAGCACCACGCCCCATAGGACGACGGTGCTGAACAAACGCCGGGCGAAAACTTTTCCCTTTGAGGGCGTCAGGGCAGCGGTTGTTGCCGGAGCGTCCATGCCTGGGCGGTTAGACTCCTCCAAACCGCCGGTGCCTCCGCGCATATTCTTCGATGGCTTCGCAGAATTGGGCTTTGCGGAAATCCGGCCAGAGCGTGGGCGTGACCACGAGTTCGGCGTAGGAGATCTGCCAGAGCAGGAAGTTGCTCACGCGCATCTCGCCGCTCGTGCGGATGAGCAGGTCGGGGTCGGGATAATTCTTGGTGTAAAGATGCTGCGAAAAGATCTGTTCGTTGATTTCCTCGGTGTCGAGCTTGCCCTGTTTGACCTTGGCCGCAATGGCTCGCACTGCATCAATGATCTCCGTGCGTCCGCCGTAGCTCAACGCGAGGATCAGCGTCAGCCCGTTGTTCTTCGACAGTGCGGCGATGGTCTTTTGAAGTTGTTCCTGCACGAACTCCGGCAGGCGGTAAATCTGTCCGATGACCTCCAGCTTCACGTTGTTCCGGTTCAACTCGCCGATCTCGTTCTTGAGGTAACGAGCCAGATACTTCATCAGCGTATCGACCTCATCTTTCGGACGGTTCCAGTTCTCGACGGAGAAGGCGTAGAGCGTGAGATACTTCACGCCCACTTCACCCGCCGCCCGCACGATGGCGCGCACCGATTCCGCGCCCTGCCGGTGGCCTTCCACGCGCGGCAAATGCCGGGCCCTCGCCCAACGGCCGTTGCCGTCCATGATGATGGCGACGTGCGCAGGCACGGTGCCTTTCAGTTGGGGCGATGACGCGCTCACAGGAAAGCAATGAGTCTGCCGTTGGCCAGCTTGGAAGCCTGGGTATTTGAATGGCTAAGAGCAATCCACTCGGTCCGGCCCTTCTGGCGAACTGCCGTTACCGCGTATATGCGCGACTCTTTCCCACTCACCCTTGGGGAAAGAATTCTCCCAAGCCAAACTTCGCGCCTTGAACCCCTGAACTGGCATTGGAGCGCCGGCTTCCAGCACGGCGCGAACAAGCGATGTTTCAACGAGCCGTGCTGGAAGCCGGCGCTCCGGTTCAGGGGGAGGGAGAATCCTCGCCAGTCTTTCGAAGCACTCGAGGCGGACGGACTCGTCACAGCACGGGATGTGTCGCTGCCTCTCCCCGGGGGAGAGGGCCGGGGTGAGGGGGAACGCGACACTGGTTCTGTTCGCAATCGTCGAATCTTCTCAAAACCTCCGAATGCCGCGTTTTGCTTCACAAAAAGATCGTCTGCTCCCGTGCCGGCCCGACGGACACGATGGAGAGTTTCGCGCCCGTCAGTTCCGCGAGCGCTTGCAAGTAGGCGCGAGCACGCGGCGGCAGATCCTTCCAGTGCCGCGCCTTGGTGGTGGATTGTTTCCAGCCGGGAAAATCAACATACACCGGTTCGCAGCGAGCCAGCAGTTCGACATCGTTCGGAATATAATCGAGCGTCTTACTGCCGGCTCGATAGCCGACGCACGCGCGGATGACTTCCACCGTGTCGAGCCCATCGACGTTGGTCACCGCCAGTTCGTCGATGCCATTGACCATCGTGGCATGGCGTGTGGCCACCGAATCGAACCAGCCGCAACGCCGCGCGCGTCCCGTGGTCGCGCCGAACTCGCGGCCCATGCCGTGCAGTAGATCGGCGATCTCCGAACTCTCCGTTGGCAGCGGTCCTTCGCCCACGCGTGTGGCGTAGGCCTTCATCACGCCCACGACGCGGTCCATGCGATGCGGCGGCACGCCGGAGCCGGTGCAAGCGCCACCCGCCGTCGTGTTCGACGAGGTGACGAATGGATACGTCCCGTGATCGATATCCAGGAAGGTGCCTTGCGCGCCTTCGAACAAGATCTCCTTCTTGCGCTGCATCGCCTTGTGCAAATACACAACCGTGTTTGTGACAAACGGCTTGAGGGCGGCGCCGGCGGCACGATAGGCGTCGTGGACTTTCATGAACGAAAGCGGCTTTGCTCCGAAGGCCTTCAGCACGTCGTTGTTCTCCTTGATCCGGGTTTTGAGCTTCTCCTCAAAGCGCACGGGGTTGGTGAGATCGATCATGCGCAAGCCGACCCGCGCCGCCTTGTCGCCATAGGCCGGGCCAATGCCGCGCTTCGTCGTGCCAATCTTGTTCTTGCCCTTGAGGATTTCCCGTTGCTCGTCGAGTTCGCGATGGTAAGGCAGGACGAGGTGTGCCGTCTCGCTGATGAGCAGGTTGCCCTCGACCTTGATGCCAAGCTTGCCGAGGCCTTCAATCTCGCCAACCAGCCCGACGGGATCAATGACGACGCCGTTCCCAATCACGCACACCTTGCTCTTGCGCAGAATGCCGGACGGAATGAGATGCAGCACATACTTCTTCTTCCCGAGATAGACCGTGTGGCCGGCGTTGTTGCCGCCTTGCGTGCGGACCACGATGTCCGCCTGCTCGGTAAGCACGTCGATGATCTTGCCCTTGCCCTCATCGCCCCACTGGGCGCCGACGAGAATGGTATTGGCCATAATTGGTGTATGCCGCGCGGCAAATAAAAATCCCCGAAGTGCAAATTCGGGGCAGTCGCGCTTTTTGCGGGCAGAAACTAAGGAATCGCGGCGGAGGGTGTCAACAGCGCGTTTCGCGCTTCGCCCCCGCTCCGTTTTTGAACACTGCTCTTGCTCTTACTCCTACTCGTAATCTTAATCCTATCTACGGCCTCGGCGGGACCCGTCTCCTTCGTCCGAAATCCCCTCTTGACGTAATTACTACCTTGGTAGTATTACCACGGTAGTTAATCCCAATTGCTATGGCTAAAAACAAGCCTCACCGGCTCGGCGACCTCCAGCTCCGCATCATGAAGGTGCTGTGGGAGCGGCGCGAGGCCACCGTGGCTGAAGTCCTGGACACGCTCGACGATGCCGACGCCAGCCTCGCCTACACCACCATCGCCACCATGCTGCGCAAGATGGAGACGCGCGGCCTGGTCGCGCACCGCGCCGAAGGGCGGTCGTTCATCTATCGCGCCAGGGTCGCCGCGGAAGATGTCTCCCGCAGCATGGCGAATCATCTCGTGGACCGCCTGTTTGAAGGCAGCCTGCTCGAAGCTGTGAACCACCTGTTGTCCTCGCGCGAAGTAAGCCGGGACGAATTGCGCCAGTTGGAGAAGCTGATCGCGGAAAGGAAGAAGAAGCTATGAATGCGGCGCTCGACTGGAACTTGTGGCGCCCATTCTTCGCCACGCTCGCGGTGGGGACTGTGCTGGTCGTTGCCACGGCTTTGCTGCTGCAGCGATGGACTCTTTCGATGGCCTGGCGTCGGACGATTTGGCAGGTTGCATTCCTTAGCCTGGGCTTGCTGGCGATCACCGAAATCAGCGGGGCCAGCCGCGCGGCGTGGAGCTGGCTGCCACAGCAATCCGCACCGGAGTCCGACGGCCAATTGCTAATGGAATCGAAAGTCATTGGCGAACCAGACTTGCGGATGCTCCTTGCCCAACGCCTGCAGCCGGGCAACGCGCCAACGGTCCAATCCGTTCCCGAGAACTTCTCTGCTGAAGAGCCGGTTCGTTGGCCCGGCGCGATCTGGCTGCTGGGCTTCGCCGCGGCGATAAGCTGGATGGTGCTGGCCCGTTTGGTCTTCATGGTTTTCGTGCCGCGTCGGAGAGTAAGGGATGAGCGTCTGCTGGCACGGGTGAATTCCATCGCCCGCCGGTTGGGCGGGTTGCGCCGCGTGCGAGTTGGAGAGACGCGCCGTCTGACCGGGCCGATTGCGTTCGGGATTCTCCG
>Ga0187893_10003134_pt1 | contig 34422 bp, 26 predicted proteins | sample MA1701074metaG_FD_139574 | JGI IMG/M metagenome (GOLD analysis project Ga0187893, IMG submission 139574) | White microbial mat communities from a basaltic lava cave in the Kipuka Kanohina Cave System on the Island of Hawaii, USA - MA170107-4 metaG ...
GGGAAGGGTCACGCGGGGCGTTCCGTCCCGCACTCCCAGCAGGAGGTGAAGCGGCCGTCGATCGCCTCCCCGCACTTCGGGCACTCCCACGGCGGGGCCTCGGGCTCCGCCGTGAGCCACTCCGCGACGACGGCTTTCGCCTGGTCGTACTGGCTCTCGTCGAGGATGCAGACGGAGGGGACGAGCTCCTCGACGATCGCGCCGACGCCGGTCGAGAGGGTGTCGTTCTCGACCACCGCCGCGATCCCCGCATTCTCGAGCAGCCCGCGCACGAGGTGCGCCTCGGCGGGGTTGCGGGTGGCGTAGACCTCCTTCACGCGATGGCAGGCTACCACGGAGGTCCTTGCCGGGGAGCCGGAGCTGCCACGGCGGCAGCAAGAGGATGCCCTTCGTCACTCCCCCACTCTCGCGAGCCGCGCGCGGAGGAAACTCCGCGCGAAGATCGACGACGAAGTCGGCGTGCTCGGACTGGTGCACCCGCGCCGGTCCCGCGACGCCGGCGCTGACGGCCCCCGAGGCCCCCTCCTATCCCTTCTCCCAGGCGGGCAGCAGGCGCAGGTAGATCGCGCGCGACTTCGAGACCTCGCGCACGATGTGCTCGGTGCCGATGTTGCCCCGCGCCGCGTAGTTGTCGAGCTCGGGGTTCTCGTACGGCATGATCTCCGCCGCCGCCGCGACCCTGCAGCGCATCGAGAGCCGGTCGCCGGGCAGGTTCTCGACGACCCACATCCAGTGGAACTTCGCCCAGTCGCGGTCGCCGTCGAACCAGCACGCAACGCCGAGCGCGAACCGCATCTCGGCCGCGCGCGTGCTCTCCGGGTGCGCGCGCACCGCCTTCTCGAGCAGCGCGCGCGCCTCCTCCCACTTGCGTTCGGCGACGAGCCGGAGGCCGCGCTCCGCCGCGACCTGGTCCGCCGCGCCGATCCGCGCGAGCGCCTTCCCGTGCGACTCCCAGTCCTGCGCGTAGCGCGCGAGCCGCGCCTCGTCGAGGGGCGCGCCGATCGCGGCGTACCGTTCCCGCGCCTCCTCGAACCGCCCCGTCTCCTCGAGCACCCGCGCCGCCTGGATCCCCTCCGCGCGCCCCTCCTCGGACGTGGGCTTGTCGAACTCCGGGTGGTCCCGGAGCAGCTGGATGAGCCACGCGAGCACCTCGTCCTTCGTCGCGTAGAGCGCCGACTCGCCGAGGTACTTGCCCTCGCTCGTGAACGCCGCGAAGTACGCGTACGGGTTCTTCGTCTTCCCGGTCGTGAACCTGCTCGCGGCCGCGTTCCCGCCTTCGCCCATCCCGCTCCGGTTGAAGTAGTAGGGCACGAACCGGCGGTTCAGGAGGGCGATCACACGCTCGTCGCTGAAGGCACCTGCCCTCATGGGTTCGGCGCCGGGTCACCACTTCCCTTTCGTCGCGCAGGTCGCGCCCTCCTCGTCGATCCCGAACGAGACCCCCTTGATGAGGAGGATCCGGTCCTCGGTCCGGGCCCGCTCGCGGGCCTCCTCGAACTCGTGCGGGAAGTGCCAGCGGATCGAGCACGCGTCGGCCGAGGCGGCGCCGGCGAGAACCGCGACGGTCAGCAGGGTGCGCATGCGTCCCTCCGGAGGGTTGGGAGGGGGCCTCGGGGGCCCTAGCCTCCGATGTGGTACATCTCCACCTTCTCTACGCGCGTCTTCGACGTGCGCTCCTCGGAGTAGCGGTCGTTGCGGGCGCCCCAGATGCCCGCGAGCGCATCGCGCAGCTCCGCCTCGGCCGCCCCCGCGCGCAGGAGGCCGCGCAGGTCGGTTCCGATGGCCGCGAAGAGGCAGGTGTAGATCCTCCCGTCGCACGAGAGGCGGGCACGCGTGCAGCCGCCGCAGAAGGGCTCCGTGACCGACGCGATCACGCCGATCTCGCCCTGCCCGTCCCTGTAGCGGTAGCGGTTCGCGGTCTCGCCCGGGTAGTTGGGGTCCACGGGCTCGAGCGGGAACTCGGCGCCGATCCGCGCGACGATCTCTTTCGCGGGCACGACGTCGTCCATCCGCCAGCCGTTGAGCGTGCCGACGTCCATGTACTCGATGAAGCGGACGATGTGGCCGGTGCCGCGGAACCGGCGCGCGAGGTCGACGACGCCGCCGTCGTTGACGCCGCGCTTCACGACGCAGTTGATCTTCAAGGGCGAGAGCCCCGCGCGCTCCGCGGCCTCGATCCCCGCGAGCACGGGCGCGATCCCCGACCGACGGCCGTTCATCGCCTTGAACGTCTCCTCGTCGAGGCTGTCGAGGCTCACGGTGATCCTCCGGAGTCCCGCCGCGCGCAGCGCCGCGGCGTACCCCGCGAGAAGGAGCCCGTTCGTGGTCAGCGAAAGGTCCTCGACGCCGTCGATCGCCGCGAGCATCGCGACGAGCCGCGGGAGATCGGTCCGCAGGAGCGGCTCGCCGCCGGTGAGCCGCAGCTTCCGGACACCGAGGCCGACGGCCGCACGCGCCACACGCTCGATCTCCTCGAACGTGAGGATCTCGGCCTTGGGCAGGAACCTGTACGCCCCGTGGAAGACCTCCTCCGGCATGCAGTACGGGCACCGGAAGTTGCACCGGTCCGTCACGGAGATGCGGAGGTCGCGGAGCCCCCGCCCCAGCCGGTCCTTCATCGAAGGCCAATCTACCACCGGCGTGCGGCCCCCGAGGCCCCCTCCTTCCGCTTTTGCGACACTAGGGCCCATGCGCACCGCAGCCTTCCTCCTCGTGCTCGTGACCCTTTCGTCCGCGGACGATGCGCCGAAGGAGCGCACGTTCAAGGACGGCGAGCTCGTCGATCCCTACTGGGGCCTCACCTACGCGGCGCCGGGCCTCGAGGAGGCGAAGTTCGGGGCGGGCAGCGCCAGCGTGTTCACGGGCCGCGCGGGCAACGTGGACGTCGAGATCCTCGTGCAGGAGTCGGACAAGGAGATCCCCGCCGCCGAGTGGATGGCCGCGGCGAAGAAGGCGTGGGCGGAGAAGCGCAAGATGCAGGACGTCGAGGAGAAGGACACGACGATCCTCTTCATGGAGGAGAGCCTCGCCGGCTTCAAGCGCCACCACGGCTACGCGTTCCACGCGCGGGGCCCGCAAGCGTTCGTCGTCCACGCGAGCGTCCAGGAGAAGAGCGAGACGTCCGGAGACGCGATCCGCGCGGCGCTCTCGGGCCTCACGCTCGACCCGGAGGCGAGGCCCGCGCTGCTCGTCTACGTGATCGCGAAGCAGCGGGCGTTCCCGCTGGACGACCCGCGCGTGCTGCTGGCCGCCGGCCAGGTCTACCTCAGCGGCAACGAGCAGCTGCGCGTGCCGAAGAACCTCATGCTCGCGGAGCGGCTGCTCGAGCGCGCGCTGACGGAGGCGAAGCCGGACACCTACGGGCCCGAGCAGCGCTGGGCGATCCACGAGCAGCTCGGCCTGGCGACGCTCGAGGCGAGGAAGCTCGACAGCGCGATCGAGTGGCTCCTGAAAGCCGAGCAGCTCGCGGAGAAGGTCACGGAGGGGGCCTCGGGGGCCAGGAACGGCCAGTCCTCGTACAACCTCGCGTGCGGCTACGCGCTCTCGGGGAGGCCCGACGAGGCGTTCGCGGCGCTCGACCGGTGCCTCGCGAAGGGGTTCCTGAAGGAGCCGCAGAACGTCGAGCACATGAAGACGAACGACCCGGACCTCGAGAGCCTCCGCAAGGACCCGCGGTGGGAGAGGCTCTTCCAGCAGCAGCCGGAGACGAAGTAGCCGCGGAGGCCGGAGGCTCTCCTAGGGCCCGGACGTCGCGGGCTCGAGCGACCGGAACGCGTCCAGGTGGCGCGGCAGAGCCGCCGCCTTCCACTCCCTGTCGAGCACGCCGAAGGTCTCCTCGGCGCCGAAGGTGCGCGTCGCCCCGCGCGACTGCGTCCCGTTGAGCGCCCAATAGCACCAATCGATGTCCGCGGCGTGAAGGTAGGCGCGGAAGCCCGCGCACCAGAGGCCCGGCCCCGACTCCGCGTAGACGTGGTCCTGGGTCTCGTGGGAGGTCCCGAACTCGCCGACCCACACGGGCGCCGTCCACGGCTTTCCCTGCACGAGCAGGAAGCCCCAACGTCGCCCGAGATCCTCGTGGAGTTGCGCGTGCGACCGGAGTCCGTCGTGGAACCACGAGTAGTCGTGGGGCGACCACACGAGGCGGTTCGGCACCCGGAACGGGATCCGCTCGGTCGCCCCCGAGAAGTCCGACGAGTAGTTGACCCCCTCGACGATGATCAGCAGGTCCGGGTTCTCCTCGAGCACCGCGTTGCCGCACCGCTCGGCCGCGGCCCTCCAGTCCACCTCGGGATCCGGCCCGCCCCACACGGGCACGCGCCGCTTCCCGTCGGCGAGGACGGCGGGCCGGGGCTCGTTGCGGAGATCGGCGCCGACGACCGCGGGCACCGACCTGTACCGGCGCGCGAGCGCGCGCCAGTCCGCGATCCAGCTCTTCTCGGGGTAGCGGTCGTTCCACCAGAGCCCGTTGCCGTCCCGCTCGCCGTTCGGCCAGTCCGCGTCGCTCATGTGGTTGTCGAGGATCACGACGAGCCCCTCGGCCCAAAGAGCTTCGATCACCGCGTCGAGCACCTCGAGCGCGCGCTTGCCGAGGAGCGCCGGGTTCGCGCGGAGGTGGTCGAGCCCGACGCGCGGGTTCGTCTCGACCATCTCGTTCGACCACGGGATCCGCACCGAGTTGAAGCCCATCGACCGGATCGACGACGCGATCGACGCGAGCGGCGCGCGGTCGAGCCCGCCGACGACGAAGTCCTTCTGCTCCGCCCCGTACCAGTTCACGCCCGCGAGCTTGAACCGCCTTCCGTGGGCGTCGACGATCCATCGGCCCTCGGTCCGCAGCGGGAGCGCCGGACGCGGCGCATCGCCCGCCGGGGCGCCAGGGGCCGCGAGCAGGAGCAAGAGGAGGGCGAGCCGCATGCCCCGGATGATACGACGCCCCCGAGGCCCCCCCTCGTCGCGGTTACATCCGCGTTGCGAACCCCCCTCGCGCGCGGGACAATCGGCACGTGCGTCGCGTCGGACTGCTCCTCCTTCTTCCGGCCCTGTGCAGCGCCGCGGACGTCACCGGCGTCGTCCTCGACGAGACGGGGAAGCCTGTCCTCGGCGCCGAGGTCACCCTCGGCGTCGGAAGGGCGCGCTACGCGCTCACGCCGGACTACGACTGCTGGATCGCCGTCGAGACGCGCACGGCCACGACGGGCGCGGACGGACGGTTCGCGTTCGCCGATCTCCCCGAGGGCGCGGTGGGGACCGCATGGGCGAACGGCAAGGGCACGTTCGGGATCGCGCAGGGCGCGGGCCCGCTCGAGGTGAAGCTCGCGCCCGCGGGGACCGTCAAGGGCAGGCTGATCGGGAAGGGAAACGACCTCCGGCAGCTGCGCGTCTACGTGGTGGGAGGAATGGGGCTTCGGGGCGAGGGGGGGGAGATCGACAAGCGCACGGGCAACTTCGAGGTGAGCGGGCTTTCGCCGGGACAGGGCCGCGTCTACATCAAGCGCGGGAACTGGGACGTCGCGCGTTACGAGGTGGAGATCGCGGGGGGCAAGGAGGCCGCGGTCCCGAATACGAAGATCAAGGAGGGCGCGCTCCTCCCGTCGCCGGACCCGCAGGTCGAGTGCACGGCGGCGAAGCTCGTGGATCCGCAGGGGAGGCCCATGCCCGGCGTGCAGCTCATCTGGTCGAGCCAGCACATGGACGGCGGCATGAACTCGGACCAGGAGGGGATCGTGAAGCTCGCGGGCGGCGGGGTCGCGATCGGCGGGCCGCCCTACCTGCTCCGGCTCCAGACCCTCAGGGCGGAGGAGATCGTGTACGAGGGCGCGCTCAAGAAGACGCTCAAGGGGACCGCAATCGTCGAGATCCGCCCGCTGGCGGAGGTCCGCGGCACGGTCGCGAAGGGGAACGCGAAGGTGGAGAAGTACCTCCTCGTCGTCGTGGGCCCGGGCGACAAACCCCGCGTCTACCAGGCGGAGGTGGAGAACGGGAAGTTCACGGCGCACGTGCCGCGCGGCAAGTGCCGGTTCGTCGTCGGCACCGTGGACGGGAGGACGCGCGAGCACGCGTTCGACGTGGAGGGCGGCAGCCCGATCCTCCACGACATCGCGCTCGAGTGACCCCCTTCCTGTCCCCCGCGCCCCCTATCCTTCCCCCGCATGGACCGGGCCGAGAAGGACTTCCGCCGCGACACGCACCTCCTCCGCATCTCGAAGATGTTCTCGGAGTTCTCCACCTGCCTCTCGCGCAAGGTGGGCTGCGTCATCGCCTCCGACGCCGGGCACGTGATCAGCACGGGCTACAACGGCGCGCCGAAAAAGACCCGCCACGGCTGCGAGGCCGGCTGCTTCTGCCAGGACCCGAACCGCGTCTCGGGCACGTACCAGGAGCGGCTCCGCTGCTCGCACGCCGAGCTCAACGCGATCGCGCAGGCGGCGTACGAGGGCGTCTCGACCGCGGGCGCGCGGATCTACTGCGTGACGTTCCCCTGCTCCTTCTGCTGCAAGGCGATCATCCAGGCGGGCATCCGCAAGGTGATCTACGAGGAGGAGTACAACGACCCGATGTCGAAGACGCTGTTCGAGGAGAGCGGCGTCGAGCTGCTCCGGATCATCCCGCAGCCGGACGTCGCGCCGCGGTAGCGGCGAGCCTCGTCGAACGGCGTCCGCGCCGCGAAAGCGGCCCCCTGCCCCTTCCGGATTCTGGCGCCGGGACGCAGCCGGTTACAGTATCGCGAATGCGCTCCGTCCCCCTGCTTCTTGCCTGCTCGTGCCTTCTCGCCCCCGCGATCGCCGAGGAGCGCGGGCAGGACGAGCTCCGGCGCGACATCGAGTTCGCGCGCGAGCAGGTCTTTCCCGCGCTGGTGAACATCTCGTGCGTCACCAAGAACTACACCGGCGGGCGGCTCGAGCGGTACCCCTCCGCGGGCAGCGGCGTGGTCGTGAGCCCCGCGGGCCACGTGCTCACGAACTACCACGTCGCCGCGGACGCGGCGGAGATCGTATGCCGGCTCCCGACCAACGAGGCGATCCCCGCGACCGTGATCGCCCACGACCCGCTCACCGACCTCTCGGTCCTGAAGCTGTCGCTCGACAGGCGCCGGAACGCGGACACGCCGCTCCCGTTCGCACGGCTCGGCGACAGCGATGCGCTCAAGACGGGCGACTACGTGCTGGCGATGGGGAACCCGCTCACGCTCTCGTCCTCGATGACGCTCGGCATCGTCGGCAACCCGAGCCGCGTCTTCACGTCGTTCACCGGCTCCGACATCGACGAGATGGACCTCGGCGGCGGCCAGGTCACGGGCCTCTTCACGCGGTGGATCCAGCACGACGCGCTCATCCTCCCCGGCAACAGCGGCGGGCCGCTCGTGAACCTCCGCGGCGAGGTGGTCGGGATCAACGAGCTCGGCGGCACGGGCGTCGGCTTCGCGATCCCGAGCAACCTCGCGTCGCACGTGCTGAACCAGGCGCTCACCCACGGCTCGGTCCCGCGCGGGTGGCTCGGCCTCACGGTGCAGCCCGTGGACAAGATGCGGCTGCGCGAGGGCGCGCTGGTCGGGTCGCTCCAGCCGTCGGGGCCGGCCGAGAAGGCGGGGATGCTGCCCGGCGACCTGATCCTCGCGGTCAACGATCAGCCGGTCTCGGTCCTCTTCTTCGAGCAGGTCCCGCCGTTCTACAAGCGGATCGCGGACCTCGCGCCGGGCTCGAAGGCGCGCCTCCGAATCCGCCGCGGGGCCGAGGAGAAGGTGCTTGAGGCGGAGGTCGCGCGGATGGAGCCCTACCTCGGCGACGAGGAGGAGGCGCGCGCGGTCGGGATCACCGTGCGGGGCATCACGGGGCTCATGGCGCTCGTGCGCCGCTTCCCCGACGCGCAGGGCGTGCTCGTGACCGGCGTCCGGCCCGGGCTCCCGGCCGACGCCGCCAAGCCGTCGGTCCAGCCGGGCGACATCCTGCTCGAGCTGGGCGGGAAGAAGGTGACGGACCTCGCGGCCTTCCGGACGCTCGCGGCCGGGCTCGGCAAGGGGAAGGTCCCGGTGCGGCTCCGTCGCCGCGACGAGGACCTCCTCACGGTCCTCGACATGTCGAAAAAGCCGAAGGACACGGGCGGCGACGAGTTGCCGAAGGCGTGGCTCGGCGTCGAGACGCAGGTCATGACGGAGGAGGTCGCGAACGCGCTCGGGATGAAGGGCATGAAGGGCTTCCGCGTGACCCAGGTGCTTCCCTCGACCGAGGCGGAGAAGGCCGGGCTCGCGGTCGGCGACGTGCTCACGACGCTCGACGGGTCGCCCCTCAACGCGTACCGGATCCAGGACGCGGAGATGCTCAAGCGGATCGTCGAGCGGATGAGCGTCGGCACAGACGCGACCTTTGTCGTCCGCCGCGGCGGCGAGGAGAAGACCGTCGCGGTGAAGCTCGAGGCGACGCCGCAGCCCGCCGCGGAGGCCGCGACCGGCGAGAACGACGACCTCGAGTGCAAGGCGCGCGATCTCGTCTTCATGGACCGGATCGACAACCGCTGGCCGGTCGCGCAGAAGGGCGTGCTCATCACCGACGCCGCGCGCGGCGGGCCCGCGCACCTCGCCGGGCTGCGCGCCGGCGATCTGCTCCTCCGGGTCGGGACGGACGAGATCCCCGACGTCGCCGCGTTCGACGCGGCATCGAAGCGGCTCCGGGAGTCCAAGCCGCCGCTCGTCTCCCTCTTCGTCCGGCGCGACTACCGGACGCTCTACGTCTTCGTGGAACCCGTGTACCGCTGAAAGGAACCTCATGCGTCGCCTGCTTCCCGCCCTGCTCCTCCTCGCCGCGCCCGTCGTCGCCTCCGACGACGAGGCGGCGATCGACGCGCTCTTCAAGGACCGCGCCCCCTCGATCGTCTGCGTGAAGTTCGTGCTCACGATCTCCTTCAACATGGGCGGCGAGAACCAGAAGCGGGAGCAGAACAGCGAGGTCCGCGGCGTGATCATCGACGCGTCGGGCCTCGTGATGCTCGCGAACGACCACCTCGGCGCCGTGCCCCAGCGCGCGCTCGCGGCGATCCGCGCGCGCGGCGGCACCATCGAGGCGACCCCGTCGGCCGTCAAGGTCCTCTTCGGCAACGAGGCGAAGGAGCATGATGCGGTGATCGTCGCCCGCGACTCGAACCTGAACATCGCCTTCGTCCAGATCCTCGACCTCGAGAAGCGCGAGGTCACGTGCGTGGATCTCGCGAAGCCGGCGGAGGCGAAGATCGGCTCGGCGCTGCTCGGCGTCACCCGGATGGGCCGCGGCTTCGACTGCGCCCCGCGTTTCGGCCGCGTGCTCATCACCGGCCGCGTCGAGAAGCCGCGCGCGATGTGGGCTGTCGCCAGCAACTTCGACGGCCTCGGCCTCCCGGTCTTCGACACGGCGGGCGGCGTGGTCGGCGTTCTCGCCAGCCAGGAGGGGTCGGAAGGGGTGGACGAAGGCGACGCGTTCGGCGGCGGCGGCAACGACGGCGTCTTCCTCCTCCCGCTCGCGTCGGTGCAGGGGACGATCGACCAGGCGAAGAAGCTTGCGCCCGACAAGGTGAAGAAGGCGCTCGCGGAGAAGGCGGAGGCCGCGGAGGCCCCGGCCGAGAAGCCGGCCGACGAGCCCGCCGCGCCGGAGGGCGAGGGCGGCGAGAAGGACGACCGCTAGACGGCCGGCGGCGGCCCCCGAGGCCCCCTCTCGTCCGCGGCTCAGGCCCGGATCGCCCGGACGACGTCGTCGAGCGACGTGCGCCGGTCCAGGTCGCCGACGCGGTCCTCGAGACCCTCCGCGCGCAGGAGGTCGCGCACATAGCCGTGCGCCTCCACGAGCCGCAGCTGGATCCCCGCGGCGGCAAGGTCACTGTGGAGGCGCGCGAGCATCCGCGCACCCGAGACGTCCACGTACGCCGACATCGAGAGGTCCCCCACGACCAGCTTCGGAGGCGACGCGGCCGCGCGGATCCTTCGCCAGACGGTGTCGCGCACGTGGTCCGCGTTGAAGTAGAGGATGCCCGCCTCGACGCGGAAGAGGATCGCGCCCGCGATCTCCTCGTTGTCCGGACTGCGCTCGAGGCCCGAGTAGCGGTCGGTGCCCGGGATGCGGCCGAGGAAGGCCACGTGCGGCCGCGCCGCGCGCGCGATGAGCATGAGCAGCGACAGGATCGCGGCGAGCACGACGCCCTTGAGGATCCCGAGGAGCAGCACGCCCACGAAGGCCGCCATCGCGATCCGGAACTCGAAGCGGCTCGAGCGGCGCAGCCGGACCATCGAGGGCACGTCCACAAGGCCGCTGACCGCGACCAGCACGATCGCGGCGAGGACGACGTTCGGCAGGTTCCGGACGAGACCCGTGAAGAAGAGGCACGCGGCGATCGCCGCCGAGGCGAAGACGAGCGCGAGCGGCGTCTTCGCGCCGGCCTTGTCGTTCACCGACGACTGTGAGAGGCCGCCGGCGACCGGGAATCCCTGCCCGAACGCGACGCCGACGTTCGCCGCGCCGAGCGCGAGCAGCTCCTGCCGCGGGTCGATCTCGTAGCCGCGCCGCTCCGCGAGCGTTCGCGCCGCCGAGACGCTCTCGATGTAGGCAAGCAGGAAGCACGCGAAGGCGAGCGGAACGATCCCGTCCACCTCGCTCGGGCGAAGCGCGGGGGCCGACACCTGCGGCAGCCCGCTCGGCAGCTCCCCGACGACCTTGAACCCGTGCTCCTGGAGCGACGTCATCGTGAGGACCGCGATGGACGCGGCGACGACGGCGAGCGCCACGGGCTTGCCGGGCAACGCCTTCTGGCCGAGCGCGAGGAGCGCGATCGCGACGAGCCCGAAGGCGAGGACCGCGAGGTTCATGTCGCCCAGCTGGTGCAGGAGCGTCCACGTACGTTCGAGGAAGTGCTCGCCGCCGCCCTTGACGCCGAAGAGCTTCGGGAGCTGGGTCATCGCGATCGTGAAGGCCGCGCCGGCCTTGAAGCCGAGGAGGATCGTCTCGCTGATGAAGCTCACGAGCGCGCTCAGCCGGAGGAGCCAGGCGAGGATGCTCATCGCGCCGAACACGACCGCCGAGAGCGCGGCGATCTCCCCCCAGCGCACCGCGTCGCCCTGAGCCATCCCGGCGACGGTCGTGCCGACGAGCATCGAGATCGCGGAGGTCGGGCCGATCGCGAGCTGCCTCGAGGTGCCGAAGAGCGCGTAGCACACGCCCCCGATGACGTAGCCGTAGAGGCCGCGCTCGGGAGGCAGGCCGGCGAGCGAGGCGTAGGCGAGCGCCACCGGGACGGCGTACGCGGCGAGCGTGACGCCCGCGATCGCGTCGTGCGGCAGCCAGCCGGCGCGGTACGAGGGAAGCCACGCCGCAGGGGGGAAGAGCTTGCGCCAGCCGCGGGCCGCCTCTTCCGCCGGAATCGCCTCGTCGCTCATGATCGTCCTCCGTCCCGGGGCGTGCAGCGACGGATCATCGCCCGCCGCGGGTGCAAGGCTGCGGCGGCGGTCCCGGCGCCGCCCGACGGGAAGCCATGCTACAACCTCGCGACGCGGAGGACATCCGTGACTGAGCAGGCGGCCGCGCTTGCGAACCGCGACCTCGGCGTGCTCGACCGGCGGATCGCCGACGCGATCGCCGGCGCCTGGTTGCCGGGAGGACGGTCTCGAAGAGGACGAGGCCAGCCTCTCAGACGTTCGCGTTCACGAACGCGAGCGGCGCGGCCAATGGCATCCGGCGGGGAAGTCGCTCGAGGGCCTCTCCATCCGGATCCGGTTCGCGCAGGTCTGGCAAGGCGACCGGTCCGACGACACGATCCAGGACTTCCGGGTGACCAACCGGGACTTCTGACGGCGCCGACGCCGGGCACGGTCAGTGGTGGCGCCGCGTCCATTGGCCCCGCTAGGATGGGCGCATCTTGGTCGCCACCGACGCGAGGGCCAGTCAGGCGAGCGCCGCCGTGCTCGATCCGGTCGAGCGGCTCTCCGAGATCCTCTTCGGCCTCATCATGGCGCTCACGTTCACGGGCGCGATCCACACGGCGGGAGACGACAAGGACGAGATCCGCGCACTGCTCGTGGGCGCGATCGGGTGCAACATCGCGTGGGGGATCGTGGACGCCGTGATGTACCTGATGACGGGCATCGTCACCCGCGGCCAAGCGTTGCGCACGGTGCACCGCGTGCGCCATGCGGCGACGCAGGAGGAGGCCACGGAGGCCATCGCCGATGCCCTGCCGGAGGGCGTCGCGAAGGCGATGACGCCGCACGACCTCGAGAGCGTGCGCGGCTGGCTCACGAGGCTCCCCGAACAGGGGACGCGCATGGTCACCGCGCGCGACTTCCTCGGCGCGTTCTACGTCTTCCTGCTGGTCACGCTCTCGACGTTCCCCGTGGTCGTGCCGTTCCTGATCGAGAAGGACGACCCGGCGAGGGCGCTGCGGTTCTCGCACGCCGTCGCGCTCACGATGCTCTTCCTGATCGGGTGGACGCTCGGCAGGCTCGCCGGGCTGCGCGCGCTGCTCACCGGCATCTTGATGCTCGCCATCGGCGTCGTGCTCGCGGCCCTCGCGATCGCGCTCGGGGGGTGATGATGGGCGCGCGGCTCCTGTTCGCGCTGACCGTCGTCGCCACGGCGGGCGCGTGGGCGGAGGCGGCGCCCCTCGACCGCGAGGTCGAGCGCGTCTGCGCGGAGGCGGCGGCCTCGTGGGAGATGGCCCCCCGGGCCCCCCTCGATCGGCTCGTCGCTTGCGCCGCGGACGCGGAGGAGGAGGAGGACGCATGGTCGTTCGACCTCACCGGGTACTGGGTCCATCCGCCGGAGGACGACGACTACGGCTCGGCGATCCTGCGCGCGGACCACGGCGCGCTCCATCTCGAGGCGCGCTACAACTACGAGGACATCGACACGGGGTCGGTCTGGGCGGGGTGGACGTTCTCGTGGTCGGGGGCCGTCGAGTTCTCGCTCGTGCCGATGGCCGGCGTGGTCTTCGGCCACACGCGGGGCGCCGCCCCGGGCCTCGAGCTCGATCTCGTGTGGAAGATCCTCGAGCTCTACACCGAGGCGGAGTACGTCTTCGACTTCGACGACGGGGACGACAGCTTCTTCTACCTCTGGAGCGAGCTCACCGTGAACCCGACCGGGTGGCTGAGCTTCGGCCTCGTCGCGCAGCGCACGCGCGCCTTCCAGACGGACCTGGAGGTGGACCGGGGCTTGCTGCTCGGGTTCCACGTCGGAACGGTCAGCGCGACGGTTTACGTCTTCGACTTCGACCGCGACGACCCGTACGTCATGGTCGGCGTCGGCATCACGTTCTGAGGAGGTGGGTCTTGAAGTGGCTCCTCGGCTTCGTACCGGTCGCGATCCTGATCCACTACGTCGCGCCAGACCGCCCTCTCCTCGTCTTCGCGGCCTCGGGGCTCGCGATCATCCCGCTCGCGGGCTGGATGGGCCACGCGACCGAGCACCTCGCCGCGCGGCTCGGCGAGGGGATCGGCGGGTTCCTCAACGCCACGTTCGGCAACGCGGCCGAGATGATCATCGCGATCGCCGCGCTGCGCGCCGGGCTCCACGAGGTGGTCAAGGCGTCGCTCGCGGGAGCGATCATCGGCAACGTGCTGCTCGTGCTCGGGGCGTCGATGCTCGCGGGCGGCATCGGGCGCCCGGAGCAGAAGTACAACGCGGCGGGCGCGAGGTCGCAGGCGACGATGCTCACGCTGGCCGTGATCGCCCTGATCGTCCCGGCCGCCCTCCGCGCAACGGAGGGTGTCGCGGAGGGATCGCTCGGCACGCTGAGCGTGCTCGTCTCCCTCACGCTGCTCCTGACCTACGCGCTGAACCTCCTCTTCTCGCTCGGCACCCACCGCACGCTCTTCGCGGGCGAGGGGCACGCGGAGGAGGGACATGCGGCCCACTGGAGCGTGAAGCGCTCGGCGCTCGTGCTTGCCGGAGCGACGGCCGCGATCGCGTGGATGAGCGAGATCCTCGTCCATGCGATCCAGCCGGCGACCAAGAGCCTGGGGCTCAGCGACGTGTTCGTCGGCGTCTTCGTCGTGGCGATCCTCGGCAACGCGGCGGAGCACTTCTCGGCGATCACGGCCGCGCGGAAGGACCGGATGGACCTCTCGCTCTCGATCGCGATCGGCTCGAGCGTCCAGGTGGCGCTGTTCGTCGCGCCGCTCCTCGTCCTCCTGAGCTACGCGGTGGGGCCGCGCCCGATGGACCTCGCGTTTCCCGGGGGGCCCATCCTCTCGATCCTGCTCTCGACGCTGATCACAGGCCAGGTGTCGGGCGACGGGCGTTCGGACTGGCTCCGGGGCGTTCAGCTCCTCGCGGTCTACGTGATGCTTGGCCTCGCGTTCTTCTTCGCGCCGGGCTGAGATCGCCCGTTCCGCGTTCATGACAGCTCCTCCCTCCGAGGGCGCCCACAACGAATCAGTTTCGGGGAGAGGGGGCGCGGGGGGGAGGGGTAGACTTGGCCCCGATGACCGACCCCGAGCCCGCCACTCCGGCCGACGAGGCGCTGCTGCGCAAGAGCGATGACCTGCTCGTCGACTTCGACCGCGCGTTCCGGATGTTCCAGGAATTCGTCGGCGGGTGCCGGGCGCTCCACGACTTGGGCCCGGCGGTCACGGTCTTCGGCTCCGCGCGGTTCTCGGACGGCCACCGCTACTACGCGATGGCGCGGGAGCTCGGTCGCGAGCTCGCGCGGCGCGGTTATGCCGTTGTCACCGGCGGCGGGCCCGGGATCATGGAGGCGGCGAACCGGGGCGCGCGCGACGGCAAGGGAACGAGCGTCGGACTGAACATCATCCTGCCGCACGAGCAGAAGCCGAACCCATACCTCGACCGCTCCGTGGACTTTGACTACTTCTTCGTCCGGAAGGTGATGCTCGTCAAATACTCTTCGGGCTTCGTGCTGATGCCGGGCGGATACGGGACGCTCGACGAGATCTTCGAGACGGTCACCCTCGTGCAGACCGGGAAGATCCGCCGCTTCCCCGTCGTCGCGATGGGGACGTCCTACTGGAAGGGCATGCTCGACTTCATCTCGGATACCATCTTCCGCGAGGGGGCCGCCGCCGAGGGCGAAGTCGGCGGGTTCCTGGTGACCGACTCCGTCGCCGAGGCCGTCGACCACATCGACGGCACGGCTCGCGAGGGTCGGCCCTCGCCGGGAAAGGAGCGCTGACATGGCACGCATCGAACGGGACTTCCTCGGCGAGAAGGAGATCCCGGACGACGCCTACTACGGCGTCCAGACGCTACGCGGCAAGGAGAACTTCCACATCACCGGGATGCCGGTGTCGCGCGAGCCAAACCTGATCAAGGCCTTCGGGTACGTCAAGAAGGCGGCCGCGCTTGCCAACCGCGACCTCGGCGCGATCGACCGGAAGGTCGCCGACGCCATCGCGGGCGCGTGCGACCGCCTGATCAAGGGCGAGATGCTCGACCAGTTCATCACCGACTTCATCCAGGGCGGCGCGGGCACCTCGACCACCATGAAACGTGAACGAGGTGATCGCCAACCTGCGCTCGAGCACCTCGGGCACAAGAAGGGCGAGTACGAGCACGTCCATCCGAACGACCACGTCAACTTCGGCCAGTCCACGAACGACGTCTACCCGACGGCGCTCCACCTCGCGCTGATCCTCCGCCTCAAGACGTGTGGCAGCACGGCTCCGGGGACGACACGCAGCAGGACTTCCGCGAGATCGTCAACTGGGACTTCTGAAAAGAGGGGGCTTGGGGGCCGTGCCCGGTCACCGGGGCGGGGCGAGCGAGTTGAGCACGGGCGCGAAGACGAGCCAGGTCAGCAGGAAGATCACGAGGATGCCCGCGAGGTTCAGCCACAGCCCTGCCTTCATCATCTGCGGGATCCGCACGAGTCCCGTGCCGAACACGATCGCGTTGGGCGGCGTGCCCACCGGCATCATGAAGGCGCAGCTCGCCGCGACCGTCGCGGGGACCATCAGCAGCCCCGGCCGGATCCCGAGCGCCGGGGCGAGCGCCGCGAGGATGGGCAGCATCGCCGCCACCTGCGCGGTATTCGACGTGACCTCCGACATGAAGGTCATGAGCGCGATGACCGCGAGGACGACCGCCCACGTCGGCCAGCCCTGAAGGCCCGCCGCGAGGCTCCCCAGATAGGCGGCCGCCCCGTTCGCGTCGATCGCGGAAGCGAGCGCGAGCCCGCCGCCGAAGAGGATGAGCACGCCCCACGGGAGCTTCGCGGCATCCGACCACTCCATGACCCTCTTGCCCGACGCCCGGTCGGCGGGGATCACGAAGAGCGCGATCGCCGCCGCGATCGCGATCCCGGCGTCCGACAGCCCCGCGAGCGGCTTCGACCCGCCGATCTCCCACTTCCCCAGCAGCGGCGCCGTCATCCACAGGAGCGCGGTCACGAGAAACACCGCGAGCGTCGCGCGCTCGCCCCGGCTCAGCGGCCCGAGCCGCGCCCACTCCCCGCGGACGTACTCCTGCCCGCCCTCGATCTCGCCCATGCGGGAGCGAAACATCACCTTGGCGTTCAGGAACCACGCGAGCGGCAGGAACACGACGACGACCGGCAGGCCGATCTTCATCCAGTCGAGGAACGACACCCGCGCGCCCGTGACCTGCTCGACGTACCGGACGAGGATCCCGTTCGGGGGCGACCCGACGATGGTCCCGAGCCCCCCGATCGACGACGCGTACGCGACGCCGAGCAGCGCGGAGAGTGCGAAGTGGCGCAGGTCGCGGTCGGACTCGGGGATGCCGCCGGTCTCTTCGAGCCCCTTGCCCGTGCGCCGGCGGAGCGCGACGTCGATGACCGACAGGACGATCGGGACCATCATCGCGCAGGTCGCGGTGTTCGAGACCCACATGCTCAGGAACGCCGTCGCGCCCATCAACCCCGCGACGATCGCTCTAGGGCGCGTCCCGACGAGCCGGAGCGTCGCGAACGCGATCCGCCGGTCGAGCCCCCACCGGGAGATCGCGCGGGCGAGGACGAAGCCGCCGAGGAAGAGGTAGATCACGTCGGCGCCGTAGTTCGCGGTCGTCTTCCCGAGGGGCAGGATGCCGAGGATCGGGAAGAGCGCGATCGGCAGGAGCGCCGTCACCTCGATCTCGACCGCCTCGGTGAGCCACCACGCGGCCATCCAGGCCATCATGCCGAGCGTCGCCCGCCCCGCGTGCGGGAAGGGGACGGGCTCGCCGCCCGCGGCGCGGTACTCGTGGGGCAGGATCTCGTAGACGAGGAACGCGAGGACAGGGCCAGCGAGGAGCCCGATGCGCCGGATGCGCCGCTCGAGTGCGCCCTTGGAGGCGACCGCTTCGGTCAAGGCCGCAGCGTATCGGGCGGCCCGGACACGGCGTGCCGCGCCCGGGCGCAGCACGCTCGAACCGTCAAGGAGCGCCCCGGATGCCCCCGAGACCCCCTCTATTCCGACATCAGCTTGCGGCGCGCGGCCACGAGCGCCTTCTTCCGCTCGGCGGTCAGCTCGGGCGCCTTGAGGTCGAGATCATTCACCGCGCGGGCGATGACGCCGGAGATGAGCGCGCGCGCCGCCCACTTGTGGTCGGCCGGGATGATGTGCCACGGCGCCCACTTGGTGCTCGTCGTCGAGAAGCAGTCCTCGAACGCCTTCCGGTAGTCGTCCCAGAAGCCGCGCTCGGCGAGATCGGCCTCGGAGAACTTCCAGTGCTTCTCCGGCTTGTCGAGGCGCTCGAGGAAGCGGCGCTTCTGCTCCTTCTTCGAGACGTTGAGGAAGAACTTGAGGATCAGGGTGCCGTTGCGGACGAGGTGCCGCTCGAACCGGTTGATGTCGTCGTAGCGCTTCTCCCAGAACTCGCCGTCCACCTTGCCCTTCGGCAGCTTGCCGAGGTACTCGGGGTGCACCTTCACGACGAGCACGTCCTCGTAGTAGGAGCGGTTGAAGATGCCGATCCGGCCGCGCTCGGGGAGCGCCTTCATGTAGCGCCAGAGGAAGTTGTGGTCGAGGTCCTCGGCGGAGGGCTTCTTGAACGCGAAGACCTGGCAGCCCTGCGGGTTCACGCCGGACATCACGTGCTTGATCGTCCCGTCCTTGCCCGCGGCGTCCATCGCCTGGAGCACGATGAGCACCGAGTGGACGTCGCTCGCGTAGAGGAGCTCCTGCATCTCGGCCAGCTCGGCGCGGTTCTCCTCGAGCATCTCGGACGCCATCGCCTTGAGATCGTCCTTGTCGAACTCCTTGAGCTCGGGCAGGATGTCTAAGCCCGAGTCGTAGTCGTCGAGCCTCACCTTGCTGCCGGGCTTCACCCGGATCGCCTTGAGGATCTTGTTGCGGATCATGACGGTGCCCTCCTCGCGGTCACCCATGATGTCACGTTCGCGACGGAGCCACCAGACGCCGACGCCCGGGCAAGACGTGCGCATCCGGCCGCGACGGTATCGACGTTGCCACCGGCGAATGTTGCGCCGACATGGCAGACGCCCGTATCATGCCGGCGCGTAGGGAGGCTCGCCGGAGGGCCGGGCCTCGATCCGCGAAGGAGGGCGCATGCACGTTCGCGCACGGACCGGCGCACGGATTCTGTTGACCGTGCTCCTCGCGGGCTGCGGCAAGAAGGAACCCCCGCCCGTCGCGCCCCCGCCGCCCCCCGTCGTCGTTTCCCCCGCGGTGAAGGAGGACGTGCCCATCACGTTCGAGTCGGTCGCGCAGACGGTCGCCGAGGACAAGGTCGACATCAAGGCGCGCGTCGCCGGCGTCCTCCTGACGCAGCAGTTCGAGGAGGGCAAGCAGGTCAAGAAGGGCGCCGTTCTCTTCACGATCGACCCGCAGGAGTACGACGCGGCGCTCGCCGCGGCGAAGGCGAGGCTCGCCAAGGCCGAGGCGGACCTGAAGCTCGCGAAGGAGCAGGTGACGGTGCGTGCCGCCACGGCCGCGGTCGAGCAGTCGAAGGCCAAGCTCCGGAAGACCAACGAGGACGTGGACCGGCTCACGCCGCTCGCCGCCGCCGACGCGGTGCCCGAGCAGGACCTCGACACCGCGAAGGCGTCGCAGGACGTCGCGAAAGCGGACCTCGACGCGGCCGAGGCGAACCTGATCAACGCGAAGCTTCTCGAGCAGGTCGGCGTGCTGATCGCGACGGCCGCGGTCGAGGGCGCGAAGGCGGACAAGGCGCAGGCGGAGCTCGAGCTCTCGTACTGCACGATCACGTCGCCGATCGACGGGATGGTCGGCCGCGCGCTCGTCTCGACCGGCAACCTCGTCGGGCGCGGGGAGTCGACGCTGCTCGCCACGGTGAGCAGCGTGGACCCGATCCGCGCGTCGTTCACGATCTCCGAGCAGGAGTACCTCTTCCTCGGAAAGGCCGGGAAGGAGAAGGAGGAGCCCCCGGTGTTCCACCTGACGCTCGCGGACGGGACCCCGTACCCCCACGAGGGGAAGTTCGTCGTCGCGGAGCGCGAGGTGGACATCGCCACCGGCACGCTCATCGTGGAGGCCAGCTTCCCGAACCCCGACAAGCTGCTGCGACCGGGGCAATTCGGCCGCGTGAAGGCGGTCGTCGACACGGTCAAGGGCGCGGTCGTCGTGGCCCGGCGCGCGGTCATGGAGCAGCAGAGCGAGAAGATCGTCTACGTCGTGAAGGAGGACAAGACGGTCGAGCTGCGCACGGTGAAGCTCGGCGTGGGGTTCGGGAACGCGGTGGTGGTCCGCGAGGGCGTCAAGGCGGGCGAGCCCGTGATCGTCGAGGGGATGATGAAGGCCCGTCCGGGCAAGCCGGTCGCGCCCACGGAAGAGAAGCCGGCGGCCGCCGCGCCTGCGGGGGGCTAGCGTGACGGGCACACGCCGTTTCCTGGGCCCGCTCTGCGCGCTGCTGCTCGCTTCCTGCCGCGTCGGCCCGAACTACGCCCGGCCCGAGTACGCGACGCCGGAGCAGTACCGGGGCGACACCGAGCCCGCCGCCCCGGACGCGAAGACGATGGGCGACCTCGCCTGGTTCGAGATGTTTGAGGACGACGCGCTGCGCGAGCTGATCCGGATCGCGGTCGCCGAGAACTACGACGTGCGACTCGCGACCGAGCGCATCGCCGAGGCACGCGCGCTCTGGGAGATCGCCCGAGGCGCCGAGCTCCCGGTCGTGGACGGCGCGGCTTCCACGTCCTACACGGGGATCTCGCGGAACGGCATCCCCGCGCTCCCGACCGGCGACCGCGACGGAATGCAGTACGCGTTCGGCGGCGCCTTTTCTTGGGAGCTCGACTTCTGGGGGCGCCTCGACCGTGCGACCGAGGCGGCGCTGGCGGAGCTGCTCGCCTCGGAGGAGAACCAGCGCCTCGTGCTCCAGGTGCTCGTGACGGATCTCGCGACCGCCTACTTCCAGCTGCGCGAGCTGGACCTCGAGCTCGAGATCGCGCGCGCGACGCTCGCGTCGCGGAAGAAGTCGCTCGAGCTCGTGTCCCTGCGCAACCAGGAGGGCGTCTCGAACCTGGTGGAAGTCCGCCAGGCGGAGGTGCTCGTCACGACCGCGCAGCAGCAAATCCCCGAGACGGAGCGCCAGATCGAGCAGACCGAGAACCTCATCTCCGTGCTGCTCGGAAAGGACCCGGGGCCGGTGGCGCGCGGACGGTCGCTCGTCGAGCAGGATCTCCCGGCGGCGGTGCCCGCGGGGCTCCCCTCCGCGCTGCTCGACCGCCGGCCCGACATCCGCTCCGCGGAGCAGAGCCTGATCGCGGCGAACGCGCGCATCGGCGAGGCGAAGGCGCTCCTCTACCCGCGGATCGCGCTCACCGCGACCGGCGGGTTCGCGAGCGAGGACCTGGGCGATCTCCTCGACGGGTCCTCCGGGTTCTGGGACGTGGGCGTGGCGCTCACGCAGCCGATCTTCAACGGCGGTCGCCTCCGCGCGAACGTGCGGGCGACGGAGTCTCGCCAGCGGCAGGCCGTGATCCTCTACCTGCAGACGATCCAGCGTGCGTTCCAGGAGGTCGCCGACGCGCTCGTCGGCTACCGCAAGTTGAAGGAGTTCCGCGACCAGCAGGAGATCCTGACGAAGACGCTCGCGGACCAGCAGCGGCTGTCGAACATGCGGTACAGGGGCGGCGTCACCGCGTACCTCGAGGTCCTCGACACCGACCGTCAGTTCTTCGACGCGCAGCTCGGGCTCGCACAGGCGCAGCGCAACGAGCTCCTCGCGCTGGTCGCGCTCTATCGCGCGCTCGGCGGCGGGTGGGTGGACACGGCCCCCCAAGCCCCCCCCGATTCCGGCTCCGTGGTGCAGGGAAACTGAACCATGGCGCAGTTCTTCATCAACCGCCCGATCGTCGCGATCGTCATCTCGATCCTGATCGTGCTGCTCGGCGTCGCGTCGCTGTCGCGCCTGCCGATCGAACAGTACCCGTTCCTCGCGCCGCCCAACATCCGCGTGACCGCGAACTACCCCGGCGCCTCCGCCGAGGCCGTCGAGCAGTCGGTGGCGACGCCGGTCGAGCAGGAGGTCAACGGCGTCGACAACATGATCTACATGAAGTCGTCGAACACGAGCGACGGCCGCATGCTGCTCGACGTCAACTTCCAGGTCGGGATGGACCAGGACATCGCGAACGTGCTCGCGCAGAACCGCGTCTCCGCGGCACAGGCGCGCCTCCCGGCGGACGTCATCGCGCAGGGCGTCACGGTCAAGAAGCAGAGCCCGAGCATCCTGATGGTGATCTCGCTCTACTCGCCGGAAGGGACCTACGACGCCAACTACCTCATCAACTACTGCGGCATCAACCTGCGCGACGAGCTCCTGCGCATCCCCGGCGTGGCGCAGGTGGATCTGTTCGGCGGCATCGACTACGGGATGCGGATCTGGATCGATCCGCAGAGGATGGCCAAGCTCGGCCTCATCCCTTCGGACGTGATCAACGCGATCAAGGAGCAGAACCTCCAGGCGCCGGCCGGCAGCGTCGGCGGCGCGCCCGCGCCCCCGGACCAGGAGTTCACCTACACGGTCAGCGCGCCGGGCCGGCTCGTCACGACGGAGGAGTTCGAGAACATCATCGTCCGGCAGAGCGCCGAGGGCGCGGTCGTCCGCATCAGGGACATCGGCCGCGCGGAGCTCGGCGCGCAGAACTACACGTCGTTCGGGCGGCTGGACGGGAAGCCCGCCGGCGCGATGGCGGTGTACCTCCTGCCCGGCGCGAACCAGCTCGCCGCCGCCACGAAGATGTACGAGACCATGGAGGGGGCGAAGGCGCTCTTCCCGCCCGACATCGACTACAAGATCGTCTACGACACGACGCCGGCCGTGGAGGCGTCGATCCACGAGATCGTGAAGACGTTCGTCGAGGCGCTCATCCTCGTCACGCTGGTCGTCTTCATCTTCCTCCAGAACGTGCGGATGACGATCATCCCGCTCATCACCGTCCCGGTCTCCCTCATCGGGACGTTCGCCTTCTTCCCGCTCCTCGGCTTCTCGCTCAACACGCTGTCGATGTTCGGTCTCGTCCTCGCGATCGGCATCGTCGTGGACGACGCGATCGTCGTCGTCGAGGCGGTCGCGCACCACATCGAGCACGGGAAGAGTCCGAAGGACGCGACCGTGCAGGCGATGAAGGAGGTCTCCGGGCCGGTCATCGGCATCGCGCTGATCCTCTCCGCGGTCTTCATCCCGGTCGCGTTCATCCAGGGGCTCACCGGGCGCATGTACCAGCAGTTCGCGCTGACGATCGCCATCTCGGTGCTCATCTCGGCGTTCAACGCCCTCTCGCTCACGCCCGCGCTGTCCGCGATCTTCCTGAAGCCGCACAAGCCGATGTGGGGACCGCTCGGGGTCGCCTTCAAGGGGTTCAACAAGGTCTTCGACGTCACGACGAATGGGTACGTGAGCGTCTCGCGCCTGCTCATCCGCCACGGGATCCTGTCGATCGTGATCGTCGGCGGCGTCGTCGTCGGCGCCTGGTTCTTCGGCGGCCGGCTCGCCGCCGGGTTCATCCCGGACGAGGACCAGGGCATCATGGGCGTCAACATCCAGCTCCCGCCGGGCGCGTCGCTCGCACGCACAAGCGGGGTGGTGAAGAAGGTCGAGGACATCCTCGGCACGATGAAGACCCAGGGCATCGACTCCTACGCGACCATCGGCGGCTACGGCCTCGTCACGAACACCTACCAGCCGAACTACGGCTCGATCTTCATCCGCCTGCATCCGTGGGAGGAGCGGAAGACCGCGGAGCTCAAGGTCTACGGGGTCATGGCCGCGCTGCAGAAGAAGTTCCAGGAGATCCCGGAGGCGATCGTCTTCCCGTTCAACATCCCGACGCTCGCGGGCTTCGGCGCGTCGTCCGGCTTCAACTTCCTCATCCAGGACCGCACCGGCACGATGACGGTGCAGGAGCTGGGCGAGCAGACGCGGAAGTTCCTCGCCGCCGGGCGGCAGCGGCCCGAGCTCGGGAACCTCTTCACCTCGTTCGACCCGAACTACCCGCAGATCAAGGTGGAGCTCGACCGCGAGAAGGCGCGCACGCTCGGCGTCCCGGTCAACGAGGTCTTCCAGGCGATGTCCGCGGTCATGGGCGGAACGTTCGTCAACGATTTCAACCGGTTCGGCCGCCTCTACCGCGTCTACGTCCAGGCCGACGCGGCCGACCGTCTCAAGCCGGAGGACATCGGGAGGATCTACGTCCGCTCGAAGACGACCGGGACGATGATCCCGCTGTCGACGATGGTCACCATCCGCGAGGTCGCGGGCACGGAGATCACGACCCGCTTCAACCTGAAGCGGTCGGTGGAGATCAACGGCGCGCCGGCGGCCGGCTACACGTCGGGGCAGGCGATGGCAGCGCTCGAGGCGGTCTTCGACGAGACGATGCCCAAGGAGATGAGCTACGCCTACAGCCAGCTCTCTTTCCAGCAGAAGATCGCGCCGCCCGCGGGGCCGACGCTCATCCTGGCGATCGTCTGCGTCTTCCTGCTCCTCGCGGCGATGTACGAGAGCTGGCGGCTCCCGTGGGCCGTGCTCCTCGGCTCGCCGCTGGTCGCGCTGGGCGCGTTCTTCGGCGTGTGGCTCATGGGCTACGACAACAACGTCTACGTGCAGGTCGGCCTCGTGATGCTGATCGGCCTCGCGGCGAAGAACGCGATCCTGATCGTCGAGTTCGCGAAGGCGAAGCACGACGGGGGCGCGCCGCTCGAGGAGGCGGCGCTCGAGTCCGCGCGCCTGCGCTTCCGGCCGATCCTGATGACCGCGTTCGCGTTCATCCTCGGCGTCGTGCCCCTCATGCTCTCGAGCGGCGCGGGCGCGGGCGCGCAGAACGTGATGGGCACCGCCGTCTTCTGGGGCATGCTCATCGCGACGGCGCTCGGCGTGTTCATCATCCCGGGCAACTACACGTTCGTGGAAGGGCTCCTGCGAAAGAAGGGGCACACGCCGAAGCCCAAGTCCGAGGCGCCGCCGGCCGAGGAGCCGGAGCCCCACGGGCATTGACGGGAGGGGGCAGCCTTGGATCCTTCGATGATCCAAGGCCGGGAAGCGCGGGCCCGCCTGGCCGGGATGCGAGGGGGCTCCGGGGGCCTTCGCCGCGTCGTTCCGGGTCCCTCTGCGCCACGGCAACGACGCGCCGCCGGAGGCGTGAGGGGCGGGGGTGTCCATCGCGTGGTCAGCCCTCGGCCGGCGTGGGAGACTCCGGGCGCCGCCGACCGCGGACGGCGCAAGCACCGCGTCGGCGGGCCTCGCGCCTCGCGCTACTTCACCGTTGCCGGCAGGGCGACGCCGAGGAGCGCAGCAGCCTCCGCGCGCACGCGCTGGAGCTCCTCCTCCGCCGCGCCCTCCCACGTCGAACTACCGCTGACCGGAACGTCGTCCCCGCTCACCTCGATCCCCGCGTCGTCGCCCTGCGCCTCCATCCGGACGACCGCCTTCTCGTACCACCGCCGCGCCTCGTCCTTCTCGCCGAGATGCCAGCAGGCCATCCCGAGGAAGAACCAGTCCCAGGGATCTCCGCCGGACGTGAGCTGCACCGACCTGTCGAGCGCGGCGATCGCCGCCGTCCAGTCGCCGCTCCTGTAGTGCGCGACGCCCAGCGTGTTCCAGAACGCGCCCTCGTTCGGAGCCCGGTCCACGGCGGTCCTGGCCAGCGCGACGGCGCGCGCCGGATCGCGGCCGGCCGGGTCCGCCGCGGTGGCGAGTCGCCAGGCAAGCTCGTTGAGGCGTGAGAGCACGATGCCGCGGTTCCTGTGGGCCAGGGCGAGCCCGGGGTCGAGCTCCAGGGCGCGGTCGTACGCCGCGAGCGCCTCCCCGAAACGGCCGAGGCCGGCAAGCGCGTTGCCGCGGTTGCAGTGGGCCCCCGCGAGGGAGCGGTCGAGCTCCAGGGCGCGGTCGCATGCCGCGAGCGCCTCCTCGAAACGACCGAGGCCCCTGAGTGCGTTGCCGCGGTTGCAGTGGGCACCGGCGAGCGAGGGGTCGAGCTCCAAGGCGCGGTCGCATGCCGCAAGCGCCTCGTCGAAACGGCCGAGGGCGCCCAGCGCGGCGCCGCGGTTGCTGGGGGCTCTCGCGTCTTTGGGGTCGAGCTCCAAGGCGCGATCGGCCGCCGCGAGCGCGTCCTCGAAACGGCCGAGGTCGAAAAGCGTGGCGCCGCGGCTGAGGTGGGCGTTCGCGTGCTTGGGGTCGAGCTCCAAGGCGCGATCGGCCGCCGCGAGCGCCTCCTCGAGACGGCCAAGGGCATGAAGCGTGACGCCGCGGTTGAGGTGGGCGTTCGCGTGCTTGGGGTCGAGCTCCAGGGCGCGGTCGAACGCCGCGAGCGCTTCCTCGAGACGGTCGAGGGCATGAAGCGCGGCGCCGCGGCTGTGGTGGGCCGCGACGTACGGCGGGTCGAGATCCAAGGCGCGGTCGAACGCCGCCAGCGACTCCACGTGACGGCCGAGGGCGTGAAGCGCGTTGCCGCGGTTGTAGTGGGTCTTGGCGTCCTCCGGGTCGAGCTCCACGGCGCGGTCGAACGCTGCGAGCGACTCCTCGAGGCGGCCGAGGACGTGAAGGGCGATGCCGCGGTTGCAGTGGGTCTTGGCGTCCTCCGGGTCGAGCTCCAAGGCGCGGTCGAACGCCGCGAGCGCCTCGTTAGGGCGGCCGAGAAGCGAGGTGCCGCGGTTGTAGTGGGCCTTGGTGTCCTTCGGGTCGAGCTCCAAGGCGCGGTCGAACGCCGCCAGCGACTCCTCGAGGCGGCCGAGGTCGTGAAGCGTGACGCCGCGGCTGACGTCGGCCTCGGCCAGCGTGGGGTCGAGCTCCAAGGCGCGGTCGAACGCCGCCAGCGACTCCTCGAGGCGGCCGAGGCCGCGAAGCGCGGCGCCACGGTTCAAGTGGGCCTTGGCGTACGTCGGGTCGAGCCTCAGGGCGCGGTCGAACGCCGGCACCGACTCCTCGAAACGGCCGAGGCGACGAAGCGCGACGCCGCGGCCGCCGTGGGCCGGGGCGAGCTTGGGGTCGAGCTCCAAGGCGCGGTCGTACGCCGCGAGGGACTCCTCGTTGCGGTGGAGAGCGAGCAGGAGCCTCCCGCGAACCTGATGCGACGCGGCGTCGTTCCAGTCGTCCCGCCGGTCCTCGTAGAACGCGAGGGCCCGCTGGATGAGGCGCTCCCGGCCGCCGCGCGGCAAGGGCTCGTCCGGGAACGGGTCGCCGACCCCCGCCTCGGCGAGGAAGAGATCGACCGCCTCGCGCGCCGTCGCGAGGCTCGCCTCGGAGCGCCGGAGGGCGCGGGCGGTCCGGATGTTGCCAACGAGCAGCGCGACGACCGAGATCACGAGGGCGACGGCCGCGGAGCCGACCAGCGCCCGGTGGCGCCGCGCCCACTTCGAGCCGCGGTCGAGGAGCGACGGCCTCCGCGCGAGGATCGGCTTGTCCGCGAGGAACCGCCGGAGGTCCTCCGCCATGTCCAAGGCGGTCGCGTACCGCGCCTCCGGGTCCTTCGCGGTGGCCTTGATGAGGATCGTCTCCAGCTCCGGCGGCACCGCGCGGTTGAGACGGCTCGGCGGCCTCGGCTCCCGGAACGCGATCTCCTGGAGGATCTGCTGCGGGTTGTCGCCCGGGAACGCCGGCTCCAGCGTGAGGAGCTCGTAGAGGGTGAGGCCGAGCGAGTAGACGTCGGTCCTGTGATCGACGGGCACCCGCTTCGCGAGCGCCTGCTCGGGGCTCATGTAGCGCACCGTGCCGAGCAGGTCCCCGGTGAGCGTGAGCCCCGGGCCCGCGGCGCTCCGGAAGCTCGCGAGGCCGAAGTCCGTGATCCACACGCTGCCGCTCACGTCCATGATGAGGTTCGCGGGCTTGATGTCCCTGTGGATCACGCCCTGCTGGTGCGCGTGGTCGAGCGCGAGCGTCGCCTGCACGCCGAGCTCGGCGACGGACCGGCAGTAGGCCGGGCTCCCGGTCGTCTGTCCCTTCGTGATCGCGCGGATCGCGGCGCCCGAAGAGGGGGGGGCCGGGGGGCCGGTCCTCAGCGCCCTCAGGTCGCGCACGAGCGCGGCGACCGTCTGCCCCTCGATGAAGGGCATCGCGTAGTAGTGGACGCCCCGCTCGCACCCGATCGAGTACACGGGGACGATGTTGGTGTGGTGGAGGTGGGCCGCGGCCTGCGCCTCGTTCTTGAACCGCTGGAGCTGCGTCGAGTCGAGCACGGCCGCGAACGGCAGGACCTTGAGCGCGACGCGCCGGCCGAGCGAGAGCTGCTCCGCCTCGTAGACGACGCCCATCCCGCCGCGGCCGATCTCCTTGAGGATCCGGAAGTCGCCGAGCTCCCGCACCTCGGGCGCGGACGGCTCCGGGCCCGCCCGCGACGCCCCCGCGGCGCCGCGCTCTACGAAGCCGAGCGCCTCCAGCGCCCCGTCGAGCTCCTCCGCGAGGTCCGCGTGCTCGGCGAGCAGCCGCCGCCGGTCGGGCGGGCTGCCCGCGCGCAGGTCGGCCAGGCAGTGTTCCAGCACCTCCGCCATGCGGAGCTCGCGGTCCGGGCTCATCGTCGGCCTCCCATCAGCGGGCGGAGGCGCATGAGCGCCCGCGCCCAGAGCTTGCGCGCCGCGTCGGGGCTCCGTTCCATGCGGCGGCCGATCTCGCCCCACTCGAGATCCTCGAAGTTGCGGAGGACGATCACCTCGCGATCGTCCTCATCCATCCTCGCGAGCGCGTCGGCCACGGCGACGCTCAGCTCGCCGCGCTCCGCCGCGCCGCTCGGCGTCGTGTGGCTCGCCTCGAGGAACGCGGCGATCGCCTTCGACGAGCGGTCCAGCTCCTGCTCGAGGGACTTCTCGCGCGCGACGTCCCGTGCCTCGCTTCGCGCGCGGCGCGCGAAGTCGACGGCGCAGTTGGCGAGGATGCGGCGAAGCCACGCGGCCATCTCCGCGTCGGTCCGGCCGAGGAACTGGTGGAACCGCTCGTGCGCCTTGAGGAACGCCTCCTGCACCATGTCCGAGGCGTCCAGCTTGGGCTTGAGCCTCCGCGCGAGGCAGGTGCGCGCGAGCAGGCGAAGGTACTCCCGGTACCGCTCGAGCAGGCGCGCGCGGGCGGCGTCGTGCCCGCGCCGCGCCGCATCGATGAGACCGGGCACGGTCGCTTCGCCGTCGCCGACCCAAGGCTCACGGTCCGAGATGGGTTCGCTCATGTCGCGCCCCCCGCGCATGATCATGATAGGGAACTCGGGATCGGTCTGCCTCCCATGCCTCGTACCACGCGGCCGGTCCGGGGAGGTCGCTATCCAAGTCGCTGCATCGTTCGTCCACGCACGGCTCCAGTCCGGTCCCCGCCGGCTAGGGTCCTAGACGGAGCGGCGCGCCGGACCGGACACGGGGACTCCAGGCCCGGGCTATCCGGCGACCGAGCCCCGGCCGCGGAGGCGGCTCTTGACGCGCTCCTGGGACGCGACCGCCCGAAACCGACGCGCCGCGGATCCGGCGCCGATGCGGGCGACGGGCTCGCGCGGCGGCCGGTCCGCGGAGCCTGTTCCCGCCGCGTCCGGTCGCCACACCCCAATGCGTCTGGGCTCTTGGCGGGCGCGCGCCCTGGCGCCCCAAGCAAGGAGGACGACATGCGTTGGATGCGGATGGCATGCGGAGCGGCCGTGATCTTGGTGGCGCTGCTCCTGACGAGCGAGGTGTTCGCGGGCAAGCCGGGCGGCGGGACGCCACCGACGCCGCCGGGCACGATCTACTTCCGGGACCGGGTGAGCGGCGACGGGTTCTATCCCTACTTCGTGCTGCACTCCATGGACGGGAGCGGCGGGAGCCGCGCGACCGTGATGCGGACGCACTTGGACGTCCACGCGAGCCGGCGACTGCACGGGGGCAAGCGGTGGCTGCTCACCCAGGAGGAGATCGCCGGCGAGCCGGGGCCCGGGGGCAGAGTCCGCCTCGAGGTGTCTGCCGTGCGCGAGGACGGCGCGCTCCACGTCCGGCTGACCGGCCAGCCGACGATGGAGTACTTCAAGGTCGAGTGGGCGCCCGACGAGGACGCGAGCGGCGCCACGGTCAGCATGCTCGGCCGGGAGTGGACGGGCACGACCTCCTCGGACACGGTCGTCGGCGGGACCTGGGGCCTCTACACGGCGCACCTCACGTTCGACGGCGACGGCAACGTCGTTGGCCTCGACGCCGATCCCGTGCTTGCCGTCTCCCTTGGCACGGCGTTCTTCAACGGCCGCTTGCAGGAGCTGCCGGACGTCGGTTCCTACTCCTGGTCGCCCGACATGACGAGGCTCGTCGCCGATAACTGGGGACGTACACAGATCCGCGTGGTCGACGTCGCGAGCGGCGACGTCGTTCCGCTCGGATCCGGCGCGGACCCGGACTGGTCTCCGGACGGGTCGAGGATCGCGTACAGCCGGTACGTGGCTTCCAAGAAGGGCTCCTACGCTCTCCAGACCGTGCGCCCTGACGGGACCGGCGTCACGACGCTCCTGTCGTCGGCGTCGCTGGGCGGGCCGAGGTGGTCCCCCGACGGCGCCTACATCGGGTACACGTACCGGTCCGACCGCTACTACGTCTACCGCGTCGGGGCGGACGGCAGCGGGAACACGAACCTCACGCCCGACGCCACGGGTGGCCCCTACGGCGGCTTCGTGCTGGTCGACTGGCGCTGACGGGCCCGTACGGCACGCCAGCGCCCCGAGGAAGGCCGCCCCGCCCCGCGCGGGGCGGCCGCTTCGTGGCTCTCGGGATCGGCGAGGGCGCATGCGAACGCCGCCCGCGCCTCGTCGAACGGGGCGGGGGCGGCGGCCGCGACCAACGCGAGCGCGAGCCCGCGGCGGCGAGCGCCCGCCACGCGCAGACGCACCGCGGCTCGCGGTCGAGCGCCCGGACGCGCGTCAGGAACCGGCCGCCCAAGAGCGCCGCGCCAGCGGGCGCGGGCGCCGCGAGGAGCGACGCGCGCAGGAGCGTGCGGCCTTCGCGCCCCGGAAGGAGCCGTCGCATCGGCGCTGCCGCGCTTTCCGTCCCGCGGAGCCCGCTCCCTCCGCGAGGGGCCGCGGGCCTACCGGCCGCGCCGGCCGGAGCGGGCCGGCGCTCTACCGGATGCTCGAGCGGCACTTCGAGGAGGTACGTGCGAGGTCCCTCACCTCCGCCGGCTGCGTCGCGTCCTCCGCAACCCTCGCGAGCGCGTCGCGGGCGTCCGGCCCGAACATCGAGGCGAGGCTGCGTACGGCTGCCTTCCGTCGCGCCGGGTCCCGGGCGCTCCCGGCGGCCGCGACGAGGTCGTCGCGGAGCTTTTGGCCCTGCGGCGTCGAGGCGTCGGGCCGGCCTCCGGGGTGGCGCGACACGGGACGTGCGAGAAGGCGGGCGTCCCCGCGCGGGGCGGGAAGCGTGGGTTCGGTGCGCGCCGCCTGCGGGCCAGTGGGGAGGACCTCCTCGTAGAGCGGCTCGCCAACCATCTCGTGGGCGACGGCCCGCATGCCGCGGTAGAGCGGCGCCCGGGGACGGACCCCGTCGAACTCGGCGACGTTCCAGAAGAGGTCGAGGACAAGGGCGATGCACCCCGCCCAGATCCAGAGGAGCACGAGGAGCAGCGGGCGGACGCGGCGGCGGGGCTTCGGGCTCATGGCGCGCTCCCTACCTGTTCTTCAAGAAGACCTTGCAGAGGGTGTCGGCATGGCCGGCCTTGGTGACGCGGATCGTGACCTCGAAGCGGGCGCCGCGCGTAGCGGGCCAGTCCCGCGTGCGGAGGTGGTAGACGTAGTGGTTGCCCCGCTCCCGCATCAGGTACCCCTCGTCGGGGACCAGGTCGGCGTCGTCCTCGTCGCCGTCGTTCGCGACCGGGGTGCCGGCGCCGTCCACCTGCACGACGCTCTCGACCCGGGCCGTCGCGCCCTCCACGAAGCGGTTCCCGCAGAGGACCTTGATGCGGACCGGCACGGTGCGGCCGGGGCGGATCTTGTTGTCCACGTTGCCGTCGAGGGGCCGCAGGAAGCGGCACTCGAAGGGACCCTTGAGCACCGTCACGAGGACGGTCCTCTCGCTCCGGTTGCCGTCGTCGTCGGCGGCGGTCACGAGCACCTCCGTCGTCCCCGGGCCGACGGCCGCGGGCGAGACCACGACGGTGGGCTCGGGGTCGCAGTTGTCGGTGGCGGTCGCGCCCAGGAGGTCGGCGGAGACCGGGAGGAGCCCGCCCTCGCAGGGGGCCCAGCAGCGGCGGCGCTTCCTCTTGCAGCGGGGCGTGGGCCGGTCGTGGTCCTCCCCGCACTCGCAGGCCTCGCAGCTCTCCGCCGCCAAGTCCACGTGGTCGGGGCCCGCGAGCACGGGGGGCTCGCGGTCCTGGACCGTGACGTGGAAGACGCCCGTGACCTCGTTGCCCGCGTGGTCCTGGGCCCGGCAGGTGACGGGGGTGGCGCCCACGGGGAAGGCGTCGCCGGACTGGACGGGGCCCCAGGGCGCCTCGCAGACGACGTCCGCGTCGGGGTCGCACTCGTCCGTGGCCGTGACGGTGAACTCGACAAAGGCGAAGGACTGGCCCGGCGCGGTCGGGACGGTCAAGTCCTCCGGGAGGACCAGGACCGGCGCCTCGTCGTCGAAGACGGTCACGAGGAAGGCGCAGGTCGCGCTGTTCCCGCTACCGTCCATAGCTGTGCAGGTCACGGTGTGCTCGCCCACCTGGAAGAGGGTGCCCGAGGGGTCCACGGTCCGGCCGTCCTGGTCTTCGCACTCGACGGACACCGTGCCGGAGAGGTCCTCGGCGAGGACGTCGAAGCTGACGAGGGTCCCGATGTCCTCGCAGTGCCGCTCCACGTCCGTGGGCTCGACGAGGAAGACCGGCGGCGTGGTGTCGGCGACCGTCACGTCGAAGACGCAGGAGGCGAGGTTGCCCGTCGCGTCGCGAGCCGTGGCGGTGACGGAGGTCGTCCCCAGCGGGAGTGCGTCCGGCTCGAACGTGACGGCGGGCGCGGGGTCGCACGCGTCCTCGACCGTGACGCCGAGGAGCGTCATGGTGAGCGTCGTGAGCGGGCCCTGAAGCTCGACCGTCTGGGGCTCGCAGCCCAGGAGGACCGGGGGTGTCGTGTCCTCGACCTGGACCGCCACAGTGGCGCTCGCGAGGACCTCCATGCCGTCGAGCAGTTCGATGAGCACCATCGACGCCCCGTGGGTGAAGACGACGGGTCCGACGCCGTACTGCTGCTCGACAGGGTCGGCCACCTCGAGCAGCGTGCGGTCGCCCGTCACGTCGTGGACCCGCAGCAGGTCGGCCGTGCCGGGCACGACGTCGAACACGAAGTGGACCGTGGCCCCCTCGACCCCCTCCTCGCACTCCTGCACGATCGCGCCGACCGGGGGAGCAACCGTGGCAACGAGGGTGTCGTACTCCGCGACGAACCAGCCCGCCGCAGCGAACGTCGTCTCGCCGGCCTCGCCCTCGCCGAAGACCGCGCCTTTGGTGGAGTGACCCGTCACGATCGTCGATCCGCCGGGAAGCGCAGCGACGCCGACGCCGGATTCATCGGGGGGGAGGGAGGGATCCAAGGCGGATCCGGCGCGGCGCGCGAGGACGATTCGCGACGCGACGTCGTACACCGCCAGGAAGATGTCGGGCGTTCCGCCCGCGGAGTCGAGCGTCGCTGTTGTCCCACCCGACCCCGTGAAGTCGGCGGTCCCGGAGAACGAGCCGGTCACGACGAACGACCCGTCGGACTGCGCCGCAACGCCGGCACCGCGATCGGAGTGACCGCTCGCGGACCCGAAACGGTGCGTCGAGAGCATCGTCCCGGCGCCGTCGTAGCGCGCGACGAAGCCATCGGGAAGGTTCGCGGCCAGACTCCCCGCGGCGACGAGGGTCGTGGAGGCGCCGCCCCCGCCGAAGTCCGCGGCCTTACGGAACTCCCCGGTCACGACGATGCTCTGGTCTGCGAGCACCGCCACGCCGAACCCGAAGTCGTTGCCCGCGCCGCCGGCGCGACGCGCCCAGGCCAGCGATCCGTCCGCCGCGTACCGCGCGACGAAGACGTCGTTCTGCCCCGCGGACACGAGGCTCGTCTCCCCGGGCTCGCCCGCGCCGAACACGGCCGTGCCCTCGAACATCCCGGTGACGACCGACGAGCCGTCCGCGAACCCCGCGACGCCGTTCGCCTTGTCGCCTTCAGCGCCGCCCGCGCGCCGCGCCCACACCAGAGAGCCGTCCGGCCGGTACCGCAAGAGGAAGGCGTCCCAGATCCCGGCCGACACCAGAGTCGTCGCCGCGGGTTCTCCCGCCCCGAACGTCCTCGAGCTTGTGAACCACCCTGCGACCACGGCCTCTCCGTCCGCGAACGCCGTCACGGCGGTCGCGGGTGCCGTGGGGCCGGGATTGCTGCGCGTCCAGACGCGCGTGCCGTCCGCCTCGTGGCGGGCCAGGTAGAACTGGTTGGCGATGTGTCCTGCGACCAGACACGCTCCCCCGGGCAGCGCGGCGACGCCGTTGCCCTCGTCCGTGTTCGCGTTCGTGGGGTTGGTGCGGAAGCTCCAGAGGACGTGACGGTTCGAGTCGTAGCGCACGACCCAGAGGTCGTAGGGATTGCCCGACAGCTTGCCCGTCACCACGAACGATCCGTCGGAGAACGTGGCGACCGCGCGGCCCTCCGAACCACTCGATGCGGTCGAGGCGATCTCCGCCCACTCGAGGTCGCCCGGCGAGCCCGCCAGCGCCGCCGATGCCAGGACGAGGACCGCCGCGAATGCCGCGCGCCGGACCGTCCGAAAGGCTCCATGACCGTCCCGCATGTCCGTCTCCTCCCGCCGCCGCACCGGCCGTGCGCCGGCTCCCGGAACGACCGGGTCCGGTCCCGCGCGGGCATCCGCCGAACGGAGAGCGGAGTCCCTCGAGGGACCGGACGCCGACTCCGACGACCCACCCGCGCCACGGCCGACCCTCCGTTGCTGCGCCGTCAACACCATGTAACACCATGAGTCGTGTCTGTCAATGTGGTGTAGTTCCCGTTGATCTCCGTCCTGTTCTTCGCCCCCTTTCCCCCCGCGGGGGGAAAGGGGGCGCGGCGCGCCTCCCTACCCCGTCGCCGACTCCTTCATCA
>Ga0187893_10003136_pt1 | contig 34397 bp, 32 predicted proteins | sample MA1701074metaG_FD_139574 | JGI IMG/M metagenome (GOLD analysis project Ga0187893, IMG submission 139574) | White microbial mat communities from a basaltic lava cave in the Kipuka Kanohina Cave System on the Island of Hawaii, USA - MA170107-4 metaG ...
GCCACCGAGGGACTCATGAACGTGGCCACGGGTGAGCAAATTGACCCGGGTCATGTGAAAGGCCGCCCGGCGCTGGCAGTGAGCGGAATCGGCAATCCATCGTCCTTCCGCAGACTTCTTGAAGGCCTTGGCGCCCTTGTTCTCGACGAGTTGCGTTTTCCAGATCATCATGCCTATACGCGTGCTGATGTGGAGCACATCAGGGCGCAGGCCAAGCGTAGCGGCGTCGAGTACATCCTGACCACGGAGAAGGACGCGGTCAAACTGGCCGGCTTCCTTCCCGAGGCAGAGCCGTTTTGGGCGATCCGACTCAAGACCGAGATGAGGGAAAGGAAGGCAGAACTGGAGCAGCTGATCTGGGGGGAGCGTGCATAACGAATCGATCAAGCGTCTGCTGGTGCGCGGCCCCAATTGGATCGGTGATGCGGTGATGTGCGAGCCCGCACTGGTCGCGCTTCGACCCCTGTTTCCCGCGGCTGAGATAACCCTGCTCGTGAAGCCGGGGGTCGCAGAACTCTTCAAAGGGCATCCTGGGGTGGACCGGATCCTGGTTTATGAAGCCCCGGGACGACATGCAGGGCTTACAGGGAAGTGGGGGTTGGCGAATGCAATACGACGAGCAAGGTTTCAGCTTGCGATCCTGTTCCAGAATGCGTTCGAGGCAGCCTTGCTGGCATTCCTGGCCGGGATTCCGGCTCGGTACGGGTATGCGACAGACGGACGCGGATTCCTCCTGACGGATTCGGCTGCGGTCCCGACGCGAACCAAGACCAACCATCAAGTCCACTATTACCTTGACCTGCTGCGCCCCCTGGGCGCAATCGCTTCGGCTGTTTCGCCGCGCCTCTATCTGACGGATGAAGAGGAATGGGCGATGGCGGTGAAACTGGCCGATGCGGGCGTCGGCGGCTCTGATTTCGTCGTCGGTCTGAATCCAGGCTCCATCTATGGCGGGGCCAAGCGATGGCTGCCCGAACGCTTTGCCGAGACGGCGGAGCGACTCATCCGGGATTGTCAGGCCGGTACCGGCCTGACGGTGCGAGTGGTCATCGTGGGAGCGCGAGGAGAGGAAGAGTTGGGGCGCGCGGTGGCCCAGAGGATGCAGCACAGCCCGGTGGTCCTTTCCGGGCGGACGACGGTCAGGGAACTGATGGCGGTGATCAGGCGCTGCGGTCTCTTTCTCACCAACGACACAGGGCCGATGCATATTGCGGCTGCTTTCAATGTTCCCCTGGTGGCCGTGTTCGGTCCCACCGACGCACGGTCCACGGCCCCGTTCGGCAACAAGCATTCCATCGTGCGCCAGCCCGTGGAGTGTTCCCCCTGTCTCCTCCGCGAATGTCCGATTGATCATCGCTGCATGACGCGGGTGACGGTGGAGATGGTGTACGAGGCCGCGCTGAGGCGGCTTGCAGCTGACAAGCTGACAAGTGACCAAGCCGACAAGCCAAACACTGGAGACTCGTCAGCCTGTCAGCCTGTCAGCCTGTCAGCGTCTTTGGAGGGCATTACCGTCTTTCTCGACCGCGACGGCACCATGAATCGCGACACAGGCTATGTGAAGACGCCGGATGACCTGGAGCTCTTCTCAGGGGTCGTGGAAGCTGTGGCTCGTCTCAAACGGGCGGGGGCGCGTGTGGTGGTGGTGACGAACCAGTCGGGGCTGGCCAGGGGCCTGGTCACGCCCGCTGCCTTGGAGGCTATTCACACCAGGCTGCGCAGCCTGTTGGAGGAAGGCGGCGCCTCGTTGGATGCCATCTACTTCTGTCCGCACCACCCGGACGAAGACTGTGTGTGTCGAAAACCGCAGACGGCGATGGTGGACCGTGCGGCTGCCCAATTAGGGCTTGATCCGACCGGCTATTACCTGGTGGGGGACAAACAGCTGGATATGGAGCTCGGCCGGCGAATCGGGGCGCGGAGTATCCTGGTCACCACCGGGCCTGCAAGCCAAGACCTTCTGGCGTCTCTTGGGGCCGGCGGGCTGGCGCCGGACTATGTGGCCGCCGGATTCACTGAGGCCGTGGACTGGATTTTCGAGGACGTCAGAAGCCGTCAGCCCTCAGCGGTCAGCTTCCCGGAGGATAGGGCGGGCAAGCCTGCTGTGCTGAAAGCTGATAGCTGAGCGCTTTTTATGAGTGCCATGAACGCTAGGATCCGAAAGGTCAAGGTCGGTTGTGTTGGGGCAGGCGCCTGGGGAATGAACCTCATCAGGAATTTCTCAGCGCTAGGCGCCCTCCATGCCATTTGCGAAAGCGATCCGGCCACCTTAAAGCAGGCCGCTGATTCCTACCCGCAAGCTACGCCCCTGCAGTCCTTCTCCGATCTCCTGGCCGATCCGGCGATCGAGGCCGTGGCAATCGCTACACCGGCGACCCAACATGCCGTCATGGCACGAGAAGCCCTGGAGGCAGGTAAAGATGTGTTTGTCGAAAAGCCGCTCGCACTCACGCTGGCGGAGGGGCGAATGGTGGTCGAGCAGGCGGAGCGTGCTTCCAGAATTCTCATGGTCGGCCACCTGCTGCAGTACCATCCGGCCGTCAAAGCCCTTCACGACCTCGTCCTCACGGGAGCGCTCGGCAAGATCCAGTACCTTTACTCCACCCGCCTGAATATCGGAAAGGTGCGGCGCGAGGAAAACATCCTCTGGAGTTTTGCTCCCCACGACATTTCCATCCTACTCATGCTGCAGGGCCGGATGCCGGTCACCGTCCAGGCCAGCGGCGGCACGTATCTTCAGCAGGGTGTCCCGGATGTGACATTGACTGCTCTGGCCTTTCCGAACGCCGTGAAGGCACACGTCTTCGTGAGCTGGCTGCATCCGTTCAAGGAACAGAAGCTGGTCGTGATCGGTGATCGCAAGATGGCGGTGGTGGATGCCCTGGCGAAGGAGAGGCTCGTCCTCTATCCCCATCAGGTTGACTGGATTCACCATGTGCCGGTTGCCCGGAAAGCGGAGCCGGAAGTGGTTGCGGTCCCTCCGGAGGAGCCGCTAGCCATTGAATGTCGGCACTTCTTGGAATGCGTCGCCCGGCGCGCCACGCCTCAGACCGACGGGCGCGAGGGGCTGCGCGTGTTGGAGGTGCTGAAGGCTGCCCAGATGTCCCTCGATCGGGAGGGTGCCGCCGTCAGGCTGGATCAGGCACCTCCGACTCGCTCACGAGCGGAGGGTGAGGCGGGCGAAGCGACGAGGCGGCCGAGCAGGTGGCCGGGCGTCAGGATTCATCCGACGGCGATCGTGGACGAACCTTCTGAGATTCAGGCAGGAACCAAGGTCTGGCACTTTGCCCATGTCCTGGCTGGATCCAAGATCGGCGCCGACTGCACGATCGGGCAGAATGTCGTGATCGGGCCCAATGTAACGATCGGGAACCGCGTGAAGATCCAGAACAACGTCTCCGTCTACGAGGGGGTGACGCTGGAGGACTTCGTGTTCTGCGGGCCATCCATGGTGTTCACCAACGTGATCAATCCGCGGAGCGCCATCCCGAGGCGGACGGAAATCAGGCCGACGCTGATCCGGCAGGGGGCGACGCTGGGCGCCAACTGCACCATTCTCTGCGGGATCGCGGTAGGGCGGCACGCCTTTGTCGGCGCGGGCGCGGTCGTTACGGCCGATGTTCCGGACCATGCCTTGGTCCTTGGCAATCCGGCCCGGCGCGGAGGGTGGATGTGCGTGTGCGGGTCGAAGCTCAAAGTGACCGGTGGGCGGGCCCGGTGCCAGGCCTGTGGTGCGAGATACAGTGTGAGTCCGAAGACCGGCTGCAAGCAGACAGATTGAGGTCCGAGTCTCAGCCTCCCTCCGTCCCCAGAACCTTGGCCGTACCTGCGAATATGGTTGCGTTGAAGGACCGTGAATACCAGCGCATCTTGTTGATCAAGCCTAGTTCGCTGGGCGATGTGATCCATGCTCTGCCCACGCTCAGCGCCTTGCGGGGGCGGTTTCCTCAGGCCCACATCGCGTGGCTGGTCAAGCGCCAATGGGCCGACGTGCTAGAGCGGGCCCAGGGCCTCGACGCAGTGTGGCCCGTGGAGCCTGGCCTGCGAGGATGGGCGTCGCTGATCCCGCGCCTACGGGCAGCCCGTTTCGACCTCGTTATTGACTTACAGGGCCTGCTCCGAAGCGCCATGATCGCGCTGCTCTCGGGCTGTCCCTGTAGGATCGGGTTTGCGAACACGCGCGAAGGAAGCCCCTGGTTCTATTCCCACCGGGTGGCTGTCCCCGTACTGGACATACATGCTGTGGACCGCTATCTCCTGGTGGCGGCGGCCTTGGGGACGGTACCGAGTGGCAGCCCGGAGTTTCGGCTGGGAATCCGGTCCGGCGACCGGGAAGCGGTGGAAGCGGTTCTGAGGCGACACGGCTTGCCCGGTTCCGGCGGGTGGATCGCGATCAACGCCACGGCGCGCTGGCCGACCAAGCGATATCCCCCGGAATCATTCGCGGCTGTAGCCGACCAGGTTCAGGAGGCGGGGCTCGGGCCGATCGCGTTCATCGGCGGACCCGGGGACGACACCGCTGTGGCAGCCGTGATTGCCCGGATGAGAACCCGGGCTATTGATCTCACAGGCGCGACCCCTGTCGGCTTGTTGCCGGCCCTGCTGGCGTCCGCGGCTCTGCTCGTGACGAATGACTCAGGTCCCATGCATGTCGCAGCAGCAGTGGGCACCCCGGTCGTGGCGCTGTTCGGCCCGACCAGCCCGGTACTGACGGGGCCCTATGGCAGCGGACACCGGGCGCTCACCAGCGGCATTGCCTGCAGTCCCTGTCTCAGCCGTCGGTGCCGCAACAGCGTAGAGTTGGAGTGCCTCCGGAGTCTCTCGCCGGAGACAGTGGTGGAGGCGGCAACCCGGCAACTCGCCCCGCACGTCGCCCATTGATTGAGCCATGAAGGTCATGATCTGCGAATCCACGACCGCGATGGGAGGGCAGGAATTGGCCGTAGTCCTGCACGCGGACCGACTGCGGGGACGCGGCCACGAGATTCGGCTCGTGTTGGAGCCAGGCAGTCCCATTTGCGAGTTGGCGGTGCGCCGGGGTCTCACGGTAGACCCGGTGTCGATGGCCAAGTGCCACTACCCGTCCGCCATCATGGCCTTCCGTCGAATCCTGCGGCGAGAGAGCCCGGACATTCTGCATGTGAACAGTTCCCGCGACAGTTGGATCGGGACCCTCGCGGCGCGGTTGGTGCCGCATCGCCCGGCGCTGGTCAGGACCAGACATATCTCGACTCCCCTCAACCGGAACTTTACCACCCGCCTGCTCTACCGCCACCTGCTCGACATGGTGATCGTGACCGGGGGGGAGCGGACGAGGCACGGCCTGATCGAGCGCGACGGACTGCCTGCGGAGCGCGTCGCGGCGTTTCCGATCGGAGTGGACCTGGATGAATTTCGGGCGGGCGCGCCGGACCCCGATCTGCGGGCGGAGTTGGGGGTACCCCAAGGACACCGGCTGGTCGGCCTGATTTCCTATCTGCGGGCGTACAAGGGACACGAGTATTTCATCGAAGCGGCCGCGCTTCTTCAGATGAGAGCGAAAGACGTGACTTTTCTGATCGTCGGCGAGGGGCCGGAGGCGGCCGCACTCCGCGAACGGATCGCCGCCCGAGGTGTCACGGAGTCCGTGCGGATGCTCGGTTTCCGGAAGGATCTCCTGAATATCTTCCGGTCACTCGATCTGTTCGTGATGCCCTCCGTGGAAGCGGACACGATTCCGCAGGTCCTGATGCAGGCCCTGGCCATGGGGTTGCCGGTGATCTCCACGAAGGTCGGTTCGATCCCGGACGTGATCCAAGAAGGGGTGACGGGCTGTGTGGTGCCGCCCCGCGATGCGGCTGCCTTGGCGTTGCGTATCGAGGCACTGCTGAACGACGAGGGCTTGCGCCGAACGATGGGGAGGAACGGGCGGAACCTCGTCCGCGAATCCTACTCCCTGGACGCCATGGTGGATCAGCTCGAGGCCGCGTACCGGCGGGTACTGGGACGTCCTGCGGTGGCGATCGCGTGAGATGATGGATGTCAATGAGAAAGGCCGAGGGCTCCCGTCATTCCGGCGCCTGCTCATCTTCTGGTGGATCCTGTTCCTTGTCATCCAGCAAGCGGAGCGGCTGTTCCTGCTGCCTGAGGCCCTGAGAATCGAGGTGCCCCCTGCGGGGGTCCTCTTCAAGACGTTTGTGACGGGGCTCCAGGGAGACCTCATCATCGCGACGATCTGTGCGCTGGCCGCCGCAGTCCTGGCAGTTCCCGTCGGATGGCTCCTGGCTACTCGAGCGAAATGGCGCGGCCACCTTTCACAAAGGGAGACGTCCTACAGGCTCGGCTTTGTCCTTTCGTCCGGATTTCTCGGACTCGTGCTCACGGTGCTGCTGACGGTGGATATGGGGTACTATCGGTACAACCAGCACCACCTGGATTTTGTCTTCTTCGAATACCTGGACGATTTGGTTTCGCAGATGACCGAAGTCAGGGTTGGAGCTTCCCAGGCTGCTCAGCAGACCAGCGCCGAACTCCAGAAGGGGGAGAAGTGGGGCATCCGGGTGCTCTGGTTCATGCTCGTCGAGGGCATGGCCGTGACGCTCTGGTGGCTTTGTTTCAGAGGCGCCGTGCAACCGGCGCTGGCCCGCTGGCGCGCCTGTTCTCCCCGGTTGACGGACGCAGTCATGGGCCTGGGTCTGATGGCCGGCCTGGTCGGGTTTCACCATCAAGGGCCCTACGCGATCAGGATCGTGTCGATCAGCAGCGGGGTGTACTATTCGCTGGCCCAGAATCCCTTCTTGTATGCGGCCAACTCCCTGCTTACCGTGATGGACTCCCGAACGGCGGAACCGCAGCCTCACTGGCTGACCGCCATGCCGCTGGGGGAGGCGGTGCAGGTCGCTCAGGAGGCATTGGGAGGTGGGGCATCGTTCCCTGACCCGCGGTACCCCTTTGTGCGGGCAACAGCGGCGTCCCAGGGCATACGGTTCGAGCATCCGGCCAATGTACTCGTGATCTTCGTGGAGGGCCTCGATCGGCGCTTCCTGAATAGAACGGTGCGGGACATTCGAGTCACGCCCTTCCTCGACCGCCTGAAGGGAGAGAGCCTGTATTTCGAACATTTTTTCGCGAACGGGACCCAGACCGCCCGGGGGCTGTTCGCGTCATTTTGTTCCTACTATCCGCGGCAGGGCACGGCGGAAATGAAGACGCGGTATGCGCGTGATTACTTGTGCCTGCCCTCCCTGCTGAGCAAGGGGGGGTACCGGACCGAGATGGTGGTCGGCGAGGATCGCGATCTGAATCGGCTCCATCTGTTCATGGCGCGGAACGGTCTCCACCAGTTGTTCGATGAAACAGACTTTCCTCCGGTAGGAGAGGAGATGGGATCCGGACCCAGCTTCGGCTGGCCTGATGGCGCGCTGCTGGACATGATTCGGAGGCGGATCGAAACGCCACGTGTTCCCGCGAGTCCCCTGTTCCTGGCCACACTTACGTTGAGCATGCACCATCCCTTCTCCGTACCCGAGACGCATCCAGACGTGCGGGCGCTGCGGGCGGAGCCGGATGGCTATCTAGCGGCGCTGCGGTACCTGGATCTGGAACTCGAACGGTTCTTCTCCCAACTGCGCCGTGATGGGTTGCTGAAGGACACGGTAATATTCATCCTGGGGGATCACGGCCGCCACGAAGCGGTCGGCCGGACGGAGCTCGAAAAGCAGGTGGGCCACTTGATGGCGCCGCTGTTCATCTGGATTGATGAATCGTTGAGAGCAGGCGGGTTGCACTACCCACGAACAGTCTCGGCGGTGGCAAGCCAGGTGGACTTGGCTCCCACGATTCTGGCCCTGAATGGGTTGACACCCTCCGTCGCTCCGTTCTTGGGGCGGGATCTGAGTTGCGTCCTGGTGACCGACTGTCTCGACGACAATTTCGCGTACCTGAGCAGCGTGTACGACGACCTCATCGGATTGGCGGATCGTCGAGGATTGTGGCTGTACTCGCTTCGACGTGAGACCTTCTACCAGACCGATTTCGGTCTCGAGGGGCCGGCCGTTCTCCGACCGGTGACAGATCCGGATGTCGCCCCCCGCTATCGCCGTCTGCTGGCCCTGTACGTCAGCACCAATGCGCTGCTGGAGCAGAATCGAATCTGGTCCTGGAAGGAATGGGGTGGGAGGTCGTGACGACGGCATGCCGGAAGGTGTCGGCTCTCGTCATCGCCTACAACGACGAGACGAACATGAGAGCCTGCCTCGAATCTGTCGCCTGGGCTGACGAGCTGGTCGTGGTGGATTCCCATAGCACCGATGCGACGGAGAAGATCAGCCGCGAATTCACCGACAGCGTGTACCAACATGAGTTTAAGGGTTTCGGGCGATTGCGGAACGAGGCGCTGGCGCATGTGACGCATGACTGGGTCTTCAGCCTGGACACGGACGAACGGGCCACCCGAGAAATCCGACATGAGATCTGTGCGCTCCTGGCGCGCGGGCCGGACGCGGATGCCTATTTCGTCCCGCGAAAGAATTGTTTTCTCGGTCGCTGGATACGCTACGGAGGGTGGTATCCGGATTACCGGCAACCCCAACTGTTTCGCAAGGACCGGATGCACTATCGGGAGGACCTCGTTCACGAAGGCTTCGAACTGGACGGCAAGGTCGGCTATCTCAAGGAACACGTCCTGCAGTACCCGTTCCGGGACGTGGATCACTATCTGGCAAAGATGGAGCGGTACTCGGACCTGATGGCTCGGCGCATGGTGGAGCAGGGGCGGAGCTTCCACACACACCAGTTGGTCACGCATCCCTGTTTTACTTTTTTCAAGATGTATTTGGCCCGTGCCGGCTGTCTGGATGGGATGCCGGGACTGATCCTGGCCGGGCTCTATGCCTACTATACGTTCATCAAGTACGCCATGTTCTGGGAACTGACAGCGAAAAGAACTTGAGGAATCGGGTGATCTGGTGATTTCCTGATTTGAATAACCAGAGAACCTATGAGTCGGCATTTCCTGAGGAACTGCAATTCCGTGAGTCGCCAAATCACCAGATCACCAAGTCACCAAATCTAGTGATGAAGATCAGCGCGTTCACCATCTGCCGAAACGCCGTGCAGTTCGACTATCCGATCGTGGAAGTCATCCGCTCCGCCCTGCCGCTCGTAGACGAGATAGTCGTCAACGTGGGACAGTCACCCGACGGCAGCCTGGAATTGATCCGGTCGATCGGGTCGGAGAAGGTTCACATCCTCGAGTCGGTCTGGGATGACACCATGAAGAAGGATGGGCTGCTGTTCTCCCATGAAACCAACAAGGCCCTTTCACGTTGCACGGGAGACTGGGCGCTGTACCTCCAGGCCGACGAGGTGCTCCATGAGGCCGACCATGAAACGGTCCGGAGTGCCCTCCGTGATCACCTGGATGATCCGGCCGTGTTGGGATTCACGTTCCGCTATGTTCACTTTTACGGTGACTATCGATCCTGTAATCCCTGGTTCTACCACCGGGCGGTCCGAATCATCCGCAACGACGGGCAGGTGGAGTCCTGTGGAGATGCGGTCGGCTTCTGGCTCAAGGCGGACCGGGGCTATCTGCAGACGGTCCATAAGGACCGGGTTCGTCCCTCCGGCGGGACCATCTACCACTATGGCTGGGTCAAACCGCCCCGCGTCCTGCTGGACAAGTTCCGCTACCAGATCGCCCGTCATCACGGCGACCAACCCGGTCCTGAACAGGCCAGGATGCTGGCCGGTGCGGCGTATGATTTCGACGAGTACGACATCATGAAGAGCTTCACGGGGACACATCCGGCCGTGATGGCAGACCGGGTGCGGCACTATCCCGTACTGCGGCCGGGGCGCAATCGTTGGTTTAATCCGGCGTTCTATAAAGCGGTGCTGAAGAGGGGATTCAGGGGATGAGGACACCTAACTCCACGACGGTGGCCGCGATCGTCATCACCAAGAACGAGGAACGGAACATCGCTGCCTGCCTGGCCTCCCTGGCGTGGGTTGACGAGCGGATCGTGGTCGATGCCTGCAGCACGGACGGGACCGTCGAACTCGCGGAGGCGGCCGGGGCCCGGGTGTTTGTCAGGGCGTGGCCCGGTTACGGACCGCAGAAAAATTTTGGCATCGAGCAAACCCGGGCGGAATGGATTCTCATCGTGGACGCGGATGAGCGCATTACCGTATCGCTGCAGAAGGAGATCGGAACGGTCCTCAGGGCCGGGCCCCGGCCCGAAGTTGCAGGCTTTGAAATCCCACGGCGGAATTTCTTCTACGGGCGTTGGATCCAAGGCGGAGGGATCTACCCTGATTTCCAGTTGCGGCTCTTCCGTCGATCGGCTGGCAGATATGATGATGTGCTGCTCCACGAGCGGCTGCAACTGAACGGGTGCGTCGAACGCCTGACCTCCCCCATGGATCATTACAGCATGCCCACGATCAGGGACCATGCCCGCAAGATGATGCGGTACACCACCTTGGGGGCCCGGGAGAAGCTCAAGGACCGATCCCGGGTGTCGGCCCTCGATCTGGCGGGCAACCATCTGGGAACGATCTTGAAGACCTATGTGTTGAGGCGAGGCTACCGGGATGGGCTACACGGAGTCCTCGTGGCCGTCTTTGCGGGCATGCACACCTTCGTGAAGTATGCCAAGGCCTGGGAGGCGTTGAACGTGAAGCGTGACGGGTGATGCGTGACGAAATATAATTGCTTCAAAATTCAGCGTGCCGCACGTCACCTGTCACTAGTTACGCGTCACTGAAGGGACCTATGAGGATCGGCATAGACGCAACCTCCACGGTGGGTGATCGGGGCGGAGTCGGGTGGCACACGTACAACCTTGTGAGAGCCCTGGTGGATCTCAAAGAAGACGTGGAGTTCATCGGGTACCTGAAGCCTGGGTCTCGGAGCCGCCTTCCCCCGGAGATGGCTGCCTGGGAGCAACCCGGCTGCCTCCGTTGGGTTGAGGTGGGCCGCGCGACTTTGCGGTGGCGCGGGACTCTGGATCGACTCGACCTGTACCACGGCCCCAACTTCAAGATGCGCACGCGCGGGAAGCACGGAGGTCTGGTGACGATCCACGACCTCTGGTTGGACCGCCATCCCGAATATTCCCCCAAGTTCTTCGGTCAGCGGGCGTCCTTTCATCGGACGAAGCGGACGGCCTGGCGGGCCAGCCGGGTTATCACCGTTTCCAAGCACTCTGCGCAAGATATCGAGTCGCTGTTCGGTATTCCTTCCGACCGAATCGCGGTCATCCCCAACGGAGTGTCCCAGGAATTCCGCCCCTTACCAGATCCGATGATGCTCGCCGAACTCCGCACACGATTCTCGATTCCCACGGAGCGGTTCATCCTGTTCGTCGGGGGGGCCGACCCGAGGAAAAACCATCAGATTTTGCTCAGAGCCTATGCACGGCTGACGGGGTTGCTGGCATCTCACAGCCTCGTACTGGTGGGTGACGCCAGACACCGCTTCGGCGATATGCGGCAAACCGCTCGGACGTTCGGCATTGAATCACGGACTGTGTGTACGGGACGCCTGGCTGCGAATGAGATGCGGCTCCTCTACTCGCACGCGGATCTGTTCGTGTTTCCCTCCCTGTATGAAGGCTTCGGCATGCCCGTGCTGGAAGCCATGGCGTGCGGCGCGCCGGTGATCGCCTCCTCCACTACCTCCCTGCCCGAGGTGGCAGGGGCCGCCGCGCTGCTGGTAGACCCTGAAAATGTGGAAGCATTGGCCGATGCGATCGTGCGGGTTCTGGAGGATCACGATCTGCGAGACGTCCTGCGTGCCGGGGGGATTGAGCGAGCCGCGCAGTTCAGTTGGGAGCAAACCGCGCGCCGGACGATGGCGTTGTACCGGGAGATGTGCGCTTAGAAACCGTGAAGAACATCCTGATCATCAAGCTCCGCTATATCGGCGACGTGCTGCTTGCCACACCGGTGCTCAGGGTGTTGCGGGAACAGTTTCCCGATGCCAGGCTGACCATGGTGGTCAACCGGGGGACGGAAGAGATCCTCAAGTGGAATCCGGACGTGAACGAAATCATTGCGGTGGAGCGTAGCAGCCCGACCGCGCACATGCGGTTCTTGCGAGACCTGCGCCGACGAAGGTTTGACTGCGTCATTGACCTGACGGACGGAGACCGATCGGCTATTCTGACCTGGGCGACCGGGGCGCCGGTCAGGATTGGTGTGAACGAAGAGCATCGCTGGCGTGGACTCCTGTACACGATCGTCACCAAGCGTCCGGCCGGCGCGGTGCATCGACTGGAGCAGGACCTGGAGTCGCTCCGAGCCCTCGGCCTTGACCCGAAGCCCCTCACCCCCGTCCTGAAAACCTCGCCCCAAGAGGACCGGGAGGCGGACAGGTTGCTGGCGGAAGTCGGCGGGGAAGTCAACGGATCGGCGTCGCGCGGACCCTTGGTCATGTTGCAACCCGGGGCCCGCTACTGGTTCAAGGCCTGGCCCGCCGAGCGGTTTGCCGCGCTCGCCGATCGGCTCCTTGAGACATACGGCTGTCGGGTGCTCATTGGAGGGGAATCGCGGGAGCGGGCGCTGGCGGAAACGGTCCGCGTCCAGGCCCGTTCCGCTCCCGCCGTCGTGGCAGGACGCACGAGCCTCCGGCAGCACGCCGCCCTTCTGAAGCGCTGCGCGCTGTTCGTTGGGAACGACAACGGACCCATGCATATGGCAGCCGCCGTGGGCACGCCGGTCGTGGCGCTCTTCGGGCCGTCCAATCCATCAGAGTGGGGTCCGCGGGGAGGGCTTGTGGAGGTCCTCTATAAGGGGCTGGATTGCCGTCGGTGCTTCCATCCGACCTGTGACCGGGGCGAGCAGAGCTGCATGAAGCAGATTTCCGTGGACGAGGTGTTCGCTGCCGCCCAGCGGTTGCTTGATTCGAAGTTCGACGCGCAAGGACGCACCATCGAACCTCGAACCTCGAACCTCAGTACGAATGGCGCGTAAGAGAGTATGAGCAGGCTCCCGCCGCTGGTCAGCGTTGTGATTCCCGTGTTCAACGGGGCACAATTCGTGGCCAAAGCCGTGGCGAGTGTGCGCGCGCAGACCGTGAGTTCTGTGGAGATTATCGTGGTGGATGATGGCTCGGTGGATGGAACCCAGGCCGTCCTTCAGGACCTGCAGCAGACGATGGGGATCACCTGGGTTCAGCAGGACCACGGCGGGCCTGCTCGTTCGAGGAATCGGGGGATTGAGTCTTCGCAAGGCGAGTTTGTCGCTCTTTTGGACTGCGATGATGTCTGGCTTGCGGACAAGCTCGAGGCCCAACTGGCCGTCATGGCCAGCCGTCCCGAGGTGGGCGTCGTGCACACGGATTATGAATCGGTGGATCAGGACGGGCGGGTCCTGGAGCGGGTCCAGGCTCGCCACAGCCCTGAGCCGCTGGCCCGCGCGTTCGTGGGAGGGCATACGGCTTTGCCCTCTACTCTGCTGATCCGGCGGGCGATTCTGAACAAGGTCGGGGCTCTGAACCCGGAACTTTACGGATCCGAGGACTCGGAACTGACAATCCGCCTGTATCGCGTGACCGAATTCGAGTGTGTTGAGCGGGTGCTGGTCAAAAAACTCCAACGCGGACATGGCTATCGCGACATGGCCTTTGACGAGGCGACACACCGGGGGAAAATCCTGGCGAGTCGCGAACGTTTTCTCACAGCGCTTGAAACGCTTCAACCTTTGGCCGACGAGCAGCGGGTGGCTCTGGATCGTGAATGGTACAATTACTTTCTGAGCCGAGGTCGCGCGGCCGATCTGTCCGGGATGCGGCTGGATGCAAGACGTTTTTATTGCCGGGCGATCCGCGTGGCACCCACACGACTGCGGCCGTATACCCGCCTGCTGAGAACCTGGCTGCCGCTTACATGATTTCCACCGACGGCATGACCGAGTTGTACCAACAGTACCGACACGATTTGGTTTCCGTGCGCCGGCGTCAGTACTGGTTCCACCGGCGGCATGATAATCCGTTGGTCCGCCGTCTTCGTAAGCTTCGGTTGAGACGACACATGCTCTTCCCCGCGCTGGACGATATTGAGGCGGAGGTTACCTATCTCCTGATCCGAGCGCGGCGGCCGAAGGTCGTGATCGAGATGTCTCCCAACGGAGGATGGTCGACGAGTTGGATTCTGAGCGCTCTTCGCGACAACGACAACGGCGGGCAGTTGTGGTCCTATGATCTTCACGACACGTGTATGAAATTCGTGCCGCGAGAACTCGCCGCGGGCCGGTGGAATTTCGTGCAGGGCGATGCTCACGAAACCACCCGTTCAGCTCCCAATTTCGACTATTTGTTCATAGATGCCGATCATTCGAGGGCCTTTGCCGAGTGGTTCGTTTCTACCCTGTTTCCACGGGTTCCACGAGGGGCCGTGGTGAGCGTGCACGACGTTTTTCACACCGCAGAGCCTTCGGAGGAAGGGGAGGTCGTCATTAGGTGGCTCGAACAGCACGGGGTTCCGTACTGGACGCCATCCCCGCTGGTTTCCACGGAGGTCACGGACCGTATCGAACAGGAGCGGGCGCTCTTGGGCATCGACTACGTGATCCAGGCTCGAGATCGGCATAATCCCATGCTGTTTTTCGAGACCAGGGGGACGACCGACGGATGAACGCAGCGCAGGGGGAACGGTTCTGGACAGACCGGAAGCCGACTCCGGAGGAGACGACGGTACCGCCGGGCTTGAGCTTGGATATCGGGTGCGGAGGCCTCAAGCAGCCGGGCACCAGGGGGATAGATTGCCGCATGCTGCCAGGCGTAGACGTGGTGTGCGATTTCGAGAAAGGTCTGCCCTTTCGCGAGAGTTCCGTGAGCACGGCATTCTCGATCCACTCGATCGAACATATGCATGACCTTCTCACGTTTATGGAAGAGCTCTACCGCGTCTGTGCACCGGGAGCCAGGGTGTACATCAAGACGCCATACTACGCGTCCCGCAAGGCCTTCGTGGACCCGACCCATGTACGCTTCATGACCGAGGAAAGCTTCGAGTATTTCAAATCCCCGAACTACTACGGGCTCAAAACCAACTTCCGAACGGTCTCCATCGAATACAACATGCGCAAACCCTTCAAGTTCCTGCCGGCGTACCTTCAGAAGCGCTGTCGCCGGTACCTCTGGAATGTCTGTGAAGAGATGATGGTGACCCTCGAAGCGATCAAGCCATGATGCGCCCCTCCGACCAGAAGACCGAATGACCGGCAGAAGCGACCCTCAGATCTCCGAGCATCCTCCCTGCCCTCTCTGGCTTTTGATCGGGACCTACCTGCTTTACCTGGGGCTGGCCACCACGGACAGCGTTCCGCTCTTCGGGAAGATCGACTGGATGCACGAGGGCGAACGTGTGGGCAGCGTCCAGATTGTGCTGGACGGAGGCGTACCCATTCGCGATGTGTACCTGCCGCATGGTTTGTTTCCGGAGGTCATTCGCCCGCTGTTTGCGTTTTGGCTCTTCGGGGAATCGCTTGCGGCAGACCGAATTATCGGGATGCTCATTGAACCGTTGACGTATGTGGCGGCTGCCTTCTATGTCTGGAAGGTATTCCCCACGCAAGCCGGGCGCCTTGCCGGCCTTCTCGGCTTTGCGCTCTACCCCTTGCTGCTCTGGCCGAGGCACATTCCAGTATTTCTGGCGCTTGGCCTGCTCACTGCGTGGGTCCACGGACGGAGGCAACGACACTTGTGGTGGGCAGGCATCATCACCGGGCTTGGGTATGTGATCGGGACCGTCGATCAAACGACGTTGCTGTTGGCTACTGTGCTGGTGTTTCCGTTCGCGGTCCTGGCCCTGCGCGTGATGCACCAGCGCGCGGGAACTGGGCGTGACCCGCTCGATGTGGGTTCCACACGGTCCCTGTTTCTCGAAATGGCGTGCCCGTTGTTCGGAGGAATTCTTATCGGATTGATCCCCTTCCTGAGCTATTTGGGCCTGACCGGTACGGCAGGTTTGTTTCTCGTCGACTTCGTGAGAAGGGCCGAAGCCGACGCTGCTTTTTCACATGTATGGCTTCACCAATCATACCCATCCTTGAGCCCGACGACCCTGATCTGGTATGTGGTCCCTGCGTTTTATGCCGTCCTCGCCACAGCCATCATCGTACGGGTTGTTCGCGATGGGGGGCGATACTGGATCCCGATAGTGCCTACACTGCTCTTTGGCATCCTCTCGTTCACCTACGCGATTCGCGCGTTCACCTATTGGAAACTGGCGGTGGTTGTGTTTCCGTTTATCGTCTCGTTTGTGCACCTGCTCTACGTCGTGACAATCCGGCAGCAAGATCAACCGGCGTCTCGAAATGGAACCGGGATACGCTCAGGCGAAAAGATCTTGCTGGCTCTATCGGGATGCGCCCTTATCGCGCTCCTTGTGTATTCGCTGACGCGGGAATGGTCTGTCAAACAAATTGCACCTCGAATCCTGTTCCCGGGCCTTACACTACTGGCTCTGGGTGTAACCGTGGCTGCGGCTATCGGACTGTTTCGGTCGCGACCATGGCGGCGGGGAGTCATCATTGCCAGCCCTCTGGCGATTCTGTTGATCGCGAGTTGGTTCCTCAACGATGTACATCCACAGGTGCTCTCTGCGCAGATCAAGAAGCCCCGACTTGTGGGAGATGTGGTACGGCTCGTTCAGGTCATGGCGAGGGCCGATGGAAGACTGACTCGGGTGAACCCTCCGTATGTCGAGGATGAGACACTCACGTACCTCAGGACAGCGTCCCTTGAAGACAAGCGGGTGGTCATGCTGTCGCCCGGTGCCGGCATCTACTATTTTCTGGCCAGGCTATCTCCCCCAAACCGGTTCCCTGAGATCAACATTGCTCTGGCCGATCGGTGGGCCCAAGAAGTCGTCGAGGGGTTGGACCGGACCATGGCGGAGCTCCTGGTGGCGTGCGATGATCACGGTCGAAGAATGGGAGGGTGGCCGATAAGGCCGGTCCTGTCGGGTTTTATCGCTGCTAATTACGTGGACAGCGGCAGGCGGTTGCACAGCCAGATGCTGGGCGACTGTCCGTTCTCCGTATGGGTGCACCGGAAAACACGGAATGGGATGCCGGCTGAAGACCACGGTAGAGGTCCAGCCTGACAATAGTTGTCCGAAATCCTGGCCTGCCATGCCGATTGTGAGCGTCATTATCCCGCTCTATAACGCGCGGGATGTAATCAGTGAGACGATCGGGAGTATCCTGGCCCAGACGTGGAAGGATTACGAGATCGTCGTGATTGACGATGGGTCCACGGACGGGTCGGACCAGGTCGTCTTGGGTGTCGGCAGTCGTCTCCGCTACGTCCGCCAGGAGAATGCGGGGGTGGCTGCTGCACGAAACCGGGGGATCGTGGAGTCCACAGGCCGCTATCTCGCGCTGCTGGATCACGATGACCTGTGGCATCCGACGAAGCTTGAGAAGCAGGTGAGCCTGCTCGATCAGCGGCCGGAGGTCGGGATGGTCATCACCGACGTGGCCCACATTGATCGCGAGGGCCGGCAGATGGGTATTCTCGGGTCCGGGTACAACCCCTCCGAAACCTTTGCCCGCTTGTTCGTGCAGGGATACGTTCCGACTCCTTCGGCGGCGATGATCCGTAGATCAGTTCTGCAAGCAACCGGCGGATTCGACGAATCGTTCCACTCCGCCGGTCTCGACGACCATGAGCTCTGGACCAGGATCGCGGCACACTGCGCGATCGCGAGCATCCCCGAGCCGCTGACGTACCATCGCAACCGGGAACTCAAGCCCTCCCATGTGGCCCTGGCCCACCGTTCGGTACTGATTCCCAAGCTGCTGGCACGTTTCGGGCAAGATCCGGAAAAGCGCCGCTACCTGCTCCGTGAACAGGCGCTCTATCTTGCGGACAGAGGAAAGCAGCTCGTCGTGGATGGTCGAGGCCGGGAGGGGCGGGCGCACCTTCGCCAGGCTCTGAGGCTGAGTCTCCTCGATGTTCGCAGCATGAAAACAACTTGGCGTTGTGTCTCGCGGCTCATTCGTTCATATCTATGGAGCATCTGATGGCCAAAAACACGATTCACCTTTCAGGACTGACAATTCACGTTTAACGAGTAACGGGGGTAACCATGGGATCATTTCTCTCCGAGCTCTGGGCCTTCATGCGGGAGCGCAAGAAGTTCTGGTTGCTGCCGATTATTCTTGTGCTCTTGCTCTTCGGGGCGTTGCTGGTGCTGACCGAAGGTACCGCAGTGGCTCCGTTTATTTACACGCTGTTTTAGGGGGCGTACTCGCTTGGTTGTGAGCGTCACACTGGTGAGTGGTGGAGGGTAATGGCTTGTGACCAGGTTGGGGGGGGTATGGCAGGGCAGGATCAAGGGTCGGCTAGTCTTAGCCGTCGTCGCGGTGATAGCAACCGCGAGTCTGTATGCTGAAGGGGTACTGAAAGATGGGTGGATTGAAGTTTTGTTACTTTTACCGGTTGCCTGGTTTGTGGTTGCTCCGGGTGGCGTCTCCTCCTTACAAAACTTCCTGCTCTCTTTGAGCGCAATCTGCCTGACCGTCACCTGCCTGGATTTAACTCTTCGCCCTCTAATCAGCCATCGGTTGCATTATACGCCCACCAACATTGCATCACGGAAACTGCCTCGCCTGCCGATTGTGGGTCGCTGGGATCCCAATCTAAGTTTTGACGTGGAGAGCTATGGAGATCTGGCCGCAATGAGCGGCGATGTCCGGCTGCGCGAGTACCGCCGGGTCGCGTTTCATACGGACTCAGCGGGGTTCCGCAATGTTCCCGAGCGCGGCCCCGTCGACCTTGTCGTTCTGGGTGATTCGTTTGGAGCCGGAGTGGGCGCCACTGAAGACAAGATCTTTGCGCGGTTGCTCGAGACCCGTTACGCCCAGCGGACCTACAATCTTTCCTATCCGGGAGGTCCCTATGATCAGTTCGTGAATTTCGCCATTGAATCGCCACGACTAACCTTCACGCCGACCGCCAGGGTTATCTGGACGTTCTACACAGGCAACGATATGGATGATGCCGGAGGGGAAATCTGGGAACTGGAGAAGCTTCCCTGGCGGGGAGCGTTCGGTCAATTGCAGGTGGAGTACCGCACATTCAGAAACCGGTCGCCGCTTAACCAGTGGATGCAGGCGCTGCGGTGGTGGTTAAAAGGGAGAACCGAAGGGGTGATCGTGCGCGAACTGCCGAACGGTCGGCCGATCCTCTTTCAGAGTTCCCATGAGGCGTGGGCGAAGCGTACGCGCGAAGAAATTGAACGACACCCGAATTTTTCGAAACTGGAGCGTACGCTGTCGGCGATGCGGAACCTGATGGCGAACCGAGAGCTCGATTTGACGGTTCTGATCTTCCCAACGAAGGGAGAAGTCTATCCGTGGATTCTGGATCAGCGGACTCCGATGCCCGACGATGCACGCTCCTCCGGGTTTGCACTAGCGGTGTTGGGCGCATGCGAACGGGCTCGACTCCGCTGCCTGGACACGAAGCCATATCTAGTGGAACAGGCTCGCCGGTTACTCGACTCCTCCGGCGAACTGCTCTGGTGGCGCGACGATACCCATCTGGGCGAGCGGGGACACGAAGCGGTCGCGACCCTAATTGCGGACGAGATCCTGGGCCTCGGGGGAAGGGAAGGAGCGGAAGGTGGAGACCGTCGCCTGTGAACTGTGCGGCTCCGATCGTTCCCACGTGATCTTACGTCAGGGGGACCTGACACACTCGGTTTCGCGGGACCTGTTCACCGTCGTCCGGTGCGAGGACTGCCGGATCTGTTATCTGAACCCGCGCCCCACCGCTGCGGAAATCGGACGCTACTACCCAGGCGAATATTTCGCGCCGCTCCCGCCCAGATCCAGGACCGATGCCGAGCGAGCGCTCAAGCGATTCTCCGGCAGAATCAAGCGCTGGATCATGGAAGATTTCTATGGCTACCCGACTTCCAAGAAAATGGGCCTTGGCCGCTGGCTTCGCAAGCTGGTGCTGTGGCCAGAGAAGGTCCGGCGCCTGTTGCGGGGCCGAGACATCCTCCCCTGGATCGGAGCGGGTCGCGTCCTGGACGTAGGCTGCGGTCCCGGCGGGAATCTGGCGACGCTCCAGGAGCAGGGGTGGGAGGTGTACGGCGTGGAGATGAGTCCGGCCGCCGTCGCCCAGGCGCGAGTCCGAGTTGGTGATCGGATCTATGCGGGCACCTTGGAAACCGCGCCCTTCGCCGATGGGTTCTTCGACGTCGTCTTGTTCAGCCACTCCCTGGAACATCTCTTCAGTCCGGTCGATGCGCTCACCCGTGCCCGCCGTCTGCTGCGACCCGAGGGCCTGCTTGTGATCGCGGTTCCGAACGCCGGGAGCCTCGAGGCCAAGTTGTTCGGCCCTTGCTGGTTCCCGTGGCAGTTGCCGCGCCACCTCTATCATTTCGAGCAGGAAACCCTGAAGAGGCTGCTGAAACGGGCCGGATTTCGGGTGGTCCGGTTCCGGACCGGAGTCGGTACCCTGTTCTTCATGGCTAGCCTCGACCAGGTTTGGGAGCAACGATTCAACCGGCAACCGCCGATGCGGAAGGCGATCGAAAAGCTCCTCGCACGACCCCTCTGCCTGGCCGCCGGGCACCTGGGTCATGGTACCGAGATGACGGTCTACGCTGTGAAATCCTGAAGCGAGACGGGCGAGACGCAAGCCTCAACCTTATCTTGCGGGAAGATATGAGCGCAGCAATCGGAGCAGCACTTTGACGTTGAGGGGATCTTGGCGCACCGCCTGATAGAAGGCTTGGCGGGCGTCGGGGATCTGTCCCTGACCCAACCGTGTTTTGCCAACGTCGCTGTAATAATGCGCCCAGTCGCGTGCGAGCGCCTGCCCTTCCGGAGTGCCAGGGCGGCAGGAGGGACCGTGTTTCTCAAGAAAGTAGCGCCGGGCTTGGAGCGCTCGGTCGGAGGGGATGTCTCGTGACACATTGTGGCCGTACAGGCGGTGACGATAAAGCGGCTTCGCAAGATGAAGCACGCGGTGTCGTTGGAATAACCGGATGGCCAGGTCAATGTCCTCCCATATCCTAAGCCGCTCGTCATAGCCGCCCACCTCGTCAAAACTTGTCTTTCGAAACAACGACCCCGAGGTCGCCACGTCGTGATCGCCGCGCAGGATCTGGGTGATGCTACGTGTGTGCTTCATCGCCGCGTCGTAGTGCAGAATCTTGTTCTGCTCGTCAACCTGGTACCCGTCACAGTGGACCAAGGCAGCAGCAGGGTTTGCACGTAACAGACCAACCGTCTCCTGGAGCAGGGAAGGTTCCCAGAGATCGTCCTGATCCAGAAAGGCCACAAACTCCCCCTTCGCCAGCCGCGCGCCGTCGTTCCGTGCCGCCGCCTGACCGCCGTTCTCAGCCCGTCTGAAGTAGCGGATTTGTGAAAAGCGCAAAACCAGCCGGGAGGTGTCGTCCGTGGAGCCGTCATCCACAACGATGAGTTCGATGTCCCGGTAGGTCTGGGCCAGCACGCTGGCGATGGCTTGATCGAGGTACCGCGAGGCGGCATTATAGGCTGGAATGATGGTGCTGACAGTCGGCATAAAGTGGCCCTGGCAGACGAACCCGGCGCGCTCGAGCCATTATGATAGCAGAAGCTGCGGCGAGGTTGTGGGTGTCTAGGAGCGGGGTGCAACGCATCGGAGACTGTGATAAGTTCGCCGGGCCGGGGCGACCGCTTGACCAAAACGGGAGACCTCTTAATGCAGTTTGATCACGTCCACCCGGACCATCACGGGACGAATACCGTTCACATGACACGCATGCGGATTGCCGAGCTCATCATCAGCGCCGGCCACAAGCGCGTGCTGGATCTGCCCTGTGGGACGGGGGCGCTGACTCAGATGCTCCTGGAGCGAGGCGTGGAGGTAGTCTCGGCGGATTTGAACCCTGATGCATTTGTGATCCAAAGCCGAACGAGCCGGCGGGCAGATCTCAATGCGAGGCTTCCCTTCGAAGACGGAGAATTCGATGCGGTGGCCTGTATCGAGGGGATCGAGCATATCGAGAACCCGCATCTGCTGACCCGTGAAGCGAACAGAATTCTGCGCCTCGGTGGCATGGTCTATGTGAGCACCCCGAACGTCCTCTCCATCCGCTCCCGGCTGAGTTATCTCTTCAGAGGCTATCCCGATCAGTTTCACTACATGATCGAAGTGGATCCCATTTCGGGTGCGGAGCGGCCGATCGCGCACATTAACCCGATTGGGTTCCTCGAACTTCGCTACACCCTTTGCCGCTGGGGATTTCGCGTGGACCTGGTCGAAACGAACCGGTTGTTGAAAAAAGAATCGCAGGTCTATCGGCTGTTACGGAGACTTCTGTTGACGAAGGGGAGAAGGGCGTCCGCTGAGCATCCGAGCGTGTCGCGGGTCAGAAGCGAGTTGCTGTCCGATGCCGTGCTGTTCGGCGAGGCACTGATCGTTGGGGCGACGAAGATTGTGACTGTCGAGCGAGCCGACAATCGATCTGACGGCCGCTGATCTCGTTCCAGAGTGCAAATGAGGGAAGGATGTTGACTCGTCGGTTGAAATGCCTCATGGCAGGAATAGTGAATAGTCATCCGTATCTCTGGTTCGTCGCGTGGCGCCTCATGCCCCATCTGCCGTTTTTGTTGCCACATGAAAAGAGTTACTACGCGTTTAGGCATCTGGCATCGGCCGAGGACCGGTTATTTCTTGATGTGGGAGCCAATAACGGGTTGTCCGCACTGGGATTTCGTCGGTTGATTCCCCACTATCGCATTTTCTCAATCGAAGCGAATCGGCATCATGCCACGGCATTACACAAGCTCAAGTGCAAGCTTGACAACTTCGACTACCTCATCACGGGAGCCGGTCATGTACGCTCCCAATTCACGCTGTACACCGCGATGTACAACGGTGTGAGCCTGCATACCGGAGCTTCCCTGAACCTTGAGTATCTCCAAAAGGGCTTGGCTCATGATTTTTCGCAGCGTGTCGTAGACAGGATTATCTGGACGCAACAGGTTGTGGACGTCATCCCTCTCGATGATCTTCATTTGAAGCCTGACATCATCAAAATTGATGCAGAGGGTTTTGACTATGAAGTCCTGTTAGGTCTCCAACAGACCATCGGCACTCACCGGCCGTATGTCCTGGTCGAATACAGCCCGCCGTTGCAAGAACGGCTCGAACTCTTCTGTCAGGAACGATCGTACCTCCTATTCATATACGACCACGTGCGTGACGGTTTTGCTCGGTTCGACAGGGAGCGTGAGCTGCGGACCCATCTGAATCGGGGGACGCCGGTGAACCTGTTCCTGATACCATTCGAGAAAGTGAATGCGTTGCCCATGGCGCCGCGTTGAGGGGATACATCATGGTTCTATCCGTGGAACGCCGTGCGTAGCCGGGCTCTGGTCAGTCTCCTGGTAGGAGTCCTCATCAGTACGGCCTGCCTCTGGTATGCGCTCAAAGATGTCAATCTGTCCGCCATGGTAAGTGGGATGGGCCGTGTGGGTGTTCCGTGGGTCATTGCGAGCGTTGGCATCGGACTGCTGAGCCTCGTGGTTCGCGCGATTCGGTGGCGGGTGCTCCTGGGTGCTGTTAGGTCCGTGGAGACAGGGCCGTTGGTGTCCGCGACATTCGTCGGAATGATGGCGAACAACCTGCTGCCGGCCAGACTGGGGGAGATTGTGCGGGCCTGGGTGCTGGCCAGGCGCGAGGACATATCGGTCCCCACGGTCCTGGCCAGTATCATGGTCGAGCGTCTGCTGGACGTACTGGCGGCTCTGACGATTCTAGGACTCTGCCTGGCGGCCTTGCCCGAATTGGGTGGAACCGCGACCGGGCTGTTGAAGAGAGCCGGGTTGGTGGTACTGTTGGCGGTGGCCTCTGGCATCGCCGTCTTATGGCTGGCCCTGCGGTTCCGTGAGCGGCTCCTGCGTGTCTGCGACCGCTGGTCGAGTCAACAGGGACGGACGTGGCCGTCGCGCGGTTTGGAGTTGCTTCTCCGGTTCGTCGAGGGACTGTGTGTGTTTAAGAGCGGTGCACAGGTTGCCATGGTGGCCGGATTGTCGCTGTTCATCTGGGCAGTGGCGATCGCGTCCTTCCACGTGTTGGCCGAGGGATTTGCTCTGGGCCTGAGGCCGTTGCAGACAGCCCTCGTCTTCGTGATCGTGTTGTTCGGGGTTGCCGTTCCATCTGCGCCGGGCTTCGTGGGTACGTTTCACGGGTTCTGTGTGGCTGGGCTGGGGATGGTCGCCGGAATTGAGCCCACGCAAGCAGCCGCGTATGCCACGCTGCTACACGGAAGCCAGTGGCTGGCGGTCAACGCAATCGGGGTTGGATGCCTCCTCTTGGACCGGTCCTTGACCTGGTCCGGCCTGTTGGGTTTCGCCTGCCCGCGACCCTGAGCGGTCGAGAGTTCGGCAGGCTTCTTCCAGAATGAAAACGTCCTCACTAAGCAGCGCGCATACCACGTACTCAACTAAGTCCTACACGATAAGTATTATACTGGTTTTTACAGTCTACATTCTGCTGTACGGTTGGCTTCTAACATCAAGTGAGTTTGTCCCGTATGTCATGGATGGCAACGAATCGTATTCGTCTTTAGTACACGCCTACAATCTCTACAATTTTGACATTACGAAGAGCTTTGGACTGAGCGATGAAGCGGCTTCGCCGGCGACCGCAGCCCACCCGTTCAACTACACTCATCAAGGCAACTTCCCCAGACTGTTCGCGTATTTAATTTACCTGCTGGGGGCCCGTGATATCGAGAGTCAGATCGTCGTCTCCACTTTCACGGTGGGCCTGGCAGGTATTGTATTCGGCTTTGTCTTCTTTTGCCGTACTTCCGGCCCTCTCTTCGCTCTCACAGTTTCCGTTTTGTTAATGACTGACTATTTGCTTTTTGCGCAATGGCAGGTACAAACCTCTCGCGCGTGGAATTGCTTTTTCATTTTCTCAAGTCTTCTCTGTGCTCAGGGATTAGGGCGCCAGAAGAAGCTTTTGTGGGCCGTGCTTACGGTTCTCAACCATGCGTGCTTGTTTTACTTTCAGGTCGTCTTCGCGTGTTTTACAGCCGTTATGACCGGGCTTTATCTCGTGTGGGTTCACAGGCGGAACTGGAAAACGGTGGCGCTGGGGTGGGGAGTTCAGGTGGTCGGTGCGGCGGTCGGCCTGTCCATCATGGCCACCCAGCTTATTCTCTACCTGGGCTGGAATGATTTTCTACAGGATTTGTTCCTGACATTCACGGCTCGCAGCTATGCATCTGCCGATCCAGCCTGGCTGCAGAACCTGATAGAGTTTTACAACACACGTAATATAGTTTTCTGGTACAACCTCCGGTCTGTTGACTCATATGAGGGAACGAGAAACTTTCTGCATTCCATTTTTAGTTCCAGTTTTCTCATCCACACGCCGTTCCTCACCCTCATTGTCTTTCTGGTTTTTACCGGATGGCTTGCCGGGACTGCCGTCTCTTCGACGAGCCGTCTCCGTATTTTCTCATCACTGGATGTGGGTAAGGAGGCTAGGGATCTCGTGGCTTGTGCTTCTCTCGTCTCGTTCGGCCTGTTCATTTTATTCTTTAAGTTCGTGCTCGAAGATTTGAGGCTGGCAGGTGGAATGGGGTCCAGCTTGTCCATGCCGTTAGGCAGATTGGTTGGGTTAGCCATGCTGAGCCTGCCGCTACTTGGATACCTCACGACTGTGTATGTCCGCCAAGCAGTGAACGCCTTTCCTGTGGACGGTTACTCACCTAGTGCAAAAGTTCTGGTGGCCGGCCTGTATTTGTGCGGAGCATGCGGATTCGTTAGCCTTCAGAGCTTGTTGTATAAGCAGGAGTGGCGCATCCTCTGGGCAGACACACTGGGGCCCTCCCATCATTGGATCGCTGCGGTGGTGGCCTGCAGCGCTGTGGTGTTCGGCCTCCTTCTCATCGCATTGACACCGGGCCGTGTCCTTTACCGGGGAGGTGCCGAGATGAAAGGTGCCCTCCCTTTTCTTATTACCGGTCTAGTTGCCTTCCTGGTCGTCTATAAATTGGCCCCTGGTTATGTCCACTCCGGCTACCTGGAGCTGCACGCTCCGCTAGTCGTGTTCCATGTAGACAGCCTCTTTGCAACATCCCTCTTCATCCTGCTGTCGGCGGGGCGCGCGGCTTATCACAAGTTGAGAACGGCGTGCTCCCTCCGGCAGGCTGCCCTGGTCAAAGCCTGGGGGACGCAACCCGCATTTCAACTCGTTGGTTCTCTCGGCCTGGCTGGTTATTTTTTGGTGTACTGGATGGGGCTTCAGGTCGGATATATCCAGCTTTTCCCCAATGACTGTTTTGCGTTTATGAAAATGTTTCGTGAAGCACCTTACCGAGGCAGCTCATTCGTTGTGAACACCTATGCCGCTCCGATTTTCACATTTACCGGACAATGGGCTTACTATGACCCTGAGATCGGGAAAGGCAAACTGACGCTCACACCTGACGGGTTCACAGTGGGACGTGACTTACGTGCCCTCTGGTTCGCGGACCGCAATAGGCTCCCGGACTACCTTAAGCCGGATTACTTCCTGTGTATTGCACGCCGGTCGGTTTCATCGGTATCCGCGCGCCTATCATCCGGGGGGCTCCCAGGTTCCGGGTGCGGAGATGTAGAAATAGTCAAACAGGCCTCCCTGAACACCGCAACGATTTTGCGGCACCGTCTTGTGGATCAAGACGATTCTCCTGACGACTCATGGGCGGTGGTGAAGCTGGATTGGGATTTTCCGCCGTTTTTGGAACCGTTAGCTTCTGAGCCGGGCGGGACTACAGTGGAGTTGAAGGTAAGTAAAACCTCAGCGGGATGGACGGCCAGCGTGAATTATCGATACAAACATCAGGAGGGTCTGCCAGAGGGGGAGACGCAGGTTCGGCTGTTTAGCGTGGAACCAAAACCTCTCGGCACAACCGGATCTGAGATGGCAGGAAACCCAAGGTTAATAGCTGAGGGGATACGGCAACGGCGCTTTCTCCTGCCCGGCCAATTCGAGGGGTTCCTCCAGGCCACCGTATCTCCTGCCACTGCTACAAAGATCGGCCCTCGGTATGCAAGCAAACTGACCTGGATTAGCATGCGAGAGGATCCTGACGGGCAAGGCGGTTTTCATTAATCGGAGGAAAGCCATGGATAGCGGTCGTGGTGTCGAGAGTCAATTCGAGGTGACCATACGTAAAGTGGGGGATGCATTTTTCTTGTACTCTCGGGAATGGCACCTCCTTGTGCAGGGGACTGATCTGAATCAGGCGTATGAACAAATCAAGGGCGAACAAAAGCTCGTCATCGAGCGTTATCGCAAGGCCGGACTGGAGCATGAACTTCCAGGCTTTCCCGCAAAACATCCGTTGTTCTTGTCAGGCAGAGGCTTTGGTCTGGACGTGTTTGCCACGCTCACAAAGGCCCTTATTGTTGGTGCGGTTTTATGTGTTTTCGTGTTCCTGGTCAGTTTTAGTCAACTTCAAGTGATGCAACAAAAGATTGAAAAGATGACATCTCCTTCTCCCGCCCTAGTGGGGAAGATTGCGACTGGTGCGATTGAAAAAACCGCTCGAGCTATGGAGGGGCTGACCCCTGAAAGAAAAGAAAAGGTAAGACAAAGCCTTCGAACTATCGTCCGCGAGTTAGAGCCGTTTAGGAGCGAATTGCTGCCTTTTGTGAGCAATTGTACGGCTCCCTGATATCAAGCCACCCGTGAGGCGCATGTCAGTCCCAGCCCGACCCTCGTGTGCTGCTGTCCGGCAAAAAGCCTATTTCGGCATGGCATCCGGCCAAAACGCCTTGCATTTTCATGAGCTTTTGCAGTATCCTCCGCGACATTTAGCGGCTTCTGTAGGTATCCCGCCGGTTTGTTCTTCAGGAGTCGTCCTGCTCGAGCAACACGACAAGAAATGTTCCGTAGGTCGGCGATTAGATGCTCGGCGAACCGGACCGATGTAAGGTGCAAACTGAGATGGGATACGTGTGAGCGCAAATTCTCCCACCCGCACGCTGTCGGTGATCATTCCTGCTCTGAACGAAGAGGGCAACCTCGCAGGGGCTGTCAGAACTGTCCTGGACGCTATCGGCGACCGGTTCACCGATTACGAGCTGCTCATATTCGACGACGGCAGTACAGATTCCACCGGAAAAATCGCAGACGAATTGGCCGCTTGTAATCCGCATATTCGGGTCAGTCACAATCCCGGGAACAAGGGCTTCGGCTATAACTACGGTCGTGGTGTTGAGCTGGCTCAGATGGAATATGTAACTTGGTTCCCCGGCGACAATGAAGCTCCTGGTGAAGGGCTTCGGGCAATTCTGGAAGCTGTGGGCTCCGCTGACATCGTGGTCGGCTATGTCTCCAATCCTCACGTCCGAAGGTTTGGACGTCGTTTCATTTCAGCCAGTTATGTGGGCTTGCTCAACCTGCTGTTTGGGTTGCGTTTGCGCTACTACAACGGACCGTCGGTGCACCCGCGGAAGCTGCTCTTGACCGTTCCGATGCACACACGCGGTTTTGGCTGCCTGGCGGCAACCCTGGTTCGCCTGCTTCGGTCCGGGAATGGGTATGTTGAGGTTCCCTACGCGACCGGGATTCGCCAACATGGTGGTACAAAGGCGTTTATGGTGAAGAATATCGTCAGTGTGCTGGGTGCCATTGCCCGCCTATTTTGGGAAGTCCGTGTTCGGGACCGTCACAAATATCCTGGAGCATCCCAACGCACCGAGTTACAGACCTGAAGCTGTGGTGCATTTCCCAAAGGCAGGAGGCCATGAAGCTTCGCATTAAAATCTTCGCCGACGGGGCCGACTTGGAAGAGATGGTTCGCGCGTACCGCAGCGGAACCGTCCAAGGCTTTACGACCAACCCGACCCTCATGCGCAAAGCAGGCGTGTCTGATTATGAGTCGTTTGCACGCAAGGTGCTGGGGGAAATCCCAGACTTGCCGATCTCGTTCGAGGTGTTTTCGGACAACCTGGATGAAATGGTCGGGCAGGCACGGAAGATTGCGCAGTGGGGCCCAAACGTCTACGTCAAGATTCCGGTGACCAATACCGGCGGCGAATTCACCGGTCGCATCATCAAGGTTCTCAGCGAAGACGGGATCAAGTTGAATATCACGGCGATGCTCACCCTCGACCAGGTTCGGTGGGTCAGCGGGGCGCTTTCTGAAACCACCCCCGCCATTGTCTCGGTGTTTGGCGGACGTATTGCCGACACCGGACGAGACCCAGTCCCCCTCATGCGAGACGCGCTGGAGATCCTCCGAGCCCGTCCATTGGCCGAGCTGCTCTGGGCCAGTCCCCGGGAGGTACTCAATATTGTCCAGGCAGACGCCATTGGTTGCCACATCATCACCGTTACGAATGATCTCCTGAAAAAAGTCCCCATTCTTGGCACCGACCTGGCGGACATGTCCTTACAGACCGTGAAGATGTTCTACGATGACGCGAGGGCGGCGGGTTTTCATCTGTAATCGGTCCCAGGTGCTCTGTAGATCAAGGAGCCAACCCGAGGAGAGTTCAAAGATTGGCCGTGGCTGAACTCAATCTCTTGGATTCTCTTCCCCAGACCAAGCGCCAACCTCGACAAGGCGTGGCGACACAAGAGGACCGCGATCTTGCCTCTCGTTTCGGGCAGGAATATTTCGATGGGCCACGAACGCAGGGTTACGGTGGTTATATCTATGATGGTCGGTGGAAACCCGTGGCGCGTCGCTTCAAGGAGCATTACGGACTCGGTGAGTCGGCCAGCATCCTCGACATCGGGTGCGCGAAGGGGTTCCTGCTACATGATCTGAAAGAGCTGCTGCCGCGCGCGACCGTCGCCGGCCTGGACATTTCCGAGTACGCAATCCACAACGCGATGGAGAGCGTCCGGTCCTTTCTACGGATCGGGAACGCGAAGGAGCTTCCGTGGCCCGATCGCTCATTTGACCTTGTCCTGGCCATCAACACGATCCATAATCTCGAGCTGCCGGAATGCAGACAGGCTCTGCGGGAGATTCAACGGGTTTCCCGCAAACAGGCCTATGTGGTGGTGGACGCGTATCGGACGGAGGAGCAGAGGCAACGGTTGCTCGATTGGATCCTCACCGCGAAGACCTTCATGCGCGTGGACGAGTGGGAGCGGGTCTTTCGGGAGGTCGGATACACGGGCGACTATTACTGGTTCATCCTAGAATGACGCAGACGACCGGGCGAGAAGGGTATAGCGGGAAATGACTCCATCCAACGAGACGCTGGTTGCCCTGCTGGGCCGGATGCTCCGCATCCGTTGCCTGGAGGAGACGCTCGCCGAGCGGTACAAAGAGCAGGAGATGCAGACACCGACCCATTTTTCTATCGGCCAGGAGGCGACAGCGGTGGGAGTCTGTGCCGCGCTTGAGCAACAAGATGTGGTCTATAGCGGGCACCGGTGCCACGCTCACTATCTGGCCAAGGGCGGTCCCTTGCTTGGATTGGTCGGGGAATTGTATGGGAAAGAGATTGGATGCGCCAAGGGCCGAGGCGGATCCGTTCATCTGAATGATGTCCGTTGCGGCGTCATTGCGTCGTCAGCCATCTTAGGGCAGACGATTGCGGTCGCCGTAGGCTCAGCCTGGGCATTCAGCCTGGACCGGTCCGGACGGATCGCCGTGGCCTTCTTTGGCGATGGCGCGGTTGAAGAAGGCATCTTCCACGAGAGTCTGAATTTCGCGGGGGTTCGCAAGGTCCCCGTGCTATTTGTTTGCGAGAACAATTTGTATTCCACCCATTCACCGCTTGCCGTCAGACAGCCGGCAGGCATTCAGATTTTTGAGCGGGCGCGGTCGTACGGTATCCCGACGCGGCAAGTGGATGGGAATGACGTGACGGCCGTGCTTCAGACGGCCGGCGAAGGTGTGGAATGGTGCCGGAGTGGGAAGGGACCCTATTTCCTGGAGTGTCTCACCTATCGGTGGAGAGAGCACGTGGGACCCCTCTGGGACTATGATGCAGGGTACCGGACGAAAACGGAAGTCGAGCAGTGGATGGCGCGTTGTCCGATCAAGCGCCTTTCCGAGAGGTTGTTGGCAGAGGGTGTTTGCACCCAAGAGGAACTTCGCCGGTTGCGACAGGATCTCCAACAGGAGGTTGATCAGGCCGTGTCCGTGGCCAAGGAAAGTCTATTTCCGTCGGTGGAGCGTCTCCTGGAAGGAACGTACTGAAGGGAGGCGGGATGCGACGGCTTAAATATTGGCAGGCGATCAGCGAGGCGACCGTGCAGTGCATGGAGGCCGACCCGAACATTTTTATCGCCGGGATTGGGGTAGATGACCATAAGGGCATCTTCGGGACAACGCGGGATGCATTCCTGAAGTTCGGTCATGCGCGGGTGTTTGATATTCCAAATTGCGAAAATGCCATGACCGGCATCGCGATCGGCGCCGCCGCGGTCGGAAAAAGACCATTGATGGTCCATCCACGCAACGATTTCATGTTCCTCGCGATGGATCAGATTTTCAATCTGGCGGCCAAGTGGAAGTACATGTATGGAGCTGAGCAGGGGGTGCCGGTGGTATTCCGTGGCATCGTCGGTCGTGGATGGGGGCAGGGGGCCACGCACTCGCAGAGCCTCCAGGCCACATTCGCGCACTTCCCGGGCCTCCACGTTGCGGCCCCCGCTTCTCCGGCGGACGCAAAGGGCCTGATGATCAGCGCGCTGCGCGGCTCAACGCCGGTCGTCCTGCTCGAAAACCGTGCGTTGTATGAGCTGGAGGGAGATGTACCGGAGGAACCGACCACGATTCCGTTTGGCCAAGGCCGCATCGTGCGTGAGGGGAGAGACATCACAATTGTCGGAGCATCCTTGATGGCCTACGAGGCAACACGAGCCGCAGATATCCTGGCGGAACAGGGGATCAGCGCCGAGGTGATTGATCCGAGAAGCATGCGCCCCCTCGACGAGGCGATCATCCTCGACTCGCTTCGGAAGACCGGACGCTTGGTCGTAGCCGACACGAGTTGGGCCGCTTACGGGTTTGCAGCCGAGGTGGCGGCCATCGCCGTGGAAAAAGGCTTCGCGTTCCTGAAAGCGCCGGTACGCCGGGTGACGCTGCCGGATTGCCCTGCGCCGGTCTCGAAACCCCTGGAGAAGGCGTTCCACCCCACCCCCATGACAATCGTTCAGGCCTGCTTCGAGGTGCTGCAGAGTGAGGCCTCTTTGACGAGACGGCTGGGTGATGTGCAGGAACGATTTACGGGACCGTATTGAACGTTGACACGAGGAGGTTGTTTCCTTGATTAGCGAAGGGTCCACCAATCCACAGGCAATGCAGACTGTGGTGGTGACGGGAGGAGCCGGATACGTCGGGGCCGTGCTGGTCCCGAAGCTCCTGGATCGGGGCTATCGGGTCCGCGTCATCGATCTGTTTCTATTCGGTCGTGAGGTGCTGCCGAAAGCACACCCCAGGCTGGAGTGCGTCGAGGGTGACATACGCGACGAAGCCGTCCTCAAGGAGGTCATGCGCGGTGCCGAGGCGGTCGTTCACCTGGCCTGTATTTCGAACGATCCGAGTTTCGAGCTGGATCCGGAACTGAGCCGGTCGATTAATTTTGAGTGCTTTGAGCCGATGGTGAGCATTGCCAAGCAGGCGAGGGTGCGCCGGTTCATCTACGCCTCAACCTCCAGCGTCTACGGTGTCAGTGACGCGCCGGATGTCACCGAGGAGCATCCGCTCGTGCCGTTGACAGATTACAACAAGTACAAGGGCATGTGTGAACCGTTGTTGTTGAAATACCAGTCGCCGGAGTTTACAACGGTCGTGATCCGCCCGGCGACCGTCTGTGGGTACTCACCTCGCCTCAGATTGGATCTCTCCGTCAACATCCTCACCAATCACGCGGTCAATAATCGAAAAATCATGGTGTTCGGAGGAAGCCAGAAGCGGCCTAACATTCACGTGGATGATATCGCCGAGCTGTACGTGGAGCTTCTGAGCCTGCCGAGCGAAAAGATTGCCGGGGAGATATTCAACGCGGCCTACCAGAACTTCACGATTGCGGAACTGGCAGGCATGGTGCGAACGGTCGTTTCGCGCCAAATGCCTGAGTTGCAGCCGATCGTGCTGGAGACCTCGCCGAGCAATGATCTTCGCTCTTATCACGTCTCTTCCGCAAAGATCAAACGCGTGTTGGGCTGGACGCCGAAGCGGTCGCTTGAAGATGCGGTGGTGGATCTGTGCCGTGCATTCAAGGCCGGGAAGATTCGCGACTCCATGACCGATATCCGCTATTACAACGTCAAGGCCGTTCAGGCCTCGAAATTGAGCCGGAATGCCAGGGCCGGGTCTTAGGAACAGCAATCGTGCGGACGTGGGCGATCCTGGGAGGGGGAGGATGGGCCGGCAGCCTGATCTCTGGGTTCCTGTTGACCGCCGCCAGCGACGTGCGGGTGGTCGGAGTTGGACGTAATCCGGAGCGGTCCGCCCCCTTCGCGCTCCATCGCGGCGTCGACGATTTACGGTACGAATACCATCAGGTTCACCTTGCCTACGAGCCGGAACGGCTGGTCTCGCTGCTGGAGGCGAAGCAGCCGGAGGTCATTGTCAACCTGGCTGCCCAAGGCGAGGAGGCGGCGAGCTGGAGCAACTCCTGGCGGTACTATGAGACCAACGTCGTCGCGCTCGCCAGGGTGGTGGAACCCCTCCTCGGCGCGACCTGGCTACGGAAGTGGGTGCAGATCGGTACCGCGTCCGTGTATGGGGCTGGGCGTGAGGCGGCGACAGAAGATTTCCCCCTCCGCCCCGCCACGCCCTATGCGGTTTCCAAGGCAGCCGCTGATTTCTATCTCCTGGCGGTCGGAACGGTACGACGGTTTCCGGTGAACGTCATCCGCCCCGCAAACCTGTACGGACCGGGCCAGCAACTGCACCGGATCATTCCCAAGACCACGCTCTGTGCACTGCTTGGGAGAACCCTCCCGCTTCAAGGCGGCGGCAGTGCCCGGAAGTTTTTTCTCCACGCTGAGGACTTGGCTCGTGCCATCCGGGCGGTGGCGGAGCGGGCGGAGCCGGGGCGGGTTTACAATGTCGGGCCGCGGGAGGCGGTCACCATCCGGACGTTGGTGGAGACGATCTGTCAGAAGGTCGGTGAGCCGTTTGAACAAGTCGTGCAGTTGGCGCCGGATCGGGGCGGGCAGGATACGCAGGTGACGCTGGATAGTTCGCGCATCGCGGCCGAGCTGGGATTGAAACAATCGGTCGATCTCGACAAGGGTCTCGACGACACCATTGCCTGGGTGCGGCTACACCTGGATGTCCTCAAGACCATGCCGACGGAGTTCACATTTCGGGCTTGAGGGAAGGCGCAGAATGCGAGCAATTGTCACGGGTGGGGCGGGGTTCATCGGCAGTCACATGGTCGATCTCCTCCTGGAGCGAGGGTTCGAGGTCCGCGTA